>Ga0099825_1000051_pt1 | contig 70535 bp, 38 predicted proteins | sample SiratroredBW_FD_76838 | JGI IMG/M metagenome (GOLD analysis project Ga0099825, IMG submission 76838) | Root nodule microbial communities of legume samples collected from California, USA - Siratro red BW | ecosystem: Host-associated > Plants > Roots > Nodule | place: USA: California | collected...
ATAATTCAGGATTAAAAGTTAGTTTTAAACTACCAAACGCAAAAATCTGTAACAAAGGAAAATGTTACGATAACAGTTTTATTCTAACAAAAGATATTACCGAAGAAATAATACTAGGAACTCTATTTTTAACCCAAATCTACCCCTTCACCGTAAATGATAAAGGAATAACCAATAAAGGAAAATTATTTGAATTCATTAATCCAATCAAAAATAAAGAAATAAAAAATATAAAAAAAATAGAAGAAGAATTCATAAGTCTAATCAAAAATAAAAATATCCAAATAAAATTATTAAAAAAAAGGTACAATATGATAAAATTGAAAAAGACATTAAAAGAAATAAAGAAAAATTACAACAATTAAAAAATAAATTTTTAAAAAAGGTATGTACGGAATATATAAAATATGTTATTTTATTATAAACTTTCCATAAAGTCATACTATTGGAATATTATAAAATATATAAAAATATTAAATTGTTTTAAATGTCAAAATCCTCAACTACTCCCATTTATTACTATTAAATTGAAAATGAAAATAATTGTCTAGAGATCGGCATTGAATCCTATTCCTTCATTGACTTCGAAAGAACAAGAGGTAATGTACGTGTAGCTTCTTTCACCTATAATAATAAGTTGCGCATCTAGGTATACTGAAAAAAAAAAAAAAATAAGGAGTTGCGGAATATATTTAGGGAAAATAGTTTAAAAAAAATTGTACTTTCATCCATGAATCGAAATTAAAGAGAAATATAAATATAATGTGATTTCAAATTTATATATGTGAACTTTTTTAGAAATATATTATCCTTTACTAAATCTTAATTCTTTTAAAGAGTAACCATTATTTCTGGATCGAAATATACGAAACTTTAGAAGAATGAAAAGAAATTGTGAATAAATGATTCCAAACACCATGCATAAACACATGGAAAGAGACAAATGATTGCAATAATTTTGAGCAATTGTCTTTAGTATTCTAAATAAGGGTGGGTATTGTAAAGTGCTGATATTTCATATTTTGTGATAGCTTTAATTATAGCTTATCTAACTTAAATTTAGGACCTAATATATGTGGATTAGTACTAATCTCACTCTTAAGCTCAAAATCTACATATTAAAATATATTAGAGGTTTTTGTCAACTTCATGATTATTGATTCTATTAAATGATTTTAGGCCCCCTAGAAAAACACCATGAGATTGTGTTTGGTATTCATCGACTTTCATTCCAAAAAAAAGAAAGATTCAATAACCATTTAAGATGTAGCAGGACTAGGGGTCCATTCTATGTAGCTATGTACAGAAGTTAGTACTTTGAATTTCACTCACGTCCAAATAAAAACTCTCCCAATAAAGAATGAAAAGTTTGGGAGGAATTTTCGTTTTCTACAATGGAAGAAGCACTTCTTGGATCCATATTGGTCATATATATTTGTGACAGATTAAAAGTTATAAAATGATATTGAATTATTTTTGTAAGTTTTCTATTTGAAAAGTTATGAGATTTTTAACGTGGGATGATTAAAGGTTAATTATACGTTCTAATGGGTAAAGGGTGAATAAAAATTCTAGAAGACAATCTCATCTATCCATTAATATGTTAGATAGATCTCTACATCACGTTATGTTTTTCTTGTCATGATATCCCATCATCAAAGGTATTATTAGAAAGTTCTCATAACATAGTACATGGTGATATGAAAGACCAACTCCTTCACTTTCTTCTCAATGTGGATTTAAGTTATATAAGTGATAGTTTTTTCATCACAGGCTTTAGTTTAGATTTTAATAATTAGTTCAGGCTTTCTATTATCATGCTTGATCATTAACTTTTTTACAACTATAATATTTTATATATATATATATATATATATATATATATATATATATATATATATATCTTTTGACTATTATGGTCAGAAGAAAAGAATCTTGACAGCTGGATATTGATTTTATTTTGTTTTTAGATATATTTTGATATAATAGAATGATATTTAAATATTTGTGTGTGTTTCAATTGAAATATGAAAACTATAATAAAACTTTTTTGATGTTTTTTTTTAATAAATCTCAAATAACTGTCATATATTTATGTTTTACTTTATTGATATATATTGAAACTAATTAACTGAAACAGCATGTCACTAAAGTGACCCTTAATTATATGTAAATGAATTTATTTTAAAATATAAAAGGATTATGCGTATTAGTTAGCTCAAGAGAAGACCAATATTCCAATTGAATGGGTGATGATAACTAATAATTATTCAATTTTACTTGTAAATATTAAATTATCCTAAATGAAGGTTTATTATTTGACACATTTTTATCATTAACATTTTATTATTAATATGCCGAGATATTACTGAATAATTAAAATTTATTTAAAGTATTAATGTATGAACGATATCTTGAGATTTATTTGTATTTTATGTTTGAGACTTATGTGAGTGCATTTTAATTTTGTTGTTCTCAATTATGAATTGTCATGCCAATATAAATTCTATTATTGTTTTAAATGGCTCACACTTCAAGTCCAGGAAGCACAATATCTTGATAGTTAGTTATTAGAGTGATGGATGTTGATCTTGCATTAAAGACCTCCACCTCTTATATACGAGAGTGCTTCTAAAAATAAGAGAAAAATGAAAATGTTGGAGAAGTCAAATTGCATGGAAAAAATATAATGAAAAGGGTCATTTTAAAAGTTTTTTGGAACATAATATCTAAAAACATAAATATAGTTAAGGAGTTCCTTGTGAAAATTTATAAAATGTTTGTTAATAATGAAAAATAAATCATCTTTTAGAATAAGTATACAATGTTTTGTCTTCAGTTTAATATTTTATTTTAATTTTTGATTGATGAAAAATAATTTTATTTCTAAGTATAAATTAGTTATTAGAAACAATAAATAGTCTTATCATATATAAGAATCTACGGTTGAATGATAATATAACATTTTTACAATATATTTTGATTGAAATTTTAAATAAGTATATTTTTAAATATGTTTATCGCAAAGGATAGTCCATTAGAAACAAAAAAACTATAATTAAATTCTTACTTTAACCACTGAGATTATTAATTTATTGGTGACTACATTTTTGTGAACCTAGAATATTTTAGTTGGAAGTGAATAAACAAGCTCTTGTGCAACTGAGATTCTTTTTTAAAAAACTAATATTTTTAAAAAATGTTTAAGAATATTAATGATGAGAGTTAGCTCGGTTTAAAATTAAATTAATCTTGAGTAAACAATATTTAGTTTAGTTAATATTTAAAAAAAATTGTAAATCCAAGTTGAATTGTTAATTAAGATGAATTAGTTTAGTATGGATTATGTAATTATGACAAAAAAATATTATTTTTAAGCTTTTATTGCTAATTATTATGAAAAGCCGTATCAGTGTAATTTAAATTTTTTCATCTATATAAATTAATATTATTTGTACTTATTTTCTTAAACCAACTTTTTACAGTATTTTATATATCTTTTAATATCTCTGGTATGTAGTACAATGCTAAGTGGATCTAAAATATTAATTAGATGTTGTTGGCATTTAAAGAGTATGACAGCACCCACTAAAAGAAGACAAATCTTGAAGACACCTACTGAAGATTTTATGTGACTCCAACACCATATTTCAATATTAAAGTGCAAAAGTTTATAAATCTAACAATATCTTAAAAGCTTTAAGCTAAAAAAGTTCTCCTCCAATTTTTGTGTCCACAAAAAATATTGTTCATCCAACACTGCCGGGCTTATTTCGCAGAAATGTATTTAGCCAAGAAAGTGAAAGAAATTTGAAAAATCTAAACATAAAATTACGAAAAACAATAAAAGTAATTATATCAAACTTGTCTTTCTTTATTGAGAAGAAATATAAGAAAAGTTCTGTAATTCAATAAAAAAAATTAAGAATGAATTTAATTAAAATTAAACAAATATATTAAAATATTTATTTTAAAATAATAAACAATTAAAAAAATATATAATAATTTAAGAATGTTAAAATAATTAATAAAAATAATTTTAATTAAATTTTTTATTAATATATATTATATGTTAAATACATAAATAAATAAATTGAATAAAATTATTAAATAATTATAATAAAATATTAATAAAAATTAAAAATTAAAAAACATTAATAATAAATTTATAAAATAATAATAAAAAAGATAATTATAGAAATAAAATGCTAATAATATTAATGTTAAAAAAATAAAACAATAATAAAACCATACATAATAATTAAAATAATAATAATAATAATAATTTATTTTTAGCTTTAATTTTATTTTATGAATTATACTTAATTTAGTTTTATCTATTAAAAAATTTAATTTATCAATTATATCTATTATATTATTCACACATTTTTATAATTTTTTTTTATAATTTTTATCATCTTTTCCTTAATTCAAACACACATATTTTCCACACTCTTTATCTTAAATCTACTATTTTTCACTATCTCACATCCATCAGATACACAAAATATAAATTTAAATACATGTACTTGTCTCCAGAGGCAGTGAATACTTGACTTCATTATTTTTCACCTTAATTTCCAAGACACATGTAACATGCCATGGATGTTCACAAGAAAACAAATTGTGGCCTTGAGTTTCTCTAACCATAATTTGCAGAGTGAAGTGTGATACTTTGGGTTGAAGAATGGTCTTCATTTATTGCCAGTCAATTTTCACTTCAACCACCAAACTTACTTGGTGTGATGAAATAAAAATGATGCATGGTCCAGAGAGAGAGAGAGAGAGCCTTAAGCTATAAAACATGTGAAAAGATTGGCCTTAATGCTGTGTGGGAACACTCTGCCACCTGCCAACAGTTTTGATGTGTGTTCCTTTTCATCTCCTTTAGATCTTCAAAGGAGCTATTGCTTACCACACATTTGTCTTAAGATCACAAGTCATAGATATTTCTTGATTCCTTAACTTGTATCCCCATTTGTCAGACTTTTGGCTCTTTGCCCTTAACTCAAGGCATGGTCCCAGAGAACTTACTACCCCTATCTCTTTTACTATAATCACAACCATATATATAAATTCAACACATATTTTACATATTCCAATATTAATGGTTGGATTGAATATTTAATGTTGACAGACAATATAATTAATAATTAGAGTGACACTTTTATATTTAAATATGTAATTTGATGTGATATAAATAATTTAATATCATCAACTTAGTTCTAACATATTTCTTTATATTAAAGATTAAATATCTCTATACTTACCAAATTTTGTAGGATGCATACTAGTTATTATTAAGATATATTTTTTAATATTTCTTTCATGTTATATTCGTAATTGTTTATATCTAACTCAATCTTATTACAATAATTTATAAAATACCATTTACACTTTATTTGTACATTATAAGTTGATCACATAATCATATTTTAATTTAAATATTCTATAAATTTTATTTATTAATATATTTGAATTTAATTATGATTTTAATGGTTATAATATGTTTTCATATTTCTTTAAATTTACCATATTTCTTGATTTGTGTGAAAAATTCATTCCACAACTCCCATTATTAAAGTTAATTTTATATTATAATTATATTAAATAAAGTTAAATATATTATATTTTACTAATTTTAAAATATTTAATATATATATATTTATATATATTATAGTGGTGTAAAAAAATAAACTATTCATTAAAGTAATTTGGTAAAAATATCATTAAATGGAATAAAATTAATTAAAATTTATTTACATTTAAAAATAAGAAAAATATTATTTCCTTACTTATAAACAAAAATAGTAAAATGATTCATAATATTAAGAATGTTTTCATTCAATTTGTAACAAACTTTTACCGAATGTTAATGTAATATTTTTTTAATAATTATATAATTTTTTATTTTAAATATAAGTGTTAGAAAATTAAAAATTTATTAAAATTAGTTCAAATGGAAGAAAAGAAGTTGATAAATGAATCAATTTGTTGACTAGTCTGATTGAGTCTTGTCGTTTATCTAGAATGGTGTCTGTTTGTGAAAGAAAAATACTTGTACAAATCATCAAAAGTAATTTCTTTCCAACGGTCCAAACACAAAAGTTTTGTAATATTCGGAGTCATTCATAAACATTACAATAAATATTATTAAAAACTTTATACTCGTATTTAAATTCATTAAAACTTTTGTATTTATCATATAATATCATAAAATAAATCAATTTAAGAAAATAAATAAATTAAATAATAAAAATATAAATTTAAAGGAAGTAAAATAATATGTGATTTATGATAAATAAAATATTAATAAAATAAATATAATTTTATAAGATTAATATAAAAGAATTTAATTTCAAGATTATATGATATAATTATCCTATTTAACTGTAAAATAAGAGATAAAGAAAAAGAATGAGAAAAAGAGAAAAAAGAGATATAAATGAAAGATAGTACAAATATATAGTAGCGAGAGATAAGAGAGGTAGTAGAGAAAGATGGTGGAAAGATAAAAAAAAATTGATAACATAAAAATATTTATAGAGTTTTACAATATTATATTATTATTATTTAATTATTTTTAAATTACTTTATTTTTTCTGTTCAAACTTTATTTAATAAACATAAAATTCTAGTGAATTTAGATTAATTTAAAGTAAAAATAAAAGAATCAATATAGTTATTTGAAAATAAAAATGTTACAATTAAGTACCAATTTGATTCTTAGTTACATGTTATATCTCTACCATATTTAAAAGAAGGATCGAGAAAATAAAAGAACTAAATGCGGAAAAGTAAAAACTTTCAGATTAATATTATATTAAGCTATACTATAAAGATAAAAGGTACAATTACCTTTATACATTAATAATTTTCATGTAATATTTATTTGAAAAAAAAAACTAAACATAACATATAAATATAATATTCTAAATTAGTTAAACATATAGTGTAATTTTTATAAGTTAACTGCATTATCAATTTGATTTTAGAGACAAAAATTTTGAGATGAATTCCTATTTATGTAAATAGTACAAATTTTTGTTACTTTTTACTTATTTGTATACAGTGTATTTTTAATCGATTTCTAATATTTTTAGTAAATTTTTATTGATAAAATAAACATAACTTTATAAGTATTTGAGAAAAAGGATATCTATTTATTTTGAAAACATTTTATCTTTGATAAATTTTTTCATCGGGTCTATATATTAAATTTTATGAATTGAAAAATTACAAAGGTTTTTACAAATAAAGATAGTACTCAAACAAGATTTATTTAAAATTTGTAAAAAATAAGAAAAATGTGTAAATTAAATAATACGGGAAAGGAAAAAAAAATAGAAAGTATTTAAAATAAATTATTGAAACAAAAAAAATTACAGAAAAATAGAAAAAATGATTTCAAATACGTTATTACAATTAAGAAAATTAGTTTGATTTTGAATAATTATTCATTTCAACAGGAAATAATATTCTTTATCTTTAGTGGAAATCCGTTTTTGACTTTTAAGGTAACATAATCTTTTTATATACCACAAAAAAGAATCCATCAACAATCATAACTTATCTTTTTTGCTCGATCTCAAACTTGAAGAATCCAAAACGCATTAATGACTTGAAAGTGAAAGGAACTCAAACTATTGAAATTATTTTCTTCCAACAATTATGGATGATAAATCAAATTCAATTATAATATAAATTTCTATTTTATAACTTTTTTTTTATAAATCATTAATCCATCCCGAAATTTCGATAATTGAAACATTTGTTTAGTGATTCTTTGATTTCTTATAGTTTTCCATGACTTCAAATGATATATTGAGTCTCAAATTTCAAGACCAAAACCAATTTTGATAATAATTATTTCACAATCGAAATTGGCACCATAAAGTTTACTTCAACCGATTAACGGTTACAATCTCAATTTTTTCATTATTATAAAATCATACATTGGTAATGGCTAGTTTTTAAGTGACAATCAAAGTTAACTTCAATTGTTTATAGATAATCGTTTCGATTGTTTGACTCCATTAGATCTTTTACTTAGTAATTTAGAAGGCAAGCTATTATTCTTAGATTCAAGTTTTTTAGCACTTTATAACATACATGTGTAACATTAATGATGTCTCTCTAAACATTTCTTCTTGACCTTGCACCTTTAAGTGGGTAAAAAGTTTGTTTCCTTGTTCAGACAAATTTTACCATGAAAGTGATTTTGTACTCTTCAAATATCTTCAGGAATTTAGACTGCGACAATATCCTCCTATGGAAGCTAAGACGCATTGTGCAATTCTTGCGTGAAGGTTTTCTTCTGGATGGCTTCTTCCTCCACCTCCTTACCTCCATAGAAAATTGAAAATATCATTTTATCCTTTTCATTTTCTTCATCTTTTCAATTGCACCTGTCTTCCTAGCTTTTCAATTGCGCCTTTCTTCGTCTTCTTAGCTGCACTCTTCGTTTTCTTGTATTTTAGATTATACAATCTAAAATAAAAATTTATATTTTAAATTATATAGTTTAAAATATAATTTTTTTAATATTTTAACTTGTATAATCCAAAATGTATACCAAATTATATATTTTGAACTAAAAAAAACTTATATTTCAGAAGATTGTATAACTCATAATACGGGGAAAAAAATTATATTTTGAATCATATATTTCAGAACACAAATTTTAAAAAGATATTTTTATATTTTTCGAATTATGGAGGTGCAGGAAGAAGCTGTCTTTCTTCTGCTCCTAAGCTGCTTGCAGTGGAACCGGGTTTGGGTTTGTTGATCCTTGAGACAACCCAAAGGAGAGTGATTATTCCTGTACCTCTAAGACGACTTGCTGCACCTCCATACTAATAATGATTTTACAAAAATACCCTTTTGATATTTTTGAAAATTCCATCTTACCCTTTTCATACCTTCATCATCTCTTCCTTCCATCCTTTGATCATTTCAGCCTCCAACGACCCTGCACCTCCATACCTCCATAAGCAGGTTCTTGCACCTTCGAAATTTCTTCCACTGTTCTTCTCTTACACTAGAGAAAAGCTTGAGCACTACAAAAGTTTCACCATTGTATCCTCCATCTACCTCCATCCACTCTCCACAGGCACCACAAAAAAAAAAAAAAACATTTGAAAACACATTAACCCGCAATAGTGAAGGTGCGTCCCAATTTGTTACGGGCTCTACAACCCTCAACACTTTTCAAAAAACATTAACATTGTGGTCTGGAGAACCCACGAACTGAAAAAAAAAAAAAAAAATTTGAACGCACCGTCGACGATGAACACTGCAACCTCCTTCTTCCTCCCAACCTCCTTCCTCCTCTCAGCAACAGTTTCCTTCTTCAACAACTCCTACAATAGTCTTCTTCCACCTCTGTAATCTTTCTACATTACTCTCACAACCCTAAACCTTTATCAATGTCTCTACTGTCACCAATACAGCACCTTTGAATCTATTGTGCCTTTATGCTTTTCTTTTAAAATGAAGAGCATTTTGGTCTTTTTCTTATGTCTAAAATTGGAATTTTAAAAAACTATGGAGGTGCAGTAAGTCGTCATGGAGGTGCAGGAAGAATCACTCCCCCGAAGGAATCTTAAAACCTGAAAAATCAGACCCCACTTGTCTGAGAAAGAAGAGCCAAGAATCCAGAGAAAACGAAAACCGGTCACACAGAAACTCAAACAAAGCAGGAAAAGAAAAAAAAGAAAAAAAAAAACGAAGGAAAAATATCAAACAGTTAGAAATTGCTTAGCGTGATGCAGCGTAGAAACCTGAAAACCAAAAATGCAGTAAAAAACGAGAAAGAAAGAGAGACCAACTCTGAAGAGACAAAGGAAACCACACGCAATAGATCAAAGAAGGAAGAAAGTGCAAACAAAACCGAAATGAGAGCACGGGAGAGCGTGAGAGATATTGGAGAGAAAAACTCTAAAAACTATTGTGGCTTATTTTAATATGACAAACAAGAAAATGTTTTTCCTTGAAATCAACGGATTTGAGTAACTGTCCATTACATCTCCGCTATATATCATCGTCAGTTTTGATATTACGTTAAGAGGAAAAGAAACATTAAAACAAATAATAACAATTGATTGAGAAATGAAGTACATGGACCATCAACAACTAATAATCACAGTCAGATCTCTGTTATTTTGTTATTCAAGCTTCGAGTGAAATGATAAAATTATATGCCAAGGAAATGCATTAAGATTTATAATGTCGGTAGAAATAAAATTTATTTGAATCCAATATCCAATATATAATAGAAATATGATTGGTCATCAACAATGTCACATAAATGTGATTATACCCAGTGTACTGTGTACAGGCCATTCTGATTCAGACGGAAACACAATCTCTTCCATTTATTCCTCTCGTTGAAACCGAAAGCCAACTAAAACACCCCTTGGTGTAGGGAAAGTACCTTACCTCGCCATCCTTATTGTTTGACTCAAAATACCAATAATCTCCATTTATGCAGGGACTTTAAAACAATTGTGAAACACGTTATCTAGGGTCTTTCATAGACTTGTTATTAATTTAAATAATATAGAACATAATTCATAGACTTCTTCTATTGCTCCTCTGTTTTTAGTCCAGTTTTCCATTGGAAGGAAACTTATCAACAGAACAATAGTGCGTGTATGAATCATGTGCAAGGTTCTGCAGAGCAAGAAAGAAAAATATCTTAATTTCCAGCCAAATAATAAACTAATGATTCAAGAATTTGGAAGATGAGGTAAGAAAAAGAAGATTAACTGCATACCTGCTCCTGAGAGCGGAAATACACAAAGGGTGTGTAATATAGAAAGTTCGACACCCTAGAGGTATATATATCTGCATACCTGCAATTTAGATAAATTTAAACAGTTAATTTTCAATAAAGTGCATAGTCTGGTACAATGGAGATCTGGGTGTCTAGAAGTAAGAACATACTTCTCAATTTGTCGCATCAAGTGGCTTTTATCCCACAAACCAGCACGTGATAGATAGCCCCACCTAAAGTAGGCAGATACGGCAGATTAATAACAAGCATCTGGCATAAATGACTGAAATGCAAGACAAATAACATATATGTTGATTCCTAGGATGAGCGTTTTTTCGTCTCATGAAACAATAAAGAATAGGAACAAAAAAATGCTTTACAACATTAATTAGGCTTAAAATCAGGATTGCTGAGACCATACAAGTTCACATACGTTAGAGATGTATTGTATCAGTTGGATTAGCCCTGTACTGTCAGTAAACTGCTGAACTGAACATTAGACTGCTAGTTATGTTAGCTGTATTGTGACCTAACTGTATCAGTCAAGATAACTAATGTCGTAATAGATAGCTCTTGTTATAAATATAACAGACTGCTAGTCATGTTATTTGGAACAACTTCAACAACAAAATGTGATGTTGACAGAGTCGAGCAAAACTGTAAAAGGGCTTAGAGTTGATGGAAAGGAGTTGTCGGAGAAGTCATCAGAGGACTCTCACTTTGATGTGTAAAGAAGGTGGAATTACCCATGTTTGAATGTGAAGACCTAGTGACTTATTATACGTGCCGAACTCTACTTTGACACCAGAAACACACCTAAGGATATAAAACTTAAGCTCGCTAGACTAAGCATGGAAGGTCACACTATTTAATGGTTTAATCTACTAATGGAGACAAATTATGGGAGTTGATTTGGGGAAGACAGAAGAATCCTTTTGAAGAGTTGACAACTCTATATTGTTGCTTGTAACATTAATTGTCCTATGATGTAGGTCAAGTAAGCCGAGTCACACTCGAATCGTGACACTTGGACTTTTATGTTCTTAAGTAGAAATAAGTATATCCTAACTACTAACTATTGCTTTTTTTGGGTGATAAAAGCTCAATTCAACAACTAGTATCAAATGTAATGTCACGAGTTCAATTCCTAACAGGACAATTGTTGAGATAGATTGTATCATGTCACATCAATTTTCCATAGCGTAAGCCAGGTAGGCGAAATCACAATTGAGTTGTTGCTTGGACGACTAAGCTCTTAAGTAGATAAAGTTACACCCTGACTATTAGCTATAACTTTTGGTCTGATGTCTAGCATATGCCAACTTAGAACTGTGGAAATGTTCATAAAAAATTTTGAACCATTATCCTCACAGGTGGGTCGTTGATCCAAAAAGCAATATCTTGGTTATTTTATGAGAGCGATGAAACCCCACATATGAAGAAGGGATCATACATTGAATCCAAATCTAGGATGCAAAGGCTGAGGTCAGTGAAGTACGTTGTGGATGAATTATGTGGGGATGATGCTGAGCAACATAGGAAGGGAAAAGGAGGTTTCGCTGTCTGGATGGGGGTAACCTATTATAATATAGAATTATTAAAAATATCCTCAATATCTTCATAATAATCAGGAGAAAAATATATTTAGAAAAAGATCTACCTTATGCATGAAAATTTGATGGTCTTAATATATATATAAATGTTTTTAAGAAATGGTAGAAACATATTTTGACACCAAAGCCTCTATTTTTGAGAATGGCAACGACATTTAATTCTTTAATAAGAATATAAATGGATTTCTTCAAAATAAAGGTTTTTGTGGAAAAGCGAATATTCCTGATACTTAACTGTTACAGTCAAAAGGTATAAATAGGAATAAGAATAATTTTGTAAAGTAATCTGGCCTAAAAATCAGAAAAAAAAAAAAAAATTCCTAGAACTGCTGTAGCAAAAAGACGGAAAGAAGGGAATGCATCATATTCTAATTACATCAAATCCTAATATTAACAGCATAAATCACATCTCATTCGTTCTGATTGATATCCATATATCGAACCCCTTGATCCAGATTTCTTTCCTTATTATCACCAATATCATATCAACAATAATTCCAAATTTGAATGAATACCATATCAGAATTCAACACTCTCCCTCAAGTTGGGTGGTAGATGTCAATCATGTGCAACTAACTTGGATCTCAAGTTCTAATAATTTGCTCTGGGTAGAACCTTGGTCAAAATGTCAACAGTTTGATGACTAGGAGTTTGCGCAAGGTTAATTATCCTATCATAAATGTTCTCCTTTATGAAATGACAATCAGTTTCCACATGTTTTGTTCTATTATGATGCACAAGATTTAATAAAAAGTCAGCTTAAGGGGACTGTTGATAAAGAGTCAAGTATTTGATTCCATGAAAATATTTCTGTAATTAAGTTTAATTTTGCATTTATATTGTTTCCATGAAAAGCTAGTAACTATTTTGTTCCTTTCTAGTTTAGCCTTTATTTTGGTAATTCATTATTGCAATATTTTCTTTCCTTTGTTTAGGATATAGTTTCCCTGTTTTACGACATCACCTGATGTAATTCCCCTTTAATAAAAAGGTGGAACATCTGCTAGTTATATTTATTGAAAAAAATACTCCATATTTTTCAACGTACAGATATAAGTTACATACTAAGAATTAAGGCAGGCAATGAAGGAGCTTCCAACAATTGATCAAGGAACCAAGTTCCACCAAGGAAGACCAAGAACAAAAAATAGTTTATATGGTGATGATGGGAGTGCCATATTGAAAGAGCAGGACCCAATATGACATTTTTAGAAAACAGGGCAGCTAGCTTAAGGTTTAAGGAACTCAGGCCCATTATCCAATCAAGGGTATAGCCGAGTATATATAAGCTATATATATGTGTGTGTGTGTGTACAAAAGACCTGTGGCAGAAACAAAAAATAGCCTAGTATGACGAAGAATTTGTATATCAACAGGCCTCTTCTTTGAACTTACCTTTTATTGAAGAGAACCCCATCTGCCTCCAGCATTGGAGCAATTTTTCCATCTAGTCTTTGCATAACGACAAGTAATCTCTGCATGCTTTGACTAAGATTTTCATTGTCCATGTCAGTTGCAGCAACACTCTTTCAAATACACAGAAAATCTAAATATCAATATTAATAGAAATATAACTACGCAGTCTTTAATAATTATTCATATTAAATTTATATTCGTTCAATGAAGGAAATAAAACAAGTAACACAATGCAAATTCAACAGCAACAAATTCAATAAGAATTTTCACAGTAGAATTAGAAAAATCATTATGTATACATATTCTCAGAATAAAAAATTAATGAATTACCTCTTGTGCAGAATATAAATATTGTTTGTCCTTCATTGATGTCTATTCAAGGTTCAATTGGATTTATCCTATAAAGTCTAAAGCTAAAACACTAATGTCTTTCAAACTTTTAAGCCAATGGTTGAATTACAGCTTAACTCAAAAATAAAAAATGTTCACTTTGATTGGAGTGAAGAATATTGACCATTCGCTACCATTTTAGCTAATCATGGTATTTCTCATAGACTCATCTGTCCTCGTACGCACCATCAAAATGGTGTAGTTGAAAGAAAACAAAAACACGTTGTTGTTTTGAACCTCACCTTATTGTGTGATTCTCTTCCTTAACAATTTTGGAATTATGATTTTACCACTGTTGTATATCTTATTAATAGGTTGCCTATAGCTTCTCTTAAGTTTTCCGTTAGTATTCTTCTTAATAGGGATCATGACTTTCGTTTCCTCAAAGCTTCTGGTTGTGCTTGTTTTCCTCTATTGAGAGAAAAAGCTTAATTTTATACTCGAGGAATGTTTGTTCTTAGGGTACTCTCTCATACAAGGGCTATAAATGTCTCATCTTCTGGAAAAATATATATCTCAAAAGATATTATGTTTAATGAACATAGGTTTCCTTATGCTAATCTTTTTTCCTACTGCACGTAACTCTGTCAGTGATCTTAATTCTTACATTATTTTAAACTCCAATCACAATCATGGACCCCCTCACATTTCCCCAACTGCTCAACCTGCTCCTTCTATCACACCTGAACCTTCCAACACACCACCTATCACCTCTGATCCAACCTCTTCTGAGTCAGTTTCTACTCCTGTTCCAGCTCTAGTAGTCAACACCCATCCTATATAGACTCGGTATAAATCTGGTATTCATTAGTCTAGAATTCATTCTTCCTTGTTCCTTACCCATTCAGAACCTAAAATAGTTAAGCAAGCACTTGAGGATGCTAATTGGCTAGCTGCAATCCATAAAGAATATGATTCACTTTTGAAGCAAAATACATGGGATTTAGTTTCTTTACCTCCTCACAGACAAGCGATGGACTGCAAATGGATTTTTTGGTTGAAGGAAAATATTGATGAATCTATAAATAAATACAAAAATGTTGATGGATCTATAAAAATAAATACAAAGCAGTGTTGTTGGCTAAGGGGTTTCATCAAGGGCACGACTTTGATTTTCATGAAACCCTTTCTTTAATGCTAAAGTCCATTATAATAAGTTATTCTTACCCTTGCTATCTCATATAGGTGGAAATTATTTGAACTGGATGTTAATGCATTTTTTGAATAGTCTACTTGAAGAAACAGTTTATATGACAAAGCCTCCCAGATTTGAAGTTGGGGATACATCTCTTATTCGAATGTTGAACAAGGCACTCAATGGATTAAAACAAGCACTAAGACAAAGGTTTGACATATTCAAATTCACACTCCTTCAGTTTGGTCTTTCGGGCAGTAAATGTGACTACTCTTTGCCTATAGACATCAATCTCATGTTTATTTTCTGGTATATGTTGGTACTTGAGAAGGATAAATATGAATGAAAGAAGATTTTTATTCAATTAGCCTCTCTATATAGGGAACTCTAACCCTAAAGTAATGATTACAAAGAGATCTCTAGAATCTTCTATCAGCTTCTAGTAGTACACTTAATATCATACTAACAACATCAGTTGATATCGTAATCATTGGAAGCTCCATTACTTGATTCAACAATTTAGAACTAAATTCCATGCAACCTTTTCTCTCAAACAACTTGATCATCTAGATTACTTTCTTGGTCTTGAAATCATATATTTACCTAACCATTCTATTATATGACTCAGTAAATACATATGGGACTTGCTTCAAAAACACGTGGCAAAAGCTCATTCCATTTCTTTTCCTATGGTTTCTACTAGCAAATTGTCCCAATTTGGGGATCTCTTTTCACATCCTACTTTATATCATTCAGTGATAGATGCTCTGCATTATGCCATTCTCACTATACCAGACATCACCTTTGTTGTCAACAAAGTCCGTCAATTTATGGCCAAACCACTGAAATCTCCTTTGGCTGTGGTTAAATGAATCCTAAAATATCTTAAAGGTACTTTGTCTCATGAACTACATCTTCAACGTGAACCTCTTGCACAGTCTCAGTCACTTGAGGCCTTATGTGATGCTGACTGCGTTCTGATGTTGGTGACGGAATTTTGCTTTGCTCACTAATAACAAGTTCCATTAACTGCTCTAGTTCTTCTCTATGACAATCAAAGTGTAGTCCAGCATTCCCTAGCCCCACCGAAGACATGGAGATTGATGATTTCTTTGTGCAAGAAAAGGTTCTAGCCAAACAGCTCTTCATCCATCACATTCCAAACCTGGATCACGCTGACCAAACCCCTGTCTTCAACTCGTTTTGCATTTCTCAAAAGGCAAACTCAATGTGAAGAATTTTTTCTTTTGCAAAATCTTCCCCTTGAGTTTGAGGGGGGAATTAGAGTATGTACTTGTCTTGTGTAACAACATGCCAGAGAAGAGAAACCCGTGGCTGGGATTTAGGACACACAACTTCTCACACTGGGTTTCCCTCCTTGAGGTGCAACAAACCTTGGGATTTTTGGCAAAAAAGGTCACTACCACCAGGGAACAATGACAGACGAAATCTAGACAAGCAACATAGAGGATAGTGTGAGATCTTACCCTCTCGGATACCAACTTGAATTTAGAGATGAGTAAAACCAGTGAGTGTTTTTCTCAGCGATGTATTATTTTAAAAATGAAAAGATTAGAGAAGTACATAGTAAGGAATAGCCCTACCCTAACTCTTAATCCCTAGACTAGGTGCACGCAAAAAGTAGCTTAACACAAGCTGGACAACAAAATAACAATTAACAATTTTAACATAGTTGGCCAGATTTCTCACGTTATATAATGTGTATTTTCTTTATCACTCATTAACATGAATTTAAAAGAACTCTTTTAGTCAATCTAGTTTCTCTCTACTTCCTATTTCTAATACAACGTAATTAAAGATACATGAAAAGTAAACAAGGAAGGATTCCTAATTTCTAGCTTTACGTCATTCTATCATTGAACCACACCTTTAAGAAGTAAAGGACAAAACTTACCTTAGCATTAAGCCTTTTACTTCGCCTCTGTAGAGTTAGTTGTAGTTGGTTAAAGATATCACCAACAGCTTCCTTTTGATTTATAAGCTCCAACAGTGATTGTCTACAACTTCGGCTATGAATCAAGGCACTGTACTGAATTTGTAGCATTTGATAAAGAGCAAAGAAATTTTCAGTTTTGGAGAGCATTTCAGTATAGTAGACATGATTCACAACATAAAATAAAAATTGTGTAAGGTAACGGAATTTAATTGATCATAAACTATAATAAAAAAAGTTGTTGTGTCAACTGATTGTACTAACTTCGTCTTCCAATTCCCGACAAATCAGTGCTGTTCGCCATCCCATATGGACTTTGGATTGGTTAACATCAGTGTAAATATGGTCTCCAATGTAAAGTATCTCATCTCCATGTATATTCAGGGATCTTTCAACCATCTTTGCAGTCCCCCCTGAGTACAAACCACCTGCCAAATATGGTAAACAAAGTACAACAAAGTTAAACATCTTAAAGATAACTTCAAAGTAGCACATTAAAAGTCAAAAAACTCTCTATGATACATTCACAGTGCATTCCCTTGGCAAGGATTGGAATACTATCTCTCTGTCCCAATTGATAGTACTTTCAATTAAACTCGGTGAGGAAATAAAAAATTACTTTATTGATAACAATGATTCAAATTACGTTTTTTTCACCTCTGTTTGTAACATTCAAACTCTCTAAAATAAGAAAATAAAAACATACTGAAATGAGTAGAAAAATTCTAAAGATATTTTCTCCTAAAAGATATTGACATAGTGAGGTTATTTTTATCCTAATAATTCGTTATTTACAACATTCCCTCAAGTTGGTAAATAAATATTAATCATTCCCAAATTACAATATGTTTGGTCTTATCATGCTGTAGTGGCTTATAGGCAATGCTCAGTATAATAGCATATGGATGTCAACCTTTATTTTAAGGTCATCTAGTATGATTTCATTTAGAGTTCTTCACACATACCTTGAGCAAGGGCTCAAAATTTAATTTCCACACTAGAACAAGATACTCATCTTGTTTTTTGGTTCCCCAAACTAAACTTTCTCCAAGAAACGTATAGTACCTAGAGCTAGAGTTTCTCTCAGTAATAGAACAATACAGTTCGCATTAATATATATCTTCAGGGCTAAAACGCCTTCTTTCTTGAATAGTAGTCATTTTCCTGGGTTTGACTTGAAATACTAAAATATTTTGTCAATTGTTTGCATGTGTCTTTCTCTTGGAACATGCATAAACTAGCTTACTAACTGCATGAGCAATGTCTAATCTCGTGTATGATACATAAATAAGTTTTCTACCAATCTTCAATATTGGGTCTTTTCTACAAGAGAACACTTCATTTTTTTTTTTATGATTTTGTTAAATAGGAACTTTTAAGATTTTACAACCCAGCTTACTTGTTTCTTTGAAGAGATCAAATACATATATCCTTTGGGAGATGAAAATCCCATTTAGGAATGAGCAATTTCTATTATGAAGAAATACTACAATTTTCCAAGGCCTTGCATTTTTGAAACTAGATAGTCATTTTTTTCCCTTCAAAGTCAATTTCTTTGTTTCGTCATATCTTGCAATAATCATTTCATCCACATTGACGAGCAGTATGTTGAGTTTACTTGTAAGGGATTGTTTTATGAATAAAGTATAATCTCATTGATTCAGCCTATATCCTAAGAAGACCATTGCATACATAAATCTATCAAACTATACTCTTGGAGATTTAAGAGCATATAAGGCCTTCTTTAGGAGCCATACCTTGTTCTTTTCACCATGAGTTTCAAGCCTTGGAGGAATCTCCATGTACACTTCCTTTTCTAAAGCTCCATGAAGAAAAACATTTTTCACATTCAATTGGTGTAAGTCCAAGCAAAAATGAGTTGTCAAAACAAGAACGAGTCGAACTATACTCATATGTGGTACTCAAGCAAATATCTCTTCATAGTTAATTCCATAAGTTTGAGTGTATCCTTTGGAACCAATATGGCTTTATATATGTCTATTGTCTCATATATCTTGTATTTCATTGCAAATATCCTTGTGCACCTTACAACCATTTTGTTTGTCAACAATCTGCCATATTGAGTTTCTTTCTAGTATATTCATCTCCTCTCTCATGGCTTCTTAGATTGAGGTAGGAATTTCTATAGCATCACTGGCAGTGAAAAAGCTTTGATGTTTATTAGAGAGATTGTCAGTGCAAACATATTAAGAAATAAAATATTTAATCTTATAAAAATGAACTTTAAACTTAATTCAATCTTACAAAAACAGCTTAGTAAGATGAGATTTGCACCCACCTAATTATAATTTAGCTATGTCTCTAGATGAAGTGAGATTCCAACGCACCTCTTTACACCGAGGATATGTTCCACCACATATGGAAGATCATTAGGACCCAAAGGATCAATTTCACCTTAGACATTAAAAATATCACACAACAATGACATACCAAAGAGAACCCATTTGAAAAAATAACCAAAAATCTCGAATCTACTCGAATCGGAGTCAAATGGGATGTCACCATCCTTGGAATGGACTTGGGAGTTTCTGACCACCTTATTTATGGTGGCAATAGTGGTGAGTGGGCTTCGTTAGAGTTAGGTGTTTGGGCTACATGTATCAACACTGGTGGCAAAGCATGACAATTACATTCATAACACGAGTGTTGGTGTGGGACAGTGATAGAAAAAGACAACTTTTTGTTAAATATGTGTATTAGAGAAAGAATAAGAAAAATTATGTGTAATTTTTGGGCTAGTTGTAGTTAGTTGAGTAGAGACTATTAATAAGTTGTTAGTAGTTGGAGGGGGAAAAGAAAAAAGTACAACTATATAGTTTTGTGTGGGAGGGTTTAGGTTTCTCAAATTACCTAAAAACAATTCATGTGAGAACTGTTCTGTTTTTAGAAGTTATTTAATACCAATAAAGAAATTTTTGTTTCTTTGGTTAGTGTTTCTTGGTCCTAGTATGATCCCAGCTCCATCGGACACACCATTAAGGCCCCCCATTGACCATAAAACATGTGTCTACGTATCAAATATTAAATACACAAAAAGGACTTATATGCAAACAGATGAACTTTTCAAGAACTCGTCTACATAAAAATTTTAATTAGGGAACTATTAGCCAACAGACTCATCTTTCAAGGACCAATTTGTGTATTTACTCAATTCAATATTGACAACACTTCCCATATAAAGACAACTAAACTCATTCATTACTTTTCCTATTTGTTCATATTTTTTCTTTCGAATAATAAAAGTAAGTTATTGTGTTCCACATAAAGTTCTTGCTTTGATATTTCAAACAATAAAAGAAAAGTTTAAAGTCACATGTGATGCTCTTTATCAAAAAATAAGAATAATTTACACTTTGTGGAAAGGCAATGAAACATACTACGTGGAACATAGGGAGCACCTACCAATTTGAGCCTTAAAGCATGGACGCATCAAACCCTCATTTGTCACCAACTCATACATGGGGTGTGATATTTGGAAGAATTCTGGTTTGTTTGCTGAGACAAATATCTACTCATGAACAAGAGCCATATCAATTTATGCAAGGTATCTTTCATTCCTCCACAAACAAGAGGGTAACTTCATGTTGCATTTATAATGTCCAAGAACTTACAATGTCAAATAAATCTCGCCAACCCATGTCATTGGGAAGGAATCTATCAAAGGAATAACGCATCATCTTGTCTGTATAATGATAATCTGAATTGGTAATAAGCACAAGCTTTATTCCTGCCTGTTTCATAAAGACAACAAAGTAAGCAGTGGAAGCATATTACCTACAATACAACACAATGATAAACATGATATAAGTAACACCTCCTTTTGATCCAAAAGTGTGAAGGGCAATTCCGGATCAAGCTCCACAAATTTTTCAGGGTTGGAAGCAATCTCATTCTAGATAAATACAGTATGTTAATAGGCTCACATAAAGCATAGCATAAATACATCTTCCTAGATAATCGAAACATGTGTATTTGTTCACCTTGAGGCAACCTTCTAGATGTGCCGTGACAAGGGCCGTTTCCATAGCCTGAAAGTCAAGTCAAAGGTGAAAAAAAAAAAGAATATTTGTACTCAATATAATGTTATCAAGATATGCGCACACTACCTTATAAAGCCCTTTATAATCAAAGGGGCCAAGATTGTCCGGTACAACCCCATCATCCAACATGTCAACCATCTAAAATAATCAGATCACATCAATAAAGTCTCATCCTATCCCAACAAACTTTGAATCAGATTAAAAGTGGAATGTGTAAAATAGAAGCTTACAATTTAGATAATTTGTAAGTCACAAGACAAGAATAAACTAGACTAAACCTGCTGCTTACTGGAGTTGCTTCATGTTAAAACACATCTTAATATTTCAAAACTCTCATTTGGACCTATCAACTACTTGAAAGAATAAAACACTTTAAATCCCTAGGTGACCAATAAAAAGTAAAAGAAAGACACTTTTCGTTTCTGCTAAACTACAAGGATTCATAGATATAGGTAATGTAGAGAGAGAGTAAAGAGAGAAAAGTATATGAGAAAACTGCAATTAGATAGACTACAATATATGATAACTTTCATATTTATATTTCTAGGTTAAGTATGTACAAGCAAATTGTTACACACCTCAACAGCAAGGAAGAGCAAGGGCAGAATGGAAAAATCACTCCTTTTGAATTTACATATAGGAGGAGAGGAAAGAAAAATAAAGAGAGTAGTGGTGAGAGAAATGGAATTTTGGGTGTTAGTTAGAGGAGAGAGAAATATAAATAGAAGGGAAGAAACATGGTTTTGGGGGGGGGGAGGAATTGGAGGAGAGAATTGGCCTCTCGAAAGCCAAATACCTTTCTGTTATTGCTTTACACTTTTACATAAACAATATTTTTAGATTTGAAGGAATCATCACACTCAGATTTCTTCTCCGAGTTTTTCAATATTCCTGGCTATTTATATCTGTTCATATCTTCTATTACTCTGTCTTATAGTTCCTAGTGTTCCTGTAATTGGTTATTTCTACCGTTGGAGGAGACTGTTAGACCAAGAAACCTTACACAAATGGAGCAGGTCCATATACATATTAAAACCATTTAAACTTAACAATAATTTCTAACCTTCCCCCTCAAGTTGGAGCATAGATGTTTACCATGTCCAACTTGTTACAACTCTGAATTTTAAGAAACCAACACAACCTATCACCCTCTGTTAGAATTTGAAAAGAACAAATAAACTAACATCAAAATGCTACTGCTCAATTTGTAGCTGAATACAACTACAACAAAATTAAGAGGTTTTCAATAGCAATTCACTCGTACCTGCATGTAAATCACAGCTAGTGACGTAGAGAAGAATGTGCTCAGAAAATTCCATCGACCCTCTTGCCGCAAGTCCACCAGTTCTCTCCCATATAGCTCCCTTCCAGGAACATAAAATTAGGTAAAAAAAAAGGGAAAACTGAAAATATTAAATTGATTTCAAAATACAGACACTAATAAGGTTGTATAGTTTAAACGTAACTGAACTAATAATTAAATATATTATATGAATAATAATATAAGATATTCTCTCATAAACTAGAGCCTGTAATATTCTCTCATAAAAGCTCTTAGTTTTTTCGGTGTTTATTCATTTCTCTCTCTTTTACTAGTAGGTTTTATCAAATGATATCTTTTAGAAAATGGAAATCCAATCTCACAAAAATTACTTATAAGGTGAAGTTTATACTCACTTATATACTATAATTTTGACATATTTCTAGATATCTCGAGCGTAAGACTAACTATTTAAGGATAGTCCAATAGCAGTCAGACTAACTATTTAAGAGTAGTCCAATAGCAGTCCAATAACGGTTGATATAATAAGTCCAACAAATCCTACTAGAGTAGACTCCAATAACATCTTAGAAAGCTAACTTTAACTATAACTCAATTCTACAAAATTGGCTTGTAAGGTGAACTTTTCACCCATTTATATACAACAATTTAATCATATCTTTAATCGATGTGGAATCTCTACCAGTATCTTAGGAGTCGTGGAATATTGAAAGTGAGTCCAAAATTTGACGGAAGCATGATTTCCAATATTTGATGTGATAGTGAATGCCTATTGGTGGTTGATCAATTTAGATAAGTTCTCTTATGGTTTTAGGAATGTGTAGAGGAAAATTTATCTTTTGGTTTGGATGGCATTGAGAGGAGGCACTCTGAATTAGTGGTTTTCTTGAAAGAAAAGCAACCAAAATGCTACACTTTTTTTCCCATTGAGAAGATTTGTTCAAGTTGTTACAACCAAAGGTTGGGGGTATCTTCAACATTAAAAACCTGAAGAGCAAGACTATTAGATGTATTTTCAATATATGGACCTAGGCCTATCTCTATGTAATGCATTGTACAATCAATATATAATACGTTCCTTTGTTGTGCTCCTGACACACAAGGATTCATTCATATGAATATCTATCTTATATTACAACTAGTGTTTGAGGGGTATCTTCAAGATTAAAAACCTTAGGAGCAAGAAACAATGGCAAAGATGAAGTTCAAGAGGAGAGTCAATGTGAAGATTAGTTCAATAAAATTTTGTCAAGGTTCCTACACTATTTAACTTGATCAAATCGTCAAGTAGAAGATCTGTATCTTCCAGTATCAATGTGGATAGTCCAAGTAGAACATTTAGTCTTTTAGTTTTTATTGAGATTAGTATCGTCTAGAGCAACTGCCTAAGTGACGTTTCAATTTAGTATTAGGAAGCACTATTCACGTGTCTTTTTTGCTAGTTTATGTGTATTTTACGATAGTTAGTTCTAGTAGTTATGTTGTAAAAATAGAAACATGTAACAACAATTATTGTTAACTAAGAGTTTGTTGTTCAATAGTAAAAACAAATAACTGTTAGAGTTCACTAAGAGAGAAACTTCGAGTGGTAATCTCTATTCATAGTGATATTTTTCGTTGATGTAGATTGAAGTTCATTAACACTTCAATTGAACCATGATATTTTCTATATGATTCTTTCTTGTTCTTCCTTAGTTTACCTTCTATCAGTTTTGTTTGTGGATTTCTTTCTCTATTATCAAATTATCGTTTGTGTGGTGAACGCTTTTGCAATGAGTTTGTTAGAGTTATTCCACTATAGCCAAGAACCAATGGAGCATACAACAAAAACGGGTGAAAGGAAGCAAGAAAATATAACTAGAGATGAAGCTGATGACAAAGGACAGCAAGGAGAGAACCATGGCAGCGGAGAAGAATTAAGAATGATAGATGGCTCAAGAACAACAAAAGAAGAAGAATAATGAAAAAGAAAAAAAAAAAGACTAAAGATGGAGAATCTTTTGCTTTAGAGACAACCAACATTTATAGCTTTTTAGTTTAGAAGAAACCTCATACCAAAAAATAAAATAGAAATTCTTAAGAACAAGGATTGAATCCAAAAAACCAACAAAGAACATTGCAAGAAGAAAATGGAGGAAGAATCAAATAAACAATAAAGAACGCAGCAAATTGCTGATGTTGAAAAGGGGAAGAAATCAGCTGCAACAAGGAAAGGGTGGGTCTTGAATAGGCTAGTCACCTTACTACCACCACCAGACTCAAACTTCGCAACATAGGGAAATGGGAGTCCAGTATTGAACTCAATTAATTTTACAAAGATGCTGCTATTGAGCTACATTGATGAAGAGTTGCAATACTGCTATGTGGAGTTCCTTAGCTCTCCATAATCTCCATCTGTCAATCAACCTTGGATAGTTTTCATTAGATAACTACAGTATTCCACAGGAAACAGTGGAACTTGGTAGAAACTACTGCGAACAGTGGAAGAAAGTTACAGTAGATTGGCACAGACAATAAAAGTTCTTTGTTTTCTTGTGTTTTTCATTATATCTTTTACCAGTTGGTTCTATCATTTTCTAACAGAAATAGCAGTTGATCCATATGATTATGTAAGATGCACAACTTTTTAACTCATTTTAAAGCATGGGACACTGAACCAATGAACCCTAAGGGTATACCTTGACTTCAATAATACTGAATATATGATAGCATCATAAAAACTTCCATAGTTCATCAATAACTTCCATATATGATACCAAAGCATTACCATAGAATCATTATCTCCTAAACAGGTATCTATTTTAAGAAGTTGTCACTGGTTGCAGGGTTTGTTTATATAACAAATTGGCAAGAAGACTATGAATTTCTATAATCAAAATTCAGACACTTACCTCATAGCAAGAGTAGATAACATTTTGGTTCCATGCATGGCTCTTTTTATATAACCGAATCGATCAGCTTTAACCAAATTGCCTCTCTCTTTATCTATGACAAGGCCTCTAATAATCTGAACAATTTAATGGAATGTAAATGCCACTTGGAAAAACCAGAGATAATATTAATTCAATCCAATGAATCACAAAATGCTTCAGTTTGCCAAAGATGACATGTTACCAGGTCTGGATCAAATGTAAGTCCATCCACAGGGAAACCAAATTTCTTGAGGTTTTCCATACAGTAGTCATAGGCCCGCCCTTCCCAAGCCTGTTAAAAGACACATCCATATAGTAGAATTTCAACTACAAAGATACATGAGTAAACAACTTACAGTTTCAAAAAACAACAAGAATATCCTCTCTCATACTTATTATTTGACGTACAAAGCAAAATGATGTTAACATAAACAAGAAAAGAAAACTTTAAGCACCATAAGGAGAAGATAATTTGTGCACTACTCAAGTGGTAAATTGTCAAAATTAATAATAAAAGATATACCCAAAGGGTTCTGGCCTTCGGTCATTGGCCCAATATTCAGGAGTGTAATGCATTAACGAGTTTAATCACAGAGAGCTAATTACCCGATAAAGTAGGATTAACACAGACAATGACCTAGAGGTAATGCGCAATTGAATTTAAATATAAATGGTTAAGATTTCCAGTAAATACACTGTTCATTTGGCATTTATTACCCTTATTAACAATGAGAAGCGTACTGCTGATTGAGCTTTGGATACCTCCATCCAAATATCTCGCATTCCAAACACCACACAAAAAGAGCTTGAGACTTGGGATACTATGGAAAAAATTACCACTGTACCCATGCACAGGTACATTAACAAATGCCAAAGAGAACATTCATTATAAACCTCATGTGATGCCCCAGTCACAGTCTGTGGAACCTAATTCTTAAACTACAAAGTTTACATGTAACTGTTTTTGTTTATATGTATGGCATGTAATACAAGTGAACATTACAGTTATATGAGTAAGCTTAGTAGTTAAATTATAATGGTTCAAAAATTATACAGCATAGTTGAGATCTCACATCAATTGCAGATACTGTCAATATTATAATAGTGCTTAAGCCGTTCTAACCTTAAAAGTTAGGTTTCCAAGATTGAGTTAGGCCTTAAACTCAAATTCTAAAAAGCATTAACTTTGAGAACTTTTAGATTATCTAGACACTATAATTTCACGATTACCTTCACATTATAATGCACCAAGGTATAGTCCATGTCATATCCAATGGCACTAATTAACCTCAGATTCAAGGACCGGGAGCAAAATATTCCACGAGCTGAATTTCTTGACAAAGATGGACTCTGCATGACGACACTAAAGAACGTTATTTTACTTGATGTACATTATAAAATGTTCAAGCCAAACCCAAACAGAGTAGAGTGTGAGGGTAAAAATATAGACAGTGTGCCAATCAGCAACAATTAATGAAGAAAATAAGAGGTAACAGATATATAGTGGGCCAATATGTTGAGGTAAAATAAAAATATTAGAAAACTTCTACCCAGTACATTAATTGAAAAGGAAGAAAATAAAAATTTCAAGTAGTACAATAACATAAATTAATTTCCTAATAAAAGTCCCACTATATGTAACTTCCTCAAATTGGCACCCCTTAGGGAACAAGGTTACTGTCCCATTGAGAGGTTTTAGTCCCACAATATTCTTTGTTCCAATCAAGTTTTCTAATTATTCTAATTAAACAACTCAAGTCATTCAGTTACAAAATGGAAATAACTAATGCAGCACAAGATTTTCAAGTGCCAAAAATCTTATCATTGGTCATTTAAAAGAACTGCTATGACACAGGACTAAAATTGCGTAACTGGTATAATAAAAACGAAAAATAAAAAAAAATCATTGAATAGTGCTTTTAATCCTACACATCCCAGTAGTCCTTTTAATGTTCAATTAAACAATTTCTTATGGTTCATCCAAAAATCATGTGTCATTGACCTTAAAATATCGGATGACAAACTAACAAAAGGATATCAAAGCACAAATATAGGCCGTAATATAAAATTAATCCCATGAGTAGGGAGTTTAATTTTGATATCTATCAGTGTAATATTTTTTGCACTGTCAACCAATTAGAAATCATCCTAGACATGACTTTTATAATAATTACAACAAAAGGAAACAATTTTCGATTATTTGGAAATTCATTATTTGCACATCAGTGTAACCTTTACACAGTCAATGTACTGCAATTAAATTCTTAGTAAATTACATCAATGTCTCAAGTTTGTGAACCCTCCCATAACACCTCCTCCGGTTTCATATTAAACTAAGCCCTGCATTTAGTTGCTTATTAAGGGTGTCAGAAAAAGTTATGCAATGAGTATATACATGATATGAAAAAGTTGACACAATTTCTAAAACTAGATAATGTGCTGTTTGCAATTTATATATGCTTCATAAACTGGCTAAGGGGAGGTGTGTGTAATATACTCTATAACTATTTACTTGACTCCAAAAACATAAATCTAGTAGGTATAACCCACCAGAATATCCAATTTTTTCAATAAATCTTCAGCTTCTCTAGTCTCTGTTCTGACCACCTGCTCAATTGGACCTTCACATACAGCATGCCCATCAATTCCTACAAGGTAAATAATGATTGTTTCAACCATAATAAATATTTGTAATTAAGATCAGTAATCTGTGGGAATGTTGTTAATTACATAAAATTACTATATCCATGTTTCAAAATTTTATGGAGGAAAAGGAAGGGGGAGGCCGTGAAATTCTTCCACTCCAAATTAGACAACAAAATGCATTACCCCCTTGAATTATATCCATTTCTGAACTTACCTTCTTAATGAAGTTTGGTTTATGTGAAAATGTTACTTTAGTTAAATCTAGTAGAACTTAACCACGAGATAATTAAAACCAAACTTAGGTGGAATTGACTTTTTACTTGAAACAAAATTTTAGGACTGTTAACAGATTAAAAGAAACTATAGTGTTAAGTTAAGAAATAGACAATACATTTACCCTAACATACAGAAGGAAAACGATCAAGGACTCTGTGGCTTCCTCCGGTGGAAATGTTTTCAAGAAAAAATTACTGATTCTATATGCAATTTTTGCAAGGGTAGAATATTTTGAACTTGGACCCCCAATCAATAGTATGGTTCTCTTTGGTTGGCTACCTTGTCAAAATCGTCTAGTTCTTTCCTTCAAACTATATACCCTTAGTTTAACTATAACACTCAAACAAATGGAAATGACTGCAATATCTCCTCCCTTCCTTCCTTTTCTGCTAAACAGAGAAGTTGAGCAAGAGCTATACTTGAATAAGGGAAATAGTTTCTCTTAAATTCATTTTAACTCTGAAACAAAGGAAAGAGAACTCCCCATCTTTTTCTTACTTGAACATTCAAACAAGAGAAAGAGCCTTCTTTAGTTCTCTTTCATACCCTAAATTCCATTCCATTTCACTATAAACTGTTAAACATAGCACATATCTAGAACATCAGATACAGAGCAGTTTATTATTGCAAATCATACATACCTCTTAAAGCCATTACTAGAGACTTAAACCTTCTTGAAGATTCACAGAATTGTACAAGACCTAATCAAGGGTTCCTCCACTTAACCATATATCAGTTCATTGTTTAGACAAGAAGTAAAGTTACATATGTAAGGGAGAGGAATTTTTTCCCTTTAAATACTTGTTTTGAAGTACTTCATGGGCCTCAATAGAATGGACCATCAGGATGCAATGCAGATGTCCTAAGACCAACAGTTTAATTAATGTTTTATTTGGTTGTTGAATCTCATGACTCAAGGTCTTAAATTCTACCATGTCAACATACTCTAATGGAATGTCTTATAAGACCTACGTCTTAAGAACTTAAGACCATAGATATGATCCTGCAATGGAAATACCCTTATATTACCATAGATATTAACTGAAATAATAAATGCACTTAGTTTAGAATCAGAAAAATAATAAATGCTTACCATACAAAGCAAGCAGAGGTATGTAAGAGAATTTTGAATTATTCTCAAACACAATGCAGCATTAAAAGTTGGCAGCATAAAAAACTTTCGTATTCATTTAATACTTTTCCTTGTTAGCATTTGCCAAATTCAAAAGTTTCAATTAACTAAGCACAAATGTCAACAAGAACAAAAGGGAGGCCCATATTTGGTAGCTAGTATTAACCAAAGGAAAATTGACAACTGCACCATCATCTGACAAAACAAACAAAATGCATTGAAGCCAGTTTTATCCAATACATTAAAGGAGCATGGCAGAACAATGGCTCAAACTTGAAAACCCCACCCCCTCTTTAATTCAAATTTCAAAATCCTCCTTCTTATTTCATGTTTTTCCCCTTTAACCAAACAGAGCATAAACAAGAGAAGAATAATCAATCTGTGCAACACAACACAAACACATGTATTCACGCAACTCCAACTAGCCACTAACAGAACAACACAAAACCACACCACACAAGCACGAAACTAAAGCGCACACAAACCAGAAACAACAAAGCGGTAACGAATAAGTTACGAGCATTTACGGAAAGACAAGACGAAGAATCCATCACTGTGCAATACAGCACAAAACCTCACCACATGAACACAAAACCGAAGCACACACAAAATCCTCGAGACGTCCCACCTTAAAGCTCTCAGGTTTCCATTGGTGCTCACCCCGAGGTATCCACGTCGCAATCGCTGGACGGAGTGATAGAGAAAACGCCACCATCATTAACGTGGCCGCGTCAACGGAACAGATACACACAGAGTATAAGCGTTTTTCTCTCGCGGCTCCGCGAAGAAGCCGTAATGGAAAGCGAATCCATTCTATAGCGGCTAATTGGAGGAGGCGCGTGAAGGAGTACGCAGAACTTTCCGAAGGACTTCGCCACGAACATCGGCGTCGGAGTGCGCTGGTTCCGGCGCGGAAACGGCGAGATAAGAGGAGGAAGCGTTCGAAACGGAATTTGTGTTTCACGGGAAGGCTTTTAGTGTGTGACAGAATAGAAAAAATATTAATTGTTTTTTCTTAATTTGTTTCTTGTCAGTAATTTACTTCCTGCACCCCTCAATTCAAACCTGCACCTCTATAATTTCGGAATATCAAATTTGTCCTTGGCAGATTTATTTAAAATGGAAAGAGATCCATGGAAGAGAGGTTCGTGGTGGTGGTTGAAGGTACATCATGGAGGCTCGGGAATGTTCCACTCTAGTAGATAGAGTGTCTTAAACTATCCAAAGATGTTTTAAACTAAGTTTTAAGAAATGTATAATCAACATGAATATTTTCTTTAATAAAACTAAGATAATTTATAAGTTAAGAGTTTTAAAATGTGAGTCTACGAGTAGTCGATGAGAAAACAAATATTGAAATAGAAAAAGAAATGTATGATTTTTTATAGATTTAAGAATTAGATAATTTGATATACGAAATAAAAAATGCTATGTACAAATTGATTATACAACACAATTAAATATTAAAGTTTCAAAAATATATATGCCGATCTTATTATATAATCTTTAGTATTTACAATTTAGTATGCAAGTGAAGTGTTGGGAAATAAAGTGTTTCATAAAAGTAAGAAGAAGTTTAAATGGTTAAAAATTATGAATGAGAAAATGAAGTGTTTCATAAAATCAATACTTTAAACTCTAATTCATAAACAAGTTCTAAGTTAATATTTTAGTATTTTAAATTAAATTAAATTAATAGTTTAATATATAATTTATTTTAGAAAAGTAAATTAAATTTTAAAACTTTGAGATAAAATAATTTTACCCGTCTCTTTTAAATTCCCTGCAAAATGGACATATAATTATAATCCTAAAACATCTCATCACCTTAAGAATTTTGAAGAGTGCATGGGTTTTTGACAACAATTTATATCGGACTCAATTTTCTGCACCTATAATTATGTTACATAAAATCTTCTACAAAAGACTAAAAAATAATGAATTATTTCTAAATTAAAATCAATTTTTACGTCAGTTAAAATTTTTAAAAAGTATATAAATATAGTTTTACAAATTAGTTTATACATAAAAATCTTATAGTTTATGAAAAAATTAATTTATTTTTTCTCTTAGAAGTCTTTGGAGAAGTTTGTTCAGTCAAATTAATATTTTTTTTATCTTGAAATACTATTTCAAAATGTGAATATTATATTCCAAAATATGGATATTATATTTCAAAATTATCCTTTCGGAAAAAAAATAGGATGTAAACATCCATTCCACTTTGTAATTTTGATAAAAATGCATTTGAAATTTCAACTTGCACTACCTTTTATTTATAAACACACCACTTTTTTTTTTTTCCAAAATAATATATCCGTAACAAATGCCCATTATTGGAATTCAATATATTTTATATTCTCGAATTGCAATTCCAAACGTTACACATTCTGAAACTATAAACAGATCCAAAATTTTATTTTAAGGATATGAAACAAATGTGCTTGTGAAATTACAAAGCACAACAGACTCATAAAACTATTAAATGAACTTTAACATTTTATCTCCCGAATATGAAACATTGATTTCCAGAGTTAAAATTTCAGAACATAAATAGACTTTAAAAATTTTATCTGAATATACTGATACAAAATAGACTTATTAAAGTTTAAAAATCAAAAGGCCAACTTTTTTACACAATTTCTGAATTTAAATTTCCCAACAGAGAAAAGGAAACTTGAGACATTGGAGGTAATTTTGGAATAGGAAAAGTAAAATGATAAGTGCTTAAAAAGATGGGTTGTGTATATATGTTTCAAATTCTATATGAGTGTGAACACTAAACCAAATCACACATGAATAACGATTTTTCACTACATAGACTATTTTCAGAAGTGTGAATAATATGAGTTTAAGTCAAAAGTCTGAGTTATATTCAGTTGGAAAGAAAGACAAAACTTAGAGAAAAAAAAAGGAAGTTTGGTTAAGATAGTAATAAAATGAATGTGAGGAGGAGATGGTGCTGTCTCCCATCTTAAGATACTTTTAATTAAACCTTGGTACCCACCATAAATGGGATGAAGTTTGTGTTCACACCTCTTTAGATATGAAACAGACATGAAATGTTAGGCACGTGAATTGAGGTGCAAAATTGCAAAAGACAAGCCATTGATCGAACAAGTATAATGACATTTCTGAAGTCACAACCGCAGTAACAAATGCCACTTATGTGATGTGAAGTCACAGCTAACTGCAGGCAAAGCTGGAACATTTTCTTGTGTATTTCAAGTATTACTTCAAAGGGAATCACCTACTCAACCCCCCAACACTCCTTCTCTCACATTGCCTTATATTTTCAACTTTTCACATTGCCAAAGACCAGTTCAACCATTGGAATGCAGAAAGCTTCAAGGTGCCCTTCTACTTTTTCTTTTCCCATCTGGGTATGTTTGTATGAGTCATGTTACGCAGCATATCAAATCCATATATAGCTAAACAATTCCTGCATGCAAGTAATATATATTTATATATATATATATATATCATTTGTATGGCTAGATGATGATGATGTTGATATCAAAGGAGTTTTAGTTGGAAGAACATGAGAAGGCTTGCTAAATGATTCAAGGGGAGTTAATGTTCAAAACTGCATTCTATCTCTGAAATATAAATTCAGGAAAACAGGTACTTTGGTCAGTTATTTATTTATTTATTTATGATTCACAGCTGTTTTGAAGTCACCCATTTTCTCTGAAGTGTAAGCATGTATGTGTCTTTCTTGTCCATGATGCAATTCTGACCTTTTTGATCAAACACTGAAAACTGCAGGCTCAAATTCTCCTCAGAGGGGAATATATATGTGTCTATTTGGTTTTAATAAGGAAAACAATCTTTTTTCTTGACACCAAACAGCAAAGTTGCCACAAGCATTTTGAAATTATGGAACCAACAAACCAAAGAGTAGAAGGCATGAACAAGCATTTGTACATATAGCATGCAGAATGTTCACTAGGAAGTAATACAGCATAATTTATTTCTGCAAACTTATATATATACTTTGATTTAGCGACACAAGTGAGAATTTGTTTTTTCAGAGAACTATTTTCACATTGCACAAAAAGAGTAAAGCTATATATAAACAAAGAAATTCATATAATCAATTTAAATCTCTTATACAAAACATATTGCATATTTGTTACATTATTTTGCAAAACTATAACGATGAAATAGTAGTTTTTTGCTATAATAATGGCGTCATGAATACCCATAGATATTTATCAAATTAAAAAATAGTTGAGAGAAACGCCTGATCATAATTATAATTACTCTGATACTTTTTTTAAATAATTTAAATATTTAAACCTAAAAAAATGGTTCTTTATAACATTTTTATTTTATCAACATAAATTGCTGATTATAATACAAACATTATTGGCCCTGAAATTAACACATGAGGGACTGCAGCTCCTACCTACACCATTCTCTCTCTCATCACTTCAATGATGTAATACTGCTGATGTAGTTCATTCAGGTTTCACATGTCACCTTTCTCACAAATTAAATGTTTGATGAGAACTTTTTATGAAAAGAAGAACATCCTTGCATTTACATGAGGCTTTGAAAAATTTTATGTCAGAAATCCCCATCTGCTAAAATATTGAACAAATTCACATCTCTGAGACACTCTTCCAGTAAGATAAAGTGCATAGTTACATTCAACAATGTTTTTAGTTTTTAAGTTGGAGGAAATGCAACAACATTAGTCCATCAATTCATTTTAAATTTTACTTGGTTGGTCCATTAAGATTTTAAACTTTAACTTTTCAAGATGGGATACTAATAAAGGATAAATGAAGAATTTGATATGTTGTGTTGAAAGAATAAAGGATAAATGAAACACTTCAAGCTAAAGTCTATAAAGTCTATAAAGGTCTAAAATACACCTCCATATATTCTTGATGAATCTTTCTGGTAGAAAATGAAAAGGAACTTACTATATATTTTTTATTGCTTTTAGGGCATCAAGTAAGGAATTGATGGCTAAAGCTCATGATACCCACCCACACTTTCTGTCTTTTAGTTTAGTAGTTTATGGAATTGTTGGGTTGAGACTTGAGAGTTTTGAACCATTATATTATATGGTTAGATTTTTCTGTCTGATGCATTCATTGCCTTCTAATATTGGTGCTGAGAGAAATAAAAAAATGTAAAAAGACCTTTTACTTTCATTATCTTTCAATTCCTTTGTAATGATATTTTTTTCTCAACCGTGGTCCCTAATCCAATGACTTTGTAATTATCCGTGGAAGACAAGGTAAAGAGTGTGACCTCTATGAATTTGATTTTGACATTTAAGGCAGAGGAGTCCATATCCTTAAAACATTGTTTCCATGCTTGCAAGTGACATTTTGTTCCCTTCAGCCAAAATCAAAGCTTTGTTTACCCTCATGGTTAGAGAAAAAAAAAGGCGTTTACTTTAGTGCTTAAGTTGTTAAGTCAATTGGAAACGCATTATTGAAGGATGAACCAATGAGACTGCTAAAACTTGTAATTGAAGCTACAATGAGAGAGAATATGCCACCAAACATGTACTTGAAATCAAGTATGCTCTTTTTTAAATTCTACCCACTTCAGAAAACTCGACAACCAAATCTACTTAGAATACAGTTCTATGTTGGCCTTACAAAAATAAACAACACCCAACAACTAGTAATTTCACCTTTGAAGACACGACTCTCTATGTAATGTGTTTTATGGGAATAGGATTTAGTATCCAAGAGTACTATTGTACTTTGCTAAATAATGACTAAGTTTCATGTCATCAACTTCTTTGGCACATTGAATTAAGGATGTTGACACTGTCTCTTATAGTACACGACAAACTCTTCTACGGAATCACCCCATGGAATTTTGCACTAAAAACACTAACTCTCTTTTGGGACCCAAGAGGGTTTATTTATTTTGAAAATAACGGTATAGTCCTTTTATGTCAAAATCGTCATCGACACATGCATGTGATAGTCTGTATATATAATTAGTGATGCATGTTTTAGTTTACAATGTGTATATGGGATTAATTTGAACACATCTTAAATTTGTTTAGCAATGGAAAGATATTTGTATTCAGTTTTAAAACAAATGGGTTCATATCTACTAATAATCTGATATTTGATCAAGTATTTTATATTCTGATATTGGAGCATTGTTGCAGGTATAGGTAAGTAGGCATTCTAGCAGCATATATTCCATCTAAAGTGGAAGAACTAGGACTAGATTCTGCCTAGAGAAAGACAAAGAATCAATGGAATTTCTGACCCTTTCTCTATTAGAATCTAATCGTACCTTAAGAGTCATAGTGTCCTAACCCTTTGGATGTGGGTCACTTTCTTTTATGGTGGCCAAGTTAAGCACCAAGTTTTTGAGCTTTTCCATTCCATATCAAACTAGTGTTTGCGCCACTCTACTCACTTCACTGCAATGTGCAATTTAGTTGAGAATAAGAAAGAATAAAGAATTTAGTTTTCAGTCAGTGAGGTTCAGAGAATTGGTGTCAGTGTTCATCATCAATGGCCACCTCATACCATCACTGATTGTGTTGTGTCTCATCTTCCACACACAAAATTGTTGCATAAGTCCTCTGTCTTTCCTAGGTGGCATGTTTCTGCTTCAACCACCACTTGTATTATTGACATTCACAGAAACACCACCATTCCACTGACACAGAGAACTATTTGTCTTTTATTTATTTTTTTGTTTCTCTTTTGTTATTTTTCTTGTGTCATTCTTTGAGCTATCTCTCTCTTTTGAGACCACATTTTCAGAACAAGAGCCATGAAACAAGGGTCACCAGCATCACCACCGCCACCATCACCACCACAGCCACCACCAACAACAAAAAATGTGATCAGGCTTCAGAGCAGTTTAACTCCGTCAAGGTTAAGACTTCCTTCCAACTACAGAGAGCCTCCAAGGACTCCACCAGAGGTCGTCAAAAGGGTGGTGTCAACTCCAACAAGGAGAGCCAAGTCTGTGACTCCAGAGTTGAAGCACTCCTCCAGGATCAAAAGGGGTCTAGTGCTGAACAAGGCCAAACCCAACGAAGAGGTTGTGGGAACCCACAGGGGTAGAGAAGCTGTAGAGGCTAAGGCTGTGTCTCGTTTCATGAGGCCTCATGCTGTGGAACAGTTTGCTAGGCCAAGAAGTGCGGTGGGGGATTTTGCTATGAAGAGGGATAAGGAGGAACCTGATGGGAAGAGTAAGAAGGAATTGATGGAGAAGCTTGAGGTGAGTGAGAGTTTGATCAAGAATCTGCAGTCTGAAGTGCTGGCTTTGAAGGCTGAGTTGGAAAAGGTTAAGGGCTTGAATGTGGAGCTGGAATCTCACAACAGAAAACTCAGTAAGGATATTGCTGCTGCTGAATCAAAGGTGATATCTTTGGGTGGAAATGAAAAGGTGAGAGTTCAATTGTTAATGGGTTTGTTATTTGTTATCATATGCTTATGGGAAAAAATAATTGGACTTTTAGGATGTATCTGCTTCTTTTCTTCAATTGTTTTTTCTTTTTTGCTGTTCATATTTTCTAGTAATGTTAGCCCATTTTCAACTTTTTTGGGGATAAAAGTTATTATGAGCTGTTGCTGCTTTGAAAATGAGTCTGGTTTTTATTTTAGATGAAGGAGCCAATTGGAGAACATCAGAGCCCCAAATTTAAGCACATTCAGAAACTCATTGCTGACAAATTAGAAAGGTCCATAGTGAAAAAGGAAGCCATTAGTGATGGATGCTTTGTTAAAGCATCAACTCCAGCACCAGCAGCAATTCCTACCGTTCCTGAAGCTACAACTATAAGGATAGGAAGAAAGCCTGCACTAAAAGCATGCCTGCCACCACCTCCACCACCTCCACCACCGATGCCACCATCAATCCCTTCTAGGCCTGTAGCAAAAGTGAGTAACACCCAAAGGGCCCCTGCATTTGTGAAATTATTTCACTCATTAAAGCATCAAGAAGAAATGAAAAACACAGCAGGAGCGGTTAAACAGCAGAAACCAGATGCTGTGAATGTACATAGCAGCATTGTTGGAGAAATTCAAAACCGTTCTGCTCATCTCTTAGCAGTAAGCATTGTGTTTTCAAATTGAACTGGTGGTTATACATTTGCTGTTATTTTCAAATTAAATATACAGCATGAGTGACTGATTATGCTTTTCAGATAAGGGCAGACATTGAAACAAAAGGAAATTTTATCAATGACCTTATAAAAAAGGTGGTAGAAGCGGCCTACACGGACATTGAAGATGTCTTAAACTTTGTTAATTGGCTTGATGGTGAACTCTCATCATTGGTGAGTGTGTAGAAAAATTATTAATCTGTTGGACCAACTATTCTCTACCAGTTAGGCAGCTAATTTGTGTTAATTCATTGTCAATTTTTCATTCAAGACTATGACACATCAAATGTATAGTTTCCATTTTGATATGACATATATAGGTTTATTCCATCATAAATTTATAGTAGTTTTAAATTGGTCTGAAAAGGGTGTATATCTTGTTTCTACAATATGAGAATTTTATTGCTGTTGACTGAAAGTTTAGCCTTAGTTACTTCAGAATGAAAACTACAAATTCTTGCTGATTTCTCATTTGATGTCCTACACCCCTTCTGATATTACCTCTATCATATTGTCCTTCTGGTTTATAAGTAAATGAGACGTGATTACCAAAAACAGTATATGTTTTATGGTGATATTGTATCAAGTAGTACAACTGAAACTGAAAAGATGCTAATAGCAAGTTGCTGTTGGTTTCTTATTGGCTACATATTCTGTTTGCTGTAGGCCGATGAGCGTGCAGTCTTGAAGCATTTTAATTGGCCTGAGAGGAAAGCTGATGCCATGCGTGAAGCTGCAGTTGAGTATCGTGAACTTAAATTGTTAGAACAAGAGATTTCCTCCTTCAAGGATGACCCTGAAATTCCATGTGGAGCTTCCTTGAGAAAGATGGCCACCCTATTAGACAAGTAAGAAAGTAAATCTATATCATCTATTTAAGTACTAATTTTAAAGAGTTTAGTGGTTATACACAGCATAGATAATGTAAGTAGTTTTACATTGTGAACCAGTAAAATATCACTGGTGATACAACTTTTGATGTAGATAATATAAAAGTCAACAAACATACCATATATGATATGATAATTCGTACTGAGATGATGGTGTAAAATTTATACCATGAGTGCATAGTCTATTTCCTCAATTCTAAATATGCCAGGTTTATAGTTTGAGGGATACTTATACGGTCCTCTCTTCTCATTGTGATAGGTCTGAGTGCAGCATACAGAGACTAATCAAGTTGAGAAATTCTGTAATGCGTTCATATCAAGATTACAAAATTCCTACTGCTTGGATGCTTGACTCAGGAATCACAGCGAAGGTATCATATTTATGCTTTCATTGTGACTGTGAAGACAACGATAGTGACACTTAGTAAACCTTGTTTTTCTAATAAGAATCGGAAGTTATGGTTTAATGACATTGGAAATTCTTGAAATCAGTGTGCATGAATAGATATAATACTTAACCATGAATTGAGTTGTGTGAGCCATATATATGCAGAATTTCCTTTCATTTATTCCTGCTCTCCACCATGTGTTTCTTTACATTCAGTGTTTCTTTAACTCAATGAAAATGAAATGAAACAACACAACTAACTGAATGAAGAACATGCTTCAGTTTAGGATTTATTAATCCAAGTCTCTTGAAATTAATTGGTCACTGAATACTACTAACATACGTTATGTATCTTTTCAGAGTTGATAGCGAAATTTACAATTTTTCAATGTAAAACTCGATTGGATGAATAATAAATATGCCATGTCTGCAGATTAAGCAGGCTTCTATGATTCTGGTCAAGATGTACATGAAAAGAGTGACAATGGAGCTTGGATCTGCTAGGAATTCAGACAGACAGTCTAGTCAAGAATCCCTTCTGCTTCAGGGCATGCATTTCGCATATAGAGCTCATCAGGTATTGCTTCATCACAAGACCTGAGAAATGCAAGTATAATATAGTTGCCTAGCATATCAACCCAATAAGGTGATGTAACTAGCTCAAACAATTAAGTGGATCATCCTAACCAATTCTAATTTCCATATGAAATGACCATCAACCCTATAAAAAGCAAAAAGCTTATTTGCAGCCACAATAAGAAATATTACAATTTTCTTCATTAATGAGGCTGATTCACATATTTTGGTATGTTTTTTGTAGTTTGCTGGAGGTCTGGATGCAGAAACTCTGTGTGCTTTTGAAGAGATAAGGCAACATGTACCAGGACACTTAGCAGGGTCTCGAGAACTTTTGGCTGGCATAGCATCATCCTGAGAAGCCATTGATACTTTATGCTTTCTTTTCCTTATCCCCAATGTTCAACACTATTGACGACCATTCAGAAGAAATAAGAAGAAACATGCAGAGATTTTGAAGAAAGAGCTTTCCATAGGGTGGTTGAGGAAGTTCAGAGGCTAAGTCTGCTACAGTCCAATTGTTACAAACTAGCTTCTTCCTCGTCTTGTTCTATGGATAAAATCTTCATAGTCATTGAGGTTTAACAGTTTTTGAGAAAAAAAAGGATATGCTAGCTATATGCAGTTACAATGTAAAGTACTTTTCATGATCCTCCAGACACAGATTACCATGTATGATAAGTTTGTTTAACTTTGATCATAACCAACAAAACTGATTTTAAGCGATTGATGATATAGATCTTTTACATTGAGCACATATATCCATTAAACATAGTTTCCTCATCCAAAGATAGACCCCCTTCTACTCTCTAATTAAAATAATTTCACAGCCATGTTCAGTTTAGAAGTATAATTCGGGCTATTGCTTTTCTAACATACATGCAACTGCTTATTTTTGAAAAATAATTATTTTATTAAATGCCTTTTTAAGAAATTTACAGAAAGTAAATTAATTTAAAAAAAATATATATTATCTTTTAGATATTTAACGGTGAGTTTAAATCTCATATTATCATTTCTTTTATATGAGTTTATCTTTTTTTATTATTCTTATTTGTCTTATCTGTATTTCTTCCCTCGTATTCTCCTTTGAACAAATTTAACACGCATGTAATTATTGAGACTAAATTTGCCATTAACATTTACTGATAGATTAAAACTAAAATTTGAAAAAAAATTTGTAGGAATTTAAGCATAGATAACATTATAATAATAAAAATGTCCATGCGTAACTCGTTTTACAATTAGTATATTGCCGTGAAGCCCTGAACACGACCAACACCTGTTCGTGCCGTTAGAATCAGTTCAAACTCAAGTGACATCTGGATTCTGTGAATATGCCAAGAAGATTGATCGTGCTTGTACGCAAAAGCTACATCGTATGCTGAAAACTGCTCGAGTTACTTCCACTTCTATTACCGTGCGGGAAACAACATCTTCTTAAGCGAAACTACGCTGTGGTTTCCATGTAAGGTTGAATTGTTCCTTTTCAGCATAAAAAACAACTTAAACAGAAAATAAACAAGTAAAGCTTCGATTTTGAGGGAAAGGGGAAGCTGTAAATTGTTCAAACTTCATACCCAGTAGCTATTAGGTGTATAAAATTGTAATACCCGTATGATTGTTTAGCTCTATATACGAAAGGCATGTTACTCTCCTTTATAGTGTAGGCCTCTATACCTTTTTCATCAGGTGTGAAATTTTCATGTTTATCTTTAATGTTGTCAATTGGTATTGGTTTTAGACTTCTAGTATATTTCCTTGACTTCAATCTGTGAACCTTGAAATTGTTGTGCATTGCTTCTGATGCTAATTCAAAGGATATTATCATAATTTTCTATACCTGCTTTTGTTTAGAAATGTCTTTGTTTCATATATGGCTGGCATTTAAATGAACTTCAGGGTTTTTGACATTCTTCTGTTTACTTTAGTCAAACTATTGAAATTGTTAGCTGAACTGAAAACCCCGAAAAGATTATCTGATTGTTGTGATTAATATGTTGGTTTTATATTGCTTCTGCTGAAGTTAATTCTACATGTTGAACCAGATGAGTTGTAAGAATGGGTTTGAAGTGTCTGCTGGTTGTTATGTGTGTTTGGAGTTGGTTAGGATCGTTGACTTTTGCAACTTCTGATGATGGGTTGATGAGGGTTGGTATAAAAAGGAGGAATTTAGACCTTCAGAGTCTTAAAGATGCAAGAATCAAAGAGTCCGTTCAGCCTATTGATTTAGGGGGTGCTAAAAAAAATTGTTGTGATGAAGATATAATATATCTTAAGAATTATCTTGATGCACAATTTTTTGGGGAGATTAGTATTGGTTCACCCCCACAATACTTCAATGTCGTGTTTGACACTGGCAGCTCAAATCTTTGGGTTCCATCTTCCAAATGCATCTTCTCTGTAAGTTACCCAATGATCTGATTCTGACGCAAGTGATTACTCATTAGTATTTCTTTTTTTTGAATGAACATGTTTTAAAAGCACACATGGCATGTGCAGATCGCTTGCTATTTTCACTCCAAGTATAGGTCGAGGATATCTAGCACCTATACCGAAATTGGTAACTTTGGATTATCATGGCATATAATTGAAAAGATAAATTACTTGTTTTCTTTTAGATGCTTTCATTTGTTTTTATATGCAGAAACATAAATGTTGTTTCAATGAGCATACTTAAAGTTGCATTTGGGAAAATATGCAGGGACACCTTGCATAATCCCTTATGGCCAAGGATCTATTTATGGATTCTTCAGCCAAGATAATGTACAAGTTGGAGATGTCATCATCAAAGATCAAGTCAGTGTTTTGACCTCTTTAGTTTTCAGTCAGATTATGCTGCTTTGGTTTGCTGATGATTTGTTACTTCCCATCCTCCAGGAATTTGCGGAGATTACAAGAGAGGGATCTTTGGTACTTTCAGCACTTCCATTTGATGGCATACTTGGACTCGGATTCCAAGATGCTTCAATTGGAAAAGTCACACCAGTGTGGTACACACAAGAACTTTATTAATTCATTTCTCTCTTTATTTTGTTTCTTCTTTTCTCCATTTTAGTTTTTAATAAATGTTGAAGAATATGCGTGATTACTCTTATGGTAACAGGGTAGAAGGATAGTAAAACTTCCCTTTTTTCTTGACTTTTTTGGGGTTCAGATGCAATGATTAGTTTTGTGAATGCAGGTATAATATGATCGAACAAGGGCACATATGCCACCAAATTTTCTCTCTTTGGCTAAATCAAGATCCAACAGAAGAAATGGGGGGTGAGATTGTCTTCGGTGGTATAGACTACAGGCATTTTAGAGGTGATCACACATATGTTCCCCTTTCTCAAAAGGGTTATTGGCAGGTATAGCTTATTTAGAACTTTTTCCATGGCTATTATCATCTAACATGTCATTATTGACTTTTGGAGTTTGCACCTGCAGATTGATGTGGGAGATGTTTTGCTTGCAAGTGACTCAACAGGTGCTCTTACATTTCTATTCCTCATGATGCTTAAATTGGCATAGTTTTTCATTGTTTCTTATAGCTGTGACTGAATACTATGTACGTTTTCTTAGATTAAAGTTGCTAGACGTTGCATTATACTAAAAGGCTACAAATTGGTACATGTTCCAGAAATGACATTTAAATTTCCTCAGCCATTTGAGAAGTAAAAGGTCTTTTGTATCAACTGTTTTTCTTTTTAATTCAAGTGGTCCTCCTGATTCATTTTTCAACGTTAACTTTCTTACTGCAGTCATGCATTATTTCCAAATTTACCATGCTTGGTACTTTTCTTGATTACCTTTGACCTCACATCAGAAAATCATGTAAGACATTTTACAGGGTTGTGTGAGGATGGCTGTGCTGCAATTGTAGACTCAGGGACATCTCTAATTGCTGGTCCGACTGTATGTTCTCAAACATTATTCTCTTTGTTCACTTCCACTTTGGGGGGTTTTTTTTACTACTTTTTGTTTGCAGAGTGTTGTGACTCAAATTAACCATGCCATTGGAGCAGAAGGATATGTCAGTTTTGAGTGTAAAAGCATTCTCCATAACTATGGGGATTCAATATGGGATTCCTTGATTGCTGGGGTTTGTTCCTTCTGTAATTTTACACTTAACTCGATGATTATCTACAGACTACAGCTATTTGAATTTTAACCTTATTTTACCTACTTTCTCATGTCTCATATCTGCAGTTAAATCCTGACCTTATATGTAGTGACATTGGACTCTGCTCAAATAATGGATTTAACACAATGGAGTACACTTTTTTTCATTTTCCTTATCTTGATTCTTTAGAGACATTCCTTTCTTCCTGTTCTCTTAACATAAGTCTAACTTTAACCTGCAGTGATGTTATTGAAACAGTGGTGCATAATGAAAGTTGGAATGGATCACCAATAAGGGAGAGTCCCTTTTGTTCGTTTTGCAATATGATTGTCCTTTGGATCCAAGTTCAGATTAAGCAAAGCAATGTAAAAGAAAAAGTGTTTAAATATGTGGATGAGGTAGTTGTTGACAGACTTACAGCGGTTAGAAATGCTTCACATCACATATGTCTCCAATTAATCACTCACAAGCTTTTTCTTTGTGTCAATTTCCTTGCCTGAAGCTGTGTGAGAAGCTCCCAAATCCTCCTGGACATTCATTTATAGACTGCAATAGTATTTCATCCATGCCGCGCATCACATTCACTATTGGAAACAAATCCTTTCCCCTCTCTCCAGAACAGGTTTGTTGTTTAACATGAATTCTGTGTTGTTTATACACATCACAGTGTTAGCACTAGAAAAGTGCTCATGCATAATGTATTTATATCTGATACTACCTCAGTTTTATCTGTCTCTCTCCAACTTCTCATATTTGCTTCTTCTACCCCTTTCCATTAAAAATATTTAACAAATAAACATAGCAAAGCTGGGACTGTTTGATGCAATCCATGGTTTGTTCTTATTTCATATTATTTAAAACGTTTTATCTCTCCTTTGTCCCCAGTATATACTTCGATTTGAAGAAGGTTGTTCTACTGTCTGCTTTGGTGGTTTTGTTGCTATAGATGTGCCTCCACCACAGGGTCCCCTCTGGTAATCTATTCTAGTCATGTTATGATAAAATGTAAATTATGTATGCTATTAAATCACTTTAGCAATGAGCCAGGTGCTGGTTCTCTCTTTCCCCCCTTTATCTTATATTATGTGTGACAGTAGTGGTATGTTTGCAGGGTTCTTGGAACTTTATTCTTGGAGGCATATCATACAGTATTTGACTATGGCAATCTCCGTATAGGATTTGCAGAAGCTGCATAGTTATAGCTTGGTGATATTACTATGCCAAATTCTTTTTGAATAATAAAATTGGAGGTCTACATGATTCACTACGGCAAATAATAATTGCAGTCCTTCAGAATTTGTCTCAAGTCTCTATTCTATTGTAAATGGTGATTGGAATATTCTAAGAATAAAATTTGGGATATTTGTTCACAAGTGTTAAAATGAGAGAAAAGCAAGAGAAAGAGGATATAAGGGACCAAAACTTTCAAAAGGGAAATGTTTAAATTTATTTTACAGTACTATATCTTATAAAATGTCAAAACACTTTATGGCAAGAGATACAAAAGAGAAGGGAAAAAACCGTTTTGTTATTAGTGAGTGAAAAAGGGATTGTAATGAAAATCGGTGTGAAAAGAAAGATCTGGATTACTTCCCAAGATTAAGTTGTTTTCATCTTGTTTACGAAAACAATTACAACTACAGTACCAGGAACTGAACCTCTACTATACCACTAATCACTGGGAACTTTTTTTGTTTAAATTATATATGAAGTAATTACTTGAATTGGGATTCTAATTTAGCAAGAAAAACATTTGCATTGAATATTCAGTTAGGCCCCTTTATGAAAGAAAGGAGGCATTGAAACAGAACTTTAACATGAAAATCTTTGACGAAATGCTAAGCCAAAACAAATACAAATGTTCAATCAGAACTTTTATCAAACATGTTATGAGCATAATCTGACTGGCAAATTTGTAAGAAATTAAAAAACCTTTGAAATAGGCATGTTACACGGACTTTTCATTTGCCACTTGAATCAACTTATCAACAACAATATACGTCGACCTTAAATTTGTAAAAGTCTAAGTTACGGATCAATAATTCTTGTTTGAATAAATTCTAGTGTTTTGTTATAACCTACCAGTGGCTTTTTCTTCCCGCACCCCCACAATTTCTTGGGACACGCCATAATTTTCAAAAATAATCACATTACCTTTTTTAAAGTGACTTCCAGATTATTTATTCTGGAAAATTTTCATAATACACTTTCTAGAATTTCTGGAATGGTATTACCAAAATTTCCGTAACATGATTTCCAAAATCTGATTTTGGAACAAAATTTCCCAAACACAAGACATACATTCCTGAACAAACCTTTTGAATAGGATTCCTGAAACAAACTATTACCTCTGAAATACATTTTGCGTAATGAGTTTTCTAGAATAATAATTTCAAAAAGAGCTTTCTGAAATGAACTTTTTTTGCAACGTGTTCTCTCTCCTTCTTCTTCTACAGCATTCTCCCTCTCGTTTTCTTTTGTAGTGACGATGGTGTAATAGAAACGGTGATGTGTAGTGAGGGAGAATATTTTAGTCTTTTTCTTTGTTAGTAATGAAGTGCGGCTAGTAATTATGTGGTGCAGGAAGCAAAAGCCCGTACCAATACAATCAAATCAAGCTCAATAAATGGGTTAGGTAAAAGTATGGCACAAGGAGGGACGAATTCTTCCAACACCCCAGTACTCTCATCCTGCATCTTTATAGTTAAGCAGAAAATACAAACATATTCTTAAGTGATAAATGGTAAGAGACTAGAATACCCGCTACCTCCATTTACCTCCTTAATCACTCTTATCCGTTTCATTCGCTTTATTCTTCCTATGCTTGTATCTGATTCACTGCTTCACTGTAGCATCCGGTTCAGTCATTGTATATGGTTTTTCACCTTCACAGTCAACAAAAGTGATCTATGCGTGTGGATGAGAGCTTGCAACGTTCGCATCGCAGATCTGGGAGGAAAAGTTGCGTATTTGCTTCAATTTGAATTAAAGTTTTAAACAAGTGAAAAGTAATTTTTTTTTATGTTTATTAGCAATTTGTGAGTGGTATTGATGATTAGGGTAGTTAATTTGATGATTGGGCTGTCGTTGACGGTAAATCTGTGTCGAAGAAAATAAACTTCGTATAAACCGGATGCCTGCGTCCGGTTTAGATTTTAGAAAAAAACCAAAATGTAAATTGGATAAGTTTTTTTGAAAAAAGCAGAAGATCCTTTTAATTATTTTCACAGGATAATTTTGACATTTTCAAAACTTATGAAGATATATGATGAGGGTATTGGAGTACAGAAAGAATCCGTCACAAGGAGGATATACCAAAATTTCTTTTCCTTCACCCCATCATTATTACTTGCACCATTATTACTTGCACCATACTAATAATAAAAAGGCTAAAATATCATTCCTTACTACATCATGTCACCAGCTGCCACCGCTACCGCTTCTATCACGGCCATCGTCACTGCACCTCCTTTCTCCACTGCACCTTTGAGAGGAAAGAAAAATATTTAGAATGTCAAGGTAACCATGAGAGGAACACTTAGAAGAAGAAATAAAGTGCTAGGATCTTATTTAGACAAACTTGAGTTGTTTGATAATTTATACACAGATGAAGGGAGTATGCTTTTTTACCACTTAGAACAGGTTTAGATAAATTCTTCATAAACACTTTTAGAGAAGAAAAACAAAAAAGTATGAAATAAGTATCTTTATAAGCCAAGATTAGTTTGTACATAAGTAAGAAAAAGAAGTTAAGAGAAATTTTAAGAAAACTTTTACAAATTGATTTATAGTTAACTTCAATTTTTGTTTTTACTTTTCTATCTTATAAGTTTTTATGAAGAAATTTATTCAAACAAATCCTTATTGCTTTAGGAAGAGAGACAACGATTAGAAAATTCACTTCTTTACTCTCCCGGAAACATATATAAAATCCAAACCCACTATATAAAATCCAAAAGGGAAAATATGACAAAAAGAATCTTGAGAAACCAAAATTCAACCTTTATTTTTATTCTTTTTGTGATATATCTAAATAACATGTTTTTGATACTTCCTTTAACTAAAATCATATAATTATTGTTACACATGTCAATTAAATTCTAGACATCATGTTTACTATTAAATGATTCAATATTATATAACACTAAGTAATTACTTTTGGAACTATACTTCACTTTTGAATGACCTATGATAGATTAAGTCACTTGTGTAATTTAAAACTATATAAAAAATCATTTTTCATTAGTTAGTTATATTTATTAAAAGTTTATATCTTAAATATAATAAAAATGTGTGTTTGATTCAACTATTTCTTCTGTTTATTTTTTGAATCTTTTCCATTCATCAATTAAACAAATGAGGATAAATTCTCCCACTTCATTTTTAATATCTATCCATGTAAATACATATTCCATTCTATTTCTACAATTCCTATTTCGTTTCTTCTCAGCTTCACTTGCCCTCTTCTAAATAAATAATAAAATACTTATTATCCTTACAATTTATGTATGAAATTGCAATCTTTATCAGATTTACTTTATCTTATATACATACAACACTAGGCAGATAGTCAATTACAAAACCAAGAGCCAAAACTTCAGTATGTTCATTACTTTATTTTACAAAGTATAAAGACTAAGGAAAGCCAGTGTTTTAGAATGGCTGTGACCTACATTTCTCATAAAACTTACCTCTCTCTCACAGACACACTTAACATGCTCACCTCTTCTGCTGGAAAAGAAGCCACATTGGCTATTTGATTTATTATCTTGACAACTATTTATTCATATAGCTCTATATCAACTCAGTAGTGTAAGGCTGATGAGGTGGCATTGCAGGCATCTTAGAACAAGGATCATAACCACTGCTACTCTTACTATGTTGGTTATTGCTGTTCTTGTGAGGATCTCCAGTGAGTGAGGAAATGGCTGAAAAAAGTGCTGCCTTGAGAGAAGGGTCTTTGGTTATAGCCTCACTAACAACATCCACCAATGCAAGGTTTTTCTCTGGGGTTAAATGTTGAGGGTGGCCATGTAGTGGGAGAGGGAAGCATTGTGAAGTGGTGGCCCTTTGGAAGTGGAGATAGTTATTGCTGTTGGGGTGGGTGAAGTCCAGTGTTACAGTGGGACAAGTTGCATTGTGGGAGAAAGTAGCTAGTGCAGTTGGGGAAATGGAAGATGGTGATGAAGAGAAGAGGGGTGAGTTTGGTAGGGTTGTGGTGGCAACTGAGCTTGTGATTGAGCCAGAAAGGAACATGCTCAATGCTGCAGAAGTTGAGCTTGCCAAAGGTCTTGCTGCTGGTGGAAGTGGATGGTTATGGCTCCCTTCATAGGTTGTTATGAGAACAGTCTCATCCTTAAAACACCTCTGCACCTGTTGCAAATGTGAACACTAGATTTTGGTAAAATTTTGGTGGCTTTCCTTAAACTTATAAGAGTTTTGAAGATTTAAGGAAACATACCTGCTTACGAACTGGACATGCAGTTCCCATGCTGCAACGGTAGTAGGCTCGGGGACAAGGGTTGCCTTTTGCAGTCTTTTGTCCATACTTTCTCCATTGACACCCATCTCCCATCTGAATGCATAATCATATGCCATTGATTCCACTCATATACACATTTCATTCATATTTATTTTAATCGTCTTTTAACAAATGTCTTTCTATTTTTTAATTAAGTTTTTAGAGTTTAGAGACATGACAATTTGACACTTCTATTTGTTTTACTTACTTTACCCCCTTTGCCTTACACACATGTGATATGCTTTTTTATAATAGAAAAAGACATGTTATTTTATTTTCACATTTAAGGGGAGATTTCAAGAGAATGCAGAAATATTTTATGCCAAATGAATTTGTTTTTCTTGAATTATTTTTAATCTATTATAAGTTTGTTGAAGATGAAGTTATAATTAACTACGGATTTTTTTCAATCAACAAAATAATATATTGAATAAAAAACGCAAAGAGATGCTATAACTTTCTTATATAATTAGTTCTAATATAATTCAACTACAAAATTTAATGAGAAGCACCAACGTAGAGTATTCTTTATTTGCATTTACAATGAGAAAAGAAGAATTAAGAAGTGAATGTGTTTTGAGTTGAAAAAGGAGGTTTAATACTAAAAACAATCTTATTAAGAAGTGTTTATCTTTTAAATGAAAAAGGACGTTTAAACACACCGATAAAGGAGAATAATTAATTTTTTCTTTCAATTAATTAAAAACATAATACAATGGCATTGGTAGATTTACAGCCGGCCAGGAATGATTATCAGACAAATCTTTTTTTTTTTTTCTTGCTATAATCAGTCAACTATTATGTGTAGAAGTAACGCTCAGTAAAAAAAAATGTGTGGAAGTAACAGATATTATAATTTAGAAAGAAAAAAATTGATTTGCACCCATTTAATTTCATATGATCTTAGTTTTTATTAAAAAATATTATGTCACATTAAAAAAAATTAAGAATCAAAGTTTAAGATCATGTTGTTGCGTGTGGAATATTTTTTTCTAATATAAAATTTCCAAGTCCTATACAAAAGCCATATAATAACACAGTAGTTACAAAATGAGATTGAAATGCTTACCAAAGAAAAATCTGAACGTGCTCTGATGGATACTTTAGCTCTTCTGCAAGTAACCTCAGATGCTTGATCTTCTGTGCATTTTGCTTCATCCAATGCTATTTTTTTGTTCATTTCACCTTCAACGTTAATTTTGTCATATGCCTGGCTTCTGCCTAACATTTTCTTTTCAATGTTTTCTGTGTAAACCTCTGAAAGTGAAGAACAGTCACCAATATCCAAAAACTGCCGAGTGTGTAGTATTGGTTTCTCCACATCTTGTAACTTTCCCTTCAAAATTCATATAAAGATATGCAAAATCAAGCTTAAAGGTTTACCATTCATCAACATTTATTGTCAAAAGTCAGAAACTACAACTCAATTACAATGTCAGTCAACATTGTGACAAAAAAAAAAAAATTCAATTAAGTAGCATGTGTGAGTCTCCAATTCATAATCTTAATCATCTAATCTCCAATGAATAGTCCTTATTTATTACAGTTTTTCCCTCAATCATTTTACTCTTTGTACTTGTATATTTTTCTGTCAAATGTATATACGTCATGAAAGTAACAAGAACAACAAAAAATAATGTTTTTTTTTTCTTTTGTTTTGGTCATATATAGTTGTTGTTTATCTGTTTGTCTTCAATTCCCGGTATAGCTAGCTTGAAGATAGAGACCTTCTGGGCCTGACATTGCTGGCACTGAATATATATGCTGAGTTGTTGACCAAGTAAAACTAGCTACATTAATTGCTTAATTTTCAGGCAATTAATATAAAATTTTGAATCAAAGTAATTAAAAAAGGAAAGTGAACCATGTTGATGAAAGAAGCTTGTGCAAAACAAAGTTTAAGTCAAACTTACCTGCGAGTCATGATTATTGCTATTATTGCAAGGTGATGAAGAGAGTTGATGCTGCTGCATCTCAAAAAGTATGCGATTCTGAAGAACGGTGCAGTGTTCATTAACCTGAATGAGCATGGCCTTTAAGATTTCATTCTCTTTCTTCGCTTCCTCAATTTTGATTCTCAGCATGCCCATCTAGGAACCATAAACACCAGAAAATTAAAATACATATTAATCATGCATGTCCAATAGTAAGGGGCTATGAAAATTTGTGCTTAGAAAATAAGAGATTCTAAGCTCTATAGGGCACCCAAGAAATTAATGTTACTCACTTGGTTTAAGGGCTGTCCAGAGTTATTCAGGCTCAAACTGAGAAGAGTAGATCCCATCTGCACAATTTATTTATTTTTTTCATAATTAGTAAGCCAAAATCACTTAATAGCTCAAAATCATGTTATGCTGTGAAAAAATCTGCTCACACTTACTCATATATGTGGATGATTCAACTAAAAACCGTGTGATGTAAAAAGTGGAATTAGGAAAGCAAATAGAGACCAAGGTCAACCTCAATAATGGTCTCATGGATCATATTTTTTCTCAAGGATTTTGCAATATTAAGGTTTTGAAAGAATTCTGATCACAACAACAGTTTAAAAATCTGATAGAAATTAAGCAGTAAGAAAACTTACAGTGTTATGAAGGGAGGGTTCATCGGTTCCGTTCCTTGTTGTTTTACACTCATAAGGCCTTTCTTCATCTTTCAGCAAATTTTTTAACGAAGATTTTTCTTCCATTTGTGGAACCCTTTGTGATGGTTACTACTACTGAGATATGGTGATGATATCAGATATCCATATATAGGTGGTTTCCCCAGCGACTTCAATCTCTATACCAAACTTTTGAGGCTTAACTATATAGTGGGTGTAGTCTGCAGCTGTTTATGGACGAAATTTCTGCACTGTCCTTGCTAAGTCTATGTTTCTAATACCTTGTTTTTTCATCTAAAGTATTTAACTACGTTTGTTAAATTAATACTTTTCTGCATAAAATATGACCTCAGGAAAGGATGGAGAAAAGAGATACACTTTTTTACACAAAATATAAAAAATGACCTCTTGTAAGATTGGAGAAAAGAGATAGACTTTTTGTTGCTTTCTTTCCACAAAGATACCATACTTTTAATATGTCATATATGGTGAAGATTAATACATTTTTTAAGTTAAAACTTTAAGATAATAAATAAATCTATTGGTGTTTTATTTTATATCGTAAGCTTCACCTTTAGTTTAATGTAAAACTTTTCACTTGTAATTTTATCTTATTTAAGAAAAGGAAAAAAAATAATGTAATGATGATTTAGAAAAATAAAAATAAAAAAGATTTTTTATTATTTTATCCATAATGGAGGCTCCAAGACATGGTTGAATTGGACATGGAAGAGTAAACCCTAATGTTGAGACTATAGGATTAAGGACTTGCTAACTAATAGGAGCCACTTGGAGTAATAAATTGAAGTATTCAATTATGCTAACTGAACACTCATTTCCCAAGAGTTAAAAATAAAGTAGTTTTAATTATCATAAATTCAACCTAATCAATAAATGGTTCATTGAGTGATATACAAACCAGTTTTCTATAATGAGATCTTAATATTGTAAATAAAAACATATGTTTTAAAAGAAACTTTTAAAGTAAAGTAGACCAAATAAGTTTTTTTAATATAAATTAACAGATAAGATTAATAAGTTTTTTAAATTGTGTTAACTATTTTTCATTATCAAAAAATGTGGACATACAAATTAACAACATAACATTGATATTTATAAAGTCAGAAAAGGTATTCCATTAGTATGCATAGTAGAAGCTTTCTGCAGATAACAAGATTTATTATGTCATGATTTTAAATGTTTCACAGATTTGAATATAGAATTGATAGGTAACGTTTCATTTTCTGGACTTTAAGACCTGAGACCTTGTAATTATTTTTGTATATGGATTAAAGCACTCTTTTTATGTTTTTTATTAATATATTTTCTATTAATATATTTTTTATTGTTAATGAAAATAAACATTGATATTTCTATAATGATTATAAAAAAATAATCATAACTAATATATATATATATATATATATATATATATATTGAAATATTAATGGTTGATTTCTTATATTAATATAGAGATTTTTATTTTTTAAAAATTAATCACTTTAAATAAGTCATATTCTAAACAATAAAGGCATTAATTAGCATAGTGAGCTTTTTCATTCTATACTCTTAGTGTTTTTATTTGTTTTTCTATTTCTTTCTGCGAATTGTTATTCATTTATTATAACTTTCTGCAAATACAAGTTGTAAGTTTGTCTTTTCTTCTCATCCATTGCTTTTGAATTGTGTTGTTCATTAATTTTCATAAAGATTTCAACATTTGTGAACAAATGTCCAATGAGAGCGCATATGGGTCCTATCAAATTTAAAAAGTGGGTAACATGAGCTGTACTAGTTAAGTATTTTATTATTTATTTAGACAATCTTTTTAATAACCATTTCTAGGAAATATAAAATAATTTTTTATAAATAAAATTATGCACTAATTACGAAAATAAAAAACTGTAATTTTCTTACTTTTCTGTCTTGAAAGTTTAGAAAGAAGTTTATCTTGATATAAAAAAAATACCCGTGTGAAAATTTTTCAAATGAATACAATGTGAGTAATTTGATTAGTCTTTGATGTAAGATTATCTCTAAGTATTATTTTACAAAATTTAATTTAATTTTTTCGAATTTTATTTTGTGACATTATTTATAAGAGAGTTTGTTTTAAAGGAGTATCTCTATTACAAGATAGTAATGAGATTTTAATTTATTTTTTGGAAGTTTATTTTTGGAGGTTTCACACAGTCGTGTTATTTTTAAGTTTTCTTATAATTTTACTCTAATATTAAAAGTCTGATAAGATTAATATACTCATTGATATTTTATTTGATTATTGGTAGAAATATATATTTTTAAGATGAAAATATTTTTTTTATGCTTAAGAGTAAAATTATGTGTCTTATTTTTTATGCCATGTCAATATTCAAATAAGAATATTTTATAAAATCCAAATCTTAATCTTATAACTTAGTGTATAACTCTACTAAAATGATTTATAAGATTCTTACTTTAATTAAGTTTTTCTTTTATTGTTGAGAAAAACATATATATATTTTAAGATAAAAGAATATTTTTTTTATTCTTATGATCAAAATCTTATTTAAGACAAAAAGCTTTAAATTTTATATCGTGTTATAGGGTGAAAATTATAAAACTAAGTTATTAACCTTATAAGCTTGTATATGATTATTGCAATAGAGATATATCTCAAAGAAGTTAACTTTTTTTTTATTAGAAAAAAAAGGGCCGTTTTTCACGATCTGCATTTATTATGAAGACTCTTTTTCCTGTTACAGGTTTGAGGTAGCATTATAATGTAGGTGTTTTTGTATTATGCAAAAGCAATATGATATTTGTAAGTCAATGCAGAAATACCCTTCTTCTCACCAACAACAATGAAAGGGACAAAATGGGATTCTAGATTGCTTCGTTTCCCTTCATTAAGGGAAAGGAAAATGAAGAAAAATGGAAGAAAAAGACGAGATCATTCAATATCCACCGTGACTCAGGCTGCAACATTAAGAACTCTCTATTAAACAAACCAACAAAGTACAGCACACGGCCATTGAAATTGAAGGGAAATTTCCCCAACATATTTAAAAAAACACTTTGGATTTTCCATATATTCAAAATCAAATCTTCACAATTTTTTAACTCTTACATTTATACAATTCAATTTCGCAGAATGAATAAAGAAAATATTGAAAGAGAAATCCAGCTGTTGGATGTACATGCCTGTTGGCATCAAGGGACACATTCTCTAAGATTTTCAATATTTGGGAGACACGTTAAAACTTTAAAATAATTTTCGGATCAACTATTTGTATACAAGAGGACAAAAGTGCCCTAAAAAATGTTACAATGTTTAGATTAATATTTTTTAACTTGAAAATCATTAAAGTTATTTTTTTAAAAATATCATTTGACAGTTTTAACTTAAAATAAAAAGTATTTGATTTTGTCATATTATTAACTAGTTCATCATTATATGAGAGGCTAGAAAGGTTAGAATATGTGCAACTTACTTTTAAAGGTAAGAGAAAAATGAGTGCTACATAAATGGGAAACACTTACGAACAAAAATTAAAGAATGAAGATATATAATTGTTTGTAATATACAAGAATACACAATAAATGACTTGAATGATTTTTTAAAAAAACTCTTTGAAAAATGATGGTTTATAGTTTGTAGTTTTAAAGGAAAGAAAGATTTATCATTGTAAATATGAGTATTTTTCAATAACCATTCATGATTTACTAAATAAATATTTTTTTACAATTTCTCCAAATTTTTAAAACCACTAATATTCTTTATAACAAATAAATCATTTTACACATTAAAGTATTTTAGAATGAATTTTAAACACAAAGGTCTAAAATAGATATTTAAACGTCTTAAGAAAAACACAAAATATGATATCATTCTAAATTTAGATTTAATGTCTTAACCAATGAATAAAGAGCTTACTTTCACTAATATAGGATAACTCTCACCAATATGAATATGTAGAAAGAGTTAAGTGAGTTAGAAAGACATGTTATTAGATAAGATTGTTTTGTATGATATTTTTGGAACAATAACAACCACTCTTCTCTCTTTCTCTTCTCACAAATATATTTAACTTCAAAAAGTAGTTGTTATCTCAACAATATTCTTTTTTAAATGATCATTCTAACTTGAGTATTTCCTTCTTATTCTTTTTCTTTTCTTTGATTGAGAAGATGATGAAAACCACAAATCATGGTTATGTGAAGCAAAAATGATAGATCAAGTGCATTAATTATTTATAGACAGTAAATGATGTACAACACTGCTTATTATGTCAATCATAGATTATCACTCTGACAGGTATTAAAGCTTATCAAATATGTCTAAAAAAAAGATTTGATGATTTGCTTGTGATTAATAAATAAGTTAATCATTATTATTGATCAAAATTATAAGTAAAATCTATTATATTCTAAACTTACATTCTCTCCTTTCTTATGGTGGTAAAAAATTATTAGTTTTTATATAAATCAGAATAAAATAAAAGTGTTAAAAATAAAAAATAATCGAAGCAAGCAATAAAACAAATAATATGATATCCTCGTATCATATAGATATATGAAAAAGCATGTCACTGTGCTAACAAATTCATTAGTTCCATGGCATTCAAAGAAATAAGTATACATAACTCATTCTATCACTAAACAGTATATATAACATGTGGTAGTTGTGGTAGACGAATCCTTTGGATAAAAACAATTAGAAAATTTTTTATATTGATCATATCTTTTTGTAAATGCCATCAACCTAATTAGAAATCCTTTAATACCTTTTGAGTTTTTCCTTAGAGTTTACTTGTTAGATAGTAGAAATTTTTAGAGTTGACCTCTTCCATACTCTTTTGTTATTCTCATATTTTTAGAGAAGCTATCTAGTAATGCGATAACCTTATTAATTTTTTGCTTAGCTCACAGACAAACATGTATTTCGTGGAGTAACTTATTAAGTGTTCTTAGTTATAATTTTTTTGATAGTACAAGCAACCTTCCTTCTGTTCTCTTTTTTTAATGATTTGGTTTGATGAGTACTAGTCTGTTTTCATCATGATTATTATACTTCTTTTGTTATCTTTATAACTTTTTTTTACGTGTTAAAAAGAAAAAACCTTTAGATATATATATTTCCATCTTTTCTTTTATGTCTTCTTGATTTTTTTTTTTAAACTTCCTCCAACAACTTGTTTTTTTAAAAGCAAAAGCAAATACAAAAAACTTTGTCTCGAAGAAAACAAACAAGCTTCTTTATACTTGAACTAAAAGACATTAATATTTGCATCAAGGAATTTGACAAAAATTGTAATATAGTGACCATATGTTAATTATTTTTGTGACCCGAAGTTATCATCATCTTCATGTCTCCAAAGAAGTTATCTTTCTTTATTTTATAATTGTTCTTCATAACAAGAGTGACACGCAACTGGTTATATATTACTAGTATGGCTTTGCAACATGTAGGGTTGAATAATGTCATGCATGATGACAAATCCAAGCTAGATGGATAAATGTTGACGAACTTAATTTCAGGGAAATAAATGCCCCAGAATAAGGTTGTTTTTGCTGTGGTAACCTTAGCGTATAAAATTAATATAATATATGGTTTGCTACATAGAAAAGTGGTTTGTTTTAATATTATTTTCTCCGCCAAGGTTTTGACAGAGAGTCAAACATAGACCAAGTATACCAACCCTCCCAAGTCATGATAAATATGTCAGCAAAATCAACTCAACTCTATTCACCACGAAGGAACCTTGAAGTTTCCTTAAAATACTGTTCAAAACTCAAAATTCAGTATTACCCAGGAAGATTTTAAGAAATTCAGATGTAGCCTTAAAATCTGTGATTGATTAAACATACTTTTAGTTTCTAAGTTTGGTATTTTAAAAAAAAAAAAACTGCAAATAATAGTATTGAAAAACAAATTTTTTAGTCTTAAAAAAAATGGAAATTAGTCTTATAAATGATTTATTGATCATTCTATTACAATCCAGCTAATAAAGAAGACATTGGAAGAAGAGAAAACAAAATTCAAAAACCAGTGCGCGACTTTTGCTTTCACCTTATCCGACCATTGTAACTCATTTTCCTATAAATATTAGATATTTATCAAAAGTGTATAAAAAATAAATTAAACATTAAAAGTGGCAACATGATTAACTATAAATGTTTTATTTTATATTGAATTCATTAATAAAATGTATTGTATATTTATAAGCAACAATACCAGAAAGAAACCAGTATCATTTTTTGAGTCTAATTTTACAGATATTTTTTAAGGGATTGAAAAAAATAGTAGTAATATTTTTTAGAGTTCTTCTGGAAGGAGACTTTTGGAAGAAGATTGTTTGCGCGTCAACCCCGCGTATGTGAATTTTTGACTTAATATTAGACTGTGTTATGTAAATCACTTTGTTCAGTAATAATAGGTAACGAAAAACCTTCTATGCTCAGGTTAATGGAAAAACGTCACACTAAAGAAATTCTCATAACAAATTCAAAACAAAGACAAGTAAAAGTAGCCTGTTCGAGAGAGTTAGATAATAGGTTCTAGAAAAATAATTGTAATTATCTATATTCTAGAAATTTACAGTTATTATTAAAAAATAACAATTACTTAAAATTAGAATAACAACTTTATTCTTTTATTTTATTTTCAATATATTATTCGATTACATGAAAATTAATATAGCTATATTGATTAATCAAAAGGAAAAAAAAAAAACTGTCAAAACCTACTTATATATAAAGATATATGCAAATTCTATCAACATACATCATAATTTTTCTATTTTACTTTTCATTTACTTAAGAAGTGAGAGTGATATTCACTAGTCTATCTTCATTTGATGTGATTTATGTTCATTTATCATTGGTGGAGAACGTATTCCTCATCCTTATCCATAATTAACTTGATTCACATACCAATACATCATTACCAACTTGACTAAAATGGTTCAATTTTTTGTGACAACAATAATAATATAACTACATTTAAAAGAAATAATAATAATAATAAAATTATAGTTATTGTAGTTTGCTTATTAGAAGGAGGGAGACACATCACATTTATAGAAAAGTTTTTTTTAAGAAAATAAGAGAGGAGAGGAGAGTTTGAAGGAAAATAGAGGAAGGAATGGACCTTGATCATGAAGGAAGTTCGGATAATGAAAAATAAAGGTACAGGAAATATTTTTTTGGAGTTTATTATTTTTGTATGAGAAGACTGTATTTTATGTAATTTATTATTTTATTAGATTTGTAAGAAAAAAATTTCTGTTCTGTAATTTATTATTTCTATAATTGTTTTATATTGTTGATAGAATTAGAGAGAAAGAATTTAAAATTTTTGGAAGAAAAAAGTATTTTAAAAGCATGTATTGTGAGTATTTTAAAATTAATATAAATATAAAGAAAAATTATTTTATTATGATTATATTGTGATGATCATGTTTAGAATTGAAGAAAAGAAAAAGATTGTGTTTTTTTTTATTTTGAAGAAGAAATGGGATTTTGACAACAACAACATGTGATGATTATATTTGTTTAAATATTAACGTGGGAATATAAGGAAAATTAGTATAGAAGAATTTTGGATTATATTTGTTTAAAATTAATGTGGGAATATAAGGAAAATTAGTATAGAAAAAATTTTGGATTGAAAATTTGTTGTAGAAAGATATGATTTAGAATTTTTGAAGAGTAAATATAATGATATTGGATAAATTAAGAAAATAAATGTAATTTTGATGAAAATAAATATTTTTTATATTGATAATAACGATATTATTAAAAATTAGTTAGGTGGTTTGTTTTGATTTTACGGTGTAGAGATTCTTTAGATAGGGTGAATATATTCTAATTTTGATATACTAAATTTTATATTGGCTTGATTTTAAGAAAAAAATTAATTATACTATATATTTGCTTATGTTGTATTTGTTTAGTATTGTAAAATAAAATTATCTCTTATTGATTGTATTTAAATTTTATGTTGGTTGTTAATGTGAATTTATTGATGTTGTTAATGTGAATTATTGTTGGTGTTAATACAAATTATTGTTGTTGTGATTAATATACATTAAATTGTTGTTGTAGTTAATACACATTAAATTATTATGGTTAATTATATGAAATTTTGGGAACTGGTATTTTAAGCATGAAAAATTTATTATTAAAGAGAGTTAATAATTTCTATAGAAAAAAACATGTTATATGCAATTCTGATTTAAGAAGTATAGTACGGAATATCTCTCAAAGTAAGGAGACCATATAGAAGACCATTAGTCATATAAGAATTAGAATGAATAAAGTTTAATATATTTTACTTAAGATTTTGGTTTTCTGAAAATTGATGAATTAATTAATTTATTTAATAGTTATATTTATTGAAAATTTTATGTATGATAATTTTTTTTATAAATATTTACATTTTTTGGGCTTGATTTCATTGTTAGTGAGAATGTAATATTCTTACAAATAAATTAAGATTGCATTTACAATTTGGAGAATATATTTTTTAAGTTTTTGGCCAATTTTATATTATAAAACATTGTGTTAATTTATTGAGTGAGGAATTAGTTCATACGAATTTTATTTTAGATATGTTTAGATTTAAATAACTTTAAAGAATATATTTTGAATTATATTTTTGATAATATTTTATTTAGGTTTCTGTATTTATTTTGGAATTTCTTTTTATAGAAACAAAACTTTAGGATTAGCTTTTTATAAAGAAAAATATAATAATTAATTAATAGAAATGATGGAATGTTACATTTGATATTATATGTATTAGCGACATACAATTAATTTTACTTGTAATGAATATGAGATTTCTAATTACATACTTAATTTCTCACCATCTCTCCTTCAAGTATGAGTCTTCACACATTACAAACTTTTCCTCTACCTTGAAAGTGTTCTATCTAAGAGTCTTTCTTAACTCTTTATAGATGATGCCAATTGTTGGATTATCTACAATAACAAAATAAGAAAAATAATTAAGATTGAAATAAAGTACTTTATTTCACAATGGTCTTTATATATAAAATATCAGAAGTATAAAATACTTTATTTCACAATAGTCTTTATATATAGAATATCAGAAGTAGACTTTAAGCCTAACTCAACCTTACAAAATCGGTTTGTAAGATGAGATTTGCACCTACTTTGTAAACTATTGAAAAGTATCATCTCCAGTCTATATGGTATCTCTATCACAACCTCCTCATGCTGAGACCTCAACTCGAGCATGAAACTTATATGTAAGGATGGTCTGATAGCAACTCAATAATGGGTGTCCCAATAGGCCCAACAACATTGGTAGGATAAGCTCTGATACCATATCAAAAGTGCACTTTGAGCATAACTCAATCTTATCAAACGGGCTTGTAAGATAAGTTTTGCACCTACTTTATAAACTATTGAAAGGTCGCATCTCTAAATATGTGGAATCTTCAACATAAAACCTAAACAAAATATAATAATAATAATAAATTGTTAAAAAAATCATTAAAACAATTATATCAAACATATATGAGACAATCTAATTTATTTTAACACTCCTACTTATGTTTAGTACTTATGTTTAGTAGATGATCTTTTACACTTGTCTAACTCATCTTAATACTCTAACTATCTTTAGACAATTATTTACACTCTTCCATCAAAGAGTCTAACTATCTCATTTAGATTCATCATCACAACATCATGATAGTTGAAAATTTGATCATTGAATAAGAGACGTAATCGTTATACTTTAACCAAGTCAATTCAAATATTTAGTTTTGATTCTACTTTCTATTTTTGTATCTAATAATTTCTCTCTTTTGTAGACAAGTTATGTGCAAAACTCTACGCAAATTTGCTTACTATGAATAAACTTTTCTTTAGTATTAATAAACTTTTCTGGCAGGGATTAGCTTCCACTCTTGAAATACAGCACCATATGGATCAAGAAGCACGAAACTTTTAGCAAATTATTAATTAAGTTATTTGATGAAAAAACAAGCTGGTTAATGGATGTGAACCAGTAAATTAATCTGGATCTCTCAACTTAACTTCCAACCAAGACCACACTAGGGTTGACTGTGCCGTGTTTGGATGTGGTGAGAGGAATAAATAAATGGGTTTCAAATGAGTGAGTTTACTCATGAAAATGATATAGTAGAAAACAATGACTTGCTTCAAAGTCATATATCCAAAATCAACAAGTAGAAGGAAGAAGAAGAATCAGGTGGTAAAGAAAAGCTGCGCCCTATATACCTTTCATACCAATTTTTGCTTCACCAACACCACAAATTATGTGTCAAACATCCTCAATTTGTGCAAATACAAGTGAAATTTGGCCCTATATGTGCAGCTAAATACAAGATTGACTAATTCTCCTTAAAGTAATAATGAGTTGAGGCCCCAATCAACTCTTGGGACATCATATGATTTGGTCAAATTGGTTAGTTTTCCACACTCTATTGCCCACAGGGACACTCACATGCTAGATCGTTCCAAAAAATATATAAATTGTTTTGACAAAATTTTATATCAAAATATTATATTGATTAATGTAGTTTCTGTTTAGTATTTATGTTCAGTCAGAAAAATATTAACAGATATAAGTTTTTTTTTTTTTCCTTCTTAAGGACGTGTTGATTTTGATTACATCCTGTGCAAATGTCCAGAAAAAAATATGTTATTATGTCATAATGGGCTAAAAAGGAAAGAAAAAATTGTAACTATTAATAGCTTATGTGAGGAAAAACTCTTTTTATTCAAAATGCTTGATGTGCTTATTATCCTTAAATAACTGGGTAATCATTAATAGCAATACAATCTCTAGATGATTTTGTAAGAGAATGCAATTTTTGAACAAATAGGAATTGTGGGAACCTTGTATTTTTTATAGAAAGAATGTTAGAGGCAAGAGAATTTGCTTGTGACAGATTTTTCAAGAATATGAGAGATACTTAGTTAGCAAATTAGTTACATCTACAGACTCAATATACACTAAAAAAAATGTTAACAATGAAGGTTTTAATATGACGATTTTATTAAATTGTTATTATTTTTTTTTATAATATGATAATTATTGATCTGTCACTTTTTTTTTTTTTAAATATGACATTTATAAATATCAAAGTTTCTTCTTTGCATGGAGTTCTACTCTTTAATGTATCGGAAAATTGTGAAAAGTGAATTATTCTTATGAAGCTAAAATTTTTGGTGAACAATTTGTTTTTTCATGAATCCTATCGTGATACTAATTCAGAGATATGACAATTTTTTACAGTTGAAGAAAAATCTCTTTATTATATAAATTGTAAAGTGTATTTGTACGCCTATACTGGAATACGATTTTGACTACAAGTTTATATTGTATTTATCTGTTATGGTACTCCTTGAATATATTTTTTATTATCAGAAAGGCTTAAATGGTTATGTCATGCCTTTTTTTCTTTATTATGATTTCATTTGTACCTGAAAGGTGTTTAGTGTTACTTTTTTACTTTTTATACTTTAGAGATGTGAATAATTTTTATTCTGAGTGTTCTTTATCACTTGCATAACCATACTTTTACTACTCCTTTCAACCACCATGACATAGAAACTACTATTAAAATAATATTTGATTAAGTATTTATTTTAAATTTATGATTTTGATGTTGTCCATGAAATGCTCTTTCTTGCAGATTTTTCTAAAGTGAGAAAAAGATTTGAGATACAGGGCTTTGGTCGCTATGATTGTTAGTTTAATTCATATTTAGTTAATATTAGTATCTTAATTTTGTTATAATATGGTCATCGGAATTGATTGAAATAAAAAGATCATTTTTTTTCTTTATTGTAATATCAGATGTTAGGAGTGGTAAGATTGATTAGACATATATTAACTTTTTAGAAAATGCTATAATGTTGTTTCATGTAATTATTTAATAACTTTTGAAATACTGTGATTTCTTTTTACGTGGACATTTTGACATAAGTACTTTGGGATATTCTCTTAATATTTAAACCAATATTGTTGATTAACTATTTTCATTACTAATCATTTTATATTATATTGAAGTTTTTTGTAAAATTGTAGGGTTATATATATATATATATATATATATATAAAATATTAGAAACTACAGTTGGTTAATGAATATAAAACACCCACCCACTCTGAAATCATCCTTATCTATAGCACTCCACTACTTTCTTTTCATAACTTTCATACCAAATAACCTACAAAATTATTTCACTTTCTATTCATTTTCCTTTCTCGTGTCTTTTCTTTCTTAAATAAAATTAGTTAACTGTTTTACCATTAAGATTGACTCAAGAGATGCAACAAAGAGAGTTAGAGAATTAATACATACGTATTTAATTTCAAGTTAGCGATTTTCAAAGTTGAAAACTATATTAAGAGAGAAGAAATGCAACACTTATAACAATTATTTTCATACTATTGAGTACATAAAGTATTTATTTTATGGAAAAATTACCTAAATAGATAAGTAGAATAATTTGATGAATTAGATATATGATTTTAAGCTTGTGGGCTTGGGAAACATCAAGAACGGACTAAAATATTGGAGCTAATGGGATTTCTTTTTGCATCCCATACTTTTCTTCTACACCTCAATAAATATTAAAATCCTCACTTTGTCAATCTGGATAATCGGAATAAATTATACAATTTAAAAAAATAATTTTGAAGTCAATTTTGACTTCAAGTAAATATTGTATCCGAAAAAAAAACAATGCTCATGCTCATAAAAAAATAATTTCTAAATTATATAATTTAAAAAAGATTTTCATATTAAAAATGACTTTCAGATAGTATAATTAGTAATTTATTTTTCATAAAAAATAGCTTTTAAATTATATAATTCAGAAATATTTTTTTTAAACTAAGCAATTCAGTAGTGTCTTCTAAATTTCATAATCCAAATTATATTAGACATTTTTCTTTATGAGTTTATGACAGAACAGATACACAGAGGTTAAGAGAGAGTAAGGGGTAACTTTATCTTCTATAAACTCACATTTGAAAGCTTTCGATGCAAACTTATGCTCACTTCATCACGTGGCATCAGTTAAGAAGGGTGTTAAGGAAAGTAAAGTTAGTTAGATTAAAACAAATTCCATTATGATAAGATCGTTTACTTAACCGTAATTAATTACCTTAGCTGTGGTTAGTTGTGATGAGATAGAACTCTATTAGACTCATTATGTTACGTCTTGTCTATATAAGGCCCTTAAATCATTCTCTATATCGTATGCTTATTCTAGTAATGCAATATACTCTTCAGCATCAATTCCCTTTGCTTTGTTTATGCTTATCTTTCACAGAAACTACGAGATGAAAAAAAGTAAAAACCGAATAAAAATGACAAGAAAATACATTGCACTAAATTTGGTCCAATCCTTTCTAATCCACAACCCATAACCGGTCCAACACCTTACTCCCCCAAAACTGAAGTTCTATTCAATAAAAAATGGGTCCGAATTTTAAAGTTACAGTTTCATTCGGATTGGCCTACCTAAATAAATAAAGATAGTATATTCTGCTGCAAATTCTCTTACCATCTCACAAAGAAAATATTAAATAAAGTATAAAACTCATAACTAGTAACATAACAAGAAAATAGGAGGGGGACTTATAATTATCTTATTTACAATCATTGCAAGGACTTATGATGAGAATGTCATCTTATAGTACAAAGTGAGACTTTTATTTTGATTGGCATCAAACAGTTAGTAGTTGACATTTATTAGGATTTAGATAGCAACAAGCTTGATGAGATGTGGGTGGGAAACTAAGACTCAATACATTCTGAATTTTTCCTTTGTTCTCTCAAAAACTTCTTCAGCAATGTTAGCCTCTTTGCCATCAGCCCTTTTAATTTCTAGCTGTGCTTTCTGATAGAATCCAGTGCCTCTCAATGCATCTGAAATGAAGTCATCAAATCCAATAGCAATTGCTGCCTCTGCCTTTGCTCCATAAACCAATCTCTACATACACAAATTCACCATTCTATAAGAAAGTGTGCCAAACTAAGTTTTCTAAATCATTTTAATTTCCATGTATGAAGTTTTTTCTAATTGTTCACTAATTTTAAGTAATCTTTATATAACTAACTTTATACCAAAAAGTTAATAATTCATAATTAAATAACAGTAGAAATCTTCTACACTATTAATGCACTTTAATTAGGAAAAACAGGGCATTTCCAACCTTAACTCGTGAAAGGTGGATTGCTCCAAAGCACATTGGGCAAGGTTCACATGAAGCATATATTTCACAGTCCGAAAGTTCTATCTGGTTTAGCTTTTCACAAGCCTGCAAAATGAAATCATTGACTTTAAAACGTTAACAAAGATGCTTTGAAAAAAAGAAATGTCAAAAATTAATAAATTGTGATAGTGTACTCTACGGATACCATAAAAATGGTACCATATTGCACAGTATGTTTGTCTAGTAAAAAACTGTAGCAGAATATATTCAAAGTGGCTAACCAACTTTCCACCTAGTGTCCACTGAAGCAGAGAAAATGATGCTCAACAAATATCAGAGATTGCTGTTGAAAAAGAATTGTGCAGTGTGTCCATTGTGTTATTGGACATGGTAATTTAATTAGTCTTAGAGTGTCCCTCATCATGGTTCATAGCAGTATTTGAAAAACTTGCTGAAATGATATTAATCTAATTTAATCCAACCTTTCTTATTGCAGTGACTTCAGCATGAGCAGTTGGATCTGTGTTCCTCAGTACCATGTTGTGGCAACTGGCAACTACTTCATCATTGCAAACTATAATGGCACCAAAGGGACCACCATCTTCACAGTCTACCCCTTTATATGCTTCTTCAACAGCAAGTCTTAAAAATTTGTGATCTCTGCTCTGTATAGCTGATCAACCAATGCAGCAACAAAAACTAATTAAGGGGCACCACAAAAATGATAGATTGAGAGAGAAGACTCAAGAATCTCAATGCATGAGTTACCTTCCTGATGGCCAGCAAATGCAGAAGCTACTGAAACTGTTCCACCCTTGGTTTGAACCACTGGGATCATCAACAAACCAAAAAAGTTATATAAAGAATACTGAAAGGAAAAACTGAACATTGACTCTTACTTTGTGAGGATTGGATGATTTGGGAGGTAAGAAAAATGAAGGTGAAATAGAAGAAATTGTGTTATTTTTTCTTTCAGCAATTTCACATGCTTGAGCAAAATCTAAATTGTTTGAGTTAAAAATATTCTTAATTGCATAATCTACACAAAAATTATTCTAAATTACATAATTCAAAATCGTACATAAAAAGGTAAAAGATGCAATTACCACCAAGAAATTGCCAGAATTGGTGGGCTCCGCATGAAAAGAAGGCCCTCTTCAAAAGAAAATAATTAAATATTTTTTATAGAAAGAATTTTAAAATACTAAACAATTTTATGCTAAGAAAATGGAGTAAAACTTAAGTTTTAATTATTAAAATATTTTAATATAATTTTTCACTTTCTTTTCATTTCTTTTATTTACAAGAAAGAGACTTATTTCTATCTGTCCAAATAAACAATTTTTTTTCATTTTGTTGCTTTCTATTATTTTCTCTCAATTTTTACTGTTAATCCAAAGCATCTCACACCAAACAAGACACTAGGAAAGATAAAGATTGAACCAATCCACTGGAAGTCATATTTCTCATATGACGTGGCTTAATTTGTACCCTTTTTCTAATTACTGGTGTACACAACATTGAACTTTTGGAGTGAAGCTTGAGTTATGCTTTTTTATTGGATAGAATAAGAAAGAAGAAAAATATATTTAGAGAAAATATTTAAAAATATATTATTTAAAGTTTTGAATTAAAAGAGATGTTTTAATCTTTTTTATGAATTTATTTATATTTTATTAGTGTCAAAATTTTCTTACGTCTTCCTAAAGTTCAATATTGAATCAGTGTAAAAGAACCTAACATGAACCACTCTTTGATCAGTGGACAATTATTGTAACTGGAAGGAGCAAAAATGTGTTGGGATTAAAATTATGAGTAGATGAGAGACAATTTCACAGGCCCAAAACCATGGATGAAAGCTAAAATTCTAGGAAAGAACTTGATTGAGAAAAGTAAAATCAAATCCACCAAGAAAAGACACATACCGTTAACTTCTTCCATGAGTTTGTGTTGATGTTATGAACCAAAGATAAGGTACGAATTGAGTACTACGTTAGTTAACTGAAACTGTTTGTGTGAACTCCGATGAATCAACCACTTTGTTGGGCTATTTATAGTAGTTCATTGGCGAAGAAGATGAAGAATCCAAGTGGATGATGACCATGAAAGAGAAAATCCCTTCCACAATAAATGCAGAATGTGGTTCCCTATACGCATATCAATAATATAAAATTATGCTTAGTCTCATAAATTATCCAATCAAATTTATATAATATACATACACTCTCTATCTCTCTTACACAATTCAATTAACTTAATAACTAGTCTAAAACAATAAACTCATAATATATGAATGAAACTCCATCTAATACATAATCAAGTTTTTCAGTTTACACGGAGGGTTACCGAGGTAGAATAAAATATTAATCCAGATTACGGCAGCTTAAGATTATGAGATAATTTTTTAATGTTTTTATTATTAGTTCAAAATTTATGAAATTATAAAGGATGTTTATTAAACCAGGAATGAGTTGACAAATTTCAATAAATAGTAAAGAATTTGTTTAAAATAACGTTTAGAGCGTACGTTAACAACATTTCTCATATTTATATTACAAAGTAGTGTGATGTTTAATAAAGTAAAGAACAACTCGTAACATGACGGTATCATGCTGAAAAATAATTAGATGCGAAATTATAGAAATAGCCACATGGGACATGAAAATTAAAAATTCTTTTCACACTTACATATATGTTCAGAAGAGGGAAAAGACAAAAGTAGAAGTAAAAGAATATAGATTCCTCGATAAAAATGTATTAAAGAATAAAAATTAGGTTTAATAGTATCTTCTCTTGTTTTTAAATTTGTCACGGTATTTTAAATATTTTTAATTTAATGCAATTTTTCTAGGATAAATTAACGTAATTATTTCTTCAAATTTATAATGATTACTATTACACTGATGTGTCACGTAGCAATTTAAGTTTTTTGTCCACAGAATAATTCCCTACGTGTCATTTGTTGCTTTTGCTCTTATCATGTGTCAACACGTCTAGTAACATATATTGTCGATTTGACATTACAGACTATGCTTTATTTAAAAAGGAGAGTCAAATGAACTTGAAAATATTAAACATAGTAAAAAGGTTAATTCCATAAATTGTCTTGTATAATTTTTAAATTTAAATATAAATTAATTTTAATTTATCTTAAAAAAACTAAAATTAGAATGAAAGTGAAATATAAAATAAGAGAGGAAAAGAGAGTGTGGATAGAGATTGAAAGGGTGTGAATGGGAGGATATGGTGGTGCAGTGATTAGTTATGGGACATCATGTGCTACGGACAGGTGGGATGTTATTCTCGACCTCGTGACTCACACCAACGTAGATTCCCATCGTTCCTATCCAATGTGGTTACAAATTTTGATAAGTTCTCAACAATATCATATTCAAATGCCTCATACACTATTTTACCCAAATTATTAATTTCCATACCTACCAATGTGTTTTATATGGGCTGCTAATATAACTTTTATAGTGTACCTTATACTATGATACAATAAGTAGTTTAGGTCAACATGACAAATCCACTAATACAGAAAGTACATTCTACACCATAATTCTACTACATCTTAAAAATATTGGTGGAGTGATTACCTTTGGAAAATTTTATTTACTTAATTTAATTAAAAAATCTTGTATTAACTTGTGTTGGATTTATGTTTTTGGTAATTAAATTTAATCCAATATAATCAACCTATTCTGTTTGGTTTAACTTACCATAATTTATTTAGTAAAATAGGTTAATTTATATTCCAACTCAATTCTTGTCGACTCTTAAAAATATTAGTCATATAAAAGGTTAGTGGATTAAATAGGTTGACCCACTTAAATTTCAAAATAAATTATTTTTTCGGTAGAAAAAATCTAATGAAATTAATAATTATATTTCTTTAATTCTTAAACTTCTAAATTATCAAATAAAATTTCCAAGAAAAATATGAATTTTAAGCTTGTCTATCAATATTACAAAATATTAAAAAATAATATAAAAACAACTTCATCATATTAGAGTTCTTTGTCAATCAGTATTAAATAATATTGGAATCTTGATGAAATAAATTTATAATATAACTTAATAACTTTTAAAATCTACCTTATCTTCCTCTACATACAATGATAGCTAAACTCATATACAAAACAAATTTTCGTAGAAATTTGTGTGATAGAGTGTTATTTTATATTTATACTATTAAAAGCTAAAAATTAATAACTACATAACCCATTCTAAAAGATTTATGTTTTATTATGTAAATATGAGATAGTCCACGAAGAATATCTAAAAGGTAGTAGAACATATTTCATGACGATCACCACAATATTCATAAGTAGAGAAAACAGTGTGAAAAAAAGTTGATGACGAAAAAAGAGAAAGAGCTAAGGTTTTATATGTTCTTCTATAAGTAACAACATGATTATATATATATATATATATATATATATATATATATATATATATATATATATATAAATATAAAAAATATATATATATATCTATATATATAAAACACATTTTATAAAAATTTATATAT
>Ga0099825_1000052_pt1 | contig 70505 bp, 35 predicted proteins | sample SiratroredBW_FD_76838 | JGI IMG/M metagenome (GOLD analysis project Ga0099825, IMG submission 76838) | Root nodule microbial communities of legume samples collected from California, USA - Siratro red BW | ecosystem: Host-associated > Plants > Roots > Nodule | place: USA: California | collected...
ATATATATATATATATATATATATATATATATATATATATATATATATATATATATATATATATCATATTTCTTTCTTTCAAGTTTTTTTTTATGTGTTTTCTTTAATTTTAGTGTGATTTCTACAATCTCGTCGTGTTATTTTTGAGAGTTTCATAATCATTATCCATAATTTAATTTCAATTTTATAGTTATAATTCAATTATATTCTGAGAATTTAGTTTCCGTGATAAGGTAAAATTTAAAGTGACAATAGTAAAATATAAAATATGAAATTGATTTTATTTATATTATTAAATATTCATAAATATCAATATCTTTGAAACTTATATCTTTTAAGAAATAAATTCTTTACTCTATATAGAATTATTTTTGTAATAAAATTCCTTCTTTATATTGTCAAAACCGGGGTTACGACGGGGATAACGAACAAAATAAAATTACTTTTTTCAAGATAGAGGAGTCGCCACCCTAGTTTATATGGAAAATTATGGAAAAACCGAAAAAGGATAAGGCAAGTCCGTGAAAACCGGATTTTGGGTCCAAGAGTCGGTTACGTGTGGGGAAGGTATTAACACCCCACAACGCCCGTCCTAAGACGTACCTTTAATTAAATAAATAAAATGAGTGTAATTTTCAAAATGTTTATTTTCTAAAAAAAAATGACACAAAAATAAAGATAGAAAACAAACAAAAATATATTTTTTTTTTGGAAAGGGGTCCGACAAGATTTGACCTTGCTCCTACGTATCTCCATCAGGAATGGAGAATCAGGGTTACGTCGTAGTTCTTTGGATAAGATTGTTTATCGGGTTGATATTTTTATTTGTGACATTTTTGTAATTAATTTTTTATATTTGATATTAAAATGATTTATTTTCAAAGTTTCATATTAAATATCGCGTGACACGTGTGACCCTTTGATATTTAAGAAACATTTGAAATAATAATATTAAATATTGTATGACGCGTATGGCCATTTGATATCTAATATCATTAAAAAAATAATATTCCAAAATTTTATTTCTAAAGTTTATATTAAATATTGTATGACACATGCAACCATTTGATATTTAAAAACTTTAGAATAATAATATTAAATATCGTATGACGCATGTGGCCATTTGATATCTAACATCATTAGAAAATATAATATCCCAAAATTTTATTTCCAAAGTTTTATATTAAATATTGTGTGATGCGTGCGGTCATTTAATATTTAAGAAACATTTGGAATAATAATACTAAATATCGTATGACGCATGTGACCATTGATATTTAACATTATTAAAAAATATAATATCCTAAAATTTTATTTCCAAAGTTTTATATTAAATATCGTGTGACGTATGCGATCATTTGATATTTAAGAAATATTTGGAATAATAATATTAAATATCGCATGATGCGTGTGGCCATTTGATATTTAACATTATTAGAAAATATAATATCCCAAAAGTTTATTTCCAAAGTTTTATATTAAATATCGTATGACATGTGCGGTCATTTGATATCTAACATTACTAGCAAATATAATATTCCAAAAATTTATTTATAAAGTTTTAGTATCCCAATTTAATTTTTATTAAAATAATAATAAAAATAATAATAATTATAACACAATAAAATAAATAAAATAAAACATACAAGATATAAGCTTAAAACATGGGGGTACACAAATAAAAAAAGTAGTAGTTTTAGGCTGGCCCCAAAGGCCCAGAATCACTTTTTATTATTTTCTTTAGGTTGGTGGTGTAATGGTAATATGAGGGGTACGAATAGTTTTTATTATTTTTTTTAAGTTGGTGGTGCAATGGTAATGTGGGGGGTGCGAATAGAATGACCCAACTCCTAAATCCTAAGCCACCATCACCTCAACCCTAAGCCACCATCACCTTTCTTCACCCATGATGAACCAAAAGCGACGGCGACGATGAGGAAGGAGCGGCAGTGACACTTGGTGAGGACCGGCGATGACGACGACGAGGAGCGGCGGCGGTGCGGTGCAGCGGCAACGGCGATGCGGGGCAGTACAGAGGCTGTGTGGAAAAAAAGGCGGTAACAGCGGAGGTCGTTTTGGGGCTGTTTTCTAGTGGTTTTGGGTGCAATTTTTTTTTGGCAAACATGATTGAATTTTGGTAGATTTTAGGTGTTTTGGATAGTGGAAAGTGGTGCAGTGAAGGGTTACAGTAAAAGTGAAGGGTTACAGTAAAAGATTATGAAAGAAGACTTTCGTGGAGGAGAGAGAGTGTGACTGTACACTTATCATACAAGAACCAAGCAACAACAAAACCATAAATCTCAAATGCATGTCAATTTTAAGTTCTAAAATCATACCTGAAACTTGATTCTTTAAAGCTTTATCTCTAAAAAAAACTACTTGATTTTTCAAAGCTTGATCTCTAAAAAAAACTACTTCTCTCTTTCTTTAAAAATGTGTTCATTTCTCTTCTTCTTTTGGCTCTCTGTATTATGCTCTTAATATTTCTCTCTTCTCTCTTTTCCTTTGTATCATTGGATTATTTATAATATGAATAATAGCAGTTATCAGAGAAGTGGCTTACGGGGAGAAAGGATTATGAAAAGTGGGGAGGAATGGTTTCACCACGTATTTTTTCTGTTACAATTATTTTTTATATTTTTATATTATTTTATTATTAAAAGAAAGTAGTTCAGAGGATTAACTCAGTCTTTTTTTTGTTATTATTTTAAATATGTATTGAACGTGCTGATCAAAAAACAGTTTGAAAGCATTCTCAATTTCTTTACTTATTATATTTTATCATTTTTTGTTTTTTTCTTATTTTTAGGTTCTATTGCTTTATTTTATATTTTTATTTTTTATTATTTTTATTTTTTATTATTAATTATTATTTTAATTTGTAAAAATTAATGAATAAGTCAAACCTATCTTCTTTTTATATTATTTTTTTTTGTTTTTAAAATAAATCCGTAACTAAACAACTATATTTTATTCTTTTATTATTATTTTTGTTTTATAAAATTTTTTATTTTAATTAATATTTATCCGGACGTGTTAATATATATATATATATATATAATTGTATACTATTATAGAACTTTAATACTCCAAATGACAGATATAATATATTATATAATCATATCTTATTTTCACTTTAGGTTGTAATACTATCAGCTGTTCTGTTGTATAATATTTGTTCTCATTCATTCCTTGCATCTATTGCTTCCATAGGAAATATTTTTGTGAATAAGTAATTGTAACTAATGATTACAGATAAAAACAAAAAAAATATATAAACAAAATCTTTGAGATAAAAGTATGAATATAATTATTAGATAGTTATGAAAACAATTTAGGAGAAAATTTTAACTTTTATTGATCGTGTGATATTGACAATGTAATATATATATCTATCGTCTATTTTAAAACGTGTTTACACAGTCTGATGTATATATTATATTATATAAGATATATATAAGTTATTGAAAAACATCTCATACTATTAACATTATATTTACAAATTATTTGTCGGTTAATAAAAAATATTACTATACTGTAAATTTTTTGGAATGTTATATTTAATTTTTTACGAGAAACATAAAAACCAATAAAATAAAGATTTATGTTATCGGGGTGCTATAGTTGTTTCTTCTTGGTGTCTTTTCCTATTTTTATTTATAATTTTTTCTTTATAAAATCAATTTAGAGTTGATTTTTAAATATTATTTTTATAATTATTAGATATTTTCTTATGTATCACAAAATATCTTCATATAATTGAGATATAAACTTTTGTTTCAAATATCATTTTTATAATTATCAATTGTTTTGCATTTTTATTACACATTAACTCATATATATATATTTTTCCATATATGTAGAAGAAGTATTACAAAATATTTGAAGAATATTTATTCTAAATAAAATAAGAATTATAGAGAATTATTTTTATAGAAAATCTGAAGAATATTTTCATAAAAGATTTGATTGGATTTGGAATTCATAGAATCTCTACAAATAATTAGAAATAAGAAAAGTAAAAGAATATGCTTAAAGTCCAAATTTAGCCAATAATCTTAATTAAGTTTAACCAATGGGAAATTCATCAGTGTGCCAAAATCTCTGGCACCCTTCCTTGATCACTCACCTTTGCAAGCGAGCTAGAGTAGATGTCTCCAACTTGCCATTTGAGCTTCTACGACGGATTATTAATATAAATTATATCAATAGGCATTGTAGTTCGGAGAGGGACCAGTGGCACCGACACCACCTCCAAAAGGGAGAGTTCACACGAGTACAATGCTAAGTCAGGAGCACTTTTATGCCAAAATGTAAACAATGTAAAGGCTCAGACTATGGTAATGGACACTCTCAGAGACTTAACTTTGCATGGTTCTGGAAATCCACCAGCATTCCATATACCCTTAGCTTAGGAGTTCTCTACTTATGTTAGAGGTCTAGGCCAATTCCAAGGGGGAGGTGAGGCAGCTGATGATGAGGATGCCAGAGATGAAGTTGAGGAAGAAAATTAGATGTTTAGAGACCTTTAAGGATGACTGAGTTGATTTTTTCCTTTTATTATTTTTCTTTTCTTTTGTTCTTTTTATTTGCTTTGTTTTGTAAATAATTGGGCACTTGGCTAGATAATTGTTGTAATAAAATGATGGACAATTTGAACTAAGTAACTCATCATGAATGATAAATTGTGCATGTACTTTTCATTGAGATTTATGAATGGATAGATTGTTCTTGAGAATTAAAGTTGTGGTTGCTTTTTTGTACTCTTGTGATTAGAGATGCAATGATAAAATACCAAGTGAGATTTTGAGCTTCAAAGTCGTTCAAGTAAGTACTATGATCGATATTCGTAATTGATTTTGCTTGAGTTTCTTTATTGATTATTCAATTGCATGTGACATAATATCAAGGTCATTTTTGTTTTGTCTTTATAGTTAGAGCCAAATAACCAACCTTTTGTTTGAATAAAACCTTTGTACCTCTTTTTGAGCCTTTTTAAAAAAATAGTTTTTTATACTTGAAATTATTAGTTTTGTTTGACTATCTTACTTTAAGTTAGGAGAGAAAGGAAATCAGGAACTTAGTGTCATTCAAGTTTGCGGGAGAATATCTAAAAAACATTAGAAAGCGATATAAGGATATCAAAGGTTGTATTTTCCACTAAAAAAATTAGATATTGAAATAAACAAGTTTGAGGTAAAAGATAGATAATTGGTTTGAAATGAAAAGAGGGTAGAAATCTCTAAAATTGTGGAAATCAATGATAGATGAGAGAAATATATCCTGAGATGCTAGAGTGCTTGAGTGAAATACTTTTAGTGAGCTGTGTTTAAAGTTGTATGCATTGTCTGTTACAGTTACATTAGAATACCATATAAAAAAAAGATTTGACAGGGTATAATTGTCCATTCATGAGTTTATGTGAGGAGAAACATGCTTGATTGAATTCTAATATGATTGTTGAATTGGTTTTGAGTTGTTATATTATTTTGGAGTAATTATTTATCTATGCCAAGTTACCTTTGTTTGAGGACAAGCAAGCTTCTAAGCTTGGGAGAGTTTAATAGAGTTGATTTACAATATATTATTGACCTATTTTTATGACAAAAATCAACTATCTTCACACTTAAAATGTGCTTAATTCATTGTATTTTGATTGAATTTAAGCATAAAAGCATTGGATTAGAAGGAGGAGGATTGAAGCCTTGAAGGAGTGAGAGAAAGTAGTAAATTTTGGGCAAAAGGAGGTAAGCCTGACTCAACAAACTTGAGCCTAGCGTAAGAGAACCCAATAGTAAGGTCAGAGAAATTTGCGAGACGTATACTACATGGGCCTGATGTAGGTTGGGCTTCATAGCTTACATCTGTAATAGAATCCATTGACACCCAGTGCAACTAACCAAGTTAGACGTGAGCGTTGAATTTGGAATTCTATTTAATAGTTTCTCATACTAGAGTTAGTATCTTTGGCTATTGGAGATTGAAAATCTCTCTTGGAAGACATTCTTAGGATTTCTTTTGAATTGTTCTTTGCATTCCACAACTCTTTTGTAAGGTTTAGTATTCTCATGTATGGAAGGAGCTAAATTCTCTATTGTTGGGGTTAGGTTAAACCTTTCTAAACTCTCATATAATCATTTTTGACTTTGTTGATTCATAACTTGATTATTGATTCATGGGGTATTGGGATATATCTCATGCAATCTAGATATGAATTAATTTACTAAATGAAACTTGTGTCTAGGAATAGAGTGTGATTCATTTATTGTCTTAAGACCCTTGTGGGAGTTCAAAATTCATTTATACAATTGTAATAATCACATTTCTTAAGTTTATTACAAAAGTGTCATCATTGATCCATAACGATAAAGTGATTGTTTTTAAGAGTCACTTTTATGTTATAACTTATATAATAATCGATCATGAACCATCCAAAATAGTAAAAGGCTCAAAATAAAATTTACACTCCAAAATACACAAGGATAATGTTAGTACTTAAATAAAACTCGTTACGCAATAATAAAAGGAAAGTAGTAAAGTAAAACGGAAAACAACATGTTTATTCTTCAACAAGCTTACCATCAACTACTACTTTTCATGGATTGGTAGCAAAAAGGTCGAGGTTTAAGTACAGTACAAGCACTTGCTCAGCCGTCTTCTCAAAGCTCATATCGAAGGAGTTAGTGATTTCACTTTCAGATACGAAGCTCAGTGACGTGTCTCGTGTCTGACACATATCAGACACTGACACGCATACGACAGTCGTACGACACGTATTGATGAAGGTCGAATTTTATAAAGTGACCTTCGAAACATTTGTAGGATGATTGAAAAAGATATAGAAAATCTCGCTTGCTCACGTTGTTTAAGGATGCCCACAATTACCTAGCTGACATTTTAAACTCAAAAGTAGAAAAACATATTTGACGTCAATATTATGCTTATGTGAGTGTAGAATATACCAAAAGCTTAAACTAAAGTCCAACTATTAGGATGTAGTTGGACGAGATCCACATTCATCACAGTTAGTACCTTTCTTTCAAATAGGTTTAAAGATAGTCTCAAACCCAACTTAATGAATAGTGTGTCATAAAAAAAAAAACTTGTACCTACTAGGAGTCAAAGTAGAAGTAATGAGTAAAAGACTTGAGTGTACCTAGACCTCACAACCCAAGGATCCTTTTTAAGTGAGAGATAATGTAGATAGTGAAATGAGAACTTGAGGGCTTTTTGAATTCAAGTGTAGCGAAGCAACGCGGAGAAGAAGCAAGAGTTACAAATGTTTAGATGTAGTGTCAATCTTGCATGGCCTTGTGGAGAGACATTTGAAGGGAGATAATGATTTTTAGATTCCAGAATTTGAAACAATGTGATGCATGAGAATCCTATAAAAGATTCTGGGTTGAAGCCAATAAAGCCTTTTTGCCCAAAACGGGTAAAGACTAGGAGGCTATGTGACATCATGATCTAAATGAGTACTTAAGGTCAAATGTTACTCCTTTGTATAGTAATCTTAGTTTGACTCACAACTATATACTTGCACAAGCGAAAATATTGTCATTATGCGAGTTAGTACATGTGCCATGGCTTAACCTAATCACTTATAGGTCGAGTACTCCTTGAATCAGTCTCAGTCCTTGATCAATCTACCTAACAATAAGATCATCCTTAAGACAATCTCATTTGGTGGTTACAAACAAAATCACGAGAATATGTTATGTTATCAAAATTAACAAAATTAAGAGAACGAAAGGAAAAGTTGACTTTTTATTACTCCAAACTTTTTGTTTTGACTTGATACCTTAAGATTCCTCCTAAGGGGCTTGAAGAAAATTTTCGTATAAATACACTAGGAACCTGACCTAGAGGAGATGCTTGAAGTCTCAGTCTTGAAGCCACTTTAAACTTTAAACCGGAACATCAACGTTTCAACACTTTTTTGTAATTAGAACACATTTTCTTCTTCTTCTTAAAAGGTTGTTTCATATAGATGCAGAAGAAAGAGAGTCATTGCAAATCCTTTTCTGGCATTAAATAACTTTAGACTCACTTGAATGTCTTCCTTGTGTCTGAGTATCTTGGACATAGAATATGCATTCCATTCGCTCTATACATGCATTAAATGCTTTTCTCTTTTCTAAGCAACATCCCAATAGCTAAATGTAGTTATCTCTTCTTGGAAAAAGTGTCTTTAATTGAATTTGTGTAAAGCACAAAGTCATACCAAACAAATAGACTTTTCCAAGGTTGACGAACCAAACACTTGGGAGTTGTTAAAGCAAAACATGTTTAGCTTAGATTCCAAGAGATTGTGGATATGCATGTGCTTTTTAGGATCTTCTTGGTCAGATGTAAGGGACAAACATTCCCTACAACATAAATAAGCATACAAATGTTTGTGAAGTACTATGTTATTTTAAGACTATGTGTGTATCGTTGGAGCAAACCCATTGCTTATGAGACATTAAAATAAGATTGCACAATGTTGTATCATCTATTAGACAAAACATTTGTGTCTTTCATTATCTATTATTCAACAAACACTTGTGTCTCACAAACAATGCATGACCATGTTTTATTCTTTGTTGTTCTTAGAATTTAATCAAAAAGATGGGTGGTGGACTTTTCTCTAATAGAGTTTATCAAGAAATGTCTTAGAAAGGTGAAAGACATATTGAAAAACAAACTCAAAATTATGCTAAACACAACAACCAAATGAGAAAGAAACTTGTTTTCATGGAAGAAGGCTGGGTTTGGCTTCACCTAAGAAAGGAAAGATTCCCTTCTTAGAGACAATCAAAACTTAGTTTAAGAGAAGATGGTTCATTCCAAGTCCTTCAAAAAATAAATGATAATGTTTATAAACTATATCTTCCACCTGAGTATTGATATAATCCTACTTTTAACATGTGATCTATATCCCTTTGAAAGGGTTGTTGATTTTAGGGATGATTAGATCTAAAAACAAATCCTTTTCAAAAGAGAGGATATATGAAACAACAATTTGGGCCTTAACAAGGTCCATGGTAAGAGGATAGCAAATGGAGTCTCAAAGAAGAAGACTTTAATACTTTGGAAAGTAGAATACTAGGATTTTCTTTTTTTTAGCCTTGTGCAAATTGTATATGTGTATATTTTTCCCTGTAATAGTGGGATTTTATAGAGGCATAAGTGCTTAGGTTTTTCAAGAGATAAGTGCTTCTTCCATTTTTTTTAAATCGTGTTGTATATAGTTTTTTTTTCATGTCTTGTGTTGATTGTACCAATTAAACTATGTTTTTTTTTCTTGTTCATTGGTTCAAAATTGCTTGTTCTTGCTTGAACAATCCATAATAATGCTTTATGTGTTCTTACATAAGTGTTGTTGTTGTTTTTTCATTTTCTTTGAGTCGTTCTTAAATTTCAATCAATGGAATCACTTTATATTTGAGTAATTTTCAGTTTCTAATCCTTACATATCTTGTTTAAGTCATGGGTATCCTTAAATTGTCATAAACTTCCTAGTAGGAACTAGAATAGAAGTTGTTTGAGAAAATGCTTAGTTCATGTCTTGAAGGCGTATGATAAAATGTTTTATGTAAATTGAACTTCTGTTAAGCTTTATGCAGTTTTCCTTTTATATTTTTCATTCTTTTAGTTTGTTATTAGACCATTAGTAAGTTTCTTAGAGTTAGGTTTTCATTGTATCTTGTTGTATTGTTCAAATTCTTTCGTCTCTTATAAGTTTCATTTTCTAGAAATTGTTTTAAAATGACAATGGACTAGAAAAATTTATTGCAGATAAAATATATAATATTTTTGAGTGAAATGTTTTATGTGAATACCTTAATGTTGACAACATACTGATAAAAAGGTGCATCCAAATTTCTTAATATAGAAAAATGAAAAATCATAAAAGCCAAGAGGTTAGGTTGTTTTTTTAACTTTTCCAGTTCTTATTTTGCTCCAAATTAATTACAAAAATTTCGTATATGATGTTGAGGATTTGATAAAAAATTTCATAAAAAAATACATTGTAGAAAATTTTCTATAAACTTTTTATTCATTGTTGTCATATTACTCTAATTGTTTTTTTTTTATATCCATTCAAATTCTTAGGTTTTCTCCTGTGGGCTAAGATTTTTCCTAGCCGTAATTTATTGATTTTGTGTCTTTAAATTATTCTTCCAATTTTGTCATATATCAAATTCTATTGACTTTAATAATTTTAATTGAGTTTTTCTTAATTTGTATTCTATTTGAGCTTTAATTAGATCTGAAATTAGGCATGCAAAAAGTTATCAAAAATAATAGAAACTAAGTGTTTAGTCATGAAACAAAAAGTCTCACATTGTATCACATCATTTAGACAAGTTATTTTTAAACTATTTTGAGACACTCTTTTCACACCCTTAGACATCCCACTTTATAACTTTTAGGATTTAACATTATAACTTTTAGGATTTAACACAAATTAATTAAGCTTGTAACGGACCCTAAAGTATCTATCTATAAAACCTTTTACTTGTATATACAAATAACTTTTGAATTGAATGAGATTTGAATTCTCTAAGAACAATTTTTTTGTTTTTCCACTCTTAAATCATTAAAAGAAATTTACTTCTATTTTTGTTTTTCAAAAAATCTTTCTTAAAATTCTAACTAAATTTTTTTAGATGTGTTTAATAATTTTTAATCTTTCATTGGAATTACCACTGTAAAGATGGAGAAAGTTTTCATTAGTTAGACATGAATCATGTGTCTCTCCTCAAAAAGCCACGAGTGTATCATTGATGCCACATGTTTAGTTTGTGCAAAAAACGAAAGGTAACCGTATAACCACTAAAAGATGTGTCTACATATAAGATCTTTTACTTATCATTAAAGGTGACAAAAAAAAAATTGTATTGGCACTTTTAAAACACTAAACCGAAAATAAAAATAAGAAAGTCAGTATTTATATTCTTGATTACCAGTCTTTATGAAATTTATATTCTTCATTCTTTACTTTTTAAAAACCAATTTTTTTTTCCTCAATTTTAGGTCTACTTTAAAAATACAAACATTTTGTTAAAAAGCTTTCAGGTTTAAAATCTTGATTATTTTATATGATGAATGAAATTTGTGTAAACATATCAATAGATACATTATGAATAAAATTGATGTGTTTTGCAAACATAATTATTTTCGATATATACAGTTAATTTCTTAAATTGAAAATTATACCGAATTGTAAAAGAAAAAGAATTAAAAAATCATTTATTTTAATAAAAATCTTGATTTGTAATATTTTGATTGAAAACACTGTATCTATATATAATTGTGCACATTCTTTTGTAATTAATGAGAATTGTATTTTGTAATTACTCTTTTGTGTCTATATTTTTTTCCTTTTTTTATGTTTATAAAAATAATTACAAAATATTACTTACTGTAATAAAAAATTAAAATTATTATAAAAATTAATAAAATATAACTATTTTATTTATATATTATTTTATAATTTTAAATATATTTTATTTTAATAATTTTAATAATTATTTTGTAATAAAAAATGGATGCACCTCTCACTCCACTATTGTAGTTCATCCAAACAACAAAACTAATGATATCAATTGAATTTATTTGAAAATTGGCTAAATGTATCATTCATTCACTAAATTTAAGTTTATAACTTGATTTTGTTATTGCAATGGACTTTGACCAGCAAGGTTGCATCGGTACTCAGCAAGGCGTGCTATGTGTGGAACTAATAAGTGTTGGGGACGAGGTTTGTGGATAGGGTAGACTGACGAATGGATTATTTATGTTTAATTAAATAAGGATAAATATTTGGTTCAGTAGAATAAATATTGATATATTTAATTTTTAATGTAATCAAATAAATTCAATTATAATATTAAAAAAATAATTTTATTAATTTTGTTTGAATTTAATCAGTATTTAAAATAATTGTAGACTTATTTGATTTTTAGTAATTATCAAATGTATTTATTGACAAAAAATCAAATTTAACATGTAATTGGAACTTTTAATTATTTTTTTCTTTTAATTTTAAATTCTTAATAATTTTTGGAGATTAATTTTATATTAATATTAATTTATTAGTAAATATATGTAATAATTCTTAAAACGTTAAAAACATATACTAACAGAGTTTAAATTGTAATAATTATAATAAAAATAAATACGAAATATGTCAAATTCTTATAACACTAAAGTGACTATTTATCAAAAAAAAATTATTAAGGATAAATTTAATGACTTAGTGGTCTACAAATGCGCCGTTTGATAAGTTTTTCATACTAGATTACACCTATTTCTCATCTTTTTTATTTAAAAATAACTAATTATTCACTTGTATTTTTTTAATTTATCTTTTATGTTCACCCTTTTATTTTCCTCCTTAAATAGAGATAAAAGAAAAGTGAAAAAGTAAAGCACGCATTCTTCATGCAATCTGCATGAAAATAATTGTCCGTTAATACTTGAAAATTGACTCTTTCTTCTTGTTTCGTGTGCCTTCTTGTCGGTATCTTTCAATTTTCCTTTGACTTGGTTTGACCCGCTTCCCAGTTAACCCTAATACATTTCAATTTTTCTTTTTTAAAATTAATTTTTTTTGCATTATTCATTATTTTTTAAATTAATAATGAATTAAAATAATTATAATTCATTATTTTTGCAGCTAATAATGAAAATCAATTTAAAAATTAATATTGACATTTGTATTTACAAATTCAGTATGAACTCCTACCATTTTATTACATGTATGAATTCAAATCCTCTCTTAATTAATTGGAGTTTGAATGAATGGTGGGGAGTTTTACTTATATCTCTTACAAATGCTTACACGTTGAATTCACAATAATTAAAATAATCTATCTCAAAAACTCTCGGATGATTTAAAATTCAAAGGCAATACTAGTTTATATGTAATATAATTGATTAACTCTAACATACATTTTTAATAAAATTAAATTGAAATATTGATATACTTTATTAAGATAAAAAGAAAAGTTTAAAGTAACTCGTATACGTACCTTTTTTCTTTATATTGAATTCATTGAAAAGTCTTATATTGTTTTTAAAAGTTAAGGTTAGAAGTACTTTATTCTTTAATTTAGAATATCCTTTAAAGACAAAAAAATAAATGTGAAAGATGAAAAATTCAAACTAGACAATAATTCCAGTGTGACGATGGATATAAAACTGTTATTTTACCGAAATTGGGGTTAGAACATATATTTATATTAATATTATTATAATTATATATAACTAAATCTATAATTATAATACAATATATTTTTGTAAAACATTATCTATGAAGAAAAAATATGCATAACTAACACATATAACTATTTACAAAAGATACTACTTTTAAAGAGAATATTGTACTTGAACTCGAGTTAGGAACCGAAACGTAAATCGAACGTGTTCTTTAAATTCATTGGATATAAGTACCCATCCAAATTAACGTTTTAACATGTGAATAGATTGAATGAGATAACGAACACATTTGAATTTGGAAAAAACCAATCATAGATGACTTAAAAGTAGTATTGTTCATAAGGTCACATGATTATAACCTCATGAGCCATATCAAATGAATGAACAAATTATTATGCATGACAGCTTGGTAACTTGAAACAGCATGATGACCATAGACCATAACATGGTATCATTCAAAGAATAATGAAGTGGATTATCACTGGAGTGGCTTAAATAATAAGATCAAAGAAAGCTGTCAGTGATGAATAAACCAGTAGATGAGTTTGATATCAGCATTTATTTTTTCACCTACCCCTTCATTTTGAAATGTGAGAGGAATAAATTAGCTAATAAAGTCCCATGTTCGTATGCGTTTGGTAGTTAGTATAGCAAAGTTGATGGAAAAAGTAAAGTCAACCAACTAATTCTCTGAATAGTCAAGTGGATCCATTAACAAAGTGAACCAAGTTTAACTTTTTTATCCTTGTACTTTTTGCTTTATGATTCTTCTATTCCTAACCAAAATCATTTCAACTTGAAAAGATTCTGAAATCTCCGCTACTCATTGAGCAATCACTAGCATCACCCAAAAGGCCTAGTGTGTTATCTTTCTCCTGTTTTGGGTATTTGCTATTGCTTTTTGCGTTTTGGAATTGTTTGTTTGCATGCTTCTTTTGTTGAGTTTGAAAGATGTAACCGAAACCTTTTAGTATTGGGGTGATTTTAGTTGATGGGTGCTTGTTGGAGCGGTGGGATAAAGGCTGTGAGCCCTTCTAGTGCAGGTAAGCTGCTTCTTGATTTGGATGTTATATCATTTTGTTTCCTCTTAATATCCGAATAATCTAAATTACTTGTCAAGATTTAGTTTTTGGAGTTGGGGTTTGATTATCATAATCTTGAAGTTGTCAAGTTGATGAAGATTTGGGCTGCCATAGACATGCATGCTATTCTTCAGATCCTTGCAATATAAGGCTGCTATGTCTTATCTTATGGGGTGATCTGTGTTTCTTCATTGTTGAGGAGTTTCACTGAATGCCTGAATTCTAGATTTGAGAGCCTTAGTGTAAATTTTCAATTTTTTTGAAAGCCCGAGTGGTGTTCACTTGATGAATCCTGGTGGAAAAAAGTAATTTGAGTTGGAGAGAAAATATAGTTAGCAATAGTTGGATTCCATGTAAATTTGATAAGTGATGATGATACGAGAAGTCGATTTTAATCCTAACTCAAGAAAAGTTTGCATTCACTTATAAATTAATAACACTTTGCCTTTAGTTGACGTAGGATCTGTAATGATAACTTGTTTATTTTGTTAGTTATAAGGAGCTATGGTGGCTGAATTTTTGATAACTTGTTTTGGTACGTATGCAGGGTTCACTTCTAGAAGTGTTAGCAGAGAGGGCTATGACATCCATTCAAGTAGCAAGAACTCATCAGCTTCCCTACCCATGACCCCTCGGAGCGAGGGTGAGATCTTACAATCTTCAAATTTGAAAAGCTACAGCCACAATGAGCTAAGAATAGCAACAAAACATTTCAGCCCAGATAATGTCTTAGGGGAAGGTGGATTTGGTTCAGTTTTTAAGGGTTGGATTGATGAACACTCGCTTTCTGTTAGCAGGCCGGGAATAGGCATGGTTGTTGCTGTGAAGAGACTTAACCAAGAGGGGTTCCAGGGTCACAAGGAATGGTTGGTAAGTATCAATTATTTTCTAGACACATTTCTGTTTCCTCATTTGATGAAGATTCTGGCTTTAAGTTGTTTTACATTAACCAGATTCCTTGCAAGTCCAAGCTTTTCTAGATACTCATTCACTTAGTATGTCTGGTCCTGTTTGACAAATTTCTGTTTCTTTCTTATAAAACTTATGCTACTACTTTTGATTTTATTGTCATTACTTTACTAAACAAATTTTTTGATAATTTGTTTTGTTTTTGTATTGTAACTTGCAGGCTGAAATCAACTATCTTGGGCAACTGCAGCATCCTAATCTTGTCAAGTTGATAGGCTACTGCTTAGAGGATCAGCACCGGCTTCTAGTTTATGAATATATGCCAAAGGGCAGTGTGGAGAATCATCTATTCAGGAGTCAGTACCATGTAGTTTATAATCCTAGAATATCTCAATATATTGTTGAATCAATTAATTGTGTAATTGCAAAACAATCTTAGAAGTTGTTTGCTATATTACTTTATTTCTTTCCTTATATAGGCTTAGGCTTTGTACTAGCAGTGCTATTCCTCCTTCAAAAGAGATTGTAACTTTTGCTTAATCTCCCAAAGTTTCAATACTAACGTTGAAGATATCATCATAAATGCAGGGGGGTCTCATTTTCAGCAGCTTTCTTGGACACTAAGATTGAAAATATCCCTTGGGGCTGCTAGGGGTCTTGCTTTTCTCCATAACACAGAAACTAAAGTCATATACCGAGACTTTAAGACTTCTAATATCCTGCTTGATACGGTATGTACTCAAAACTTGTGCATGTCTTGGTATTGTTGAATATGATGGATTTAGGATTCAATGACTAAGCTAGTTAATTGACGTATCTTTTGCAGAACTACAATGCCAAACTTTCAGATTTTGGGCTGGCCAGAGATGGACCAACTGGTGATAAGAGTCATGTTTCTACAAGGGTCATGGGAACACATGGATATGCAGCACCAGAGTATCTAGCAACAGGTACAATATCTTGTTTGTCAAATTGGGTTCCGCACTTGCTTTTAAGCTTTGCATACCACAATTTTCCGAGCCGGACACTGATATGACATGAACACTAAAATACATGTAATCTCTAAAATATAGAACAAAACTATTATGATGGTCTTTGTTTATAAATTTGTGAAACAACCTCAGCCACACATAGTGTTTGGCATGATATACACACAGGGAGATGATGCATACAAAATCTTTATATCTAACTACTCCTTTTTCCATGTTTACCAGGTCACCTTACTGCCAAGAGTGATGTGTATAGTTTTGGAGTAGTTCTGTTGGAAATGTTATCAGGAAGACGTGTCATAGACAAGAATAGGCCATCTGGGGAACAATGCTTAGTGGAATGGGCAAAACCTTACCTTGCTAACAAGAGAAGGGTTTTTCGTGTAATGGATAGTCGTCTTGAAGGTCAGTATTCCCTTAACCAAGCACAAAGAGCAGCCACCCTCGCTTTTCAATGTCTTTCTGTGGAGCCCAAATACAGGCCAAACATGGATGAGGTGGTGAGAGTGTTGGAGCAAGTAGGTGAGGCAAATGATGAAGGGAAAAATGGTGATCGTAAAAAGCGTAGAGTGAGTGGCTCTAGCCTTGGCCATCCCAATGGACTACTTGCATCTGCTAGCACAGGAAGAACTTCTGATGCTCCAAAAAAGTTTGCTGCTTATCCAAGGCCTTCTGCTTCTCTTCTTTATGCTTAAGTGAAGGAGTTTTGTGAGTGCTATGTAATTGTTAGCTGTTCTTAGGTGTCACATGGACCATAGCAATGTATAGTTTCCTTTCTTTTTATCATGTATTTTGGCCACACTTTGTCATTGTAATACTGATTGTTAGCATAGTGCCATCTAATCTGGATCCTTAAAAGTTTTTTTTTTGTTAGTCTTGAATCCTTTATAAAAGTGCAATGGAACCAACAGACTTTATCACTATGATCATTAAGTAGTTTACACTAAGCATAAACTCCTTTAAGTGTAAAATTTCTTCTATTATTAACTTAGGTCCATCCTTTTATGACAAGACTTTTACTAATCCAAATCTAAAAAGAATTTCATTGGTAAAGTTTAGTGTAAAAAAGAATTTCACTTTATTGCTAAAAGGGTGGACAACAAAGTTAGTCAAAGGAGGAGTCCAACCGCACTGACCCTTCATCTTCCACTTCATTTTTGTTACTTTTTCCATCTCTTTTCGAAGGCCAGCGGTGTGGACAAGTCTTTCCTCTCATTTTCTTGTAGTTTCCCTCGGTTAGGGTTGGACAAAAAATTTTGAGTTTGAATTGGTCTAAATTAATAAAGATTGTTTCAAACTGAAAATATGATTAAGTTGAGTTGAACTAAACTACTTTTACAATTAAAAAAAGAAATTGGATTATTTTTATATAAACTGAACTGATGTGAATTATTTAAAACTAAATAGTATTTTGAATTGTTCTAAACTGCACTAAACTGTTTTGAATTTTTTAAAAAAGAAAAACTTACATTTGTTTTGATTTTAAAAAAATTTGCCTTTATTACCAAATGTTAATTGGTTATAACCAATATTCATATATCAAATAATAAGTATAAGCTAATTATTCAATATTCAAATGATTATAAACAATTATTCATATACTTATACTTGTGTAGAAATTTGCAAATCTTAAAAATAAAAAAATGACATATCTAATATAAAAAAAATGTTTAAACTAGTGAAGCACTTCAACAATGTTAAGTCTCATAATTGACTTAAAAACCAAACAGGTAAAAGCAAAGATTTCAAGTCTCATACAAAATTTAATACTAATATATTATTATAAAATTAAAAAAATATTTAATTTTAAAATTAGTCTTAAAAATATTTCTAATTAAAAATTTAAAATATTTTAATTGACTTAAGTTTATGTCAATACTATACATATTATTTAATGAACAACAGTTTTTGAATTTTTCATAATAAATTAATAATATTTTTACTTTTTTGAAAAAGATATTGAATGGTGAATAAATCTAGAAGTTAAAGTTTTTTAATTTTCTATCTCTTTTTATTAGTCTATTAGAGTGACCATTATTTTAATCTTCTTCTTTTTTCTAACTTTTTCATTTATCTCTTCTTCTTTTCTTTGACTCTTTTACTTATTTCTTCTTTCTTTCTTTGACTCTCTTTCACTTATCTCTTTCTTTTATCTGACTATTTCACTGGTTTTTTCTATATTATTGCTTTAATTTGAGTGCTTGATTGTCATCAGATCATTATCCAATTTTAAATTTGTTTTATCATCTTATACTGTTTGTATCTATGCCTATGTCTCTACTTGGAAGCTTGAAGCTGTAAATTGAAGAATTGGAGTTTGTATTGGCTTTTGCTCATTTTGAGTACGTCAATATCACGTAAATATTAGATTAATGAATTGGTCTCAAAATTATTTTGTACATATTCAAGTAAGAGCATTAGAAATTTAGAATTTATAAATTAAATTTAAACATGACAAAATTGAAAGGCGAAAGAATACGTGAGACTTCAAGACAAGATATTACGATTAAGTTCATTTTTTAACAATCAGGTTTTATTTTTCATTAAATCAATCGTATTTTATATACTTATAAGTTATATTTAGTGTTATATATATATATATATATATATATATATATATATAAATAAACAAAAAATGAATTAAAAAATAGGTGGATGATTTTTGAATGAAGATAACAATATAGATATAAGTGAAATAAAAATATAGAAGTAATCCATGAAGATAATAATTTTGATTCTAAAACCCCATGACAATAGGAAGGAAAATACAAAACTAAATAATTCTACTATTAAAAATATATATGATCAAAGTCAAAGTCAATAAGAGAATATTGATAGGAAATTGAGAAACTTACTAGTAGAAGAATGTCCTATTAAAGTAACTTATATAGATTTTCCAAAGGACTATAGACATTTTTTTTATCAAATTACATTCAAAAAAAATTTAATAGAGAGAAACATGAAAGAAAATGACTTATTTATTCTAAAAATGTAGATAGAGTGTTTTTTTTAGTTGTAAACTGTGCAATGTTGTACAAGTAAACTAGCTAACAAGGTAGTAGAGATTGGACATTGATGAGTTAGATTTATTTTAGAATTAAAGATCTTAAAGAAGATTATATGATTGAAAAATGATAAACGTGACATTGGGTCTTGGCCCACTAGGGACTTGTTTCCACGGTTTCTTATTTACACCCCGACATTCAGACAACTTCTTCCTGCACCTTCAAGGTTTCTTTAGACACCTCCAAATTTTTAAAAAATTCCTAAAGTGTCATATTTGCAAAGATAATTTTGCCCTTTGTACATTAAAGCAATGTAATAGTGAGAGAGAGGGAGGTGCGTGAGGAAGGTGAAGATGGATCATGGCAATGGTGTTTTGTGACGGTAGCAGCTTTGAGGGGTGGCTTGGTGTCATCGGCAGCGGCAAAGTAGAGCAGTGGTAGCAACGTTGAAGATAATTAATGATGTTTTTTTTTTAAATTGCAAAACAGTTCCATAATAGGTTGTTCTGAAACTATACTCCGGATCCAGAATTGACTTCCGAAACTATTTTGCAAAGAAAAAAGCAGTTCTGGAATTGGCTGTTCCGGAAACCAATTTCGAATCAGAAGTATTATCACGGAACAGTTTGGTGCAAAACAATTCCATAATGGGCTGTTTCGGAAGTCAATTTCAAAACTGTTTTGCAACAAAAAATAGTAACCCACCCCCATATCGCAGAACACCACCAAATCGCAAAAACCACCCCAAATCAACCTCAAAACTTTCAAGAAATCATCCTTACCTCACACGGTTGACAAGTAGGTGGATGGCGAAAGCAATGCAACAGCGACAGCAACAAACAAAATGACTTCTTAGAGGAGGCAACACAATGCATACCAGGAGCAATGGAGGTGCATTGGAGGTGGAAGAGTATATGAAGGTTTAAGGTTTAAGGTTGAAAGGATATAATGGTCTGCACAATAACATTTCAGGGGTATTTTGGAGATTTTTAAAATTTGGAGGTGCCTGGAGAAACCTTGGAGGTGCAGGAAGAGGTCATTCGACATTCATATTAGCACCATGGTCTTTCTAACCTGGGCTTTATCTTTTATTGTTTGTATATAATTTTTACGGTTTTTTTCACTTCCACGGTTTATATATATATATATATATTCTAGCTTTATTTTAAAATAATTCAACAAAAGAAAAATTTATTATTTTATTTAGATATTCAAATGATCATTCGCGTCAATTTTTAAAAAAATTAAAAATATAAAGTTTTTAAAAATAAAAAAATATAAAAAAAATTAATAATAAAAATAATATAAAACATTTCAAAAATATATATATAACATTTTCAAAAATTAAAAAAATATCAAACACTATCAAACAATTTTATAAATTAGAACTAGGTGAACCTTGATTTTCCATTATGGAAATACATAATACCAAGGTCAATCCTTGTCGAGTCTAAAAATAAATAAAAAGATATTTTCTTTATTTTTATTTGTATCTTTTATTTGTCTTTAATCGCATCTTTATTGTTTCTTTGTTCTTTTTTTTTTTACATTTTTATTTTTCTTATTTGTCTTTAATGACACTTTATTGTTATTAGTTTTAGAAAAAATAACATTTTGTAAAACCACACTCATTTTATTTATTTGATTAAAGATACCGTCTTAGAACGGATATTGTGGGGTGCTAATACCTTCCTCACATGTAACCGACTCTCAAATCCTAAATTTGGTTTTTAGACTATTTTCTTATTTTTATTTTTTCATTATTTTCTATAATAAACTATGGTGACAACTTCATCTCTATTTAATTTTTATTTTATCGTCACCGTCACTCATCCCGATCCTAGTCATGATAGTTGTAAACTTCAAATCTAAAATTTAGAAATCAACCTATGTAAACTAAAATTATATAGATATCTGGAGGGAATCCTTTCACTCTCGAGAAACAAATTGAAAATCTAAAACTAGATCAGAGCACATGTTACAATTGCTAAACAAAAGATAAAGGAAAATAACCCAAAAAATTTAAAAGATAAGAAACAAGAAATAGAAAATCAACTATTCATGGATTGTCAAATACCAACTCTTTCTAAAAACTGAAAATTATTTGTTAACCCTAATTCTATAGTGTTTCTAACTTTTATTCCTAATCATCCAAACATTTCATTCAATAATCAATGAACAATAAAGTGAAAAGAACACAAAACAGTATCGCAAACCAAAAACACGAGAACATGTAACCTAAACTAAAATTCCATATGGAAATAGTAAAATGAAATTGGAATATGTATCAAGAACAAAAAAAGAAACTAAAATAAAAAAAGAATCCATGAAAAAGAAACGATCAAGAACAAGAAATGAAAAAGGCGTGGTGAAGAAGAAACCGTAAGAAATAGAAACCCACGTTTTTTATTTCTTTATGGAACGTTCTCAACATATACAAAATTTAAAGTAAAGTAAAAACTGAATAGTGCAATCTAAAGTGCATATATCGAGATTGCCCAAGTCAAATTTATGTTCTATGTTAACTTAGAGTTCTAACAACTATGTAAGCCACGTGATTCAGTTATATTTAAACTGTTTCAGTTCAACAAAAATTCCAAAACCATCCTTCTCACTCTCAAGCATGTCTTTTGACGAAAATGTCTATTCTCATTCTAGCTAATCTTCTATTTGTCCAGAGACAAACTCACCTCTTTTTTCACTACTAGAAAATTGTTGAATAATGATTGAAATTAGTGACTGTAAAATTTGGTCACCATCGGTGAGCGAATCAATGACTGAAAAAATTCGGTCACATATTCGGTCACTGATTTAGTCACATATTTGGTCACTGATTCTGTCACAAATTTCAATAACTCATTTGGTCACAAATTCGGTCACTAATACAGTCACAGATTCACAAAAACGGTCACAAATTCAATCACTAACTCGGTTACAAATAATAATAATAATAATAATAATAATAATAATAATAATAATAATAATAATAATAATAACAACAACAACAATAATAATAATAATAATAATAATAATAATAATAATTATAACAATAGTAATAATAATACTAATAATTATAACAATAATAATAATACTAATAATAATAACAATAATAATAATAATAATAATAATGATGATAATAATAATAAAAATAATAATAATTATAATATTAATATTAATAGTAAAAATAATAATAATAATAATAACAATAATAATAATAATTCAACACCCAATTTCGTCCGGACAAATAAAAATTATTTTTACAAATAAAAATAAAAAAAGATAAAATAAAAAAAGTATGAATAAGAAAATAAAACTTTTTAACATATGTTATTTAGTTTCTTTGTCATTTAGGATAAATAATAAAAAGAACTTTGACTTTATAAATAAGGTTTGATTAAATAATAATAAAAAATAAGAAAATGAAATTTGTAAAAAAAAATGATAAAACAACAAAAGAAGGTGTTGGGTCTGTTTAAGTTGAATATACAAGAAAGCAAAAAGAGAAATACATCATATAATACATTAAAGAAGATATACTGAGTGTTTATTGTCAATCTGCTATAGAGAGCATATAGAGTTTTGGGTTGTTGAAACCATTGTGTAATTCTTCACCATTGTCAAGTAAACCCTTGTGAGCTTTCATTGTTCTCTCTTTTGAGAGTGTTTATTTCAATCTTGAGTGGTCTTGATCTCAGGGGGAGATTGAGACTGGTATAACCTAGAGAGGTTTGTGTACTCGTGATAACCTGGATAGGTTTGTGTGCTCGTGATAACCTGGAGAGGTTTGTGTACTCGTTGTAACCTGGAGAGGTTTGTGTACTCGTTGTAACTATTTGCTGAATAGTGGAACCTCTTGAACGGTTTGTTCAAGGGAGAATTGGACGTAGCCCAAGAGATTAGGGTGAACCAGTATAAAATTGTTTTATCTGTGCTTATATATTTTTGTCTTGGTTGGTGATTTCTATTTAGAGCGAATTGAGTTCAGGTTCCATTCAACCCCTTCTGGAGCCAGCTGTTCCTACAAAATCAAACTTCGCGCATTCATAAATGCATTCTTAGAAAAAACAAAATCAAAAATTCATATTCAAACAAATTTCATGCATTTTAACATGCATTCCTCGTAAAAAGCAAATTTCATGCATTCATAAATGCATATTTAAAAAAAAACAAACAAAAATTTTTTCATCCATTGTCATGCATCCAACATACATCTTGCAATGCAAGTCAACAGAATATATTATTAGAGGAAGGACTCAATGTCGAATCTCTAAAGAGAAAGGACTCAATTTGTATCTCTATTTGAAGAAAGAACTCAATGTTGTATCTTCAGTTTAGTTTATATTTAGGAAAATGACCCAATGTTGTATCCCTATTAGAGAAAGGACTCAATGTCGTATTTCTATTTGAAGGAAGAACTCAATGTTGTATCTTCATTTCAGTTTATATTTAGGAAAAGGACTCTATGTCCCTATTAGAGAAAGGACTCAATGTCGTATCTCTATTTGAAGAAAGAACTCAATGTTGTATCTTCAGTTCAGTTTATATTTAGGGAGAGGATTCAATGTTGTAATGTTGTATCCTATTAGAGAAAGGACTCAATGTCGTATCTATACTTGAAGAAAGGACTCAATGTCGTATCTATACTTGAAGAAAGGACTCAATGTCGTATCTTCAATTTGCGTTGGAGAAAGGTCTCAATATCGTATCTCCACATTCTACAACACGGTTGTGTAGTCTTAGTGATATTGTCCAGAGATTTATCTAAAATTAACGACCCTCTCGTCTTAGTATAAAGTCAATTCAATTCAAAGCAATGACCCTCTCGTCTTAGTACAAGTCAGTTTAAGGTACGTGACCCTCTCGTCTTATTACAAGGTCTTGGCCTCTATTTACATTTATTTTATTGCCTTTTATTTTCAAACCGAACGAAATTAGTATTTTTGTCCTTACTTATCTTTTACTCTCATAATATGAACAAGTTCCGATTATTTGGCAAAATTTAAGTAAGGAGGGACAGCTCTCAACACCCAATTTCGTCCAGGCAAATAAAAATTATTTTTGCAAATAAAAATAAAAGAAAAAGATAAAATAAAAAAAAAAGCAAGAATAAGAAAATAAAACTTTTTAACATATGTTATTTAGTTTATTTGTCATTTAGGATAAATAATAAGAAGAACTTTGACTTTATAAATAAGGTTTGATTAAATAATAATAAAAAATAAGATAAAATGAAATTTGTAAAAAAATATGATAAAACAACAAAAGAAGGTGTTGGGTCTGTCTTAAAATAAATTGAATAAAAAATTAAGTGAACGGAGGTTATTTATAAAAATAGTTTTGATCCAGTTTGATAAAAATAAAAAAAAAAGGTTTTCCCAAATTACTAAGAGGTTGTTAGAAATAAAAAAAATTACTATTTATATCTAACTTCTCTATTAATTGTGCTTGCCACATAAACAATAATGTTCTCAGCTCTTGAGCTCTTCACTGCCCATTTTTACTGCCCATTCACATTTCTGTAGCTTTAGTGCCCTTTCAATTCTTTTAGTTAGTGTTTGACACATTTTATCTCTTGATTAAGGGTTGTAAATGCACCCTTTTAAGCTCTTTGCCTTCTTTCATGCTAATTGCATTAAGCCCTCATCCTTATCACACTCACTCTTCCTGACTGTTCATTTTTTTTTATAATAAAATAACCATACAGTCAAAAGGAGTTAATATAGGGGTTGGAGTAATTGATTTTTAATTAAGAAACAATGATGTTGAATTTTACTGTGGAAGATGAATGGATTATCAAACAAATATACAAAAGAGGAAACATAAATTGCAAGATACAGAAATTGCAAGGGACAAAAAAAAAAAGGAAGAGGATACAGAAATTAAGAGATATAGATAATACTACATAGAGATACTTAAGAATTCTGTTGAAAAAAAATCTAAGAGTCCACTAGAAACCGAAAAAGGAAAAGAAGAGGCTAAATTGAGAGTCTTCAACGAGTTAGTGTTCTTTCTTTAATTCTGTCTGGTTCTGCTCTTTTTTTTTTCTCTTAATTTTGTCAAGATTCTGCTCTGTTATATGTTTTCATCTGTATTTGTTGTGTTTTGTTTAATCTGTGCACTGCATCAGTATCAATGAGTAATTAGTTTGCAAACATCGTTAACTTAATTTTAATGATCACAATAAATTATTATACCTGCGAGATGGCTGCTACTGGCACGATCATGTAGGTGTTTGGTATAGTTGTTGTTACCACACCGATCCTGAGATTATCTAATTGCTGCATTTTTTGTACAACTAGTATTGTTCATCTGGCAGATCTGACTGCTAGCACGGTCAGTAAATTTCAATAAGAAAAATATATAGTAACATTAGATATCATTAACTCATAGACAGAAAACAAACACAAAACCCCAAACCAGAATCAAAAATCCCTAAACTCAAAACATACAGAAATCCTCAGAACTCAGCGAATCCAAAGACTCACTCAAAAGAACACCAAACAGCCTTTCCAAAAAAAACAGGACTAGTTAATCAAAAGCCGGTCGAGAATCAGTAACAAATTCAATTCCAGAAAATTAATAATCCCAACTCCATAACACATGATCTAATATAGGATAGCCGAAGTCCCCAATTCGAAAATTTCCAAACCTTATACCAAAATATAAACTATTCAGAAATAGAAATCCGCCCAATTTAAAAAGCCTAACATCAACAACCACCATCCCTCACGAAACCAAATAGCCACAGTAAAGAACAAAACCAAAATAATAATTCCAGAAACAAAGTAACTCAAGTATCCGATTTTAATTCTTTCTGACACTGCGTAGGGATATTAGGTTTCATTGTTTATTTTTTATTAATCTTGTTTTTATGTTGTATATGTTTTTTTTTCTAATAACAAAATAAAAGTAAGTTAGGAAAAGAATAAAAAAAAGCCCTTTCTTATAAACATAAACTTTTAAAAATAAAATATTACATTTAAAATAATTTTTTTAAAATAATTAAAAAATATATATAACATTTTCAAAAAATAAAAAAAAACATTTAATTAACAGTTTTAATAAAATTTTAACAATAAACAAATATAAACTTTTTCTGTTAAAAAACCAAGATTAAATGAAATTTTGAAAAATAAAAAATGTCAAACTATCATCAATTAATTTTTAAAATTAGAACTACGTGATCCCTGATTTTCCTTTGAAAATACGTAGGACCAAGGTCAATCCTTGTCGGGTTCAAAAAATTAAAAAATTAAAATTTGTCTTTGTTATTATTTTATTTGTTTATTGTTCATTCCTTGTCTTCAATTTTTTTGTAAATATATATATATATTTATTTTTAGTTGCTGTAATTATTATTTATGGGAAAAATAACATTTTGTAAAACCACACTTATTTTTATTCATTTAATTAAAGGTACCGTCTTAGGACGGGCGTTGTGAGGTGCTGACACCTTCCCCATACGTAATCGACTCCCGAATCTTGAATCTGGTTCGTAGGCATTTTTTATTTTTGATTTTTCTATAGTTTCTCCGGAATAAGCTATAGTGGTGACTCCATTATCAATTTAAACATTTTCTAAAATAAGTTTGTGATCGCCCCGTCGTAATCCGATTGTGACAATAATAATTACAACAATAATAATAATTATTATTATTGTAATAATAATAATAATAATAATAGTAATTGTAATTGTAATAATAAATATAATAATAATCATTATGACAGAAAAGTTGTTTTGGTCTGATGATTATAGATTCTCTCAAGCTGCCAAATTTTTAGAATCGATCTCACTAAATTAATTACTATTTTAATAAGTTATTGATTTTTTGGTCACTATGAGTGATTTTTTTAGTAATGTTTCTTACATCAAATTTCAATTTTTCTCTACTTTCACAATTTTATTATTTAACTGTGTCAATTGAACATAAAAAATTTAACAACACCATGGGTTAGAAATCTATAAAAATAATATTTATTTAAAATAAAAAATTAACCTAGTTTTTACCAAAATACCTCAATCCTATAAAAATACAAATATTTATGAAAAAAATAAAAATATGAATAAAATAATCTTTAAAATATATAATTAGTCCAAGAAAATGTGAATCAAATAAGTACTATCAAGTAGTCTTCCTATATCTATCAGGATAGAATCTTTTGGTGTGATCTTCCTTCTTGCAATGATGGCATATTACAATAGACACGTTTCCACCATGGCAAGACTACGATTTCGACCTCATTCTCCCTTTTCTATCGTTGGTAGATGTTTTTTTTTCCTTGCTATAAAACTATATCCACCATTAGATACCTTAACTTCAAACTTTTCATTCAATTTGTTTGAGCTCATAGTCACTTAAACTTCCTTAAGAGAGAGTCTCTCTTTCATGCAGTAAGGTTTTTTTGAAATGTTCATGTATCTTAAAAAAATAGAGACAAAAATAATAATGTCTTATTCTTAATATTAATCTAATGTCAATATTTTTCAAATCAAAAATCAAATTCTTAAATTCATTCAATTGTATGCTAATTTCCTTTTCACTATTCAATCTTATATGATTACAACACTTTTTTTAAATATATACGATTTATTAGAAATTTGCTCATATACAAGTTCTCAAGTATAGTAAATAATACAATTACAATTTTTTTTTTTCAAAATTTACCTTAAGTACCTTATCACTAAGTCTTAGAATAATCACTTTATTAACCTTCTTCAACAATATTTTCTTGTCCTTTTGTGGCAAGACCATATGAAACTTGGATTTTCCTTTCAACACTCCTAAGATGTTCTTTTAACCAAAAGATTTTGCATATTCAATTATAACAAATCCAAACTGATCCAATTCAATTATTTTTCAAGCTCCTACTTTCTTAAAGTCATAATGTTGATTCTTCACCTTTCATCAATAGGTTGTGCATTATCTACCACGTACAAGTTTACTATAAAATTATCCACCACACACAATATTAGATGATATAGAAAAAGCTTCAAAGAAATAAAATATTACACACCCAAAAATATTTAAGTATCAACGAACTTCACTTAGTGAAATTTCGCTCTCATAGTTAATAGTTTGTACAACTTTGACTAACTACACTACTTAGAATACAATGTCCAGATCCGTATTTATACCCAACCAACTTAATTAACTCTATGTATATGCATACACGACAAGCGGAAAATGTTGTTGACACCTGGTCAACAATATTAGAAGCTTTAGCTTCATAACACGTAATAAATGATTTAATAAAAATGGTAAATGATTTCATGATATTGATTAAAATAAAATATCAATAGGATGTTGACAATTTGACTATACCATTTTATTTTTCATATAAATGTAATTTTATTTTTTATTTTGTTTAATGTTTTCAAAACCTGCATATTAAATGCTGAAAATAGTTGTTTATGTTCTACTATTTTCTACATAAACTTTAGAAATCAAATTAACATTTTACAACTAATTTTTGTTCTCAAACCAAACTTTTTGTTTTAAAAAATCTAATAAGTTGAACTTAATAAGTTTACAACAATCTCTTTTTTATATAAATCTTTCATGTGATTAACTCACTTGGTCTATGTGATTATTCTTATTTTAAGTTTTATCATTACCTCAAAAGATTTGTAGCTATTTTATAAAACAAGAAAGTCTTCGCTTATAGTGGCATAAAAACTAACATTTAAATATAAAGAATGATTTTGAAACAATAAATACCAGTATAGACGAAGATTATAAAATATTTAAGAGTAGTAATTACATAGAGATTTACGGTGAAGATACGAATACATTTATTACGAAAGATTATGATGACTTAGTCAAGACACATGAAATACACTATTTTTGTACTTATAACATGTAAATTTAGAAAACTCTTTTATTTCCTTTTTTATCAAATAGAATTTACTCAACCCAAGATCCAATGATCCTTGATATTGTCAATTGAATTGAATTTATTTAAGTTTTGATTCAGGAACATTAGAACGTGAACAAACTAGTACTAGAACATGAAGAACAAGTCAGAAACAACGTATAAATGAAACATAATTGAAGCCATTTAAAGAGAGAGACACGCATTATAACTGCAACATATTACATAAATGTTTCTGGTTGATAATAACGGAGATGCGGGCTACATGAACTTTGCAGCCTCCTCAGCCCCACTAAGTCAAAAAGCATTGCTGGGTAATAAATATTCCAGCAACACCCAATTGCACTTCACTACTAATTAATAATATCACACAAATTCACCTTCATAAAACGAAACCATAGCCATTAACACTTTACCCTATCTACCCTTCTCTTACGTTCTGTCCCTACACACTTTACCCAACACACCTTCAAACTTTCCCGGAAAATAAAGGAAAATTGAAGCGGGAAAAACTACAACAAAGTTACAATAAAGCTTGATTATATTTCAAAACCTAAATTTCAAGAGATAGTTATAATTTTGGTCTTCTAAATTAAAAAAGGAAACTTTTTAATCCCTTAAAATAAAAAAGATATAGTTTTAATTTCTAAATTTAAAATTTATGAAAAACAACTTAGTCTCTAACTTTTAACATTTAAAAATTAGAATTATATTTTTTTTTTACTTTTAAGGGATTAAAAAATATTTTTAAACTCAAAAGACCAAAACTAAAATCATCTAAAATTTTAGATATGAAAAAGATAATTAAAAAAACTGAAACTACAAAAACAAAGGCGGAATTTTCTTCAGACGCGAAAATTCTTGCCCGTGAAGGTCTGCCCGAACTGCCAATGAGAAGGCGCCACATTCCACGAGGTTGAGGTGCGTCTGTCACTGCCCGTGACTCTGAAGGAAAGGGCCTGGCCCACTAAATTGGCATTGGATTGCCAATTTTGCCCCCAGTTTCGGCTCATGCTGTTCCATCCACTTTTGCTTCCTTTCACACTCACGCGCACGATATCCCCTGCACCCGCAACGTTGGAGATCAAAACCAGGTTGAAGTAACGAAAGCCGTTGATCGTGAATCTGATTCCACCAGCCTTTCTGCATGCCACCCTGTAGAAAATAAAATATTATTATTATATGCTAATGTGCTTATTTTATAATCTGTTTATTTTACAATTAAATCTTTAATCATTTTTTAATGCTTAAACATACTGGTCCTATATTTTTTTTTAAGACTAATTAGGTCATGTTGAGTTTGGAGAATTTTTATAAAATTTAAACAATACAAAAATATTAGTGTATAATGCAAACAATTGTTGATAAAGCTGCAGATTATATCATGCTACTAGGGTTTTGTGAGGAACATGGAAGAGAACAACCAAACATAAGGCAAAAACGTCAACCTCATCTTCTGCGGGTTGTCTTGGTACAAGCCAAAGCACATGATTCCTCGGTTTTCATAATGGAATAAGCACCCAAATTACAACAATACCCTCTCCTCAAAAATAAATAATAAAAACAAAAAACAAAAAACAAAAAACAAAAGCAAATATTTACCCCATCTTCTATATAGTTTTGCAGGAAAATTAATTCTTTATTTCATAAAATTTTCTTCATAAAAAGAAACTTGCAAAAATAATTAGATTTGTAAAAATTAAAAATATTAAAATAAATTAAATAGTCGACAAAAATTAATTTAAGCGTTATTTTACAAAAACAAAATGATAAAACATTTTATAAAGACTCAGCATAATTTTGTTCAACATTTAATAGACTAATAAAATACATAATTTTTTAGAATAAAACTTACAAGAAAAAAACATATGAAATGAAATTTGTAAAATATGTAATTACACCTTCTAGTGTTTTATGAACTTCACCATTTTCTAACAGGCTATATTTTTCAATAAATCTTGAAAAAAAAAAAGTTGAACAATATCAAAAAGAAGACACATTCAACATAATAAAAATCTCACCGGCGGTAGCTGACGGGGACAATTCCGGCACGGTACTGGGCGATCTTGAGGAACATGGGCATGGCGAGGTCGAAGTGGGGGCGCGGAGGGTTGCACCAGCCGCCATTGTCGTTGGGGAGGGCGAAGTTGGGAGGGCAGAAGTTGGTGGCGGTGATGATGATGGAAGGCCTCCCAGGGTTGCACCACCGTGGATCCTGGTCGCACTTTATCTCGAAACACGCGCCACAACTCAACCCGTTGTTGAACAGCGCCGTGCTCAAAGCTGCAGTGTTCACCCCATACCCTTGGCTGTATAGATTCCCGTACCCACATGCCCCACCTAACAAACATAAACAAATCAAAGATAAATAATTATTCTTCAGTGGTAGAACAAGAAGCTGGTAATGTGAGTTAAGAAAGTTAGTATTCTTCAGTGGTAAAATAAATTGTTTTAATCATGGTAATGTCAGTTAAGAAAGTTAGAACAAGAGAAAGGTGTATTTTTATGGTTGCAGTGGTGGAAGAAGGAACGCCAGTGGTGCACATTTTGAAGGGACAGGGGAACGGGACATCATGGGTGGAAAGATTTGGGTAGTTTAAGGTTTTAAAAGGAGTTACATTTACATGGGTAGAGCTCAAAATTGGTTAGGATGGGTTTGGGGGAAACTTGGTAGTTGAAAAATGAAAAAGCAAGAGACTTGAAGAGTGAGTGAGGGTTTGTGTACATACCCATTGTTCCAGAGGCATCGCTTCCACCGTAGAAAGTGGCGTGGGCACCCTGCCATGCACCACCAGTGTAGACACCGGGAATTCTGGCATTGGTGGCAACAAAAAGAGTGACCAATGATGCAATGCAGAGACGAATCATTGTAGCCATGGCAGAGAGAGATAGGGAGAGAAAGTGATAAGGTCTTTTGGTTGTGTTGGATTTGTAGCAAATGCGAAGTGGTAGAGGTAAGGGGTACTTATGAATGGAGGCAAAGCAGGGGGGAATCTGCAATAGTCTCAGAATAGTTAGCATCCCATTAATGCATTCTCTCTCCCTCTCTAACCATGTGATGATGGGATGTAATTATTTTTGGGAATGGGATAAAAGGATCTTTTGATTTCAGGTGTCAATGGAATTACTAATAAATTGGTTTTTTCAGTCTTTTTTTGGATTTTTACTAGGAAATGGCCCATGGGCTGCCATTTGTGTCCCCGTATTTACTAATTGCACCTCTTACTAATGTTGTGTTTGCCGCTAAAGAAAGGCGAGTGTGTTCCTTGTTAGGAGTAGTCGAATTGCCCTGATTCGAGAGCATAGAAAGGGAAGAGTGTGGAGAGAGTTGTTTGCGCAGGTAAGTGAAGATTATCAATTGTGGCAATATATAAAATATCATTTTAACCTTCGTTACATGTGTAAGAGTAGCGCTTCTATGAGAAACGTAGACTTGCATGCATGTGAAAATGGCAGGGATTCCTTGACGAATTCGAACTTGTCATTAAAAAGGAGATGTTGTAGTCCACTTGTTCTTGTGCGTTTACTTTTCCGTCTTTGTTGTTGTTAAGTTCATTTGATTGTATTGTGTATTGAGTTCTAGCTAAGTTGTAGCTGGAGTTGAACATTGTTGGGGAAGGTGGTGGTTGACTCTCATCATGAGTATCAAGATAAGATAATCGGTTACATGATTTTTTATAAATACATTTTGAGAAGGATAATCGATTATTCACATTTTCAAAATCAATTATGTGAAAAGTTTTACACACATAATCGATTATCTATTTTACAGAATTAATTATGCTGCTGGATTTTCATATTCATTGATGTTTGAGGTTTCTTTGCATGAGTTCATGCTCTATTGGTTGTCTTCGTTGATTAGTAGGACGTTAAAGTGTTATTTTGATTTATTTTGGTCTCTTGTTGTTAATGAGATTGATATGGTGTTATTGTTGACGTGTGGATCACAAGTTTGGGGTTCCATGTTTAAACAAGAAAATGATATTGTCCATGAAAATGTTTTGTGGCTTTGAGAAGATGAAGGATAATCGATTATTTGAGGTTGATAATTGATCATGTATAGATTTTGGAATGGATAATTAGTTATTCAGAAACACATAATCAATTATGTGTATATGTGTATAATTTTTAAACATATGGGACATAGATAATGGTGCTTTTTTTTTGTACTTTTGGTGATATGTGATGGTTTTTTGCATTTGTTTGATGTTTATGTGGTTATGTAAGTTAATTAGCACAACATCAATGTGATGATCTAGGTCTTTATAGTGTATTCTTGGTTTAGTGGTGACATTCACTGTGTGTTTTTCATTATCACCTTCACTGTTGATATGTTCTTCGTAGTTATCTTCTTTATTATCTTTGGTTGATAAAAGTAAAGTTGTGCAATCACAAACCAATCAATGATAAGAAGCCAAAAAATATTGATTCAACTCATCTGGAAAAAGATCCAAGGTCTTTGTTTTATATAGAACAATAAAGCCAAAAACAGAGGCTTGTAACAGAAAAGTAAAGCAAAATTGATTCAAGGGGTTATAACAGAAACCCAACAGAAACCAGTAATGATCAACAGAAAATAGTGGTAATACCCCCGTAAGCTGATCATTGGACAAATCAAAGATTTAGCTTGGATAAGTGAACAGAGAAAGGACCAGGGTGTAAGACTTTAGTAAGTATATCAGCGGTTTGAAGATAAGTAGAGATGGGAATCAGGTGTAGAAGCTTAGATAGAACTCTTTCACGAATAGTATGACAATCCATATCAATGTGTTTTGTCCTCTCATGAAACACAGGGTTATTGGCTATATGGATTGCTGAATGATTATCGCAAAATAGAGTGATAGGTTGATTAAGAGGAAAATGAAGATCAGTAAGTAAAAAACTCAGCCATTGAGCTTCACAGGCAACAGTAGCTAGGGAACGATATTATACCTCTACAGAACTGTGAGCAACAATGTGTTGTTTTTTAGATTTCCATGAGATAAGTGCCTGTCCATAAAAGAAGTAGTATCCAGTAGTAGATCTCCGAGTATCCAAACAAGAACCCTAATCAGCATCAGCAAAAGCAGAAAGTTTGTAGTCTGTGTTGTTGGGAGAAAATAATCCAAGTGCTAGTGAAGCATTCGCATAACGAAGAACATGAAGGGCAACATTGTAGTGTGGAATCAATGGTTTGTCAAAAAATTGGCTCAGAAGCCCCATAATCTTCTCTTCATGTGTACTAAAGGGGCTCGAATGCATGACCTCTTAGCAACTTGACAAAGTCCTTAACCGTCAAACCAAAGTAACTCTTCTAACATGTTATGATTGTTATTATACTTATTATTACAATTACAATAATTATTAATAATAATATTATTATTACTATTATTATTATTTAAATATTATTATTATAAATATTATTTTTATTATTATTATTAATGTTGTTATTATTATTATTATAAATATTATTTTTATTGTTATTATTATTATTACTATTATTATAAATATTGTTATTATTATTATTATAAATATTATTATTATTATTATAAATGTTATTATTATTATTATGAAAAATATTATTATTATTATTATTGTTATTTTATGTATATTATTATTATTATTAATATGTTAAGATTACCGACGAAATAAATTTGTCAGTAGATTGGTAGGTAATTTGCTGACAAATTTATCGACGGATTTAATCTATCGGTAAATTGACGACTAATTTACCGACAGATAATTTGGCGATAAATTTTTTTGTTGGTAACTTTGTCGATAAACTGATCGTAAAATTTTATGTCAGTAAAATTCGTTGGTAATGAAATTTTATCGACAAATAAATTTTCATCGGTAATTTTTCGTCGGTATTTTACACTTATCTTGTAGTGATCAAATGGTCTCATGGTTGAGTATACTATGTGAAACTCCATAAGATGCTTATGAGGGTTTTTTCTTAATAATCCATGAAATTTAGATGGCAAGTGAATCGGAAATATTTAAGTTCACAATTGATTGCTCCTTCTTGATATTGTGGTAATTGTATGCATAAGAGCTGATATCTAATGTCTAAATTAGCTAACTCTTCTAAAGTTCTTTCTTTGTTCAGCTTCATGTTTTCAAGTTTAGTATATTCGTTGTCAGAGCTATATGAAGTTGTGTCAAGAATAAATGATTATCTTCAATTCCTCTTTATAATCTCCTATATGTCCTTTCAATCTCAGGGTCTATGGCTACAGTCATCTGATTTGTTTTTAGTCATACACCTCCTTTAGACCATCTAATCAATATAGAGTGGAACAAAATACTAAAAAGAAAAAGAAAAATTAAATATAAGAAAAAGAGATAGAATATCAATGTGCCCTCGACAATGGTGTCATTTTTTGTAAATTTAAATAATACAAATTTAATTAGAAAAATTTCACAACCAAACCAAAACTAAACCAGACTATGATACCAATTGAAAGAAATAATCAATTTAGGGTTTTCAGTTTAGTCTAATTATGACATGTGAGTACATTAATAAGAAAGATTAGAATCTGGAAAAGAAGAAGAGCTTTGATTCATCATCCTGTTGGTTCTGTTCTTTTTTGAATCAATGGTCTCTACAGAGAAGGAGAAGACGAAAAGTGTGTACGAATTGCTCCAAAGTTCAGAAGAACGTATACAGAGAACTGTTATTTTATTCCTTACTAGGGTAGAATAAAAATCTAACAATGGATAGTTGTAGGGACTCTTCTTATTATTATTAATCAATAATGGGCTCAACTCACCTATTATCAGCTGACCTACTTAAATGTATATTCACACAATATAAACAATATTATTTAATGTAACCCAATAAATAATAACAATAATGATTACATAATATTTTGAAAAAATAAGTTAATCTGAACAAATTACTAATTTATCTATGTCCACAAAATAATTAATCCAATATATTTAGGTTAAGTTAAAAATGACTTGTGAAATAATTCTTAGGTTAAACCTGAATTGGCTTGATGAATAAATACTTGAGTATACTTGATAGCAGTAATTTACCTGATAAAACTTGATTGATTAGTCAAGAACTAAACATAGTCTCTTATAAATAAACTAATATAAAATATTATGTAAACTTTTTATCTCTCCTTCTTATATTTCTACATGTTATCTATGTATAACTAAGGAGGATCTACAAAATTAAGATTGTGAAAATATTTTATCATATCAAACTAATCATATAACAACATAATATCATACAATACTTATAAAAATATAAATAAAATTTATAAAAATACAATTGGACTATCCCTTATCATATTCTTCCTGTTTTTCGTAAATAAATTATTTAATATATATTATTATTGGCTATTAATAATTTTATGAGCTTAATACATGTTCATTATAAAGCATATATTACAAACGGTAGAGGAATTATTGCTGATATTTTGATTTGTATTCATTCTATACTATTAACATTGCAACTTTTGCAAGTAAATACCTTTTGACTTTCAATTTTGAATTATAGATATTATTCCAATAAGTTCATCCAATGACTAAAGACATGTTAGAAAGGTGATAAATAACATATTACAAAGTCAAGATCTTGTTATATTATATATTTTTAATATTTCTTTAAAATATTATTTTTTATAATTTTTCTCTTAATTAGATTGGATTTGTAATTAGAATTTTTAGTAATATTTTTTTTGTAGACAACCACCCAGATACACCTTTAAACCCAGTCGAAAGACTAGATTTTGAATTGAATAAAAGGTGCAAATGAGACAAGAAAGACATATAAGAAAAGAAAAGAAACATGAGTCTAGCATGAGAATTATGTACCAAAATTGACCACATGAGAAATATTTTATTTTGACTTTTGAATTTCAAATTGTCTTTCTCAGATTTATGTAAATTTTCGACTAACTATTTTATGATTTTAGATGAAAATTTTTGAAATATCAAAGTCAGAAATAATCATTTCCTCTCTTTATAAATAACTTTGGATATTATTTAATGAACAGTTATTTTGAAAGAAAACGTGTTCATCTTACTTGAGTTTTATTTTGTATATTTGTATCTGATGAGAACTCCTTCATCATCCATTTTTCCAAATGAAGTGACATATTTTATCATCTTATAAGTTTTTCTATTTCATTTTTCTCTTTATTTTTCTTTTTTTTTCTAAATTTATATAATATTTGTCATTTTCATACTTGTTTTAATTCACTGTAAAATTTGCATATAACTTACTTATGTGTAGTGCAAAGCTAACCAAACAAAGAAAATATATGAGAACCAACTTGAAAGAGAAAGAATAAGGATGACGGTGTGAAGACGAAAAACAATAGCTAATAAAGAAAAGTTCAGTAGCTCTTAATTTTGATTAAATACTTATCACAATAAAATATAAAGCATATAGAAGTTTCAATTGAAAGATGAATTATGGAAAGAAACAGATAATATAAGACATGTCTAATAGAAGATATAACACTTTATAATTTTCTTTTCGTCTTATATGTAAAATATTGGTCATATGATCAATGTACAGCACTTTAAGCTTACATGGTGTCTAACAAAAACACTGTCGAAATTTATTATTATGTTATATGAAATGTTTTCATACATTATCAAACCAAATGGATTACACAAAACACAAGTGTACTTGGATACAAGGTAAAGTTGTTTTATCTCAATAACTATTCTACCAAAAATAAATTTATGACAACTCTGGTTCAATTATTTACTTTTTACTGTCTTTGATTTTATCTCGTTTCAAGTAAAAGGCTTCTTAACATAGTGTCCTCTTAATAATATAAGAACATTATTGAAAAATAATAATTTGAAAGTTAAATTTTGGGAATAAAAAAAAAAGACTAAAAAGACTGCGGAAGGAACAAGTATTTGATATGCTTTCTAATATTTAAATATACATTAATTATGTAATTTATTTACTTTTAAAACTATTCAAAAGAGTTAGAAATACTTTAAATGAAATTGATACACGTTATAGTAAAATAGCACTCACACGCTTAAATAAATAAAACAAATAAAGTACATATATAATGAATTAAAGGCTTAATAGTTTTTTTATGTATGATTTTTCTAATACTGAAATACTATTTTTCATGTTTTAATTTATTCTATTTTTTTAATAAATTAATATAATATATTTTTCGTTATTCACATAGCATGAAAAACGACCAACACATTATTAATCAAAATTAACTTTGTTGACAGAATTATTAATGATATCATACATCACTATTATAATAACATCATTATTATAAAAAATTGACATAAAAAAATATATCTTTTTAACTTAAATGAGATAATTAAAAATATTTACAATAGAATGAAATTAAAAAAGTTATATAAAGAAAAAACTATTCAACTTAAAATAAAGGCCGTAAGTTGTACATTGGGAGGTGTGGACTTTAAAGAGCAACAACCAAAGTAACTACTCCAACAGCCATGCGTATCAAGTACAAAATCATTTATTATTTATTATTTCTAGGTATGACGAGAATTGATTTAATAAGATATGAGAAAAATTTGTATGTTTAGGTGATTTGTAGAAAGAATTTTGAAAAAGAAAATACAATGTGAATTGGAGAAAAAGTGATAGATTTATAAAAATTGTCGAATAAATTATTAATTTATTCTTATATGCAATATTTATTTTTTAAAATAATTTTATTCATTGAATTTTTCTTTATTTTTATAATTATTATTGACAACTATTAAATAATATTTTGAAATAATTAATATCTTGTATTTTTTTTAAATTTTCTCTATTATAAACAAATTAAATTTTAAAAAATATAACTAAATAAATTTAATTTTTTTATTAGTGTTCTGTCTAAATCACTGTAACTAAATCCTGCTGTCTGAACTTTCTCTTTTAGTCCAAAAGGTATACACTATTTCATACAACCAACAAACCAATGGTCACAAATGTTCCTCACATAACTTTGTCCCACGCTACCATATTCAATGCACTGCAACATCTGCTCAACTACTGAACCAACGAATCATAACAGAAATTTATTTTTAAATTCCATCCCAATTATTAAGTATCAAATATGTAATTTAAAAATCTAATAAATTTTAATATAATTTTTTCTATTAATACTTATATATAAAATTCTATGAAATAATTATATACTTTTTTTATACTTATATTATTTAATTAATTTAAACTAATTATAATACAAAAATATTATTTATCTCTTCTAATAAAACCATGCAATCTTTAGGATAAAGTTATACATTCTTTTGCTTTTTTTTTTTAAAGTTGAATTTTGTATATTTATATGTAATAAGATTCAATTTATAGTCCAGATTTTTTTTTCTAGTAAATATTAAACACTTTAAATTAATAAAAATTGGCTGGTTTTGATTTTATTTTTTTAAATTCAATTCAAACTGGTTGGTGAACACCAATAATAAGATTTAGTTAGAAAAGGGAAAACTTATTTCAATAATTTTTTAAGAAAATTAATCCCTAATTACCTACAAGAAATAACTTTGATACAGATAGAATAAATAAGAAAGAAAAAGAAAATAAAGCAATGGCTAGCACGCTTGCATAGCACATGCACTTTCCATCAGGGATCTCAGTGTGTTGTCTACACCAACCATTTATTGCACCTTTTGATGCAATGCAAACCCTAACTTTTTTTTTTCCAAATTCTAGTATCCTTCTTCATAGACATCAACCCTACTCTTCTGTGATTTATGGAAACTTCTCATTCTTGCACAACACAGCATTTTCATCCATCTCCAAGGACATGTTTTACCACACAAATTTTTTTCAGGTTAAATAACCTTTTATTTTCTTCTATTTTAAATAATTTTAAATTAATTTACATTTTTAAAGAATATGATTTTGAAAAAATTATATATAATAAATTTCTGCAGATGAGCTTATACATAGTTAATCTTAAATTAAAAAAGAAATTAATTCTGTTTTTTTTTTGTATTTTTAAGAAATTCTTAAAGAGAAACTCACGTTCCTACTGTAAAATTAATATTTTAAAAAATTTTGTACATTATTATTATGTCTTGCCTTTAAGCATTTTCATCGATTAACCGTCATTTCCCATTGTCAGGTATGTAGGGTCATAAACATACTTACTTTGTCACCAAAAATTGGAAAAGGAAAAGATTGAATGTCGGCAATTTCATCCATGAAGATAATTCCAACTTGTAAAGGTTGTCTATAAATAAATGCACACTACAACAATTAATTATTATCGTGAGCTCCAAAGCAATAGTAGGTGGTTTTCAGATGGACCAGATTCGGTGCAGGGTCCTCCATGCATGCTCAGAGATAAACTTTTCCCAAAAATATCCTCACAAAACACTTTTTTATAAAATTAATGTTCTATTTCACTACGCTATCACATAAACTAATTCTTTAAAAAGAGCAAAATAAATATAAAATAATGAGAGAAACACACTAAATTCATGTGAAAAACCATACCAAATAAAGATTCCAACTAAAAAATGGTACCACAAAAGTTAAAATATATTATAAAAAAATTCTAAGGTAATATTTTTTTATTGGAAAGAATGTTACTTTCCCGAAATGAAAGAAATTAGTTTGTTTTGAAAAGAGACCCTTTTACCAGAAATTTTTCAACACTCAGGTTAGAATATTGAAATTATAAGTATATAAACTTTCAACACTCAAGTTAAAATATCGAAATTATAAATGAGCATGAGAGATAAATAAATATTTTCTGTAAGATTAGTATGTAGGTATATGTTTTTCAGAATTAGATTAAAGTATTTAAAGAATATTTAAAATAAACAAGAGATATGATTGATTATTGAATAGTTGTTATTCAATCAATTGTTATATAATTATCTAAGTTATATAGTTGTATTTGATTTGATTGGGTTACATCCAACTTGAGTGAATTATTATGTGTATCTCCATATATCTTGGATACAAGTAGGTACATAAGCTTCTCAAACTTAGAATTTATAAATGAAGCCTATGTGAACTGATATGATGGAAGAACAAGTTTGAGTGTTCTACAATTGTTCATAAGATTATTTTGTTCTGATGATACTTTATTTGTTATGAGTTGGACTACTTTGAGATGATCATTTATTTTTAAACGACTTGTCTGATTGTGATGGTCACTTATTTTCAAGATATTATGTTCAGATATTATTTTGATGATCGTTTTATCTTGGAAAATGATTTTATATAACTTTGATCTAATGATCGTTTGATCTCAAATAACGACCATGCTTTAGATTCGATGATCATTTGATCTTAGATAATAATTTTGTATGGTTTTAATTTGGTGGTCGTTTGATCTTGCATAGACATTGTTATTTCAATGATCGTTTGATCGCGGTCAGTGCTAACTTTTTTCCAATGACTGTTCGGTCTTGGATAACAATTATTTTGATGATTGTTTGATCTTGGACAAACATTGTTGTTCTTATGATAGTTTGATCTCGGTGAGTGTTCTTTCTATGTCTGTTTGACCTTTGATAGCAATTGTTTCGATGATGGATTGATCTCATATACACACTATTGTATGGTTTTGGCGAGAGTTTTTTCTACGATCGTTTAGTTTTTAGTAGCAATTTTTCTGATGATCGATTGATCTCGAATATGCATTATAGTTATGATGATCTCGAATAGGAACTGTAGTTTTGATGATCAATTGATCCCATCGAGTGTTCTTTCGATAATCGTTTAGTCCTTGATAACAATTGTTTCGATGTTTATTTGATCTTGGATAGACACTGTAGTTCTGATGATCATTTGATCTTGGTGAGTGTTCTTTTTATGACCGTTTAGTCATTGATAGCAATTGCTTTGATAATCGTTTGATCTCATATAGACATTATTGTTCTAATGATCGTTTGATCTCTACAAGTGTTTTTTTTAATGAATGTTTGGCTTTTGATAACAATTGTTTCAATGACCATTTAATATGGAATAGACACTATTATTTTGATGATCATTTGATCTTTGATAATGATTTTGTATAACTTTATTCAAATGACTGTTTGGTTTTGTATAGCAATTGTTCCAATGATCATTTTATCTCGACTATCGATGTACTCTTTGAAATAGTTATCAAAAGAAACTTTATTTCAAGAATGCATCTCATTAAAACTTTGCTAAAAGAAATCATCCTTAAGGATAAAAACCGAGATATGAAAAAAGAGTACATCATCCTTATCAATAATTCAGTTGTAATATATTTTCAAATGGTTGCATTCCAATCCTTGACAAGAGTTTGCTATTTAATTCTTCAAGTTTGTAAGAACATTATGTAGTGAGTCTACCACTTAGTATGAACCTTCCCAGTTGGGTGCTAGTTTTCCTTCATGCCTGTCTTTTCGGGCTTCTTTGAGATTTTGCCACACCAGTTTACCTTTGTGAAATAATCATTTCCTGACATGAATTATAGCGTTAGGCTCTTCTACTCTTTGCAACTTCCTCTCTTATTCATCTTTCTTTTTGTACTTGTTGTATGAGGTCTAGATCAACTCTGAGATTGTTATCATTATTGTTCTTGTCAGATTTCTACCTAGCCAAATTGTGTCATGACATATATTAGCAAAAAATTACAATGATGACGAGTGCACCAATCAAATTGTAGCAAGTAATAAAATTATCGTTCTTCCTAAAGGATTTGTGTAATATAAAACAACTCAAACAATTATAATAAATTCAGATTTAGAACAAATTCATAAATTGATAATATAAGTAGAAATTAAAAATAAATTAAAAGAATATTTTGTATTTTTATTAACAATTGAAGGCAAAAAAAAGATTAATAATAATATGATGAACTTGTTAGGGTTAGATCTCACTAATCTTCACTCTCATGCATAACAAAATTTATCTTCTTTTCTAACAATAATTAATGTCAATTCACGAAATTACTCAAACTTGATTCCTCAACAAATGGGTAGGGGAATTATCTATTAACCGTTAATTCATTGATCAATTATATAGATGAATCTTGCATTAACATAGAGATCTTAATGACAACAAATGAATTACACTCTATTCCTAGACACGAGCTTTCATCAGGTAAATTAATTCATTTTAAGATTCAAAAAATATTTTCAATACTCTTAAGAACCAATGATCAAGTTATGCATTCACACAACAAGCATAAGAATAGAATTAATATAATGATATATTGAAAGAAAAATATTTATGATAAGACATAATATAATCCCAATTATGATTACATGAGAGTTGAGAAAGGTTTAACCTAATCCCAATAATGAGAAATTTAACTCCTCATAGGCATGAGGAACCCAAACATTACTAAAAGAATGATGAAATAAAAAATTACTAAATAAAGCCTAAAAATGCTTTCAACAATGAATTTCGTTCTTTACTATAGAAAAAAGATATCTAATCCTAACCCCAAAAGCTTATTAAATAAAATTCTAAAAGCGACACTCGTGCCCGAGATAGGTCAGTTGAGCCAAACGCCATTAAATTCTATTACTAATTTAGTATTGGTGCCCAACCTACATTGGACACATGTCTTCTGCGACGGACACACTTTTTCCTCCTTGCTCTCTGGTTTTCCCAAGATGGGCTTACATGACTGAGTCGGGCTTGGCTTTATTTGCCCACTTTTTGTTTCTTTTTCCCACTTTTTCAAGATTTTAATCCTAGTTCTTCTCATCCAATATTTTCTTGATCAATTTCACCAAAAATAAATTGAATTAATATCAAATCCTTATTTTGACTCTCACAATCAATTATTAATAAAACTACTTAAAATTGAGAATTAAACAAGTTCTAATTGTAAAAAGAGTTGATTTTTGACCTAAAAATGGATCAATAGTATCATATAAATTTGCTCTATCAAAATTCTCCAAACTTAGCATCTTGCTTGTTCTCAAGCAAAGGTAACTTAGCACAGAAAAAAATTATTACACAATAAAAAATAATGCAAAAACAGTTCACTAATCACATTATCTTAACCAAGTATGCTTTTTGTCAAATGAGTTCATGAATGCATAATTGTATCTCATAAATTTTAAGTCATGGTATTCAAATGTACATGTAACAAAAATGCATAACTCTCAATCTCTATACAAGTGTTTCACTTAAGCATTTCAATATCTCAAAATGTATGTTTCTCTCATCTATCACTAATTTCAACAATTCAACTTTGCTTTTTATTTCCTTGTAATTTGACTGGGCTAAAAAGAAAAAATAGTTTTCCTAGATAATCAAAACATTTCAACTAAAGAGAGTAATTAGATCAATTAATAATTTCAAAAATTCTGCTCTCCCTTTTATTTCAACCAATTATCAACTTTTTTCCCTAAACTTTTTCTCATCTAAAATTTTATTTTCTTTTATTTCATCATTTTTTTTAATATTTCTCCAAAACTTGAATGATACTAAGTTTATGATCTATTTGCTCTCCCTAACTTAGATTAAGGTAGTGAAACAAGGTCAAACAATTTAATAGTTTTAAGGATGAGAACAATATCTTTTAAAAGCTCACAAGGTTACATGGATTCTATTTGAAAGGTTAGATATTTGGCTCTAACTAATTAAGGTAAACAACAAAAATGACCTTGATCATATGTCACATGCACTTGAATACTCAACAAAGAAACTCAAGCACAATCAATTATGAATAAGCGATAATACTTACTTCAATGACTTTAAAGCTCAAAATCTCACTGGTAACCTTGATCATATGTCACATGCACTTGAATACTCAACAAAGAAACTCAAACACAATCAATTATGAATAAGCGATAATACTTACTTCAATGTCTTTAAAGCTCAAAATCTCACTGGTATATTTTCAATGAATTTCCAATCATAATCATACAAAAGAAAACAACAACGCCAATTCTCAAGAACAACTTATTTTATTCATAAATATCAATGAAAAAGCACATACTCAATGAAATTATCAGTTATCAATTACTCAGTTCTCATAATTTAACACTACTTCATAACAATTATCCAACTAAGTTCATTCATATTTATAAAAAAAAAAGACAAAGAGAAATAGAAAATAACATAAAAGAACAAAATAAAATAAAATAAAATAAAGGGAAAAAAAATCATTCGTAGAGGTTTCTGAAGATCTGCTCCTCTTTCTCTACCTTATTGTCCTCAGCTTCACCTCCCCTTCCAAACTGGTCATGGCCTCCAGGCCAATTAACATAGGCTATGAATTCCTCAAATGAAGGTAAATGAGATGTAGGTGGAGATCCTGGTCCATGCAAAGTGAGGCCCCTAAGAGTATCCATAATCATCATCTAGGCCTTAAACATAACCTACATTGAAGCATCAAAGTGTTCCCTGTTAAGAACTGTGCCCTGGTGAACTCTCTCCCTAAAAGGTGGTACTGGTTCCACAAGTCCTTCTGTTGTGCAATATCTATTGATATAACTTATATTAATAATTTGTCTTATCCTTTCAAGAGGCAAGAGTGAGACATCCACCCCAACTCTCTTGCATAGATGTGTGATTAGGGATGGGTGCCCTAGACTTGTTTTAGTTCTAGAAGTGTTGACACACTAATGAATCTCCCATGCTATGTGTGGTCCTATATTCATTGACTTTCTAGTCATAATAGAATGAGAAAACCAAAAGCCTAGTGGGTTTGAAAGAAGAAACTTCTCTATCTCTCAATTACACATGCACTAATAATTAATTTTAGTTAATGCACAAAGAAATTAAAGCTAGAAGCAATGTGAGTTAGAATATATTGGTGGAGAATGGAAGAAAAGATTTTGAATGAGAAAACCAAAAGCCTAATAGGTTGAAAGAGAAACTTTAATGTCTCTCCATCGTAGGTCAAAAAAATTTGTAATGACTTCCTAATTCTATAATCCAGAAGTTTAAAGTTTTGGACAATCGCTTCAGATTAAAATATACACTTCTAATCCTTAATCTTTAAGGTTAAAAAAATGACTTCCAAATTGCAGAATCCAAAAACTTGATTTTAACAAAAAATGGCTTTCAATTGGTCCAATTCGAAAAATTAAATTTTAAGCAAGAACAAAGGTAGGATACGGTGATTTGAAGGTGAAAAGGAGGGAATCGATACAATCCGAAAAATTAAATTTTACGCAAGAACAAAGGGTAGGATACGATGATTTGAAGGTGAAAAGGAGGGAAGGGTAGAGTTGGGTTAAAAATTTAATGTTAAGAGTAAAATAGTCTTTTCAAGTTCAATATGAAAGTAGACAAAGATATTATGGAGGTGCAACAAGAAGCACAAAATTCTCGGGATAACATTTAGAACATTTTGAAATCAGAGTGATTCTTCCTGCACCTCCATGGTGACTTCCTGCGCCTCCATAATTTAAAAATATTCCCATTTTAGCCTTGAAGAAAAGACGAAAATAACCTTCATTCATAGTAACTGTCATTCATTTTTTTCCACTTTGCGGGTTGCACAAACCGCAATACAATTATAAAATAAACACATTGCGGGTTGTACAACCCGCAATTATACTTTCTGCACCTTTTACATTGCGGGTTGTACAACCCGCAATATAAAACTTTTTTTAAATACATTGCAGGTTCTACAACCCGCAATACAAAATTTTTTTGAAAAAAATTTGCATTGCGGGTTGTAGAACCCGCAATGTATTTAAAAAAAAAATTATGTTGCGGGTTGTAGAACCCGTAATGTATTTAAAAGAAATTTTGTGTTGCAGGTGGTACAACCCGCTGCTGTGGTGTAGTGGTGGTTATTACCTTAGTTTTACACTTAAGGGAGGTGCAGGAAGAATCACACTTGAAATCACACCAATTCTTCCTACACCCTAATACACGCTTCCTGCAACCTAATACAGATTTTTTAATTTCATAAATATCCCAATATAAAAAGCACATCCATCCGGTTCATAATGTAAAAAAAAAAGAAAACCGGATGACATCCCATCCGGATGTCACTTTTAAAAAATTTAACAACCGAATGAGTATGTCATCCGGTTGTCATTTCAAAATAAAATAAGAACCGGATGACATCCCATCAGGGTTTTATTTTAACTTCATCTGTTTCTAAATCTTTGATTAATCCTTCAAACAAGCAATAAATAAGTAATTTTTGGTGTTTATTAGCAATTAGTAAGTGATATTGCTGATTAGAGTAGTTGATTTAGGATTTAGGTGTTGTCGACGACGAACAGAAGAATTTTTCGATTTGATGTATGAGAACCGGATGGATTCCATCCGGTTCTCATTTTGATTTGAAAATGAGAACCGGATGGCAGCCCCATCCGGTTGTTATTTCAAAATCAAAATGACAACCGGATGAGTATGTCATCCGATTGTCATTTCCAAATAAAATAAATTTTTTTTAAATGACAACCGGATGGGGTGTCATCCGGTTGTCATTTTATTTTGAAATGACAACCGGATGGAGGTGCCATCCGGTTGTCATTTTATTTTGAAATGACAACCGGATGACATACTCATCCGGTTATCATTGTTTTTGAAATGTGAACCGGATGGAGGTGCCATTCGATTTTTACTTTTTTGCCCGTATAAACCAGATAAGGTCAGTCGTGGAATTAAAATTTTATATTAGGGTGCAGGAAGAAGATATTAGAGTACAGGAAGAATTTGTCTTGAAATCATCGTTCCAATTTTTTTTTCGAGTGCGTTATGTTTCGGAAAAATATTATGTTCCCCACAACATAGTATGAACATTATACTATAAATATATTCAAAACACTTGTCTCGGAATAGACATTAAGAAACACTTACCAGAATTTGGCATTACGAAACATTCAAAAATTGGCATTATAGAACATTATTCCAAAATACAAATAACACCATTACAAATCATATAATTGTGAACAAACATTATAGGTGTATGCTACCGGATTTACTTTATCCGAAACATACACAATTAGGACAAATATAAGAAATTTTCAATCCATTGTACGACAAAAGGAGCCGAAGGGATGTTCTGAAGATTTAGATTTATTTTAAAGTAAAATATTTATGTAAAATGAAGAAACAGAATGGAGGAAGAGTCATCCTTATTAATGAGAAGTAGAGAAAGTTAACAGGTACCTATCCGTATAATAAGGTATCCTCAATTTAAAGCTATTAGTGTCTCTATTTAAAGCTATTAAAGTATCTCTAATTGTAGAAACATGGTTGCTAAAAAAGTTGCTGGCAAACTCGTCTTCTAAAATACTTTCAAAAACCGAAATATACAAATGAACTTTAAAATACAAATATATGTTCTAAAAATGTTTATTTTATGTTCTGTTCCATTCACCAAAATTCATTTTTAACCAAAACGATCTACAATCAAGTTTACAAACTCTAATCTATATACACATAGAAATTGTTAGCAGGAACAATCTTTATCATTTGTGATTATGTTAGCAGGAACAATCCATATAATATCAACCTGAGGATGCAAATCCCTTAATGATCAATTATAGAGGTATGAGTAACATACAAATTACTTAACCATGCCTTTTGAAGAAAAGAAAAGAGAGCAAAAAAAAGAAGAAGCTGCTTTTGCCTATCTGTATGCTGCTACTACAACACCAAATCAACAGAATGAGCAAAGCTACTTGCTTAAGTGGGGAACAAAACACAATAACTCCATGCGGCTATGGTTAGAGAAAATGTTTGAAGGACTGTACACTAGCAGCATGATGAAGGCTTGATATGTTGGCTATAACTTCCATAACTTCTCTGCCAGAAATGACACTTAAAGACTTGAACAACTTGAAAAGGTTCCAAATAATGAAAGTCTGGCAAGGAAGTATGATCTCCTTTCCATGCAATTGACAAGTTGCATCCTACCAGCCAAGATGAGGGATGAAGAGAGATGTTTACCCTTTTGAATAAATGATAAAGTCTATTCAAAATCCCATCTTACCTCACTCACTTACAACCTCCTTCAGAAAAAGAATATCATCACGTGGATGCGCTTCTTCCACTTTAACTAATACTTCATCCCCTATCTGTGATCCAAGAGGGACCCAGGCAGAAGCTTGAAATCCAACCTGCAAACGAAAATCACACTAAGAATTAAAAAATAATGGACACAATTTGTATCTTTGCCACATATTAAACATGGGGCAAGACAACGTTAAAAGCAATATCTACCAGGACTAAAACTTGGCCATGTAAAACAAGAAACTGACAAGGTTGAGAAATATTATTATAATCCAAACCACTTTTAATATCTGCATTATTTGGAATGAGGCATTTATTTCGAAGAACCTCTTCTCATTGAAAATATTTTTATCAAACAAGAAGTTTTCCAAAAAAATATCATGAAAAGTGTGCAATGGAAAAAGTAATGGTTCTAAGAGCAGCCAAATTTCAGGTATTCACTTAATAAAAATATCAAATCCATCTACGTGTGATGGTTAAAAATTAGTAAAATTTGACGAGTAGTCTCCCTATAATCATCTTTTCTTGTATTCCAGTACATCTGGAGAAGGTAACCAAAGAAATTATTTCATCATTCCTCTCAGATTGATGACATTTAAGATTAAAATTCTCCGAGGATCTCTAAAATGTAAAGTCATCCCTAACTAATGACAGACAGGTGCAGCTAATTCTGGGAAGTTCTAAAATTTTGTATCTTTAGTACACTGAAATTTCATACTGCAGCAACCAATAAATGACATGAACTTCCAAATAAATTACATAGCGGAAACAATCAGCTGCCAATTGCTTACCTCCACCAACAAAAGAGCCGCAATTCGATCTTTCAAAAATCTAAGAACCAACGCACGATAGGATTTCTCTTTGGGTTGTCTTCGTAAATATTCTAATATCCAGTATCGAAGGCTGCTGCTGCAGAGTTTCCTCACTGTTCTAATATTCTCATTTATAGCGGCTGCAATCCCTTCAAGCTTACCAGCTGTAAAGGGTGGAGGCTCGCCTCTAAGGAATGCCTTTACCTATAAAAACATTCCAGACAATCAAAACAGAGACAGCAAAATGTCTTTAGAATAATAAAATACCAAGATGGTGTAGTATATTTTGTTGTGATATTTTAGGAAGTTTCAGATTTAATTCTTATTAGTTTTAGTTCTGTATTTATTGGTTTTAATTCTCTATATTTTGCTGTATCTTACTTTTTATTTCTAGCATAAGCGTCACACAATCTAAGGGGATTCTGTTTATTAGAGTAGGCGTTATTTATTTCTGAAAATACCCAAATCATCTATGTAGATATAATGTATGTAAGGAGAAAATATAAGAAAGATTTTTTTTTTTTCTCTTTCTTTCTTTTAATTAAACTCATGCTAGGCATAAAAGAATTTATTCTCTTTCAAACTTGAGATATTTCAGTAACTTGCAAATCCAAACATTTGACTAAAGCATAAATTGTTATAATCAAGTCTTCTAGGCTGTTTGTTTTGCTCATATAAACCCAATTAATACTTCTATTACATAGTTACATAAACATAAATGTCATAAGCCATTTATTTTCCCAGCTATGAGTGATTCATTTAAGATAGCCCAAATCGGATATCACTAAACAGCTGAATCGAAAAAGAAAAATAAATGAGATGAAAAGTTACAAGCGTAATAATTATGGGTATGGAATGGAAGCACTCTAAAGATCATTCAAAATCCGATTGTTTGGAGTTCAGTTAGATCCAAATCTAAATAATACACTAAAATGATCATTTACCATATTATCCATGAACCAAGAAAATAGTCTACAACGTGAGAGTGTGTCGGAAAAAACTACCCAAGTCTTACATTGATTAGAGATAGGGTATAATATACTCTCATAAAAGCATAGAAACAAAGTACAGTATAGGGAAATGAAAGAAATCCTCAACAAAAAAAAAAAGACAAAAAAAAAGAGAGAAGGAAAATACAAGAAAAAGAAAACAAAGATAAAAAGAAATGCAACGAAGCTTTCCAGTCTTTTCAGTAAGCGAACATTTAGTCCCTTGAAACAACCAAAAACAAAGCATCTAAGAGAAGTCAATAATCTCAAAACTCATCCTGGTGAATAGGTCTAAATAAACCCCTTTGTTGAAGTTGTTTTAATTAATCGTTTTCTATTTTTTGAATAATTCAGCTCCTTGATTTTAGGAGTTAGTTATTTCCTTTGTTTAGATTTCTTTGCACATTTTTAGGCTTCAATTCTATTTTTCAGTTATGATAGTAATAGGTAATAGTCTGATAACTCAATTCTCATTATATAAGTTTTGAATTATTTCAATAAAAGTAGTAGTTTTTAGTTTAAGTTTTATTCTCTACAACTACTGACAGTTGGTATCAAAGCTTTCTTAAGAAATCTTTGAGGTCAGAAAAATAGTGCGTCAATGGAAAGAGAGTTCAATTTTTCAGCAGTGGCAGGCACCACCAGTCTTAGATGGAGAAAACTATCAAATGTGGGAAGTCCGCATGGAAATCTACTCATAAGCATTAGATCTATGAGAAGATGTAGAAGAGGACTAGAAAAATTCAGCCACGTCCTGCAAACCCCACTGTGGCACAAATGAAATCACAAAAGGAGAAGAATACGAAGAAGTCAAAGGCAAACGCATGCCTATTTTGCAGCAGTATCTCCCACAACATTCACACTAATAATGTCTTTAGAGTCAGCAAAGGCAATTTGGGATTACCTCAAGACAGAGTATGAAGGTGATAAGAGGATTTGTGGAATAATGTCTTTAGAGTCAGCAAAGGCAATTTGGGATTACCTCAAGACAGAGTATGAAGGTGATGAGAGGATTTGTGGAATGAAAGTGCTGAACTTAATCAGGGATTTTGAATTGCAGAGAAAGAATGAGTCACAATCAGTAAAAGAGTACTCTAACAAACTTCTAAGCATTGCCAACAAAGTGAGATTGCATGGATTTGTGTTATAATTTAGGGTAGAAAAAATATCACTCTTATTCATATCATGCTGAGATTACACTTCATATATACAAGGCTAGAAAGCTATTTTAGGAAATATAATAAAACAATTGTGGGATACCATCATTCACTATAATTATAGTATGCTAAATAAGGAAATAATAAAACACGAATAATACAGCTAATAAAACAGATTCTAACAATTTGAATTAGAGGATTCAAGGATTGTGGAAAGACTGACTCGTAACGACTCCAGAAAGGTTTGAAGTCACTATAACAACCCTAGAGAACACAAAAGATCTATCAAAGATTTCTCTTGTAGAGCTCTTAAATTCTTTGCAGGCACAAGAGCAAAGAAGGGTTATGAGGGAATCAAATGCTGTCGAGGAAGCTTTACCAACCAAATTTTAGGAGTTAGTTATTCCTTTTGTTTAGATTTTTTTAATATTTTTAGGCTACAATTCTGTTTTTTTAGTTATGATAGTATAGTAGTAGTCTGATGACTGAATTCTCATTATATAAGTTTTGAATTATTTCAATAAAAGTAACAATTTTTCCTTTTTTTTTTATTTTCTGCAAATATTAGCATCCTTTCATCAACAATCGAGTCCTCATCAACTAATATAGTCAATATAGTCTTATCAAGACAACCTATGACTATGGTTTTGATGACAATAAATAATACAAAGTTTTTACGAGCTAATCATAATCTCTCTCTCTCTAATTGCATATTACAAAAAACAAGTTCTTATGTTTGAACAGAACCAGATGAGCCCACACAAAGGCTATTGTCTAGTTATGTACATCAACATGAAAGCACTAACACAAGACACTATGTCCAATCACAAAATGATGATTATAAGATGTAAACATGAGCAGTAGATGTAAAAGTGCCCATACAACAAAAGACACAAATTTCATTTGTTAGATGGTCTACTCTTCACCAAATCCAAGTCACAAATTCTCACAATGATTCTAACAAAGTAGACAAACCTTTTGAAATTATATGTTCAATTTGGTGTTGTCAGTACTACAAAGGGATGTTCAAAAGAAAAGTTGTCCTTTGCATACCAAGTCGAGTGCAATAGAAAAAGATGTCAACAAAAAGGCAACCAACCTCTACTAAAACATTGAGGGTTTCATTGAGGTAAAACATAACAAACTTAGTTTATTTACCTGTCAATACAATCTCTTTGATATGGAAAAAGCGAAAATATACACAACATTTTCAATAGGTTTCAAACCATATTGAACGAACTTCGTACCTTGGTCAAACACTAACAATTATGACTATATTGACAAAATCTTAAGAAGTTTGCCGGAGTCCAAATTTGAAGAAAAAAGAAAAGACTAGAGATGATCATTCCTAATCTTAGAGAATGAGACTAAGGAAAATCAAATCCACGTCTGCAAAAGGATAAAAAAGACTCAATCATTTAATAAGATCGTCTTGTAAACTATTTGGAAAATGTCAATTGGGCTTTAAAGAGGATAAATTCCGCAGCTTAAAAAGCATGCATTGTCTCTGCTTGTTAAACAAGGGGCTGCTAAACCCTAAAGAACTAACAAGAACCTAAGTTTATATCTGTACCTAAAAATAAGATCATTCTTATTGCATATTTGCCTGATAGTACGAAGAAAATACCTATAGTAAATACCTAGGTAAATAAACTAAGGTATTTACTATAGGCATTCATGACACATGATGGGAGAGAGGTCTATGTTCCTAAACCTAAAAAAAGAAGAACAAAGGTCAATTTTTAAAGGAAACGAGAAAGGTAAGACAATAGATATTTATCAAATAAGTATGAATCCTACCTTATTACTGTATATGTTGTTTTACTTGTAGAAGTTCTAAAACATAATCTGGTGAACATAAGCAATTATGTGACAGTGAATATAATGTTTCTTTTAAAAAAAACTAGTATGTAGTGGAAACTAGTGATGTCACTATCATCTACTTTGTTAAAAGACAAGGTAACTAGTACAAAATAAATCTTAATGAACTATCATATTGCCTTGTATTTTACAAAGAAGATTAGTGGATACAACATAGAAGGTGTGGCTACGCAAGCTTGAGGTTAATCTGAAAGCTGCAAAAGCTTAACCACATGAGAGGCTTACCAAAAACATCATTCAAGAAAATCTTCTTTGTTATGCATGCATGAAGGCAAGCATATGAAAATATGTCTTCCTAGTAATAACATATTTATGCTAAAAGACCCTTTGAATTGATGCATTTAGATCTATTTGGACCAACAAGAACTATATCTGTTATTGACAAAAGATGTGGTCTAGTCATAGTAGATAACTACACTAGATGAATATCACAATTTTTCAACTCTACAAACAACACAACAAATAGAATGTCATTTAGAAGATGGTCTTAGGCTATAAATAGTCCTCTCTTCTCTTTGTAAATAACTTCGGAATTTATTGAACGAGAGTGATTTCTAAAGCATTTCTAGAATGTCTTTGAAAGAGAGTTATCTTCTTTGTACAGTCTTATCTTGGATAATAGGATCAAGTGACGACTCAGTTCAACAATTCTCTTAAAGCTCCTTTCCAGTGGCGTGACTACCTCCATCAAGCCATAAGTTTCTTTCTTTCATTCTTTTCTTTTGTTTCTTCTTAATACCAAATTGAACTTGTTCTTTTCTCTTCATAATTCATTCCATGTTTTGTTGTAAGTGTAGGTTCATCTTTTTCTCTCAGAAGCAAGCTTCCACGTGTGTATAACCATGAATTAAACTCGTGTCCAATGCCAAGCTTCTAAGAATCCTTATTCTTATTATTCCTTGTGATGTTATGTTCTTAATTTTGTGTTCCTTTTCTTCTTTCACTCATAGCTGCAAACTTTTAGACTTAAATAATCCTTATGGATTAAATTCGTGTCTAGTGGTAAGCATATTTGAGATTCATGTTCTTTGATCTTTAATTAATAAAAAAGTAAAAGCAAAATCATGTTTCTTCTACTAATCAAGCTGAAATATAACTAGATACTCACTATAAGGGATAGTTAATAGTGGTTTGGTGTACTCATTGTAAGTCAAAAGTGACAATGAGAATATTTGTTATCAAATTTTTATTAGTGGAATCCATAAAAAAATCTACACATTGCATTGCTTCATCTACTAGCCTTAGTTGTCCTTTACAAGCACATTGCAAAAACCTTTTTAAGTATTTCTCAAACTATCAAATGACCATCCATAGACTAATTATCATCGTTTAACGATTTGTCTGCAAAAATCTTTTTAGCTTTATTCAGTCACCCCTTCTAGAGTTGTCATGTTTCTTCGTAGGCATCTTTATATATGATGTGGGTATTTTAGCTCCAATCGAATACACCTATTAGAACTAAAGCACAAGAGGAAAATCAAACCCAAAACACTAGAACCCCAAGGCTTAGTACCAAATCACGTAGTGCATTCTTCTCCAAGCGGAAATCCTAACACTGTCACCTCCTTTAGTGGCCAATTTCCATTGCTACTTCCACTTTATCGACATTAACCGAATGATATTTCCCTTTGATGACTTTGCTCCCCTATCATCATTTTGTTTGCCCTTCAGTCGAGCCTATAGGTAGCTTTTTTGTAGCCCAACTCTCGACAAAAGTACCAATCATCATTTTGTTTGCACTTCAATTGAGCCTATAGGTAGCCTTTTCTATAGCCCAACTCTCGATGAAACTATCAATTGTTAAGACTTGGGCACAAGATGAGAATCCAACCTAAAATACTAGTTCATTAGGTCGGAGAACGTTTACATTTTAGAATTTCTAGGTTGAAGTATGAAATCAAGTAGTTCGTTTAACTTAATGTGGGACACAACACCAAATAACTCTTCCAGAAAAATTGCATTCTGAAAATATTTTAGCTTGATTTCAACTGCAGTATTTTTCTTATTGGTGAAATCTTTATAATAATGCCAATGATGCACAGTTTGCATCCTGTCCCTCATTGAAGGGAACATGTATCATGATATTTTCATTTTGTTTCACTTTCCTGATTTCTTAAAAATTCAAATTGAATAGCAAGTATCTAGAAGCATCAATATCTGCAATCTATTATAACTATAAAATTGAAAACAACTTACCTGATAATGAGCAAGAAGATCCAAATATCTACGGATGGGAGATGTAAACTGAACATAACCAGGAACCCCCAAAACACCATGGCGTGCTGGCTTCCTGAAATCAATTTCAGCTGCACGCATTACTCTGACTAGTGCAGAGCTCCTAACTGGTCCTTCTGGAAGATGAGAAAATTCAGAAACATTTATATCTGATTGGGGCTGTCCCCTGTATGGTAAGGGAATGTCATTCCGAGATCCAAATGTGGCAATAGCTTCTCCACAGAGTATCATCATCTCAAAGACTAATCGCATGGCAGGATCTGCCTGGTTTTCCACATAAAGTTTTAATGATGGCTCTGGATCCTCAGGATTAGATACTTTAATGCGAGTATCTAATGTTGATGTCTCAATTGCACCCTGAGCAAGGCCAGGAAGAGGAAATGTTTACTTATAGAGTATATCAATTTTGAACAATTTTTAATACATGTAACTAATTCCATATGCCTTTGTGAATTCACATGCAAGGGTGTCAATCACTAAGTCAAATCCATTCAAGCACTCATATAAAAACTATTATTCAATTATAATCAATATATAGTATAGACATTCCTATGCGTGTTAGATCAAAGAAGCTTTTCTACATCTTAAAAAAACACGGGTATAAAATGACATCCATCCATCCAATCATGACACAATTAACAATATTTGTGGTTGCTTTGCTAAATAACAAAAGATAAAACAATAAAACATGCTTGTGTAACTCATCAGAGGGTAATGAACTTCCAAGTTATGTGAGATAGATCAAATTCCAGAAGAAACTACTAACATTGTTATTGGGAAATATAATACTAGGTTCCATTGAATGGACCAAAGATTCCTGACATAATATACATATTGATGGACAAATTATTGACCGGTCTAAGGTTATTAAGGTAGTGTTAGAACCTGCAATAACTTGGAATCATTGATGAAGTTAATAGAAAACCTTCCTCAACTGAATACAAGATATTTGATTTTTCAAATATAGACATCATGTGACATAAACTAGAAAGAATTCCTTCTATCAAAAGGAAGAAAGAAAAAACTCAAATACCTCCAAACAAAACTTTTATATGCCTGAGTTAAAAGAACAAACTACAACATACCTGTTGACGTCGCCAATTTGATCGAAGGTTTGCAGCCTCAGATAAAATTCTGAGCTCACCCTCCTCCTCAAGATTCAAATGGAGTAGCTCGGATGCACTCTCATATGTCAGCATGTATGTTGGTTTAATCACTGAGTTAAACACTGAATATTCTGCAATGCTGTTACACCCACATAGGACACCAATAGCAGCATGTCATTTAGTTATTATTGGTACTACAATGTCTTTGAAGAATCCATTGACAGGAAAAAGAAAGCAGGGTTCAGCAAATATTTCAAAGGAACCTTCTACACCTATATGTTAACATGTTCCAACAGAAAGGAATTAGCAATCCAGGACTTGAGTATATAGGAAAGCAAAGACTTAAGTTGTTACATGCTAGAAAAGTTAACATTAATCAAATTACACAATATAAGTGGGAGCAAACCTCATCTTACAAGTCAATTTTGTGAAATTTAAACTTAAAAGTTTACTTCTTTAAGATGGTACCATAGCCTATCCTAGTGAGGTTTGTTAAATCTATCGTGTCATATGCTATTGTTGAATCACCTACAAATATCTAGTCTTACATTTGAGATGTCTAGTCCTCGCATGACAGGATGTGTTGAAGATTGCACATTGACTAGAGATAAGGTGAAATAATAGTATATAATTGTGTCAACCTCATCTTACAAACTGGTTTTGTGAGGTTGAGTTAGGCTTAAAGTTCACTTTCTAGGATGTTATCAAAGCCTGTGAGAATTTATCCTAGTAAGGTTTTTTACACCTATTGTGTCACTTGTTATTGAACCCCTTTTATTCCCACGCTTAAGATATCCAGTCCTCAATATAAGAGGTGTTGGAGATCTTACATAAACTAAAAATATAGCTAAATTATAGTATAAGCGAATGCAAACCTTACATTTTAACTAGTTTTGTAAGGTTGAGTTAAGTTTGAAATCCACTTTCTAAAAGGTATCCCATCATTGACAAAAAAAGAGCATAGAAGGAAGTTGAAGAGAATTTGTATGTTTCAACTGTCAAGTCTCAAGTTTTGCATATTTTACGGTATGGGAATCACGTGCAGCTAGTTCTATTGGTTGGTAATTTTGATTGTATTCCATTTGAGACTCATTTGTCCACCACTAACAGAATTACATCATACCCCTTATGTAACCCCACCACAAAATCCATACTGATATCCTTCCTTATGGCATATTGGATAGGAAGTGACTGTAGTCATACAGGTGACAACCTAATATTTATGATGTTGACATGCATAAAAGCTGCTACAAACTTAGTTACCATCTCCTTTATCCCTCTCCAATTTATAGATTGAGCCCAGCATCTATACATGCAATAAACCCCCAATGTCGCCCTGAAACAGTCAAGTAGTATTCTTATTTGGGATCCAAACAGAAGCGGTTGGCATCACTAATTTCCCATTGTAATAATTTCTTGTATGAGTGTGTCATATAATACTAACTCTTGGATTGTGGATTCGAGAGCTACGGATCATATGACATATTCACCTCAACTCTTTCATTCTTATACTCTATCTCCTAGCAATATGAAAATTAGAATTGCCAATGACTCTTTAGCTACACTTGCATGATATGGAAATATCTATTTATCTTTGAAACGTATTCTTAAAAAAGTTCTACATGTCTCAAAACTTTCGATACGTCTCATCTCCATCAAAAAATTTTCATATGACCTCAATTGCTTTGCAATATTCTCTATGTCCTTTTGTGTTTTACAAGAGCAGGACTCAAAAGGATTGGACTTGCTAAAGAAAGGAATAGACTTTACTACCTTGAGCCATCTTAAGAATCTAAAGTTGACCAACCCATGTCTCTACTTAGCGTATCAAATACAGACACTCTTTGGTTATACCACTATCACTTAGGACATCCATTATTTTCTGTTTAAAAATCAAGTTTCCCATTTATTTGAAAATTTAGAAACCTCAAATCTGCATTGTGAATTAGCTAAACACACTCGTGTATCTTTTTCCATTAGCAATATTAGAAGCTCACAACCTCTCCAATTAATTCATAGTGATATATGGGGACCATCTACTCTACCTAATATCTCTAGGGATTGTTGGTTTGTAATGTATATTGATGATTGCACAAGGGTTAGTTGGCTCTATTTGCTTAGAAGGTTTAGTATGCATGTCATACATCCCATCCAAGCAACAGGTGGCTGATATGCTAACAAAAGGACTGAATACCTCAGACTTCTATAATCTCATAACCAAGCAAGGAATGGAGGACATTTATTCCTCAACTTAAGAGGGGGTGCTGAAATATGGGTGTAAATATTTCACATTTACTGTACAATAAACATAGATTTATTTGTAAGAATCCCTAAAGTTAAGGGATTGGGATCAGAAGTTTATTTGGTAGATTTGATCCAGATCTAGGGTCTTTATGTCTAGAGGTTTATTTCCTTTTACTAGGATTTCGTTTTTCCTTTAAATACTCACATATTGTTTCTTTTTGAGATCAAGAAAAGTAATTCCGTAATTATTGTTTACTGCCTACACATTTTTTCACAAGCACATTTATATAAATTAAACAAAAATGAAAAAATATAAAGGTTTTGCAAGTCATTCATGATGAAACCTCCCCCCTTCCGTAATTACATGCTTCAACAACACCCTTGTTCGTCTAACCTATTAAATTTGGAGTTCTATTAATTCCTCCAACAACTAGCCACATTTCATACTTCAGGACAGGTTCTAACAGGTTATCTCACTTCCTACATTGAAATGTTCTACTCCTATTAAAGCAGGTGAATTTATAAAACAGAATGCTACCAGCGCATTTCAATTTACCTGCCATCATTATGCAGCACAACTGATACAGTAACTGCATTGCAAAGCTCTCCTTGTCTCAAACTCATGCCCCCCATGGCTAGATTTTCTGGAAACATAGAATATGTAGCAGTGGGCAAGAAAACAGAAGTTCCTCTTCTCATAGCCTCTCTGCAAGCCATGAAGTACATTTACATATTGAGGAACACGCAACATTGAATATTCAATTAAATATCTCTTTGAATCTCAACCAGATACCTGTCCACTATACTTCCAGGTTGAACATATCTAGTTGGGTCTGCAACATGTATCCAAACTTTAATCCGGCCATCTTGCAACTTTGTAGCACTCAAAGCATCATCAAGCTAAATATTATGGATCACCAGTTAATAAACTAATAAGCTTCAAAAGATAAATAGAGTAACACTTGAAATAATATCAACCAAATCAAGAAAAAAAAGTCACCTCATCAGCATCATCAACATCAATGGCATAGACCTTTAAATCAGTAAGATTCTTCCTCTCAATCTGAACAAAAATACAATGATTATATAAAAACAAGATATTAACATGTGATAAAAAACAGTTACAATAATACAAGGGTAAAACAAGATGTAAGAAAAGTTTGAGTTCAGCCTCAACAGCAATTTAAAACAACTACGGTGGTTGTACAGGTCAAGTATCTAGCAGAAGAATTTGGTTAATCCATCCTTCTACAGTATTTAGGTACATAAACATCACGAAAGGGAGTTAAACATGGGAGAATAAAACATCTAGACATTTAGAATTACCATGCTTTTACGACAATTGTTAATCCGTTCAAATTCCTAAATCATATGAATGATTGATGATGCCCTTGTTTTAAATCCCCACCTTGTTACTATAGACAATGGATCCATAGTGACATCTCAAGGAATTGGTAGTGTTCCTATGTCTCCTTTAAATCCTAATTTTATCTTGCACATTTCATATTGTCCTTATACTTTAGTCTCTCTAAACTAATTAACTCGCTCTTTAAATTGTTTTATAACCTTTGATGCTAATTACTTTGTCATATAGGAACATAGTATGGGTCTTTTGACTAGCAAAGGACATGAATCACGAGGACTATACTATCTAAAAACGAGCCCACTGCTCCCGTGATTTGCTTCCTCAACCTAAAGCTTGTGCATGATTATCTGGGTCACCCAAGTCTAGCCAAGTTGAAGACAATAATAGCTCCTAGCCTTAAGCAAACTACAAATGTTAGAATGTGAATCATGTCAACTAGCAATATATGTTAGATCATCATTTCAAAAACAAACTGAAAAAATATGTAACTCAATTTTCTCTACCATTCATTCGGATATTTCGGAACCTAGTTGTGTCACATTTTTTGGTTTTAGATATTTTGTAACCTTTATTGATGAATTTTTTCCATTTTACTTGGGTTTACTTAATGAAAGACAAATTTGAACATTCGTCCATATTCATACCCTTCTTTAATGAGATTAAAACACAATTTGAAAATCCAATTAAAATCTTCTGAAGTGACAATGCTAAACAATATTTTTTGTTGAGCTTTCTTTATATACTCGTAGGGTATTTTACATCAAACCACTTGTCTCCCAACACAACATGACATTCTAGAGAATAAGAATAGACATCTCATTAAACCGCACAGTGTCTAATGTTGATACAAATGTTCTTACACATCATTGCAAAGATGCAATCCTCATTGCTTGTTATTTTTTTTAATAAATAGAATGTCTTCTTCCTCTTTTGAAATGTGGTCCTTTGTTTCATGTCTCTCCTAGAATGTTTACTTATACTTGTTTTGTTCATAATGTTTGTTTAGGTTTAGACAAACTCTCTGCAAAGGCTGTTAAATGTGTTTCTCTAGAATATTCTAGCCTTCAAAAAGGATACAATCATTATTCTTCAACTACCACAAAATACAATATGTCAGTTGACGTCACTTTTTTTAGGATACACCCTTTTTCTCGTCCTCCATGGGAACTCATGTTTGGATTCAACGTGTTCCCTCTATTCCACCCTTGGTCCTATGATGATTTTGGCCTCTTCTGAGTCCGACCCAAATCTAACATTGCCAACCGCCTCTCCTTATGTACCAACACAAGACCCAAAAAGCTCCTCCTACACTTCCTAAAGTTTCTCAAGATTCAGATCCTCGTCGACTAGCATCCCATGCCATGGATCCTGCTCTGCCAACTCTTTCACGTGACTCCACTTTAGATTAACCTATTGCACTAAGGAAAATATGTGGTCTTCTCGTGATTATTTTGAGTGATAATCACCTGTCTCCATCGTATTCTTTTGTTTTTTCTTTGTCTATCACCATTGTTCCTAAAACTATTCATGAGGCATTTAATCATCCTGGAAGGCGACAAGCCATGATTGATAAAATGCAAGGTTTTGCAAGAAATGACTTGTGGGAGTTATTCTTCTTCCCTCTGGAAAGAAAACAATTGGATGTGGATGGGTCTATGTTGTTAAAGTTGGGTCATAAAACTCAGTTGGTAGCCAAAGGATATACACAAATTTATGGACTTGACTACTATGATACTATTTTTCCCATGGCCAAGATCAACACAGTTAGGTTTTTCCTTGCAATAGCTACTATTCGCCATTGGTCACTTCACCAACTTGATATTAAAAAATATTTCCTTGTGGTGATCTTGAGGGAAAAAATTTACATAGAGCAACCTGCTAGATTTTTTGCACAAAGGGAGTCTAGTATATTGTGTAAATTACACGCCTCACAATGGACTGATGTAGTCACTTTGAGCTTAGTTTGTTAAATTCAATCATACTATGCAGGTTTTTAGATTAAAACAACATGGGACAAATGATTCAATTTTCTAAAGTCATAGTTCTCTTGAGAAGTTTGTTTATCTAATGGTCTATGTTGATGATATAGTTATTACACAAAACGATGCAACTGGTATCTCTTAACTAAAGGAGCACTTATTCAATCATTTTCAGACTAAAGATCTTGGTTATCAAGAATACTTTCTGGGTATTTAAGAGACCTAACTAGAGGAAGGTATTGTTAGTTCACAAAGAAAACATACTCTTGACATTTTAGAGGAGACAAGGTAGGAAAATTGCAAACATGTTGATTGTCATATGGATACAAATCAAAAGTTGATGGATCACCAAGGTGAAATTTTTCTAAATCTAGAAAAATATAAGAGGTTGGTGGGAAAACTCATTTATCTCAATATTACGAGACCTAATATTTCTTATATTGTTGCATTTGTTAGTCATTTCATGCAAAACTCTCACATTGCTCAATGGAATATTGTAATTTTCATTCTAAGATACATCAAAAAGACTCCTTAATAAGGATTGTTGTATGAGAATAAAGGAAATACTCAAAGTATAGGGTATTCTAATGCAGATTGGATTGGTTGTCCTATTGACAGTTGATCCACCACAGGATACTTTGTATTCATTGGAGGGAATATTGTCTCCTAGAAGAAAAAAATCAAATTGTTATTGCCAAATCCAGTGCAGAAGCTGAATATAGATCTGTGGCTTTGGCCACTTATAAACTTGTGTGGATTAGACAACTTCTTTAAGAGTTCAAATTTTGTGAAGTTGTATTTTGATAATCAAACAGCCCTTCATATTGCTTTCAGTCCTGTGTTTCTCGAGAGGACCAAAGAGATAGAGACCAACTGTCATTTTTATCAGGGACAAGTTGTTGTCCAAGGAACTCCATGCTGGATTTATCAGAGCTCTAACTACCAGTTCATACTAAGTCCTTGAGAAAGGAAGTATTAAAATTAGGATTGATGCATAGAATTTATGTGCTCCAGCTTAAGGAAAGTGTTAAAATTATAATTGTATTGTAGTGTACAGCTTTCATTAGGCTACATTTTTTGGGTATATGAACCTAGCAAGTGTTATAGGATATAATGTTTCCTTATATTGTACTCTTCTCTTTTCATATATCTAAAATATACAAAAGCTGAGAAAGACACTCATTGATTTTTTTATCATATCCAAATTCAAGTAACGTCAAAAAATTTCGTCATCTTAATTCCATGCAACTTAAAATACCATTATAAAGAATCCTACCATTGAAACATATATGATTGATCTCATATTTGAGCAATATTCTCAAGCAAATGAAACCCACCTTGTCTGGATCAGATGAGTCCAATAAAAGACTCTGAGCAGCAGATATGATTTCTTCGGAATGGCCAGTGGGAATTCCAGACCTCAACAGATCAAGATTGATATGTACAGGAAAATATCCAATATCTATCAGAAGTTTAACAGCTGAGGAAGTTGTTTTTGCCAGACCCAATTCCTTCAGTATCTGTTAGTAACATAGAAGATGAATTTATTAAATTCATCTGTAACAATAAACAACATTCTAGAGATGCATTATCATTCAATGATTTTATACTAAACTACCAAAGCAAGGATCCACCAAGATCATCCTTTCTAATGCCAAGACTAGTAATTGCTACTGGGATATGCATAGCATCATAGAGTTCTATTTGATCCAATTCTTGGGTATATAAATATATATTCAATGAGTCTAATTAAAATAAGTTCAAGAATCTCATGCAAAGTTCTCCACTTCATTTTTTCTTATCTCTTCATATTGTTCGCGCATAAGAAGAAAAACACTAAGCATCTGTTTGGATGAAATTCTTTATAAACAGTTACAGGAAAGCAAAATAAGAAAAATTTAAATAAAACTTTCCATAAAGTGTAGAAGCTAATTTAGAGAAGCTATAACATGTAGAAGTTCTCTCGTATATCTAAATTTTCCTTTTTAACTTGCGCTTAAGCTAATTTTAGCTTATGGAGAAGTCCATTTCATTTTCCTTGATTGCTACAATAATATATTAAATCAAAACAATTTCTGAGAGAAAAGTTACCATCCCCGCTGTTTTCCTTTGTTCATCACTTTTACATGCATCAATAGCATACGCTACAAGTGACTCAATTCTTGTCCAAATTTTTTCATCACTGGTCCATGAAGATTTTGGAGGTTTATCTTGTAAAGACATGGACTTCACAGAGGCCAGTAATTCAATAAACTCTTGAAATTCTTTCTCAGCAGCCTCTTTTGCATGCTTCCTGTGAATGAGTTCCTCAACCTGTGATTCCAAAAAAAATATTAGTCTTTTATTTCCATTTCACAAAACGACTAGTAAAGCAAACCAGTTTTGTGAGTTTAAGTTAGGTTTAAAGTCCAATTTCTAAGAATAGTTCATACAATAAGAAGTTATCATCACCCTTCTATGGCTGCAATGGGATCTGAGATCCAAGTTAGGAGGTAGTTAATGATTAAGAGAATGTGATAGAAAATAACTTGTTTTGTAATGGCAAATCTATTCTAGTAACTCTATGATGACGTCTATGCATAGAAAATAACTTTTGCAGTTATGTATCATAACCACAGCCCAAATCAATTAGAACCATAGATTCTGATTGAGTCTAGGCCATATCAGAATTATTTGTAATTAAAATTTGTATTACTTTTATAGGAAAATATTCTCCTGATTTTACGTGCTAGATTAGTGTACTTATTTATTTCCCCTTTTCTTCGTACCACTTATTGTATCAAGTATGATTCGGGAAAATATAATCCATATTTCTGCAAGTCTCTATTAATATTTCTTTTAGGCGTAACATTCGCAATTTGATGGAAATCCCCAGAAAAGATTTGGGTATAATCCTATTAATCAATGAAAGAAAGGAGCTAACAAGCTCTTACTGCAGGCAAAAAGACAACCAGAGCCAATTGCTCCTATCCAAAGAGAATCAATACCCCCTTGTCTACCCCTACTAACCTATTAGCAACATCGTACTAACAGAATTCCCCCTCCCCGCCCCAACATATGCATTAACTGAAAGCCATCTCAAACATTAATTCTCTCTTTCTCCTAGACTCATTTCCTTCCTTCTACCCTCCATATGGTGCGCATCTTTTGGTTCAGGTCCAGCATCAGATGCAATGCTAGTTCTTAACCATAATTGGGCAATTCAAATCTGTAATTGGGGAGGGTGAAGTTATTTGAAGTTTAAGAACAAGGAATACTCTCTGTAAGAGACTTTCATCTTTGGGACAACAAGGGATTGTTGTATTGTACCTCAGAAGGAGACTTTTGTCTCTGGGGAAGTAAGTATATCTCAATGCGATTCCATTGTTATATATTATATTTTATTATTTTATCAATTGGAGTTTTATTAGATGGTTGTTTCATCACAGTAATTACCTAGTGCTCGTAAGTACTGGACTTATACTACTACTCTCTGATCCTAGTTTACAAGTAATTTAAAACAAGTAAAAATAAAACACCTAAAGTAACACAAGACTCTCCTAGGAGCACACGTGTATGTGTTTAAGAAAATACTCCAAAAAGGAGCTCCATAACTTATGAGCAATGAACAACCCATAATTTTGAAACTAACTAAATGTGAAACTAATACATCTACCTGCCTACTTGGTCGAGGTCCATAAATGGAACGAGATCCTTTAGTCTCCAATATAGTAAAGTATACTTCATCTTTTGATAGCAAGAGATGAGCAGAATAGCTCTCAAGGGGCTCGGTGCTGCCAAAAATTATCTGCAGAACAAGCAACTCAAGTATGGATAGAAAAAACATGCTTTGACATCTAGTCAATAAATCATATTACCTCAGCCAACTCTTCAACTGTGACAGACTTATTCTTTTCTAGAAGCTCAGCCCAAGCATATTCAAGTAGAGATGGGTCCTGTTGCATATCATCCAGAATTTAGTAATCAACAAATGTAAAAGGTTTATAAATTTGGATTATCTGTTACCATCGCCATTGTGGAACACTGGAACTGACCATATTATCCTGAGCCTTTATTGCAAAATCTGCGATATCTGCTTGGTCAAAATTATCAATACCAGGAACAATATATGTCACTTGCTGCAGTTTGATGGAAGAAGTGACACCATTCTTCAGCCCAACAAAACAAACAAAAAGTTAGATAACACAAAATCCAGCAATATTTAGCATTTATAATAATGCAAGAAGATCCAAAACCTAGCAACCTATTAAACATGCCGCATTATGTTGTTTCTACTAGAACCTGATCAGAAACCATCCAGTTCTTCTTGCCATCAGGTCTCTGAGCTACTGCTAGCAATACTCTATCAGAATCCTTCTTGAATTCCAAAAGCAACCCTTTTTGCAATGAACGGTTCACAAGTCTATCTTCAACAAGCTCTTCATTCAACAATCCAATGCTGCCAAATAGATAAAAAAATTAATAACTGAAGAAATCAGAAAGCTAGGAAATACCAGATCAACCTTTATACAAAAATTACGATTCATGATTTCTATGGCAGTTGTTTCAAATGTTTCAGGGAAGTTAAAAGTTTAAAACCACGAGACCTTATTAACAATTTTCCTGTAAACAGAACAAAAAATTAAGCAGCAACTTAAAAGTTGAAAGGTAACATTTTCAAAATTTGGATAAAATTACTTATTCCTTCTCAAAACTTTCTTGACAGAAGTTTCTCAAAAAATTGTTCAACTGCTAACTTTTCACTGTTCCTTTAAAATACAATAAAAACACCACCATTTTTGGGGCCTTGAATATGAAGCAGGCTTTTGTTTGTATATTCTTTAAACTACAAACCATAGTTATTATGGGAAAAATTACTTATTGTTAGGATTTCAAAATATATAAAACAGAAAATATACTGCACTTGGAAAAAGAACAGCATTTTCTTCTAAACCATTAGTGCCTTTGTATTATAAGGATTCTATTACATAATTTATTTCAACCAATTAACAACATTTGTTCCATTCATATCGTGATACTACAAATACGATTGTCAGAGTTGAGAAAGTAATAAGATCAAGAGTTTAAAATAAGTTAGTCACTAAAATTAATGCATAACTAAATACATGAAATGTCCTTAATAGAAAACATAATGTCTCTATATTTTTAAACTAATTTTCTGAATACAGTAATGCTGTAAGATATCAAAATGTTGTCTTGGTTTAAAACAGAAAGGTACCAGAAATATAAAGACCATATCTAGGAGTAACCATGGAATTGTGTAAGATACTAAACCTACTTGATTTGTATATCAACATCATATAAAATAGTCCTTTTATTTTACAGAGTTTCTGGGCAGTTAGAGGTGCAAAACTAATAGCTTAATAAAATTTAATCAGTTCTAAGTGAATGCTAAGGTTGACTAGAGACTCATGTGTTCTATGATGGATAATTTTTTCACACTATTAGATTTATCTAATCCTCACAATAATATTGGTTCACACTAATATGCGTGGCTTTCTCAAGCATGTTTCCTTCTGTTGCCAACCTCTTCATGCTCAGAAGTGTTTCCTCGTGGTAAGAACTTCACCTCTGCTATAATTATAAAAATAGGGAGCAGATCCTATATATTTAAGAATATCTAAATTATATATGTAATATTAAAAACATGTTTATTTATTCTCGTATCATATCTTTATTATTAAAGGATATTAAATCCTCTCTATTTTATTGATTTCTTTTATCAATATAAATAAAGCCTTCATATTGTCGGAAACACATGGTTTCATTTCAATGTCTCTCTTTCTTAAGAAAATCTCTTTTAACACCACATCAACCACTGGAACAGATTCTCCCATCTTTTGTAATCATATTATTAGCACTAAGATGAACAGGTCTAACTTCCACGTGGGCTTTTGAAATCAGGTTATAGTTAAGGGGGTTGGGCAGCAAATCTCATCTCACTACAACTACTGAATGTGTTCCTACTAAACAATGTCACTTTCATGAGTTTAATGATGGTTATAACTAGTTCACATGGCTTTCAACTTCTCCATGCGCCACAAGTGCTTCTTGAACGTGTAATAATGAGTTTTTCCTTAAATTTAGGAACTACCATGTCTCTCCCTAATTTCAAGGAACCACCCATGTGTAAAGATTAATTATCAGTTAACTAAGTGTTAAACATATGATTAGTTGAGTTAACTTTAGCTTAAGTAGTTTATGTTTACATTTGGATTTTCTAAATTTTCTAAACACATGTTGGGTGTTTTTTCATCTTCTAGGTTGTGACGTTCTCTTTATAAAGAAGCTTGTGCCTCTTGTAAATCACTCTTGAAGAATATATGAAATCCTTTTGTGAGATATATCTGTGTGGGTGTTGAGAGAGCTCTTCTCTTGTTTCAGTTCTTATCTTGAAAATTTTTTTCAAGTGACGAATCTTCTTGCAATTATCCTTTAAGAGACATCTTGAAGGTGGTGTGTTTTTACACCCTTTCAATTCTCAATCCAGTTTCTATTTTATTTTGCAAATTGTTCCTGTTTTACATTTTTTTTTCTTGAGTTGCAAAAATAATCACCATGGAACCCATGATTTCTCAACCTTTCAATGTTCTTCCATGGAGTTTCTCTTTTCCAACACCTTTTGAGTTCATCAAGATTCTACCATCCTCTTAAGGATTACATCACACCAAGTGATAAACGCTCCACTTCAAGACTTCAGGATATTGTGTATTTGTTGGAGGTAATTTCATATCGTGGAAAGGTAAGACACAAAATGTTTCGGCAAGATCAAGTGTAGAAGCAAAATACATGCAATGGTGATAGTCACGTGCGAACTCATATGGCTAAAACAACTTTTCAAAAGAAATTAAATTTGAAAACGACAAAAAAAGAGCCTTTCACGGTTTAACGACCTCCATCATCGAGGGTTGCTTCCAAGGCCTCACTAGCTTACAAAGCCTTTGTATGACAAACAACATCATACTTGCTCCTTGGGCGATTGCCTTTCCCACTACCATGTTTGAAACTGTTACTTTTCACTGGGCAACAAGGTTCAAATTAATTTAATGCTCTCTTGTTATGGAGAGAATGTGATGAAGTTGATATCAAAACGTTTTTAGTTAGTTGTTTATACATAAAAGAGCTTGCAGAAAAACTAATTTGGTTTCTTTTTATTTATTTTGTCAGAAGTGCTTAGGGAGATGAAAAAAACTTTATCCAAACATGCCGTATGATTCGAGTCTACAATTTGAAGGCACAGACAGAGTTGTTTACACGATTTGAAATAGAAGATAAGGCAATAAACCTTGCTAGGGAGAGAGTAGTAGAGTACCTGGAAGCCGCGGCGGAGACGCGCTTGTGGCGGCTTCTGCGCGCGGCACGGAGCTCTTCCATGACACTGTCGAAGACGGAGTGGATGGAGCGGGCGTGGGTTTGGGAGGCATGGCGGAGGGAGCGAGAGCAGCGGTAGCGAGAGGAGAAGAGGCGGAGGGCGGAGGAGAAGACGGACGGAGGGGGAGGGCGGAAGAGGGAGCAGGTGGCGACTGCTCGAACGGCCATGATAAAAGAGAGCTTCAGAGAAGCATGGGTGGAGAGAGTGGTATTGTTTTGTCTTCTGTGGCTGAGTGGCGCAGATTCAAGTAAGTTTGGGTTTTATATCTTAGTTTTCTAGAATCGTGTCTTTAAATGGACTGCTTCTTCCTGCACCTCCATATCATCTTCCTGCACCTCCATAATTTTCAAAATTCCAATAATAGACATGAGGAAATTACAAATTTAACCCTGCTGCTATAAAAGAAGGTTTTCCA
>Ga0099825_1000057_pt1 | contig 67828 bp, 36 predicted proteins | sample SiratroredBW_FD_76838 | JGI IMG/M metagenome (GOLD analysis project Ga0099825, IMG submission 76838) | Root nodule microbial communities of legume samples collected from California, USA - Siratro red BW | ecosystem: Host-associated > Plants > Roots > Nodule | place: USA: California | collected...
ATATATATATATATATATATATATATATATATATATATATATATATATATATATATATATATATATATATATATATTAAATTAAACCTGAACAATTAGAGTATTAAAAAAAATTGCTTTTGCAACACTCTAAGATAGTATGTATTTTTGTTCTCTTTCTAATCATCTTTAAAATAATGTTTTAAAAGGGAAAAAAATTCAAAATGAAACCATTGATCTCTATGAAAAAACTTTTAAATCATAGTTGAAGTCCCTTATAGTGTTTTTGCCTTTATAAGACTTTTGACTAGTTAAGATATATGCATGTAGAGACGACAACGAAGCAAGCTCGATCACACTCACCGGATTAATATTTGTTTTACGTTTTCCCCATCACATATGCGTGTATCCGTTAAACACATATTTTTTAATGTTTTTAATAGGCATATAAAAGTATCCATTAAATTAAACACATTTTGACAACAGTTTTAAATTATTAAAACAGTTAAATAGTTTAAAAATAAAAGAAAATAAGTTAGTGAAATATTCAACACAGTTAATACCAACCAAAATACTCCAGTTTTGAAACTAAGTTTAGTCAAATTCACTAAATAACAACTACCCATATGACAGCTATATCTTGATTTCACAGTGAGTAAAATATATTTACATCTATTTAAACTATTCAGAAGTTTAACTTAATTTTATTTAAAAATATTTGTGGGTACAAGTTTTTTATCCTATATGAATCACGTCTACTGAACCATAAGCTCAATCCTTAGTCAACTTCAAATGATTAATAGATTTAATGCATTTTTAAAATTCAAAATAATATAATATAATTAATTTATCCACAAGCTCTCCAAATTAAAAGGAACATTTAATATATCAATTAATTATTACTACGAAGATCAGGGACCAAAGGTCAAGTTTGAATTGTTGACAATTCTTTTTCAGATTGTTTGTTATACATTTCTTTTACATTAATGAGCTTATTAGTTTTCAACTGTTCATTCTTTTTTGGTCAATGAGTTTTCAAACTACCTTAGAATAAAACATATCACACTTGTATTGTTTTTCTAGTCAAAGTATAATTTAATGTTTGTATATGAAGAAATTGCTACAAATCAAATGGACTCAAGATAAAATAAGCCTACAATTAATGGTCAATTAGGTTGACTAATAAGTTTCAAATGCAACACTAATTACATTTTTTATTGAAGTACAATTTTGTAGGGAAAAAACACTAGAGTCTAATTCATAAAATATTATAAAGAATTTCCAATCCAAAGTTTGACTTTCAAATTATGTTTTTTTTGAATTTGTTAACATGCAATGTTATGTTATGCATCTACCAACACATAAATTTCCTTTTACACAACATGCAACATTAATCATCTCTTAATAAATACCCCTTCTTCAAGATCACATAACACCAGAAAAGTTCTTAACAAAAACACATAGTTTATCAGAACAATGTCTGACGAATTCTTTGCTAGGGGTGATGAGAGCAGAAAACTCAAACGTAAGATTGAGGAAGCATCTTCTGCTGAAGTTGTGGATTCTGAGCTGTTACTATCTATGAGTCTTGGCAACAACAAAATGGTTGGAGAATCTTCAACCATATCCATGTGCAAGGCTTTGAAAAACCCTATGGATTCACCAACTGAATCTCCAAAACCAGTGGAAAACCCTAATCACCAAATGATTGTGCCTAAGCAGAGGCAATTCCCATGCAAGTTCTGCACCAAAAAGTTTCCAAGCTCTCAAGCCCTAGGGGGCCACCAAAATGCTCATAGACGTGAAAGGGTTCTATCAAGGATAGATAGAGAATTTGACATGGGAACTTTTGGCCTTGGTGTTCACATGTACCCTTACTCAGCCATGGCTCATCAGCAACCTTTTCGTGTACCCTTTTACTATGAGGCCAACATGAACCCTATGGCTCAGATGCCAACCATGCCATGGCCACTTGCACCACAAGGGCTGCAAAACACCTCCATTTCAGGGCAACGTTTTGGAGCCCTAGGTGTTGAACCTCCACAGAATGTGTACCATAGGGGTCTAGGGTTTGGCTTTGAACACAACCAAGTTCATAATCCATTTGATCCAACCAATGGACCTGCCATGGCTCGTGGCCTTATCAGAAACCAGTATAGTGGGAACCAACCATTTTAGGTTTCAAACCTAGATTTATATCTATCATAACTATATTTTTAATCATAGTTTAAACTTTGGATTATGTGTTAGTAATTATGGTACCAGTATATTGTTGTCTTTCATATGTATTCACAATAACAAGTGTCACCACAAGCATTTTCATTACAAAAAGGTGACCACCTTTGTTCTTGTAATGAAATCATGTTTAATATAAATAATATTATTATTTACTTAAATATTGTTTTTCTCCTTGTAGTTTACTTCTTTATTTTGTTTTGTTCTTTGTCGATTTAGTTTAAGAAATTATCGTTGAAATATATTTTATTGTTATTGATCCTTGTGGTTAAAATTTGTAATCCTTATTGACATAGTTGATTGTTGTTAACATTAAGAAGTGTCACCTCAGAAATATTGAATGTAATGTAGTAACTCCAAATCATTAATGTTGAACTTTTAATATAATATGAAAATTGAAAAAAATAATTAGTAAGTTGTTTTGTAACAATTATACTTACAAATTAATTTCAAAACTGTACTTAAAAATCACTTTTTAAAAAATAAAATAAACGTGTACTTAATTTTTTTATAAATAAATTAAATTTTCTGCCCTTAATAACTTATTTTGGAAATTTATTATAATGATATCATTCAAAAAAAAATGATAATTGTTCACGTAAGAATTCAAATTTCAAATTCAAATGTAAATGATTGAATTCTGTTATTTTCAACGTTATAATTTATATCATTATCTAAAAGAATACACTTTTTATAACATATTATTTTTTAAACTAAATTTGTTTACCAAATAACAATAACTTGATTATTTAATGAAAATACAGATTCATAACCACGTAATTCCTCTTTTAAAATAATTACATAATTCTTTTTACTCAAAAGTAATAACATCGGATTTTTAATGATTTAGAATGGAGATTTCCATAAAATTATCCACTTTTAAATATATTTAAAAGTTATATTATTTCGGTGCAAAAGAAAAGTAAATATCAAATACTTTATTTACAAAATACCATGTCATAACAAAGGTCATAGGTAATAGGAAATCGACATGTGTAGCGTATTCCAAAACCTATAAATCTTTCTTGATTGAAGACGTGTATTCCAAATATCTAAATGGATTCCTAATTTTTTTATAATGGTCGTAAATGATTATTTATTAAATATCCTAAATTTTAATAATAACTTATTAATGGACTTTATAAATATTAGACAATTTTCTTTTTCATTTTGGGAAAATTAATAAAATATTTTTTATATTTTTGTATGAATCAATATCAAACTAAGATTGACTACAAAATTATAATCATATTTATATTTTTCCTACAAGCTTGCACTAAATTATCACAGAATAAATTTGATGATAATATACATTTATATGCCAGATATATTGTTTTATAACTAATTATAATAATCTTATTAAAACAATTTGTATAAAACCGTGTATAATTTATTTAGGTTAAAAAAGAGATATCATGTGTAAAAATACGTTGAATCTTGTTAATATGCCTTTAGAATATTATATTATATAATTACAACCAATTAAATATTTATTCACTTAAATTAAATTTTAAGTATAATTTTCATCCATTTCATTTATATTGAAAGATTCTATATGATAAGAAAATAATTAAAAATTAAACCCGTGAACTACTTTATAAAAGTTATTCTTATAAATTAATTTAACATTATATTTAAAATTTATAAACAAATGGTCAAATAACGTTATTCTTCACATCTCTAAAACAGTTTTATTCCTGTTGAAATTTATACTACGTTATTGTCATAAATATTGGTGGAAATATATCAAACTGCTTTAGAAATTATCATGTTATGGTATAAATAATCCGATAGACGATCTATTATATATTTTTTTATTAATCAATACACTCTTATGTACTATTTATATATTTTTATCATAATAAATAATACTAAATTTTAGTAATTTAATCATGTCTTGTATAAGTCTGTACAGTTACTAAACTCTTTAATTATTACACTTGAATAAAAACAAGACAAACTTATACGTAAATAATTGTGAGTGTTTAGAGTATGTACAGTTACTAAACTCTTTAATTATTGGGAGTAAATATTGAAAACACATTCAACATAAATTGAATTTACTATATTGTCTATTTTTTAATCAAACTCGTATTGTTAAATCACGTTCTAAAATAATAGACCACGTGATCCTTAAATTGCATGGTAGTTTAGTGTTATTGAAAGTGTAAAGGTATGTTTAGAGGAATTTATTCTTTATTCTTTGCATGAAAGATTGAGTAAAGTAGACAAATATTTTAATTAAAAAATTATCAAGTTCCGATAAAGCATAGATATAAAGGTAATATTCTATTTGAAAATTTTAATGGTCCTTTTCAAGATGTCTATATATAAAAACTGTTTACGTAGAAATTGGTTAATGAATGAATATCATATATAATATACAATCGATTGGACGAAAATTAAGAGCTTTCTATATTTAATAATAGTATAAAGTTTCTCTCAAACGTTTTATAAAATGATAAAAAGAATATTTTATATTTGTAAAACCTTTACTTTATAAATTTATCTTTCTTTCCATAATGGAATATCTATAGTGTATATATTTTTATTAATATATCGCTATAATTAGGGATAACAATTAAACTAGTGTCTATGAGTATTGTTTATAACTCATTTTTACTTTAGATGAAAATATTCATATTGATCAAACATGAGTATCAATATGAGTACTACACAAATATTTGTAAGAAATAATAATTACAAACATTTATTTGTTTAATGGAAGAATTATAGTTTATATCGCAAAATAAGATATAACTCATATTTAAGGGGTGGATTGGTATAAAAATTAAAATATTCTATTACTTATGTATTATTTTTTCTGACTATAAGTAAAATATTTCAAAAGACTTTGTAAATATTTGAAAATTCTTTAGACAACTCTAACAAGACTCTAATTAACGGTGTGTTTGCATCTATAGTTCGGGTGTAGTAGAAAACGGATTTACGAGATATATATGGGTTTGTTTTTGATGATTTGATGGAAATGCGAGCGAAGAAATAAGGAGGGAAAGGCGAAGAACATCTGTGCAAAAGTAAGAGATTTGAAGGAAAAACCACATCATTTGTTAATTTACCTTGATGTACTCTTTCACTGGCTGACATCATTCACTCATTCCTTTTCACTGTGCTTTCACATGCAAAGAAATTGAGAATGTGAGAGGGTCTGAAGCACCTTATACCTTGCAGAGATTCCATTGCTTCACAGAGATTCCCACGAAAAGTATAATTCTCACGGATGCCAGCTTTGACAATTTCAAATGAATTTGAATCTTTGGTTATAAATTGTGCTCTGCATTGTATCCAGTGGAGTGTAAAATTATAAGTGACCTTGTTCATAGTCGAAAGCACTGAGTATTGGTGTAGAAAGTCTCGTTGCTGGTGGAATCAGTGGGTGCTGGTGCAGGAAGCGTTCGTGGTGCTTGCTCTGGTGTGTTTGCAGGAAGAGTTGTTCGTGGTGCTGTGGTGTAAGAAGCATTATTTGTGGTGCTTGTGTTGGTACTGCTGCATGAAGGGCTGTTCTGGTGTGTTGATGGTGGTGCTGGAAGCGTAGTAGTGGTACCGAAAGCAGAGCTTGTGGTGCAGCAAGCTACAAAAGTTCCAGGTTTGATGCTTACTGTGTAGTTTTATTTTATAACTATAATCGATTATCGTAGTTTGATAATCGATTACAGTTACAAATTTTTTAAAGTTAGTTTTATATATTATATTAAGGGTACGATAGGTTATTTAAGATTACTATATATATTTTTGTTCATGTTTCAGAAAATATAGAAATAATATTAAGGGTAAATTTGTAATTTTACTATTTTATTTATTTAAAAATATTAAAATATCTATCACACCTATCACAACACTCACAAGCTTTCATGAACTTTTCACTTAAATCTTATTAGCTTTTCCTTAATTTAAACAACTAAATTTTTTACACATTTTCCTCTCAAATCATCTTAAATTCACTTTCTTTAATCTATTTCTCAATCCAAACAATAACTAATTGAGTGAATTAAGAATTTTTTCACCATAAATTTTTATCTCTATTTAAAATGTACTCATAAAACTAACCTATATTTGTAGACGACTATAAAGAATAATTGATGATTTCTTCATAAACATACATAAATAGGAAATACAAGTCTAATATACACGAATTATAAATGCAATTTAAGATAAATACTAAATATACACTAAAAGCATCTACTATAGATAAGCTTAACAAGTAAAGTTTAGCAGTTAGATAAATAATTGTAGATGAAATATAAGAGAAGTGAAATAGTAAAAAAAGTGAAAATGATAAGACATATTTTTACATACAAGAACATTTATAATTCATTCAAGTTTACTCATGCATTTTAAAGATAAGTTTGATACAACAAACTTATTTTTTTTAGTTTGTATACTTACTTTGGTACTTCAGGAAAAAAATAATGATAAATACAAAAATAAAAAAATTAATATACCTTTTGTTTTTCTTTTGATTTTTTTTGAAATATCTTTTGAAAACAAGATGGTGATGAAACTTTTAGTTTTAAAGACAGGTAATATTGTTTTTAAAACAAACAACATGTGAGATACAGTGATGAAGTATATTATTTTAACAGAGGTAAGAAGAAATATATTTACTAATTTTTATAAAAATATATTTAAAACTGTTATAATATATCCATTTATTATATTCTTCGTGGAAAATAATTTTGTGATGTAGGGTTAAACCCTAGTGAGACTGGAGTGATTTACAAATCAATTTAGCAGTTGAACCGATATTCGTTTTTCACAATCAATTTGAACATGCCACAAAATCAAAGGCGCATGTGTTAATAGAGGAATAGATAGATAAACGCCGCCATAGAAGAAGCACAGATATAAGTAACCGCACCACACTTACCCTTCTTCTCCACTGTTAGTAGCAATGGCGAAGGGTGAAGATGCTGTGATTCGCAAGAAGAACAAAAAGATTCGAAAAAAGAACAATAGCAGCTCTTCTTCAGTCTCTGCCAAGGTCGCCGCCGTTATCGCCGCCAAGAAGCGCCGTAAGGCTGGCAAACGCCGCATGTGCCAGGTACAAAACCTATGACTAACTCTTTTCTAAAATGCTTATGTATTTGCTTTTTGGTTTTGGGGGTTTAGTTTCGTATTTTATGTTTGATCCATTCATTTACTTTGTATCATTCTCATTGCAAAAGTATCTTTTATTCTCTCTCATAATTTCCGCTGCCGTGTTCTCGTTTTCCTCATTCTTGCTTATTCTCTTTTGAACTGTCTGGTTTTACGTGATTGCAATGCATTCCTTGGCTGCGGTTATGTGTTTTATGGAAACGTGAAACTATGGTTTATGATGGTTTTATTGGTTCTGTCTTAGTTTAACACATTTTATGTTAACATAGGTATAGTTTCAAAAGTTTGAAGTGTGGATGAAGTCAAATTTCACATGTGAAAACCAAAATCAGAATCTACTTGCATGAAATACATGACATTGGCCATAATTAATGTTAGGTCTGAGGGACCGTTTATGTAAACTTCTCTATAAACAGTCTTCTAGAAGAAGAAAATAGACAAAACGAAACATTCTCCATAAGTTAAAACTAAGTTATGTATAAAATTAGAAATCTGACCTTGCAGAAGTTAAACTAGAAAACTTCTCCATATTAACTTATATATCAATGAGAAAATAGTGATAACCTACTGTAGATTGTACCCTTACAGCCCCTCATCACCCACCATTTTTGGGAGCAGAATTACAATTTTGTCAGTTACTGTTGGTGCGCTGGTTGAAAATTTCTAATATTCTCCCTGATTCTAGTGGACAACTTAGGATATTAGATTGGGTAAGTAATATTGTCAATTAGAACCGTGAAGAATTGTATTTATTGTGATTTCTTCTTGACTTGAGTAAAATGAGATTTTGTAAACGTGATTTTTTCCTGATATTAAAGGGGATGTGCTTTAGTCTACCTACTCCGGAGGATCCATTCAATGATCGAGGTGGGAAAGAAGAATTCAAAACAAAGGGTCCTAAAAAGAAAACACATTCAAAATCAAAACCAATAGATGAGATGATTTCTCTTAACGAGAAGAGTGCAGATGGAAAGAAAGGTGCAGTTGGTGGAAGGAATAATGCACAGGATTTGCAAAGGGAAAAGGAGTTTGTCAAAGCCAACAATGATCTGATGAGTCAGAAACGTATCATTAACTCTGAAAGGAAAAAATTTAAGGTGACTGAGATGGCTCATCATCCCAGCACCCAAAACCATGATTGTGACCTTTCGGAGTTCCCTTCTAAGTTTGTCTTCTGGTGTCTAAGTTCAATTGAAAATGCATTGCGACTTGGTGATGCCTACACTGACGGAGAGGGTAATTCTTTCTTTCTGAATCCGTGGGGATTAGAGTTTTTAAAGTGTTATTCTACCGGAAAAGATCTGATGGAGACCAGTGGGACCTCTGCTACCACTGAGCAAATTGCATGGACGGTTTCTGGTGCAGCTGATACATTTGTCAGAAAAGAGAGAGAGGGCTTGTCCTTTGCTGGCCCTTTTCTTTTATTCCTTGTACCTTCTCAAGAAAAAGCTGTCCAGGTTAGTTAAATTTCCTCCGCATGCTTAAAATTTTCTTGCTGATCTTTTTTTGGTTTTTTTCCTCCTTAGATAAAAATCACTGTACTGACACATGTACATAACTAACTTGTCTTCACACCTCCCCCATTTACTCTTAAAAGGAAATTGAGTCATGGGACCCCTCATTTCATTTGTCTTTAAATTTGATATTATATTTAGTGTTGTTTAAATTTGGTGCTTGACCTTGTTTTCGGAGATTTTGGTTTTGATTCTTTTAAATTTAAGATTATATATTGAGTGATATTGGATTTCACTTTCCTATAAAGAACAAAATTCTCTATAATGAAAAAGGTTCATGCATTTGGTCGTTTAGTGATTTATTCTGAATGTCACCAGGATAGTTCATAACAGCTTTTAATATAACCTTTTGTTGTCTATTTAATGAAAGTTCATATTAATAAGAGTGAAGAAAGTTTCACTAATTTGCTTCATTGCTAGATCCTGGTGGGATAAAGGCCTTTGTTGTTGTCGTTATTTTCTTCATTCCCTGTTACTGTGGACCTTTACAAACTATTGATCTGTTTTTTATTGCTTGGATTCTAAAATTAAAAAATTGATGTATAGGTTCGGACAGTTTGCAAGCCTTTGAAATCTGTTGGAATTCATACAGTGAGTATTCATCCAGGTGCTTCCTTAGATCATCAAATTCAAGGGTAATTGTTGAAACTTCAGTGTTTCATTGTATAAAATATCAATGTGGGTGTGATGAAAAGGCGTACATACTTTGTTAATGAGCGTACATACTTTGTTAATGGGGAATCTTTTGTATTGATCATTTTTGGTTTTTAAGGCATGCTACTCATTTATTCAAGTTTATTGGCAAGAAAGTCATATTTGATATTTTGTAAGATTTCTATTGTGTTTTTGGGGATAATTTTATGTCTACTATCCGCCTTTGTAACATGTGATTGACTCAATAACTTGAGCACTTCTCTGATTTAGGAGAAGTTATTCGAATTACTGCAGTTCAAATTAATTAATTTACTTTTGAAAGATCCTTTGATTTGCAAGTGACATTACGCAGAGAAACATGTCTCTGTTCGTGGAATAGACAGGCAGTCATAAGGAGATACAGGAAAAGTTAATTGTTTGCCCAAACAATGGGCGTGTGCATGTACCTAACTGTTAAATGTTTTCTTAGCCTTTTATAGTATCAATCTCATTGTTATTTGTTTCATTTTCAACAGTATGAAAACTTGCGAGCCTGAGTTTCTTGTTTCTACTCCTGAGAGGCTTTTGGAGCTTGTTTCTGTGAATGCAATTGACATTTCTGGTATTTCCATGCTGGTAAGTTTTCTTTCTAGTCTTCCATTTATGTAAAAGTGTTTCCACTTCTGTTAAACAATTTTTGACAGCAAGCAACCTTGAGGTTGAAATATGATAATGTAAACTTTTATGTGTTTGGTTACACTTAGGACATTTCATTTATATATTAAACAGTAATTTGAACTTTTGCAAATACATTTCAGAGTTTACATGCTCTAATTTTCATTTTTATTTCTCACTTCTGTCATACTATTATCAATATATGTTAGAGAATAGTAATAGAATAGCATCTCTTATGCTTCCATCATATGTTTTATTTTTCTGTGTTTGTATCTTTTTAATCAGTCTCTGGCACCTGTAAATAGGGGATTCTTAACTGATTGTAACTTCCTTTTATTAGAATCAATAATACAATTAGATTTTGATTTTTGTAAGTTCTATCATGGTATCTACAGCAAAGTTAGAACCCTGATATTATTTTATTTTTCTCCCAACCCTATCTTTGCACTCCTAAATCTATTCCCTATATTGTTTCTTCTTCACGGGCAAACTCATCCAATGCTCCGATTACCTTCTCTCACTCCATTATTGAGAATCTTGACACCAAAAAAACGGTTTGATGTCAACATGTCGAACCATTTACGAAAGGTCATTGACAACATAATTTTCTGGTGAATCCAGTGATTCTGACAGTTTGAAATGGTTGAAGACCGTGATGTAGATTGTGTCTCCAAAGAGTCTTGCTTGGGAGCAACATGATCAGTTTTTACTTTCCTAGCTCTAGTAGTTGATCTTGCAAGAAATGCCCACCGTGCATTATTAGATGCAAAAGTTTGTGGCATCTATACGATAAAGGCCATGTGTTAGGGGAACCAAGCCCCTTGAAATCCAACTCTGGTTTTCTATATTTTATAACTTAATAGATGCTTGTACTTGTTTTACTTGGATCTATCTTAAACAAAAATCTTATGTTTTAAATGTTTTCAAGCAATCTATGGTTGAGATACAATTTAGGAGGGTGTATTAAATTGGGATTTCAAAAGATTTTAAAAGGCTTTACATATAAAAGTCTTGTGGTATTCAATTAAGATTTTTAAGCATTAAAAAAAAATCTGGTGTTGTTCAATTGACATTTTGAAAGACTAAAAAAGAAACATTTGGTATTCAAAATCATACATATTTCAATATATTATTTTGTTGATTGAATTTTTATGGATTTTGTGTGACTTCTCTCCCCGACTTGGTTCTGCAGTCTTTCATTCAAGCTGAGTGGGTCACTGTACTGCCTTTTCCCCATATGAGCTTGTGGGAGGGGGGTATTAGACGTCAATATTTAAGCATTGTATTTTTATTTTTTCATTTCATTTGTATCTTAGTCAGTGATTTGGGCCCAGGTTATTAGGGGACTCTCAACGGACTGTAACTGCCTTTTCCTAAAATCAATAATACAGTTAGATTTCAGTTACATGAATTATCTGAATTCTATCGGTGTTCACTTTGTACTTGTTTACCTTGAAATGCTTTCTTTGTAGCTGTCTGTTATTTTTTTTTTTTTGACCTCTATGGGTTATGTCTGGAGCTAAATATTCACATGCCATGTACTGAAAACAATGGATGGCTTAAAAATTTTATGTTAATTTTTGTTTTGCTTTCATCTAGAGGATATATCTTTATCTAGGATATATTTTTTTAATCAAAAGAAAGAATGTTATTGAATCACTATAAATGTTGCAATCCTAACCATGTTAGCACTACAACCTGTACAAATCATATGCAGCATTCTTTATCTGGGATATATTTTTTTAATCAAAAGAAAGAATGTTATTGAATCACTATAAATGTTGCAATCCTAGCCATGTTAGCACTACAACCTGTATAAATCATATGCAGCATTCTTTATCTGGGATATATCTCTGACCCATAAGGATCAATTATGTAGTTATCTTTTTACATTGGTATTGGATGTACCTATTGAGCATATAAAGGACCTAGTGCCTCAATGTGTGTTTTTTCTAATGATATAGTCCCGTTCAGAGGGATGGGGGGGAGAGAGAATAAATAGTAAATTGAGGAATGACTCTATCAGTGTTGGATCACCTATCGGCATTGCAGGGAAGGATTTGGAGCAATAAATTTCCACGGAATTGACAGATTTTTATCCTTAAACAAATTGCTATATTTGGTTGGCTCAAACCTGGTTAATTTTATCCACACTTGTTCTTACTCATTATTACTTTAGCAGAATTCATATATTTGGGAATTGAGTGAGAAGTTGTAAGCATCTTTTGATGTGAAAATTAATATATTACTGTATGTGCTGGCATATATGTTATAAATAAAGTAATCCCTATAAGTGGTACCTTAGTTCCTATCCTCTCTTGATATAATTTATTTTCATTTATCATAGGTTGCTTAATTACTGTTTTCATATTAATAGGTTATCGATGGGCTTAATGCAATATGTAACGCTGGCCACACTGATACATTAAAATCCATTAAGAAGTGTATTTCTGGCAATCCCCATCTGGTGATTTTCAATGACTGCGTCAGCCACGTATCTGTCCCAGTGGTTCAGTATCTTCTGACTGGATCAATCTGTCGACTCTCTCTCAATAATTCAATTACCAGCCTAAGTTCATGCATTATCCAGTCTGTTAAAGTGTGTACATCAGAAGAAGATAAAGTCATTAAGGTAAGTTTATTGGTATGCTGCGAATGAGTCTATTTCCTAAATTTATGTATTGTACTTAGTACCAGGGACTTTTAAGCAGTATGATGATATATAATATTAACTTACATATTTTTGCAACTCCTCCATAGGATGACAGGATCAAATTATTTGGCTTAAAACAGGATATATTTTATCTTTCTATGAGGCTAGATTTGCAGTAAATGTTTAGTTATCTATGCATCAGTTATGTTATGTCATGGGATCCATTACACTATTTGTTATGTCATTATTACTCTGTTTTAACCATCTACAAGCCTGATTATATTATCCTTTCTAGATGTATAAACTGATCGTGGGGTAGTGTTTACTTATTACTGTGCCCATTCTTTTCTAGCCTTTTTGGCTAAGAAATTCAGATTTTTTTTCCTGAAAAGGTATCACTGAGAATTTCAGGGCATGTAAATCCAAGGGAAATACTTCTCATTCTTGCCTAGATGTCTTGGCATGTCAATCCACCCATTGCAGTACTAATTCTTAGTTTTATAGAAGCTTGACTTGAGACTGAAAATATGATAAAAAGAGCTTAAGAGATTGATTATCTCTTAGCTGATCTTTGTTATTTATAGAAGAAAATTACATCAGGAACACCAAAAGGTACAAAAAATTAATGCTAATAAGTAAACAGCTCATATAGCAGTTTTCCAATACAACTACTTACTACCTATTCTACAGCCTATTTAATACTCTAGTTTATATGTCATGAATCATGATATTTCTTCTGATTTGATACTGAAATGAAGATCTAAGTAAAATTTTAGATTGCGAAGTCATACCAAATAAATGAATCAAATAGTGAATATATTAATTAAAATTTAGAACACACCTGGGTTGGAATTTTTCTCTATTTGTTGGCTACTAGGCTTTGGTTGTACTTGATAAGTTTAATATTATCTATCTGATGAAACTAAGAACTAGTTTTAAATGGATTTAACTCCATTAGAAAAATTCCTGTTTAGTTGTTAAGCAACTTCAACTGGTATTTGTTCATTGTCGTTCTATGTTCATGATAGTCATATAATAGTATTTTTTTCCAGAACTTGCATTTTGTTTCATATAATCGTATCTTCATATCTTCCATTTATAAGTTTTATTTGTACAGATTTCTATGTTAGGTTTTATTTAATTCTTACAAACACTAAGGCTCCGAAAAAATTTTCACGTAGTCATGCATTTGTTAAGATGAATAAGTTTTAAAGCACTGATGATACGAGTATCTCTAATTCTTGCAGAGCGTGAAATCCCTGGATCGATTTCAGAGCAGCCGTACTCAGAATTCTAACATGCTATATATTTTAAGGAAAGATGTCAAGTGCCATAAATTACTGAAGATTCTCGAATCCAAGGGTTGTTCCATTTCTCTTGATTCTGATTCAGCAAGTTTGAATGATAGGTAAAACATCAAATGCTTTTTTGCATATTTTGGGCACCACTAATGCTACTGCTTCTATTTCTAGAAAGACAGATTTGTTCTATAGTTAACAATGGTCCATGTGTACACTAAGAATCTTGGGTTCTTAAGAAGATTCTTATTGAATGCACGGATGTATAGGAAGGAACTCTTTTGTTTAGCAACTATAGTCTGAAACTAAAATCTATCCTTGGTGAACAAGGGTAACAAGGGCTAATGTAGGACTCAGGGAAAAAAAAAGTTTCACTAGTGAGCCCAAGGTGACTAGTGTATCCTGAGCATAACAGAACAGGATAGCTAGCAGTGCGAAAATGATATAAAGGATCCTAACAAGGAGAGATCTGAATGTTTATATAGGCAGGGTATATGAGGTTTTGGGGAATAGTAAAAGAACTTTGGTGTAAAATGGATGGCCATCAGCATGGTTAAAGATTGCTTATTGCAGTCTCTAGGTATCTTTTTATTTTGCCATTTTTTTGCCGTCTAACATGCTAGTATTGCCGTGTTCTCCGGAGGATTTCACCCTTATGTAAATGATTTTCAGTCGCTTTTATCAGAAAATGCGCTGTTTTTTTTTTTTGTATAACTGATTTTTTGATTGATAGGAGGCAGGAGAAGTTGATTGGAAAAAGACTTTCCAACTATTCTTTTTATTTCACTTTCAATAGGAGCTTATACACTTGATTCTTTTTAATACAGTGTGGATTCAGACAGCAAAGCAGTGGTGTCCGCGATTGATCTGGAGCATATCTCTACCACAGATATAGGGACATATGATGTAGTAGTCCTGCCTAATTTTGTACCCTCCATTGACACTTATGTGCATATTTTGACGAAGATGGCTCGCCAAAGTGTCAACGGTGTATTGCATAGTTTCTTAACTAAAAGAGATACAGAACTTGCCTCACCCCTCGTTACAGTTCTTGAACAATGCGGTCAGGAAGTCCCTCAGACCCTGCGGGATCTGCATCATTCATCAAACATGGTTGAAGACTGAATGTAGAAGGTGTTTAAGCATCATTTTCTTATGCTCATTCCGTCTCTGCGGCTCATGAGATCAAACATCGATTCCTTTTACTTTGGAATTTAGGCTGAAAGCTGAGTGGAAGGGATCGTAGGTGTCCTAAGTTTGGAATCCAGAAATCTTGAAGGACATGAAGAATCTATATAGTCGAATGTATCATTTATATAGTCGAATAATGGACAATAATATTTTTCAACAATGAGCTAAGCTCGTTAATTGATGGGACTAATGTGACTTCATTACTATGACAGACTTCAATGTAATTTTCAAGTTAGAGAAAAATTTTGAAGTTTGACATTGGTATTGTGTCCCTTTCTTTTGTTAATCTCCAAACAGGGGAATTTTTAATTTTACAATATTTCGTTTGCACTTTTTTTTTTTTCCACTTCGCCATGCAAACTTCGAGATTACTTGTGGTAAGAATACAAAACTTGCATATGCCTCTTTGTGAACCGATCTTTTATTAAAATTAGCGTTGCCTTTTAAAGTGAAACTTCAATTATAATTAAAAAGTCCAAAATCTCGAATTGTATCTAAGTTCTGTTATTCGCGTTTGAAGGGGACGTTGAAAGTATCTTTGTCCTACCGTGGTGTACCGGAACAACGGCGGCCAACTACGATCTACCGGAGCGGTGAACAACTGAAATACAATATCTGCATCAGAATCATTGAAACAGAGTTAAAATTTTGTGAGGAGTCAATAGTGAGAACTATATCAGAAATATGAAAGAAGACATTAATGAAAATGAAACAAAACCAATATCACAATACCCAATCAACCAAAGAAAGACTAAACTGGAATTGTAAATGGTAAAAAGAGAACTCAACAATGAACCTACAAAAGCATCAATTAAGTAAACCGCAGTGGAGAAATTGTGTAATACAAACGTATGAGATTAAACCCTCAAAACAGTACTTCTCCCTAACTCTGATCATTCATCAAGAAATTTCATATGCTATTGAACACAAACAAAGAAACTAGGGAAGGATAATACAACAACTTCATCTACTAACCCTAACTCTACAGTACTTTGAACTACTCTTTTTAAGTATCTCACCATTCAATAATCGGAGAACAACGAAATGAAAGGAATATAAATAATATAAGGTCTATGTGGATTGGTTTGTATGAGTTCCTGTGTCCTTGGCTATAGTGCCTACAACTATTGAGTAGGAAATCAAATGTATCCTTGTTTGTGTGGTGTGTAGTGTGTACAACTGGATGATCCTTTTGAAATAGGTAATCAAAAGAAGACAAATACTGGTTAGTTTCTTGTCCTGAGTCATACAGAGAAGGGAAATGTGGTCAGGTATTTGAAAGAGTGAAAACAATATCTATAGGAGACAGTGTCAGACACCCATTTAAGAAATAGGGTCCTGATGCTTTAATAGTTAGAGACCAAAAATAAGGAAGTTGAATGGATTTTGAATTTGAAGGATCGAAAGAAGAACTGACTGTAAAAAAAGAGAGAGAACAATTGTGGGACATATTAAAAGATATTAGGATTTGAAACTATGGAGTCATACACACGGTCCATGAACTAGTGCAATGTTAATTGTTCAAGTCTTGTGGAAGGGTTGTCATTAGATTGGAGGTTCAGATGTGTTAGGAAAATTGGATGGATCATAGAGGAAATTATATTTAGGTAATCTCCTACTGCATCAAAGGGTCTGCAACTGTTGTCGTGGCAGGTAACAACAAACCTATTTAGGAATAGTTCCTTGGTTGAACTGGTGGAAACTTGAAAAGGGTATTTTTCTGAAGAAGCCAACCAAAGTCATTTCATTGGACAAAATAAATCCCGTCATGTTTGTTGTAGGTGTTTTATGTGATAGTGGGTGGCAAAATTTAATTCAACATTGGTTCGTGAGTGGGGTGGAAAAGAATGGTTAAATTAGTTGACAACTCACGAGAAATTTGTTGAGAAAATTGTAATTGGAGTAAAAAGTTAGCTATATTACTTAAAATTTATTGCAATGCTTTGAAAAGTATTAGAGATGCTCTACCCTGATCATCTTATCAAAAGATCTTTTATTTTAATACCAATGACAACTTTTTGGTATTAAGTTAACATCTCAACCATTTTAGTAGTTTAGCTCCTCTGAAGTTAGAGAAATCATTTTAGATGATAAAGTCAACTTACATATATTGGTTAGCTCTAATCAACCATTAAAATTATAATAAAAATATAAATAAAACTACATATAGAATCACTGTAACACTTTTTAGTTTTTAATCAACAATTAAAAACACTTTTTTTTCTAAATTTTAAACCTCTTTTTCAAAAGGAACCAAATTTATTTTAATATATTACATATTAAAAAATAGAATTTAAGTCTAATTATATATATATACACATGTCACATGATTTCTTATTTACTCAGTATACTTTTCATCCTAAATACAAATTCCTTTTAGTGGAAGTGGCAAATTTTAAAAATGAAACTAGTAATTAGCAGTTTATTATTCAATGCTTTCCAAAATAGAGGAATATAAGTTAGTAAACTGTATATTTTTATATTCTATTTTGACTTTTAATTATAAAAATATTACCGTTTTTTAAATATTTGTTCTAAAATAATCGTAAAAACAAATTACGAAAAACCTTTTCCTGTTTTTTACTTTCATTATTCCTCATGCACTTAGCAAAACAGATAACACTGAAAATAAATTGACATTATTATAATTATATTTTGAGATGATATATACAAGTAGCTTACAAAGCAGTGTGTATATAATTAGAATAAATTACATTAACATCCTCTTCGGACAGAACACAATTCTCCTTTTTTCTTAAATGTTTAACACTACCCCTTTATAAAGATACACTCTGTGTTTTCAATCAATTAAGAAAAATAATGTAATTCGTAAACATGTTAGTGCTTTCCAAACATTTAAGAAAAATAATGTAGAAATAGAAAAAATGAAGTTAAATATAATATGAAAAATATTTAAGATTAGTGTATCCAATATGAAAAAACCTCAGAATATCAAGTATTTTTTTTTTTTTTTGAATTTTAAAGCTATGGTCCTAATATAATTTGAAGTTAAACTTATTTATATTTCAACTTCTTTGGGAATATCCCCCAAATATTTACAATAAAAGAAGTCTAAACCAATACATAATGCACTGGACAATATTTTTACGAAAGACTTATTTGAAACAAAGATATCTTAACAGGAAGTGGTTTGCCACATTTCTTCACTTATTATGTTACTCCACACCAACAGCCACAACTCCCCAGAACACATGGCATGTCAACCATTTCTATATAGATATATGTTAGCAACATTCTCTTACACAATTTCTCTTTAGAATACATTCCTCCTCTAGTTGAAATTTATTGAAAATAATATGGAATGATTAAATAAGGAAAACACACAATTTTAATTATTTTTAATAAATTTCAACCAATAGAAGATAATCATTAAAAGAGTGTGTCAGAGAATGTGTTACTGGCATTTCTTGTGAGAGAAAAACATTAGTTCAAGCTCAAGACAACTTATCAAATTTAATCATTCCATATCATTGACATCTGAGATGTATGAAGGTACTGACAAGAGCTGCAATCTTTTATTGACCCACGGAAACTCTAGGCAATAATACCATGTGTTTGGAAGTTGCTGCCTTCTCATTTGAAGTCCAATCCAAATCCTAAAAAAGAGTACGTGGTTATAAATTATTCATCCCTTTGAACCGAACTTCTGAAATTAACACATTAATTTCTAAGCTCTATTAACTTTTTATTCCCCATAACATACACCTCATTCAGCTTTAGCTCAGAAAACATTCCGAGTTATTTTTTTTTTTTCCGATTTTAGTCCAACTCGTATTCATTGATAACCACGCTAACAAATTAGAAAATAGATATTATGTTTTCTAAATAAGATGGACTAAAACGAAAACCTTTCAAGATAAGAGAGACCTATATCAAGTTTACAAATACATAGGGACTAAAACAATAACGACTGGAAATTTCTTTTTAAGAAACAAAACCAACCAGAATTTTTTCTAGGGACTGGAACAGTAAGAGGTGTATAATATTATTATGGGATTTAAATGTCAATGAAGCCAAGTTTCTATGTAATTCATGGGTAGATGAAGCAGTACTTACTAATTGTGCTTCCCATCATGGAATTGAGCATTTTTTGAGGATTTAAAAGTCTCCAAAAATTCTTTAGCCTTCTGCATCTCTTGTTTCTGCCTTGTCTTGTCCCATTTGTGCTCAGATCCTAATATTTGAATGACACGAGGTAATGCCCGTCCTGCAGCATCTGTGTCAAGGAAGGCTAGACGAGACCTCCTCGAAATGAAGTCAATCGCAGATTCACAATACTCATGACGAGCACAGTAGGCCACCTCAGCCTCCAAAAAAGGGTAACCATGGGCAAGTCGCTTACCCAAATTTTCATTCTGCATAAGAAATATATATTTAAACCTTGGTATTGACGAAACCATGAAACTGACCAAAACTTGTACAAACTGAATAAGCACACTCTAGATCTGTTGGTGGCACATTCTATTGGATTTTGATCTGTCAAACTAGAATAGAAGCATGAGGTGAGTGTTTGAAACGAATAACCATGTAATGAATTATATTATCTTTTAAAACCAGTAATGTCAGAACTATGTTCAACAGTTTGACAGAATTTCAGTATGCAAATGCACTTAACCACGAATTACCTTCTACCAACAGTTTGACGCCACATCTTAAATTGATTTCTTCCAGCACATCTTGGGTTTTTCAGCATTATATTTTGTTTGGATACCCTCATAAGACTTTCTTAGTATTATTTTTGCACTACGTAAAATCTGACGAATTTACAAGTCAAATCTATGTACCACCCACAAATGTACATTAACTCTCACATGTAATAACTTTTATGCAGCACCGCTTGGTGCGATAAAAACCGGATCAGAATTATACAAAGAAAATTCTTATTACCAAAAAATGTACAAATGATTCCGAGAAGCTTGAATTCTCCCACACCACTTTAAATTTCCTCCCAAATCACAAGATTCACCTTCATGGCTTACAACAAACAATGAAGCCATACATGCCATTAGGTGAGTCAGTCAAATGGATAAACGATGCCACTAGGCTGTATCGAAAACCAAATTTTCAATAAAATTACTCAATCAACAAGACATTTTCAAAAGTTCATGTGCTAATACTGCTACTATATGCAATATGAAACATATACAAGCTAACCTGAGCAATGACAGCAACACGTTCAGCCAATGTTCCATATGCATGAGACAAGTGCTTTGCTGCAGCAGTGTCCATCACACCAGGAACAACTTTACCCTTGTATGAAACTTTCATGCGCACATACTGTTGAGAAAGAGTGGTAAAAGACGCAGGATCCCAACCTTCACCACCAGCAATCCTGAGATTGTTGGTGATACATCCATTGGTGGGGCTCAACTTCCCAGACTTTATAGCTGCATTGACAGCATCTTCTGCCATACTGAAACACATTGGAATCAGAATAATATCATATTGCACGCTGGAAGGGAACATCATGAAGGAAAGGCAACAACAAACGGCGCAGAAGTTAGAACGAAATTAAACACTAGTTAAATGCAATACCTAACTGCAGAAACAACATCTGAATAGTTGGTTAATGCAATACCTAACTGCAGAAACATCATCTGAACAAATTTCAACAACCTTCAGTTTGAACCATTAAATATTTACCTTCTATAGGTAGTCCACTTGCCACCAGTAATGGTGACCAAACCAGGGTGATCTTCAAAGACAACATGATCTCTAGAGATACTCTCGGTATTTTTAGCTGATGGGTCCATGGCTAATGGACGAATGCCACTCCAGGCAGAAAGAACATCAGTGCGACGGACCTAAATTTTCAAAGCATTATTTGATGTTTGAATAGAAAGGGATAAAGGAAAAGGACGTATAGATTGTGTGACAGCTTACTCAGATCACTGTCCTCCAATTTAACCAGAGATTGACAGACCCAGTTAATTTAAAAGAAGAGGGAATCCCACAAATGGAAAGATTTAATTCTATAGCAATGGAGCTAACATATATAAGATGCAATTTACTGTATTTTTCTTCTGCCTAGGATTATCCAAAATATTTCCAAACATGTAATAAGCATGGAATCATTTAAGTTCTGCAATGAACATCAGAAAGATAAGGATAGTTAACGAGCTTAAAAATTGCCTGTATTGGCAGGAATGACATACTTTAACATTAAGGTAATCAGAGATGGCACCCAATATAAATTGTATTTCATCTTCATGTGGTTCTGGAAGAAAGGTAATGCTAGTATTAGAATCTGTAGTTCCGGCAACTGTCCTTCCTAACCATGGTAGCATGAAAACAACACGTCCATCCTTAGTTTTAGGAACAATCAAGCCCATTCCCTCTGGAGAATAATAATCAGGGAGTATAATATGTACACCACTGCTTGGAGAAATCAAGTCTCGTGCACTTTTGTCAGCCATTTTCCTTACAGAATCACAAAAAGGCCCAGCCGCATTCACAATTACTTTGGCATATGTATCAAACTCTTTGCCTACAGCATGCAAAATAAGGAATAGAAATAATTAACAATTGAATTGTTAAAACACATTATTCTTTAAGTTTGAGATGTGTTATAATTGACATGCTGGGAGAGTACAAGCAGAACAGCACAGTAAAGGTAGCTGAGTCATGACGCAAGTTTTTGTTAACCAACACAACCAATTTTGTACTTTCTTGTTTCATGTGCATAAGAATATCTCAAATACAAATTTCTTAACCTACTGTAACAAATAAGCAATGGTTATCCATTGAGGCCCATTTGCTGGGGAAGGATGAATAGTAGAACCTATTCAGTGAACTATCAAGTGGGTTGCACCATTAGAAAGTACATTTGCTTGTTACTTAAAATATAAAAAAAAATTGTCATGATATGACCCTGCATAAAAAATCTGAACAGTACAATTCAGCAACTTAAGTGAGTTGTTCCATTAGAGATGCTCTATGTACTTAAAAGAACAATAATAAATAATTATAATACCATTTGTATCGTATGACATTTATTTTACATTATGACAAGGCACAAGCCAACGTTTTGATACTCTTAAACTTAAGCATTCTAGTATTCTTATTAAATTATTATTTTGTTCTAAATAATTAAATAATTTGAACTTATTTACGTGGGTAGTCCACTGTCTGCCCATGGACAAATAGTTTGTGAATACATCATATTAACTGTGCAAAATTACTTAACATTAGGTATCGGATTACTTGTGTGTTTTTGATATAATAAACAATTTTTTCCAATAAAACTTTTCTATTTTTAACTCTTTATGATGTGCCCATGGGTATACAACAAAAAAATCCCTTATACACACATAATGAGTTTTTGAACAATGAAAATATGAAATGTCAATGGAAATATGTATTTATTATTACATTGAAGTTATATATACTGAGCTGATTGGAAATTTTAAAATTCTTTAATGTTTATTCTGTTTGTAGAATGAAATAACATACAGTGTTTTGGTACGGGAGTGAAAGTGCCAGTTTACAACTTTGAGAGAAAAATGATTGACTTTTTCATGATATTGTAGTGAACTTATAAATTGTCCCGAGTTTTGGTACATAAAAATGATTCTTCACATCGTGTGTTTGTTCCTCACAAAATCTTAGATCCCTTGTTTAATCAGATATAATATCCTATGATACACTCCATCAACTTACCATTTCCGATAGTCCAAAATAGTAAAAAATGTAAATGATGAATGTTTATGGTAGCATATAGAAATAAAAGAAAGTATTACCAGTTAAATTGTCCCTAATTCGTGCACCAATTATCCGTTCACCAGTATCATCCTTCAGTAAAGACACAACTTCAGCGTGATTCAGCACAGCAGCACCAGCTAATGCTGCTGTGCAAGCCAATCCAACATTAAGACGTGCATCATTCATCTGTCCATCATAATAAACAACTGTGCCCCTCAGACTTCTACCTTTTCCCTCCTTTGCTAGAGTGGGAAAGAGTTCAACAGACTCCTTAGCAGAATAATATCTTGATAAGTGTAACAGTCGTGCTCCTGCGACCAAATCGTACATTTTCAAGCCAACCCAGTAGTACAGTACTTCAAACCAGTCAAAACATGGTGTCATGCAAGGCAAAGCATGGCATAGGTGTGGTGCATTGTCAATAACCTGTTTACGCTCCTCAAGTGCATGGAATACTAACTTCAGTTGGCCATAGTCAAGTTGAAAGACAGCTTTCTCTAGGTAACGAACACCTAAGAGTTCACACAAACATTGAAATGTTAGAGGAACATGTACTCACGACTTATAACATAAGGACACACAAAATGACTGACATTTCCCAGTAGGACTGAAAATTTCTGCCAGTCAATACCAACAATCTACAGAGTTAAGATGCATATTGGTTTTATCAATCGTCTTTGAAAACCTAAATCAAAGTAAACTTCACAACGCTCAAATGGAAACAGGGTCCTTATTTGATTTCTGCCGGTAAATTTCAAATCCCAAAAGTATTAGACAGTTATAGGTTCTAGCTTTGTTGCTTAATGTTTCATATCCTTTGAAATATGGAAAACAATTTTAAAATATTAATTTTAAACATTTCAATATTAATTGTGAAAAAAAAAATTTGTTTGGCCTACCAGATTATCACAAATGTTTGCTACATTTATAAGCATTATATATTTATCAAAGGTTTAGTGAATATTAAGTAAATAATGAGAATGATGAAAAGTGCCAAGATACAGATAAGAATAGAGATACAATATTAATAAAAAAAATTTGATGCATCAGTCATTTTTTCTTATCCCTCGTCTTTTACCCTTCCACTCAATTACTTGAGAAACCAAGGCTCTCCCTCCCAATCTCTAGTCCAAGTCTAAAACTCACCCTTATTCCCCTCCAGCGATTTATACCCTGTCTTCTTCCCCTCTCTAACTAATCATCTAACCAACTAAATATCCCAACTGTTCAAATATCCCCTTTCTCTGTTTAATATCCACTTTTTCTTATCAATTTCTGCATGATTCATCCTCTCCAGTGAAGATTATATTAACTACTGCCCTAACTTCTTCTATCAACCCAATTCAAAACAACTACCTGAGTATTCACACCAGTGCACCTAAGGGGACTGGCATATGACACAACTCAAATTTCTCCTAAATTTTTTCTACAATTGATATTTGAATATTTGCTTCATCCCCAATAGTAAATGGTTGAAACCTTCAAATTACTGCAGAACAAACCAACCTCCCACCATTGGAACCAACTAAAATATCTGCCTTTTAGTGCCACCATCACCACTTGGAACTCGTACCCTTTCCTCTCCCACAACTTTACTTACCTGGAAGTATTATTCCTACCTGTTCACTCAACCAAACATATCCCCAAAGTAATTAGCCACTTGAGACCACCCCTTCCTTCTCATATCCATTTTCCATTGCACCCACACTGTCCCATCCATTGGAGCTCTGATCACCATGCAAGGTACAGTTTCCAGAAGTTCCTCGGTTCTTACTCACCCTGTCCTTGTTCTTGCATCTTCCTTCCAGATTCTTGAATTTTCCACTCTGCCACTAATTCCCTTTTGAACAAAACATAGTAGAATTTCTGCTGATCCTTATACGCATGATGTTCTTTTCAATAATAAATAACTCCCACTAAACATACATTAGCAGAAATTAAAATGAGTATCCACTGTCATCATTTGAATGAAACAGACTTCTCCAAAGCCCCCTTTGTCCATCATACTTTCAGTATTAGAAAAATATTTAAGAAATCATCATGATTTGATGTTAGTTCTTTTAGTAGCATTTGTGATTTAATTAAAGTATAAGAAATTCTACATTCGTTAAAGTATAAAAACACTTCTAATGCAAAGACTATTTACTCTTTTCTATTAGGAAAATGCTAGGACTCTTCCTAAGGAAACTCAAGCAAAAATAGAAAGCTGTCTGGATGAACAGTTCCTGAAAATATAAAACCTAATCACATTACTGCTTTCAAAACAAATTTCATTAAATCTAACCACTTTCTATTACTTTGATAGTTAAACACACATAATGAATTTTGAACTAAAGTTATTGACAAATTACATTTTCGGATACTAATGAAAAAGTACTATACAATTTCTCGACTCCAAAAGATATGTTACCCAAATTTTTTATTGAAAAGCGTAAATAGTAACTATCCTGCGATGATCGGATATTCAATAGATACAGTAACTTTTTAATCATTTATTAAAGATAAAATAACACATAATCGAGCACGCACACTTGTACCTCCATGAATGAGTTTGGTGGAGCGAGAGGAAGTTCCGGAAGAAAAATCCTCTCTCTCGACAAGGCCGACGCGGAGTCCTCTAGTGACGGCGTCGAGCGCCACGCCGGAGCCGGTGGCGCCGCCGCCGATGACGAGAACGTCTAGAGGACTAGTAGCGCCGGCCCCGATCAGCGCCGAGCGCTGGACCTCTCTGGACGGCACGGTGGCGAATGGATCGTGGATCTTCTCCCGGACAGCGGCGAGGTATGATCCCCCGGCTCCGCTGTCGCTGACGGAGACAGGAGGCGAGAGGAGGATGGAGCCGCCGTACGCGGTGGCGACGGCGGCTCCAACGGCGGCGCCGAGTCGCCTGAGGCGAGTCATGGAAAGAAGTGAAAAAAGAGAAGTGAGAAAGGAAGTCTGTGAGGAAATGAAACCAAATGAAATGAAATGAAGAGAAGAGAAGAGAAAACGTTTCGGTTATGATGAGTCAGTTGCGAGTCACGAGGAGAATGACGCTGTCTTAAGCTGTTACGTTTACTACTCAATGATCATTATTTTTTGTGAACGTGAATCTACTTCAAGAAAATTAATTTATGTTAAATTTATAATTTTGCTCTCTTCTTTAGGAATAAGAGTGAATGTGGAAATTGAGTGACCAAACTCTTCTTTGCATCTACTTATTTGTGAATAAAGTAAGAGAAATATGTTAAATTCACTTTCGTCATCCAAAGTCCTGTTATTATATTTTTTATATAGTTACGAGTCATTTAATATTTCTTAAAAATGAAAAAAAAGCTGCATCTTATATCAACGGATCTTCCATTGAATATAAACCCTTAATCAAAATAAATAAATAAATAAATATATATTTTGAAATGTGGAGCCAGATGTTTTCAAATATGATTTTAATAATTTGCTACTAGCCAAGCTGTTCCTGACCGTGACTACGTTGAAAGACTGATATATCTTCAACCATGAGCGCTGTAAGTGTATTATGTTAATATTTATTTTCTATCACATCTTATTTCTAACAGCAATAACGTGTAAAAATCACTTTTCTATTATTATAAATAATAAATAAGATAAAAAACATAATTTTTTTTACCAAGTTTTGATATCCAAAAACTAATTTAACATCACAGTACCTTTTCCTTTTCCAAATATTTCTCCCATCGTAAAAAGGCTAAGGACATCACAAAGACCGAAGACCAAAACCAGTAAAATTAGTTTGAAGAGCAGGTGATACCTTTCAAGACCACTAAGAATATATATATATATATGTATGTGTGTATTTTTTTCTTTTTATTTTGAACAAATTAGAGAAAGAATTTATACAAAGATTTACAGTGGCACAAAGGATAAACAGAAGTTTGCAATTAGATGAGCATGAGCCACAACCACAAGAACGTTTTCAATTTCACATCCTTTCCGGAATGACCTCTTTGTAACTCTCTTCCCATTTTCCATCAAACATTCAACAAACCAACAAGTATTTCTTTTCAAATGTACTTCCCTTTTGTCATTTCAAAATCAGATCTGAATTTGTAGAAAAACATCTGTTCCAAACCTTCCACATTTCCCTGTCTGATAGACTACATTTCATACTCTATTTTATATAAATAGCAATCTTTATATGTTAATACAAATTAAATTCTGAGAAAGATATGTAACTTTGATCAAGTATCTCTATAAAGATTATATAGACTCATCTATCATAGAGATATTAATATAAAGATAAAGATGTTAGAATATCAAACAATAAAAACAACCTATGTGCTCTTCATTCTTTGAAATCACCCACTTTATAAAGAAGGTAATTATCTATCCTCGTTTTGAGAGTTATTTTTTTAGGAAATCTGTTTTATTTCGTAGCGAAAAGTGCCTTAAAACATTTTAGTTTTTAATCTAAAAGAAAGATTGAGAAAAAGAAAATCATAAATAATTTTGTATACTCGTGATAATTCAGAATATTAAATGTCACATAAAAGTGTATTTTTCTTTATCTTCGGATATATGTGATTAAATCATTAAAACTTAGTATTGTTTACTCTATGTCCAATATTCTCGTTTAGTTTTATCTTTATTCTTTAAATCCATCAATTGTAGATCCTATGGTTGCTCGTGGAATGTTACATGCTCTTCTTAGGCTTTCATCATTTACTTTATTCAAGATTTTGTTTTCTTATCCACTAGCCTTCCTTGAACTTTGCCCAAAATAAAAGTAAAATAAACTTTTTTTTTTTTTTGTACTTCTATCCTTGAAGATTGGAAAACCATGATATTTCTCAATTTTTGGGTTACTAATCTAATAAAAAAAATGAAAGATACAACTTATTGAGGAACAGTGACCCGCAAACCTTCCCTTTCTTAAATGTTAGTAATGTTGGTAATCAAATATCCATGATTTTGATTCAAGATTTAATAAATTCAAAGGTTGTTATAGCTGAGTTAATATTTCCTTTGACTTTCTCTCTAATATTTTTTACAATTTTATAAGATTTAACGTTTTATTCTCTTTTGGTATCAGAAAGATAAAGATGTGGTCTTTTTTTTTATATATAGAAAAATCGTTATAAGTTATGTAATGAATTATTTTGTTCTAAGGGATTTCTAAATAAATATTTAAGGACAGGTGCAAACAATTAAATTGTTACGAATGGAGAACATTAAATTTCCAAGATTTCACAAAATAATGCAATAACCAACCATTTTAGTTCAATATATTACTGTAAAACAAGGCAAACTCAAGAGGAGGGTTGGAATATGTTTTAGTAGATATTTTAAAAACTTTTTCAAAAATCTTTAGAATAGGTCTCAATTATTTGATAAAGCACTTACAGTTGGAGTCTGACTTAAAAACAGATGATAAAAACGATAAACAATGGTTTGTAATGCAGACTTCACAAACACTCAAAACACAACAGTGTTAGTTAACAAATCTTTTGGTCGATGATTCATACCCTGTTAAGGTAGCTATTTACTCTGTTGGAGTATGTTAAAAAAAGTGATATATATGAACATGCAGATAATTGGACACTGATGATCATTTTGTTTAAACTATTTACTTCAGGTTAACACATTTCTTTCATCTAAAACCACAATCTGGACTCCTAAGTGCTTATTCATGTTTCAGATTTTGTTAAATTTTCTTAAGTGACATTATAGTTTCCTTTTTTCATTTCTGGACATCACAGACTGAAGCTAAAAATGTATGTCAGAAGAAGTCATCAGAGGTGAACTGTCAAGCTAAACACGTGATTTATTCAGCTTTGGTGTAACCTTGTGGGAACTACTCACCCTGCAACAACCATGGAGACATTTAAATCCTTCACAGGTTTACCACATAGAATACTGGATAAGGTAGATAAAGAAAACGCTTTCAGCAGCTTGATCTATCCTCAAACACACACATAGTATGTGCTATTTAGGGACAGACTCTACTATTTGGATAGGTCCAAAATTCATTGCCTTTGATTTAGCTCTCTTCTACAAAAGTAGTCATTTTTCTAATTACTTGAAATAGCTTTTATTAAAATTCTCACCTCTAAGTTGGTATATATTAGGATATGGAACAAAATAATCTGAGACATGAAGATAAAATGATTAATCTCAAAGCAAGGCTGAGCTAAAACAGCCAAACAAAGCACAAGGAAACTGCTTCAGCTCACACAAAGAGCAAAGAAAGAACATGCAATGTCTCAATGGCTTTCATGGGAATTGAGTTCCTCAAATGCTTGTGTACTTACCATACACAAATTCTCCATCATGTTATACACTACCACAACCCTATCAAACCCCATAACCAGTTAACAAAACCAAAAAAAAAACACAAACAATCCTATTTCACAGACCCTAAACATGGACACGAGCCAAGATGCAAACTTTGGTTGGTCAAATCGCGATGAAGAAGAACTAAAAGCAACCCAATGAAGGGCAACGAGAATGAAGACAAAAATGATAACTCTGTTGACTTTTACTAACTGCTTTATCTTACAGAAAAGAAAGTAACTTTTTCAAAGAAGAGCGATGAGAATGAAGACAAGAAGCGCAGCGATGAAAGAGTACTTGAGGGCAGCAACGAGAATGGCGAGAGAGATGAACAGGAGCTGCCAGAGGACTTGCACGCTTGCCCATGTGAGGATTCCGGTCAGGCCAAGGGCAAGGACGTTGTCGGGGTCAGGGTCCAGAAGGTTCCTCCAATTGAAACCCAAAAAGGGTAGTCTTTGATTGCTCCAATCGTTGACGTTCTCTTGCTGCGGCTTTTTCTGTTCCTTGGAACCATTAGGTGGTTGTGGTTGTTGTGTGTTTCCCTGTTCCTTCAAATCGTTGTTGTTGTTGGCGAATGCGAGAAATTGGTGTGATTTTGAGGGGAGAGAGAAAGGAAGGGGTTTGAGGGAAAGGGGAGAAGAGAAGGGGAAAGAGTGAGAAAGAGAGGGTTTCAACCCTACCAAAGCATTCTTCATCACTGTGTCGGGATTTTGGGAAAATGGAAAGGGAAGAAGAAGAAGAAGAAGAAGAAGAAGGAAGGAAGAAAATGGTGGAGAAAATGAAAATTGAAATCAGATATGCAAATCCACTTTGTTCTGTGGTGTATGTGGAATTTTGTATCCACATAATTAGTCTATATTATTAATTTAGTGGTCTTGATTTGAATCTTATAATAAGTTGGATTACGAAATCTTATTTGTTTGACTTTTACTGAATAAATATTTCATTTCGTTAATTTTTTATATAAAAAATCATTTTTATCTAAGTTAAAGTAATATATACGTGTGTGTTTTGTATCTTTCTAAAATTTAATTACTATTTTAGGGTCTTTAAGTTCTTATAAAATGAGTAAAATTTGATTTTAGGTTCTATAAAAAATTATTTAAAATTTACTTTTTTAATATCTAACATTTATTTGAAATATATATAAATAATATATATTTTTGAGATTTGAAAATATATAAAAAAATTAACATCCTATATATATATATATATAATACACTTTTTCATCAATAAAAAAAATAAAAGAAAATATTTTGAAAATATTTAAAAAAATAAAAAAAAATACATATACATATTTATATCTTAACTTAATTTAATTTTAATTAAAATTAAAACAGATTCAGTTCAATTAAATCACATTAATTTTTAATTAAAATTACGGTTAAACTGAATATAATATATATGATCCTAAGATATTAAAATATTGGTTTTAACTATCTTAATTAAAATTAGTTAAGTTAAAATGATTGTTTTTTCTTAATTAATTATTTAAATTAACAAAGATCATGTGATTACCAACAATAAAAACAATATAGATAAAAAAAAGATTTTACATGAATCGAAATCAAAATTATTCATTTTACAAGATTAAAAACATTTTAAACTCTTATTATTTAAGTTATGGCATGTGACCCAACTTAAATCATAAGCTAAATGGGTTAAAAAAAAATATCTATTACTTTTGTTGGGAGTTTATCTAGGCATTTAACACGTGGGCAAGAGGATGAATGGAAGAAACCAAGGATTCTTAAAACTAAAATATTATTGGATTTGGTTTTTCCCTTTAAGTTATTGATATAGTTTTCAGTTGTACAATGGAAGTGAAACATAGAAATTTAAGAAAAGTTTTATTCCTCTGGGGGGTTCACGCAATACATGGCAATTTCTTTTATCACCTCTATTTTTAAGTCTTCTTAAGTGTGAAAAAAAAAAGTTTAAAATATATATATATATGCATACTGTATAATATGTAAATCTATTTTAAATTACATAATACAAAATTTAAAAATATATTTTAAATTATACAATTTTAAATACATTTTAATCTAAAAATATATTTTGAATTATAAATCCTCAAAATGTGTTCTTGAATATACCATTCAAAATACATTTTAAATATTCATTCTAGATTATAGTAGTGTATAATTTAGAATACATTTCTATATTACATAATTTAAAATATATTTTAAAATCTAAAGATATATTCCAAGTATTACAATTTGAAAAATTATTTCGATTTCCACAACCCAAAATAGTAAATTATGGAAATTTTAGACTTTTCCAACATCGCATGGAGGTGTAAGACGAAGCCTGGGAGTATGGATCATAAAAATAATATTTGATTAATTGATATTATAATGCATAATAAAAATCATCGATGAGATGTTTCTTCGGACATTCTTTTTACACCATCTTTGCTCACTTTGACAAAAACTGTCAAGACAAAGGTAGTTACATTGCTTTAATTCTAATTTTATTTCAATTTAATTTTTTAAAGTATAGATTTTACATAATTGATAATTATTTTACAAGTGGATACTCATAGAATAACAATTATTTGAATAGCAGGTATAAACAAATTTCTCAGTGTTAAATCAAACATCATTTTTTAGAATAGTTCAATGTATTTAACAAATGCATCAATTAAAAAAAATTCCATCTCGTCAATCAAATCACTCTTAACCATTTTATTCATCTCCCTTTACTTTCCTTTATATTTTTTCTTACTTCCTCATTTCCATGCCTCAATACTCACTGGTGAAGTACATATTCTTGTATAAATTACTAATAATGTAAGTGTGAAAGTTTTGCTTCACTAAAAGTAGCTTTATTCCAAAAATGCTACAATTACAGAGAAGAGTTTTAGTAACGAAGAAAACTACAAAAAACGGAAAATGGTTTTCACCCTTTTTCAATATTTAAAAATTAAATTATAATATTATAAAATTTAATGTTTTAACTACTATTCAAGTATAACTCAATTAACAATACACATCTTGAGTTTACATTACATGTATAGACCTACATCAATTTTTCATGAAACGATTCTCTAGAGAGAAAAAAAAAAAAAACTTAAAATGTAAATATACCTCATTCAAAAATAACCTTTAATTCTTTGTAATAATACTTCATGTTTTCGTGGAAAAATCAAATGTTCTAATTAATAATCAAAATAATTTCTTACACAATATTTTGAATTCTAAAAGCATTCAAAATTGTATAATCTTTTAGATTATACAAATTGGAATAATTTTTAGATTATTCGATTCAAAATACATTTTTTAGCAATTTTTATCCAAAAATCTGTTACAGATCGTATAATCTGTTCCAGAACATGTTTTCAAATTGTGTAATTTGAAATTTTGATCCATGAGCAATTTAGACTTTTCCAATACTCCATGGAAATGCATGAAGAGAAACCATGGTAGTGGAGGAAGAAAGAGCCATGATAATGATGATATGTGCATACATGGTTCGGGGGGAGAGTGCAGAGTTGCACTGAGTGGGCTCTTACGTATAAATATGCTTCCCGATCTAATAACAATGATGGGGAAATGGCACATAATTAGGTTTTCAGAAGATAAAAATAATCACTACTATGCATAAATTAGAATCCCTTTCCAAAAAGATAAAAAATAATTACTTGCATGTAAAATTAGAAGAATCTCAGTGTCATACTATTATTATAGGTGCACCCGAAGTAAATAGTAATATAGATGACAATCTGAGTATGCTTATATAAACAGCATATACAACAAAAAATGACTAGTTACTTTAAAATGGAATATTTAGTTCTTCAGCAAGGTCCTGTCAAACCAAACATACACACAAATCATCAATCTGATATGCCATAAGCACATTTGAGGTATATATTTTAGCATAACTAAAGCAGTTGAGCAAGAGTAAAAGCAAGAACCCTGCGAAACACATGTCTCAATTACACAGCAGAGACTCTTATTTATAATTAGAGTAGTACATCAAAACTATTGCAGCAATTAACATAATTATACACACAACTCATTTCACTATTCACAACATTTCTACCAGAAAATCTTTAGATATTTCAGCTGTGCCATTGCCCCAACTGTGAGAACTTCTTAAATATGTAATTAAGACATACATGTTTGTATTAGTAGTTCTGATGAGACCGCTAAGCCAAATAATAAGGAAATATTAAAGGTTCAGCAGGTGAACCAGGAAATTATTTCATACCCGAGAATCATGAATCCTAAGAATGACTAAAATCTGTTTGGTTTGTAAAAAATATTCCTACATATGTTTATATAACTCTTTTGGGATCAAATAATCCATTGGGTGTACATTCAGAGATGGATCAAATTTCTTCTTACCCTTATTTTTATGTAAAGGATCTAGTAGGTTGGGTAGCTTTTGCTATCTTTTTTTCCATTTGGATTAAAGAGTAACGTCATATTTATATTATAAATTTTTGTTATTTTCCATAGTAAATGATTTAATATATTCACTATTTTTATCGTAGAAATCAAAATTCAACATAGAAAAGTTAGATTCTCACCTCTCTTAAGAGAACAATTTCTAGGGAAGCTTAACTAACAAACATTGCTGGGAATTTTAAAACAAACCAAACATAGGAAAATAACAGATTTGAGGAAAACTAAAATTTCCCTCTATATCAACACTCCTTAAGGAGTTGAAGGTTACTAGGAGGGGAAATGGTGTGTGGGCGTGTGTGCTGGTGGGATGGTGGGGGGAGAGGAGATGCGTCAATTAGGAATTTGGTTGTAGGCTTAGAAAGGAGAATTGTGGGTTCCTGGAGTATTTCCTGATATCTCTCCTTTTATGTTTCCGATATGTGGGAATCTCCTTTCATCCTAAAGTGAGATTAATACACTGTTTTTTCATTTCATTTTGAAAATTGAAGGTTATTGTTACGATTGTTTGATTGCTGTTTTTATCAAGTCTTATATCGAGTAGAATATATCACACGTGATACTTAAAGATTATCTCATATAACGGACTAATATTTCGGATCAGGCTTTGTGTGCTTAAGTCTCAGTTGGTGCTTTCATTGGGAGTCAAAAAATGGAATAGCCTACCTAAGACTAGATTAAAGTGTAAACCAAATACAGATAGATAAGTGAAGCAGTCAGGAAAAAAGACTACTAGGAAGTCAGTGTTGATAAAGTAAAAACTGGAACCGCCATGGATGATGGTTGTTAAAAGAAGACACAATGTTAAGTCTCTTATCAAGTATAGAATAAAATACTTAATGTGGTACTTAAGCTTTAGTTGTTCTCACTTCATAAACTAATCTTTTGGGTCAGACTATCCTCATGTGCTCAAGTCCTTATGATTTGACACAAAAGGAACTAGTAGAGGACCATCAGTATCACAACTAGTTGTCATTACTGAACCCCTCTAAGCTTGTTTTAATGTTACTCTATTTTCTTGTAAATAAATAAGCCAAAACCACAGGGAAGCATTTAAAAATTTGAGTCCAGAAACATCACAAAGGACTCGATCCATTTGCGTATTTAGTGCAAATTATGTTCATAAATGATTTTGAATTTGAGATTGAACATTTATTATACTGAATATAAAAAAATATCAAATTGCAGCAAATATATTATTCAAATTAGGAAGCACCTGACCTGAATAAATTGCAATGCCATTTATTTTCTTGTTCAATATTGCTGTTTCTCGTCCGTATATAGGCTCAAGACTATCAGTATGAAGTATGAACATGTTCACCCTCTAACATCAGCAATTATTTGCTGCAAACATTTCATAATATAGGAGAAAGAAGGCCGTCTCCAGGGTTCCCTACAGCACCCACAGATAGTAAATAGAATGATTGTGAAGGAGTTTGAAAGTGGGCTGCTAGAATATCATACTATAATTTCAGACTCAACACGAAGACAAGGTAAAAGGAAAAGTGTCAGAATCTGTTGAACGAAGAATTAAAACTAATTGACCAACATTGGTTGGTACAAGCAGTAAGTACGAATCAAGTTAATTACTGGTTTAAGTTCAAATCCTACTGTTAAAGATATGAGTAGATTACTGTAAATATAGAAACATGTAAACCTAGAAAGTAGGGATCCTTTTTTAATTCACTTTCCTTGTGTCATTAATTTCATTATTTATTCCTTTATCATAAATCAATAGTATATGGATTAGACACATTATTTCAGTAAAATATACAACTAGCATGGCCACTGTTGATGGGTAGTTTGTAATTACTTATTAAGTGGGCTACAACCCTGTTCATAGGAGAAACAACCATCCATGAACCAATGTTTTTATGTATATAAAAAGAAGAAATCAAAATTATTTATTTAATCTACTTACGTGGCCCAGGAGAGCTCAATCAAGGCAGCCACATCAGGATTCACATGCCTTGGAATATCTAGCCTTTTGTCCATAAAACCAACAGCTGCAACAACCTACAGTAACGGCAAATAAAAGTGATGCCTTAGCACTCTCATTTCTATTAAAAAGATGGCACTCCCATATCAAACTAAAAGACACTTGAAGCATATTATACAACATAATGCAAAGAGAGGCTACTGGAAAAATGACCCAGCAAAATACTCAATTAAAACAGCTAACAGCCTCAGTCTCTGATTTTAACTAAATGATATTGTGCTTAGGAATAACAACTTTTTTCTAAAAGAAGACTTCAATAAGATGAAGAGAAAAATTTACAAACAGAGGGTAAGATAACTAATCCACCTCGGAAATATACAAAACAAAAGACAACAAAGAAAATAGAGAAATTCATTCTATCTACCGTATCCAGTATTCTAGAAATTAACTAAATCAAAAGCACTGGGGTAAAGCAAATAACCTGTGAAGGATTTAAATGTCTCCATGGTTGTTGCAGGGTCACTAGTTCCCACAAGATCACACCAAAGCTGAATACATCACATTTTTCGTTTGACAGTTCACCTCTGATGACTTCGGGTGCCATCCATTCAGGCTGTCATGTCCGGAAAGAAAAAAAAAAAAAAGGAATAAAATTATAATGTCAAACCATCAAATAATTGTACTTCAAAGAAAAATTTAACCAAATCTTGTACATGAATGATTCAGTTAATAAAAAGAACTTACAGTCCCGGCTGCGGTTTTAGATGAAAGAAATGTGTTTGCCTTTGTGCGTGAGAGACCAAAGTCACATACCTGAATTAAATATTTTAAACATCAACGCCCAATTATCTGAATGCTCATATAAATTCACAAATGTACATATGAACCGTTAGTGAATGGCTGCATGGGAAATAAGCGCCTAAGCAAAATCATTCACTTTTCGTAGGGGTGGGGTTTTTGGTACAGCAGGTAATAGCAATCTAGGCACTGTTAAGCATTAATAATTAGGTCATAAAGGATGTTGTTGCTTTGACACCATGTTGGAAATATAGGACCTTTAGATATAGGAAAAGACAGAACTCCATGTTTATATTAATTCTAAACTCCTAATCCTAAAGAAAAGGTGGAATATGTAGATACAGAACAATCTGAAATTGATATTGGTATGATGTGATGATCCAAAAGAAAGGCACTAATCTTATACTAACTAGCGGAAACAGGCGCATGTGTCCGCATTTGTCAATTATACTATCTTATTTTAATGAGTTAAAATTCAATACTTATATTAATTTTAATTTTATATATTTATTTAAATAAAAATATATATTTTATTTTCTATATTTGATGTGTAATCAATAATTTGAATCAAAACAACATTGGAGAAGCAATATAGAAAAGTTTTGCATGAAAAAGGGAAAAAAATAATTGTGTTGTGAAGTAGTAGTGTCTGCAATTATTTTAAATAGATGGAAAGTTTATCTCTACTATTTTTCTTTTTGGTTGTTGTATACATAACATAATAATAGTTTTGAGGTTCTAAACGTTAAAAATTTAAAATATAATTAAGGACAAAATAGGAACATGATATGTGTACACAAAATTGGGGTATTGCATTATATATTGTTATAGATGTATAGGTAACATAATAACAGTTTTGAGGTTCAAAATATTAAAAATTAAAATATAATTAAGGACAAATAGAATATGAAATGTGTACACACAATGGGGTACCCCGTTATACATAGTTATGTATGAAATAATAATAATTTTGAGTTCAAAAATATCGAAAAATTTAAAATATAATTCAGGGCAAAATAAGAACATGAAATAACAAAATGAGGGTATCGCATTATGCATTGTTATAGATGTATATGTAACATGTATTTTTGAGGTACAAAATAGTGAAAATTTAAAATATAATTAAACACAAATATGAATATGAATTTTGTAGACATGATGGGAGTATCCTCATTATACATTGTCAACAAATGATAAACTCCCAATCCTAACTAAATAAGTATGGTATGAATGAAATATGAAAATATTCCCATGATATCATATAAGATTAACATATTTTACGATACAAAATAATATGATGACATATTTCTCAGATACTCCAACAAAGTAAACAGTTACCTTAACAGTGTATGAATCATCAACCAAAAGATTTGGAGACTTCAAATCTCTATGAACAATGGGAGGTCTCATTTGATGAAGATAATTCATCCCGCTTGCCTAGACAAACATATGAACATTGCAGTCTGCATGATGCCTACTAAAAAGACATAAATAGTTAAACTAATAACAGTTTTAATCATCAAAGTTATACCACATCATAAGCCATACTTAAGCGACGCCTCTCGCTAAGTGATGATCCAACATTGGGCATGTGCAGAAGTTCATACAAACTGCCTCTGCAATTCAAGGAAATAATTAGCATAAGAACATCACACTCAGCCCAAATCATTTCCAATTATAAACGTAAGCATGGAGCACATTTTTCATTGTTAAAGGAAATTTTTGTACCTAGATAAATACTCGGTTACTATTGATAACTTTGGGGGTTGAATAACTGCACCCATCAAGAGTACAATATTTGGATGCCGAAGGCGCTTCATGAGTGATACCTATGAAATAAACCTGGAATGAATAGCAATCCACGAGGACAAAAAAAAAAAAAACATATATGTACAAAACTAATGTAAAATTGTTCCTCGGCCTCATTCCAAAATATAAAAATGAACGTGAAAATTTAAAAGCAGTAATAACGGATACCTCCTTTAGAAATTCTTCAAATCGCCCAGGATCAAAACCTTGCACTTTAAGAATCTTGACAGCAACATCCTAAGACATTAGATAGTTAACATTTAGTGATTGGATTGTGATTGACCCACACACAGAAAGAGAGGAAAGAAGCAGAAAAAAAATGGGCAAAACTCTTTAATTTGTACAAAGCTTAACGCAACTCCAAAAACTAGCTCATGAAGTGAGGAATGCCCGTGACTTTATAATAAACTTTACTTTTCCCATATCTATAGTGTTCATCGAATGTTGTTTGTTAGAGATATGCTTTTGATTACATTAAATAGGGAAATATCTAACCAAATATTTCACATTATTAGGTATTATTTTATTCCTTTTTATTGTATCTCTTCTTTATTATAAATAAGAATGCTCACGTGTACAAAACACAAATTTACTTATAATTCTTTCAATTGATCTCAGAGCAATACCTTTGCCTTTTTTCCCTAGACACTAACCCTGATTTCATCACTCTGATTTTCTCTCTCCAGTAAACAACACCAGCTGCCACATTTTATTCACACCATTGTCCAGGCCTTTACAGTGACCATATTTGTGTTCAATGTGGGATCTCAACAGTAAAGGGTTTCTGGAGTATGAAACGAAGAAACAAGAGGCAAGGACGGGAATTTAGTGAAAGAACGGAGTGAACGGATGGAGGAATATGTCGGAAAAGAAGCGAAATTCTTAACAGAATGAAGAATTGTGAAAACATAAAGTACGAAAATATAAGAGCAATACATGCCCCCTATCAGGGACAAGGATGGAAATTTGATGAAAGAAGGGAATGAAGAAATATGTTGGAAAAGAAGATAAATATAAGAGCAATATCTGCTCCCTACCAACAATCACACCTCTGGCCCGACAAGATTCCAAAGAAAAATGACAAAGGGCATGTATAAATAAACTTCTCAATAAGTAAAATGAATCAAACTTCTCCAATTCTCTTCAATGAGTTAAAATAAACTAATGCACTTTAACTTTAATAGAAGCTTTCATATAACTTCTCCAAAAGTAGAATTAAATAACATTATTTAATTTAAGACTGACTTATTTTGCTTTTTGTTTCTTCTATAAGTGCTTATTATGGAGTTTATCTAAACTAGGCAAAAGTTGTGTTCTCTCTCACCAATACAATGCTGTTTATGTCAGACCCATATTCTCTCTCTGTGACTAGCTATCCTCTCTCATCTTTACTACTCACAGTACGTCTGAACTTTAGCGTTCCGCCTACATGTATAAACCTGTAAAGGCTTTTCGGGCCAACAAGGACAGTGTATGCCTGTGGCATTATCACAAACAATCAATTCCACAAGGTTGCACCATCCTCTTCCAATGTCAAATTTGGAAAAAGGTGCTCATGGACTTTAAGAGGATTGCCAAAGAGGTTTCCGTGCTACTTGGGTTGTTAACTAAGTTCATTTCATCCCCTTACGTCACCCTCATTCAGCAAAAGTAGAGGCTTCTGCATTTGTAAAATTGGTGACAGTGCAAGGGTTCTCAACCCAGTAGTCTGGGATAGAGGTTGCATTTTCATAAGTCAGTGTCTGTAGGAATTGTTGTAATTTGTAGAAATTACTATATCTACTCACTTTCCTAGGTCCGTTATTTATGAATGTAACATATAGTATAGATTCATTATAATCTAGAAATATAAACTGAGTCCAATTCTTTTCACAGAAAAATCTAGCCTAAGGTTAGCTGATCATCTACCAATTGATGATCAAAATAAGTTTAGCTAATTGCACCATAAAAGCTTGTTTAAGGTGGTGCTCTGATACGTAGCACCCAAACCTATAAGCAGCTGCAATGGCCAGAATTATGCTTCAATACTTGTTATAAATCTTCAATTAACAGAAATACCATCAGGGTACTCAACAGCAAAGAAACAACAACAGTAGATAACTGGATAAGTACTATTCTTGCGGGATGTGATATTGGAAGAGTTGAAACTGGATTTAGTTAAGGAGAAAAGAATAAAATTGCAAGCAGATAACATGAGGGAATTCAAATTTCAAGTTAGGAACTTGGATTACTTCAAAGCACAGCTATATAAACTAAAATTGCAAGCTAAATGAGTTTATGAAAAACTACGACCTCCATTGCAGTTCAGAAAAAGGTGGGTCCAACGACATACAGTTTTGAGATCACTTTCTACTGCATGAAGGATCCTGTTCTCCATGTCTTGCAGCTGAAGTTGCCATGTTGGCTGTCGTAGCAACAGTACCATGCCAGCACCTTCTCAATTTTTTAATACAAGAATGGGAACTGCAAGTAGTTCTAGAGGCAATGTTTTTTGTGCGTAAATTACTAAGCTATGTTTAGATTAAAGTTGGAAAGTACTTTTGCAAATTTCAATGCACAAAATGAAGGAGAAATTTCATATCTTTGGAAGTCAAAATACTTATGAGCTCTTCCAACTGAAATTCAAACATGCACTTAATGGTTCTTGGTCAGTTCTCATTAAATGGGAGAATCTTGTAAAATAACTTCTGTATGTAATGCTTGTAACTGCACATGAATTTTATATTTCTGTTTCAGTTTCCTAAATAAATTCATAGTAGTTAGTTATTGACATTTTTACTTGAGGAGCAAATCAGTTGGGTACTACTCCTACTTGATTGAGGAACAAGTCTGGTAAATACTGATGATTATATCTCTTAATTTGTATTTTGCTCTTTCAACCATTATAATTGTAAATGTTGTTGATAAAACAGTATCAGAAACTCCTTGCTTTTAGATCAAGATATTCCAAAGTATTTTGCTTCCCCTTCTTCCTTATCTCATTTTTCTGTCATAACTCCCACAAAGGTTGTCAAACTCTCGACTTAACTTATAAAATCTTACGACTTTACCATACTAGATAGAGAAAACAAGTTAACTCGCTATCAAACTCTTTACAGAATAAACTTGAGTAAACCTTTTAAACTTGTGGTAAACTCGCACAAACTATGGAGTCAAGAAGCAAGTTAACAAGTTTGAAATCAAATGTATTCTTGTCAGACTTTTACCCAACAATGACAATATTTTATAACATTCAAATTATTTTAAGAAATTAAATCCTTTTTGAATTGTTTTAACATTAAGAACTTATGAATATATATATATATATATATATATATATATATATATATGATCTAACCCCCCATGTTGTTTAATCTTATTTAGCACTAATGTACTATCATAGTTTATTATTGTGATTTGCTACTTTTCTTTATTATGATGTGGAAATATTGAGTTTTATTATGTATTAAAAGTATTATATCATGCATATACGTCATTAATAGATTCTTAATATTATTTTTATATTAGGCAAACTCTTATAAGTCTAAGACTTGAATATACGAGTCAAGTTTAAAAAACTCTGAGTATATGTAATCTCTTGAGTTTATGATTGGTTGTTTGATGAAATGCATCTCGAGGCTACAAAAAGGGTTTTTATATATGTCAAATGCATATGCAATTTTGTTTTTAAGTACAAGAAGATTGAAAATCTCAAGTTGATTGGTTTCTCTAACAGTGATTGTGGTGGCTCAATTTGATGATATGAGAGAAGTACTTCAAGGTACTGTTTGGCTTTAGTTCGAGTTTTTCTCTTTTAGCTAGAAAAACAAAGAAATTGTTGCTCAATCTATATCAGAAGCTGAAATTGTTGTTCTACCACTGTTTTCAACTGAGTTTTGAGATTTTTAATTAACCTTAACACGGAGCAGAGGGCAAGCACAGGGATTATTGCTGACAACCAAGCTACAGTAGTCGTATCCCATAATCATGTCTTTCTTGGAAAAACTAAGCATTTCAACATTAAGTTATTTTTCTAAGAAAAATGGAGTTGTTATTCTTGTTTACTGTAAAAACAGAAAACCAGGTTGTAGATGTTTTCACTAAGCCACTACCTGTCAGCAAGTTCAAGTTCTTAAGACAAAGTATTGAAGTTTCCATTCTTGAAGCAAGGAGTGCTAAATATTTGCTTTACGTATTGCACGTAACTGGACATTAATATATTTTCTTTTTCAGTTTCCTAAATAAATTCCTAGTAGTCCGTTATTGACACTTTCAGTCAATGACTACTTGTACTTGAGGAACAAGTCTGTCAGTTACTAACAATTATATCTCTTAATATGTATTTTTCTCTTTCAATCATTAAAAATGTAAACGTTGTAGATCCTAGGTTTTAGCACAAGATATTCCAAAGTACCAAATTCCTTGCTTTTAGCGCAAGACATTCCAGCATATTCAGCTTCCCCTTCTTCCCTAACTTATTTTTCTGTCATAATTCGAACAAATCTTCTAGATCATTAAAGTACTTGGGAGAACTTTCAAGATATCCACAGTTGGTTGCCAAATTTCCCCCACGAGGGAAAGATAAAACTGATTGGGGTGGGGTGGATGGGCTACTGACCCAATATATAGGAGAGGAAAGAAACAGAAAAATGGGCATACCAGTAGAGGTAAGACCTCTTGGTGTATAAGCAAGGAGGAACAACGGATCACCAAAGGAAAATTGACGAAGAAATTAAAAAAGTGGAGGAATCAGGGGGTACATGGAAGAGAGAGGAAAATTCTTAATAGAATGAACAGCGGAGAAAAGAAGATTGGGGGTTGAAATTTGGAGAACCACACATGTAATGATGAAAGAAATCATGGGAGTGGATAAAATATGATAGGGTATCTGAGCATTTTTTGTATTGAAGAAAGCCTATGCCTAAGGATGAGTGTGAACTACTTTCTTGAACCTTTTTTCTGGTTTCTCTTTCCTGTGTGTTTTCTATTTCATGGGACTGACTCTTGAATGGTTTGAGGAGAAAAGATCCACTCATACAAGTTGAATAATATCAAGAATTTAATTTCTATAGATTGTATACCATAACCTTATCGAACAAAGAAATGACACCATGAAAACAAGGGAGTGAGCATGATATTAATGATGATCATATTGGTAAGTAGGTTTTCTTTGTTTTTATGGACACATTCAATCAAATTGCACTCCCATTCCTAATTTCCTCTAACCATATTAAATGGAATAGAATTAGCAGAAATACTATCATCATTACAATGTGGACAAATGAATATGCATAGAATCAAAGAAAGAAATGCTTACACAACCACGCCAGTCTGCACGAAGGACAGTTCCAAATGACCCTGAAACAATTATCACTGTCCTTATTTCATTGTTTCAGGATACATTTTCTCAAAAATAAATGATAGCTTTGGCAGAATCAGTAAATTTTTAGTGTATACATCATGCGTCAGGATTAAAATATAAAACCTGTCCCAATGTTCTCCTTCAAAATAAGTTCACTCCAAGGAATATCCAGATCCTCCTCGTCAAGATCAACTTCATGACTTGGATAATCCAATACTGGCTGGTCTACTTCATTGAAATACTCATATTCCTCTGCACCAGGAACTGCATAAGAATATCAAATATGGAGAATCCAACGCCACTACAAATAGAAAATAGAGCATACAGATTATTTTGACCTTAATTATTAAAAACCTTTTTGCTAGTCCATATATCAGTCAGTTCTTATCATGTATGATATGTTCTTTGAGAAAGACATGGTTCCACTCTTTCTGTACTTTTCATTCGGGATAAGAAACAGTTCATTCTTACTCAAAGCAATCAGATGGCTGTTTCCACCAGTATAATTTGCACCCAAATCTTCGGTTCGCTGTAGATCCATTCTGTCACTGTGATTAACAGCAGGTCCTGTCATGATGGAAATTAGTAACTTTAGAGCTGTATGAACATGTGGACAGAAACCATGTTAATCTCTTGATACTCCTCATACAACCTTTATATCCTGAAATTATGATTATATTATTTCCTCCTTAACCACAAAACTACAAACTATCATACACTATATAGTAACAGTCCCACATTGACTATATTTGTAAAAATGTAATTATGGTAAAAGTACTACGGCTGATTACTAGTTAACATCGATTTAAACATATTTTTGGAAAGTAATTATTCAATTTAGTCAATATATTGTAATGTATACAATACTAACTAGGTCGGCAACCCACAGCTTCAACAATCATGTGCTTCTAGAGGAAAATGCATTAAAAAGAAAAAGAAAAGATATAAATGGTCTAATTAATTAGCCTTCTGTGTAGGGTACCTTTCAATGTTTCACGTAAATCCAAGGTAAATTTAAGGTTAAAAAGTTCAGCGATATAACTATAAAAGCACAGGCAATCAAAAGAAGGAAGACTTAGTAATTTTCAGTATAAAGGCAAATAAAAGATTTTTATTCTCAAGAGTAATTCCACATCGTAAATATATTCTTTTACAAAAAAGCATCTAGAGCAAAGAAAATAACCTGGTGTAGTATCAAATACAAGATGCAGTGCTTGACTGTCCAAGAAATACAATTGAGCTAGTGTCTTTGTATATTCAGCTGTTTCAACTGGCTTGAACTTTGGATGACATAGTGGTGAAGCAACCAACATTGAAGATGCAGAATTCAGAGAAGAATCGGGTTGACATGCTGCCCCAGGCCTTCCAATTAAATCAATCATATACTCCCTAGAGGTGTATACAGTATTTCTAAATTAATTGAGCGCTTAATTTTGTTTCAGCTAATAAAACCATGCCGTACACATTTTCTATGTAATAAGAAAAAGTAAAACAATTAAACACATTGGTAAACAAAATTCCTCCCAATTACCCTAATATTTAATTAATACTACAAAAAACAAACCATAATAAAATACTATTGAACTGATAAATCATGAATATTAGTTTCCAAACCCTGATAAAAATTCATAACACACAACCTTCCTTCACATAGTTTGTGGATAAGTTCAGTCCCCCATTTGAAAATGCTAATAAATATAATATTAGATTTTTGGTGGAATAGAAAATATTATTAGGTTAAATATTTGTAAGTGTTTCTCTAATTTCCTTAGAAGTACACATTGGAGCTATTCAATTTATAGGAGAGAGAACAAAATTACAAATTATTCAGTTATGTTATTTTACGCTAACAACATAAATATAAAATCAATCTTGGTCCTAATATCATCATTTACTATATCTATAAGATTTTATCATAGCTACAAGATTCTAACACTCCCCCTTCAAACTAAAGCATATAAGTTGTGTGGTCCAAGCTTCTTACATATGTAGTTAATCAAAGGAGCCATTCCTGACTTAGTGAATATATCTATAAGTTGATCAAGAGAATTAACAAAGCTAGTATATATTTTCCAAACATAACTTTCTCTTTGACAAAGTGACGAGAGACTTTAATATGCTTCATCATTTCATGGAATATTGTATTTGAGGCAACATGCATGGCAATCTGATTATCACATGTAAGTGATAATTGTAAAACCTCCCAAATTTAGTTCCTAATGCAGGTTTTAGCTATATAATCTTCTGACTGGTTACAATCATAGCTTGATACTTTGCTTCCACACTGTGTCTGGCTACAACGTTTTACTTGCTTTTCCAAAAGACAAGGTTTTCTTCTACAAATATAAGAAAACCAGAGGTGGACCTTCTATCAATGGGGGAGCCTGCCCAGTCTACATTAGAATACCCCACAACTCGAGTGTGTCCTCTATCTTTATACAAAATACCCTTTCCTGGAGCTCCTTTAATGTATAATGTATTGACCAATGTGAGTCACAGAGTCTCAATGTTTCTTACATGGAGAGTTGAAGAATTGACTCACTACACTTACTACGAACGAGATATCTAGACAGATAACATAGTACAACAATTCAACTTCCCTACCAATTGTATGTAACTTTCAAAATCTAGAAGAGGCTCCCTTTGATTTGGCAGGACTTTGATATTGGAATCCATTGGAGTGTCAACGGTCTTGAAATTTAACTTTATTGTTTCTTTCAAAATATCCACTACATACTTCCTTTGGGATTTGATCCGACTTTTGGATTGAGGTAGCTCTATCCCCATGAAATATTTTAGTTTACCAAGATCCTCCATTTGAAAATGCTTGAAAAGATGTTGCTTTACTTGCATGATGACAATAACTAGATATATTCAACCACCGAGTGAGTAACGATAAAAGACAGAGTGGTCAACATCACTCTGAGTCATACCAAATTGTTGAATCTAAGTACTATTTACTAAACCATGCTCTAGGTGATTGACTCAGGCTATATAAAGATTTTCGTAGGTAACATACAAGACCAAAAGACTCCCACAGAGGAGCAAAATCAAGGAAGTTGCTCCATGTAGACTTCCTCGAGCAAATAACCATGTAGAAAAACATTCTTAACAAATAGACTAATGAAAAAAGATAGCAATGGACAGGGAAATTGTCGCACAAAAGCAATTTTGGCAACCAATGGAAAAGTACCCCATAATCCAACCCAAAATCTAAGTATAGCCTTTTGTAATGAGACAAGACAGAACATATTGAGTGTTCTAGCTAGAGGGATCCTCATATCTCTTGGCTAGCACCCACTGTGGGGCCCAATGAAACACTTCTCGATGCCCCATCTTAAGAGAAACTAATGAGCCCAATGGAGAGGCAAAATAACGATTGCAATACCACGTGGTGGCAAAGATTATGTGATTCCCGTTTCTATTTCTCTATGTTACTTTAACATGTATTGATATATTTGCCTTCGGTTAAAAGTTATTGTCAATATATTAGTACTAAATTGTTATCCTTTTAGAAACTAGATTGTCCTCCTATTCATCTTTTATATATACATTTATTTTGCATGTTTTATATCTTCTAATTGTGATCTACATTCTAGGTTTGTTTTTCTCAAAAAAAATAAAAATAAAAATTGACAATTGGTTTATCATATACGCAATTATACTTCTTTTTAATAACTTTATATCTCCAACATGATTTCTTTTTACACTAAATGTGTTAACTTTAAGTTGTAAAAATTCCGGTAATATCAATTCTTTCTAATTTTGTTAAACATATTTGTATTGTTATTGCAAATAATTAATATTTCAATAAAAAAATACTTTATGGAAAGAGTTTTGTTATTGCAAATAATTAATATTTCAATAAAAAAATACTTTATGGAAAGAGTTTTGTTATATGGTTTTCAGATTTCAAACTTTTTTCTCTATTTATGTTCATTCCCTTCATCTAATATTTAATTTGTTTAAATATAGCCATTTATTATTAAATAGATTCAGAAAATCATTAAATAAAAATATCTTAATTATTTTGTTACGATTAATCAAAGTAGTGAAAACTATTTATTTTTAAAAGAAAAACAATATATCATTATGCTAGTAAAATTAAAAATATTTTATATTATTATCTATTTAAAAAAAATGAATAAGATGTTAAATATATATTTTGATAAATGGAGCTATATGCATACATTTTTTGTATCTTTCTAATGTTTCCTTTGTAGTAATACTTAAGGATTCTCATTTCTAGTCAAATTTAAAAGAATAAACAAATTCAAATGAAATAGTGCTCACCTACACAAAAGTTGTCAGACCACCTTGCAGTGGCCCATAACATCCTACATCTTCATGCCCTACTATGTTCACATCCCCCCATCACAACTTCCATGCTACAGGGCTAAGGTGCTTTAGGGATTTTGATCTTAGGCGCTAAAAGTCCCCTACACAGAGGAAAAGGGTGAACAAGTACTCTAGGGATTCTGATTCCAGGGACTAACAAGTCCCCTTAAACAAGAGGAAAAAAGCCAACAAGTGTTCTAGGGATTTTGATCCCATGGACTAACAAGTCCCCTACACATGAGGAAAAGGGCCAACAAGTGCTCTAGAGATTTTGATCCAAGGACTAACAATCCCCTACACAAACACACTCTAGGGATTCTAATCCCAATCACTAACAAGTCCCCCACACATGCGGAAAAGGGTCGAGAGTCCTAAATATTCTTATTAAAGAATCCTAATTCATGAGCTTGATGTAAGAGTGAACAGCATAAAACTTCCTATACCAAATGGAAGGAAGGCAAGAGTCCACTTCTGTCTAAAAAGGGTTGACACTCCAACTGTAAGTCACGACTAAAGCAATTCATAAAAGAATTTAAGAGATCTACCCAAGCCACGACTAAAGCAATAAATTAAGAGATCTACAAAACCACGACTAAAGTAATTTGCTAAAGAACTTGAGAGACTTACACAAGTCACAACTAAAACAATTCCCGAAAGAAATTCAGAGATCTACACAAACCACAACTACAGCCATTCGCGAAAGAATTTGAGAGACTCGTGAAAGAAATAAAAGACATGTAACGAACAAAATCGAAAGCCCTACCCAAGTCAAGTAACAAGCAAAATACATAAATGCTTTGAATTGTTCATCAATATTTTTTTCCATATACAACAATTGTTGTGTAATGATAGGTAGGATTTGGAATAAGTTTTATCTGAGGGGTTGTATAGTAATAAGTAGGATTCTAACCTACCCTAAATAAGTTTTATCTCTTAAAAACAATTAGGAGTAATAAGATACAAATATCAACAAATAAATTGGAGTATATTTGTCTCCTATAGGTTTTATCACAATCAAGTTAGAGTAAACACTTAATATAGGACAAATCTAAAGAACAATCTAATAAAAATTAATACAAGTAATCAAAACCAAATAATTGTTAAAATTAGGGAAATAACCAATAAAATGAGACATAAATTATGAATGTAGACCTTCTTAACCTTAGAAATAGAATTACTAGCCCAAGAAAATACTTGGCTATGAAAAAGACCAGTAAAACTAAGACGACACAAAACATACTAAATGTTCTTGCTAGAGGGATCCTTATATCTCTTTGGCTAAAACACTACCATTTCTTACCTACCTCTCAATGTTGCAAACAATTAAAAAACATATATTCATTACCATTTTTACCATGTGTAATTTTAATTACTTAATTAATGCAACAAACCTGTCAGAACCAAATTGCACTATGCATGAAGCTCCCATATCCTTTCTGCAATATTTGCAGCCCTTTGCAATACGGCATGGTAGATTGATTAAGTCAGCCAACACCTACAATTTAAATTGTTATAGGACATTCAACAATCAAACTTCACTAGTATGCAATATGAAGAATATTCTCAGTTAGAAACTCTCAGTTATCTGCTTTACGATGGAACAATGAAAAGAATAAAACAAAGAACAGCATGTATGTCTGAATGATATTAGAGCAAAAATAATTTAACCAGAAAATCATTGCGAACAAAACATTAAATAATGAATTATACTTTAAACAGCAACGCTCGGTGGACACAAAGGCCAATGGGTAAGCTTCCAATTGGAAGAATGACAGAGTGAAGGCAGCTTTTAAGAAGTTGGGTGCATTCCTTCCAGCGCATACCTAAATTTTCCTCGGTTAAAGACCCTCCCCTTTAGAAAACAATCAAAACTCATTAGGAAGATGTGACTTTCCAAAACAATTCTTTTTTATTTCTTTAAAAATTGAAGACAGTTTACTGACCCCATCCTATTGCAAACAAGACTTGCAAGCTGATCAGTTGCATCTTTTGTGGTAATCCAGTTATTTGAAAGACTTGCTACCCTGTTTTGCAGTTCTCTCAGACCAGGATCTCTAGACTTGTCAACAGCAACCACAACAATTGACGAGTCATCACCAGGTTCAACTGACATGAGTGATTCAAATGATGGAATAATACCAACATTCTGCAAATCAGTACTTAGAGTCCATGTGTATGCATCCATCCCATGGATTACGTAAAAGCCATCCAGAATTATGTCAGAGTATTGCAAACAACCATTCACCTGACCAATATGAAAGCATATAGACACTCAATATATTTACAATTGAAGAAAAGGTTTATACTTAAACACAGATCATGTGCACACGCATTATAGCTCCATGAATTAATCATTCAATTTAAAGGTGCATGAATGATTCTAAAGTTACTTTACACTATCAAAACCCACATTACTTATAACTGTGAAACAGGCTACACTCAACTAAGCTGAGCTGAATGAGTACATGGTATAATCTCACAAGTGAGGATTGAACCATATAGAGACAAACTTGTCAATCAACATAACTTAGGTGTGCTATAAAAATCTCCATAAGCATATTTAGAAGAAAAAATAAATAAATTTCTATATTATTTCCTATAACTGATATTGCAGATTTTCAGTTATTTGGGTTGAACTAGCTGTATATAAACTACAACAGCTTTTGACTAAACACAAAAAATATAATAGTAGTCAACTTCTTTCCTATCCCTCTCTATATTCTAAATTCAGATACCTACCAATTTACTTAAATAATAATAATCACCATAACAATATAATAAAAGATGATGTTACTCCAATATTTTAAAAATTATGATTTTTTTTCTCATCTTACATTTGAAAATTCTGTGAATTTCAGATATTCCAAAAAGAAAAACATACAAAATTATCCACTACATAACATAAAAATCCTAAATCCAAGTAACGAAATAATAGGAATTTAAATAAATTATGACATCAAAAAACCTAAACCTGATCCTATTTATAGAAACAGAAACAGCTATATACCCAAAAACGGTGAGATAATGTCTGAGGCGGAGAGGAAGAGTGATCGGATGAAAAAGAAGAGTGAGACGAAAGACGAAGGGCGAGTGCGAGCTGCAACTGATAACTCTGCTCCGTTTGTTTGGCCAAGCTCTTGAAGGAACCTTGTTGTTCTTCTTCATCGGCGCCACCAATACTCATTCTGTTGCGCTCAGATTCAGATTCGGTCTCTGCATCACTATACATTACTCTTACTCCTTTTACCAGAATCGGAATTCTCTATTCGAATGTCCAAACATGGAAGAAAGTTTCGGACAGGTTTCTTCCACCTCTGTCCCTTAACACAGTATTATTCGGTCCCCCTTCTTTTATTTTCAGTAAATACACTTTTCAGTAAATAAACTTTTAAAATGAAAAAGTGGTACATGTACATTTGTGATATTTTTAGTGGTCACCGTTTCAAAAGCGATTCTGTGTCACACACGACACCTTTATGACACAGATGTTACCTGATTTCTAATAAAGTTTTACTAATCTATAACTATATATATATATATATATATATATATATATATACATTATATAATGTAAGGTTTGAGAATATTAACTTAATTCACCGCACATTAAATACTTATATATAGTATAAAATCATAAAATCATTTTATGAAATTTCTAATCTAAAAATAAATAAATTATAATATAATGTTAAGAGTTCATTTTTTTATTTTATTGGTTTAAAATATATTTTATGAATGATGGAAGATTGAGGTCCCCAAAAGTATTAAGAGTTTTCTCATTATTGGTTGATAATGCAAAAGGATCACAGAGACTACATAAAGAGATGTATTAATTATGGTGACAGCATCATTTATGTGAAGGTTGTAGAGTTTGCATCACATCATGTTATCATAATTGTTTGCACATAAGAAATGGATATAATGGGAGCTCAAAATTATGGCAAGAAATGGATAGGAAGAAGAGAACATCTCAACACAAATAAATAAAGAAGGGGTTAATCTTTTGATACCCTGTAAACAAAAAAATTACAAAGGATGGGAAATCCAAATTTAAAAAAACTAGATAAGATAAAGATATGTATAACTTAGAGATAAAAGTTGCATTGCAAACTATTAGATTCAACTGAAAAAGTTTAATACATATAATAGACCTAAGTAATTTAATGATATTATAAATGCTATTTTACATTGAATAAAATTCATTTCATACTTACATATATTATATTTAATATACCCGGATCACAGTGAATAAAGTCTGGGTGGCTCCCTCTTTATACCTATATGACACTAATGTTATTTTAAAATTATTTTTTCATTTTCTCACAAATGACAAATATTTTAATTTTAAATTTATTAAATTAATATCAATTTATTTAAAATAATTGAAATTCAAAATTCTGTGATAATTCTATTACTAAAATTGACTCAAATGAGAAAAGGTGTATTTAATTTATTTTACCACAGTAATATATATATATATATATACATATATATATATATATTATTGATAATTATAATATTTAATATACTTATATTTATATATTTGAGAGTACTTGTAACAATATTTATTTAACATCTAAGACTTGAAGTTAATGTTGTCACAGAGATTGACATGGATTAATTTGTGAAATAGGACATCAGTTGTAAAATATTTATTTGTGCATATGCCTTAGGTACAAATTTTGACATCATATAGTCTTTAAATATAATATGTATTTTGATAAGACATATTTTTCTCTTGTAATATCAATTAAATTATATAAGATAACATAAGAAATATTTAAATATAACATTCCAAATATCCAAACATAACTTAGAAATAATTAAACAAAATCTTCATTCATTTAAACATAAGTTACAACTCAATAACTACATACAAAATTTTTTTATATTTAAGTTATATAATTTAATTATTTAAATTAGATGTTCCAGTTGAAGTATATATACTAGGATGATGTACAAGTTTATTATCGTATTTAAAATTCTTAAATGATTACACCTACACCTACTTATATTTCTTATAAATCAAATTTTATTTTAAATGTAAATTAATTAATTTATATTTTAAAATTTTATTTTGAATTACTTTATAAACAAAATTTACTATGATAAATGTGTAGATATATGTTTTTTATGGTTTAAAAAAATACTATTTTTTCTTACTTTTCTATCCTTCATGGCACACCCCATAGAAAAAAAAAGCACAAATTTTCGTAAGTTAAAATATACTTGACGTATATGACAAAATAAAAGTACAAATATCTAAAAATAAACAGCCCACAAAAAAAATACAGATAAAAACTCAAAAAAAACGTTGATTATTATACACTCACACATAAACAAATATTATATTGTGCATATGTATTTTAATCTAAAAATTAAAACTTAACAAAGCAAAAAAATTATTACCAAATCATTAAAACATAACATTACAAATATTCATTAAGTCATTCAAATATAAGTTATAACTAAAAATATAAACATACTTTTCTAATATAATTATTTTTTAAATTTAAAATAATTATAGATGCATTGTATAAAGGAGAAAAAATGGAAGTATCATAAGGAAAAATCCAGAAGTACCATCTAACATCAACCAGAACTGGTGCAGGCCAACTCAGAAACCAAACATCAAACACCATCTCTGCGTCCATTCTCAAGGGTTTTTGCTTTCAATTGTTTGTCTCAATTCACCTTCGCGCATAGCTCTGCGGTTTAGGAGCAATCGACATGGCGAATTTCTCGTCATCGTCATCTTTGAACTCTTCATCATCTTCGAACTCTGAGAATTCCAATTCCAGAGAACTAGTGTGCGTGGGAACGTTGGAAATCGCCACTCCCAAACCCGTCGGCTTCCTCTGTGGTTCAATCCCCGTTCCCACTGACAAGTCCTTCCACCACGCTTTCCATTCCGCTCTTCTCCCTAATCCCCAAACGTATACACACACACTCTCTTTCTATCTCAATAATTGTGTTTTTGTTTTCGTTTGAATTATGTGTTGAGTTTTCGGAATTAAGTGTGTTTGTGGTTGTTTCAGGGGGAATGCTCCGCGTTACCGTTACCGGATGCTGCCGACTGAGACTGATCTGAATACTCCGCCGCTTCTGGCCAATTTTCCGGACAAGGTTCTTCCTGTTGGCGCTGTGCACTCCAAGACAAGCGGAGGAGGTGCTTACTGTTTATGTTTGGAGTAAACTGATTATATGTTATGAGTGGAAGTTCATGTTCAATGGTTCAGTATGTTATATTCTACCTCTTCACACTTGGTGGTTGTCTGTTTTTGTTTTCAAGTTCTTAAAACTCTGTCAGTAAGTTTCAATTGACATTATTGGAAAACAAAATTTGGTGGAAAGTGACTCCTTTAGTAATTTCTGAATAAAGTGAAAGTTTGGAAGTTTGGTTATTGCACCTTGGATAAGTCTTGGTTGTTGTCTTGAAGTGAAAGTTAGTTGCCGACCTTGTGAATGGTGTTATATCATGGTTCTGAGATCAGTATCCTATCTGTTGTACTGATCTCTCTTGTTGTAATGGGACTTTGTTAGCTGACCTACAGTTAAAAGGGTCTAAGTTAGCAAGGGCGACAGTAGAGCTTAGGACTAAAGGACGAAAGTCCAAGCTAGTAAGCCAAGGATGGAGGTCCAGTTCCTAAAGGGGGAAGTAGGTTTCTCTAAAGTTTCAACCTTACAGATTCCAACTACAAGCCACCGGCAACCAGTGGGGAGTTGAGCCCAAGATTATGTCTCGTTTCAGATTTTCAAAAGTACTGGCCAAGTTGTTCACTGGTTGTGCTTATTTGGTAGTACTACACATACAGGTCAGATAGGTATTACTATGCATAAGTCAACTATTCTAACAAATTAGCCCATCTAAATAAGTTTCACAATTCTAAGAGTAAATTGCTGAAGCGTAGACTATGCATTTTGCTGGTACTAAGCCTAAACTTAAATGTTGCATATTTTTAGGTAAATGTGCTTAGCTAATATACAATTTCCTTCTCTTGCAACTGCTGAAAAACAACCATGTGCAATTCTAATGTTTTATTTCCTAAACAAGGAGAATATGTTTTAAATAAGAAAGGTTGATCATATTGAACCAATGATGCATGGTGCCCACATGTTTGAGGTGCAATTAAAAGAGTTAGATTAGAGGTACTAAAATTACTTCATTTGTACTAAAGAACCAATACCATAGCGAGCTAGATTTTAGCAACCTTATGAATTCATCAACTGGTTCCTTAAAAAGAGCTCCTCTCTGCCTCTTGAGTTGTAACACCAAATTTAAGTGTTGATCTAGAACCTAACTTACCACCCTTTAGTTGTGTTGGTGTATCCCATGAATTTTCTAGGAAGTTTTTCGGGCATGACGTGGTTTATTGCCTTGATCATGCTAGAGATTTGAAGATTTCTTCTTCCATGCCCAAAGCATTTGTCTGAAGAGGTGGATCTACTTTTTGTCTTTCTCATCATCACCCTTATGTGAGTTTCCTCTGTTCTGAGGCAAGGCTTTCACCCAATGAAGGCAATGTTGCTCTCCCAGTGATTTTATCGTGAACTTCATCTAGCTTCTCATTGAGACTGCTAGAACCTGAAATGTTCTTCCTTCTTCCACTGTTTGTTTATGGTGTTTGACATTCTTGGTTGACTTCCACTTGCAAATTTTCAAGTGATCTAGCTTCTGTCACACCCACTTCAAAGAGTGGAAGTATCTCTTGACATTGCTGAATTTCTCTGACTTGTAAGGTGAGTTCATAAATCTGAGATTTATTCACAAGATCTAAAAAATATACTTATGTGACACTATCCCACAATTCTCTAGCTGCAGAATTACCATGTAGTTGCTACTGATTTCTCTGTTTCAACAACCACATCATAACTATGGAGTTTTCAGCACCCCACAGCATGTTGTGGTTCTGTTGTCTTGGGCTTGAGTTGCTCACCAGTGAGGTATCTAAACTTTCACTCTGCCACTGATATACATATAAACAAATTGGGGCCAGTGCAGTAGTTCGATCCATTAAGTCAAAAGAGTTGATTTGAACTGAATGAGAATCGCTGAGAAACAACCTTCTACTAGGATGCAAATTTTGATATCAGTGGTGGCTGAGGAACTGTCACCCATGGCTCTGCATATCAGAGACACAGAGGTCATCCTTTCATACCAAGTTGAAAATATGGACTATTGTTTTTCAATAGAAAAAACTTGCAGGGATTTCTTCCTTTTAATAAAGGGGGATTACGGAAGGTGATATCCTAAACAGGGAAACTAAATCCTAATAAAGGAAAGAAAATATCACAACAATGAATTACCTAAAAAAGGAATAGAATAATTGCTAGTTGTACAGGAATAAATACATAATCAAATTTAATTACAGAGATATTTTCAGGGAGTCAAACAGGTTTAATCCTCTTCTGTCACCCCATCAGCATAAATGAAGCAAATCCATTCAATCTGCACTTCTCCCTTGTACTTCTCACTAACCAAACACACTGTTTGTGTATTCTTTCTTTCCAGCACACTAAGAGGGTTAAATCTATAATTCCTTCTTCTTGGGTTGATACTGTTCTCATTACTAGTCATTGAAAAAAGAAAACGAATGTTTTAATGAAATACAGATGCATGCTATCATGATATACGGATGATGTATGGTTGGTTTTCATTTCTTTATCATAGATTCATAAAATTCATATTACAATTTTTTTTTAAATCTCAATTTGTTGGTGACAGATCTTCCTTGGGAAGGAACTGCTGTTGCATCAAATTTCAATAGAAAATGTGAGGCCCTTGCGGTGTCTGGTTTGGTTGATTATGGAGATGAGATTGATGTCATTGCCCCAACAGACATTTTGAAGCAGATATTTAAAATGCCATATTCCAAGGCTCGTCTATCAATTGCCGTTCGTCGCATTGGTCATACTCTTGTCTTAAACACAGGGTGTGTATTTAACATACTCATGATTTCATTATTTTTCCATGACTAACTTCCGCTTAGTGACCTCTTATAATTGTTGTTGACTGTCTTTTGATTCATGATACTTTTTTTTACTCTAGAAAATTGAGCTTCCCTAACTTTTGTAGCAATAAGAAATTGAAATTTTTATTTTGATCTGAAGAGAATATTAGCAGTTGAAGATTACGATATTATATGCTTAAACAAGGAAGGAAATAGGTTTTATTGCATCTACTATGTATAAATTGTGCATTCTAATTCACATGGTGTACATTTGACCTACTCTTGATTTAATTTTTTTTGGCATGACTAACTTCCATTTGATTGTGGTTTTCTTGCATCCACTGTCTATAAATTGTGCATTCTAGTTCAGGATCTATGATATTTGAAAAGATGATTTTTTTTCATAGGATTCGTTCAGATGATTTATAGGAACTCAATCTTATTTGGGAAAAAATAAATCTTATTTAAGAATGTTTGGTTATTAAGTTCTACTGGATTAAATCATCATTTCTGATTCTGAAACTTGCTATTTGACTAACTTTTTTTCTCTGTTTTTGACAACCTTTTATTTATCACGGAGAAAAACTGGAGGGCATGTGAATGAATCTGTGTTGACTACAAGGAGGAGGCTTTTATTTAAATACAATTTATGATGGTTACATAATGCAGTTTATAAAATCTTAACAATATTTTCCTATTTACACAGTATATTACATAATTACAATATTCAAGCCTTTGATTCATAAGAGACAAAGTATTTATGAAGTGCAGGCCAGATGTTGAAGAGGGAGAAAAACTTATAAGAAGGCATAACAATCAAGCAAAATGTGCAGATCAATCTTTATTCTTGAATTTTGCTATGCATTCAGTCAGAATGGAGGCATGTGATTGTCCACCAACACATCATGTTCCTTCAGAAGATCAATCAAATTCTTCTGTACTTCCTGGGAGAAAACCGCCCCATATTGTGGTACAAAATGATGATGTTATTCAAGCTGAAGGATACAATTGCCATTCTGATTACGCACAGGTAGAACAGGAAAACTTCTATTGGGGGAGCAAGAAGAACAGGAGAAATAAGAACCGTAGTCCAGTAAAAAAGGTGTCAGAAGTTGGTGAAAAATCCAGATCATCAATGCAGGAATCTGAAAAACAAAGAAAACTTGGTAATGATAGCTTTCTTAGGATTTTATTCTGGCAGTTTCATAACTTCCGCATGCTCCTGGGAAGTGATCTACTTTTATTCAGTAATGAAAAGTATGTTGCTGTGAGTTTGCATTTATGGGATGTCACACGACAGGTGAGGAGTATTCTTCTAAAAAACGTGTTATGTCAAACTCCGTATTAGCAGATTGTTAATGTTTAAGTTTTCCAATTTTTGTAGGTCACACCTTTGACTTGGCTTGAAGCATGGTTAGACAATGTCATGGCGAGTGTACCTGAGTTGGCTATTTGTTATCATCGCAATGGTGTTGTTCAGGGGTATGAACTTTTGAAAACCGATGATATTTTTCTTTTGAAAGGGATATCGGAGGATGGGACACCTGCATTTCATCCTCATGTTGTACAGCAAAATGGTTTGTCTGTTTTGAGATTCCTACAGGATAACTGCAAACAGGATCCCGGAGCATATTGGGTACTATTAATTTTTTTATTACATTTATATATTCGATGCTTTTAGCTTTACTGTGTTAATTTTTTTAACAAATTTATCACCCTTTGTAGTACTAGGAAATCTGACCTAGAGTTCTGCAGCTTTATAAAGGTGCTGGTGAAGATGATATACAACTTTTTGATCTTTCCGTTATCCCCAAAAACTGTTCTTCAGATGATAGTGATGGTGCTTCGAGGTCCTTGCCATCATCAATCAGTAGGGGTAGAAGTGATGCAGTATATTCATTGGGAACTCTCCTATATCGGATTGCTCACAGACTTTCCTTATCAATGGTGTGAAATAATGAAATGTATTTATGAGCTAATGCTTCTTTTAGTGGTTTCTACTAATTTTTACCAACTACTTTCTGTTTTGCTGTAGGCTGCTACAAATAGGGCTAGGTGTGTGAGGTTCTTTAGAATGTGTTTGGAATTTCTTGATGATTCAGACCATCTGGTATGTTTTTGGAATAACAAAATTGATAGGATTTCTTCTTATCTTTTGTTGAGTTGATTGGATTTCTGATAAATGTTATACTGAACAGGCCGTACGAGCAATAGCTCATGAACAATTTGCAAGGCTGATTTTAAATTATGATGATGAGTTGAATTTAACTTCTGAATCTCTGGCCCTAGAGTGTGAACTAACTGTTACTGAAGCCAAAGAGTCATCTTGGGATGTTGAAAACAGTAATTCTGAAAGAGGAGGTGCCCATGAGGTATTTTATCTGCATGCTGGTGCCAAATCAGGTGAACATGGAAATATGATTGAGCACTTAGAATCAAAATGTTCTGTGAAGATGGTTTCTGAAGGACACAAATCCACATCTGGGGAACTGGTAGCAGTCAGTAACACAGAATTGAGCAACCACGAAGGCAGTGTACCAATCTCGTATTCTGATGTTAGCTCTCCAGTTTGTGAAGTGTGTCCAGTTTCAACCCCTGTGGTTCAGACAGTTGCCGATCCAATCTCTTCTAAGTTAGCTGCTGTACATCATGTTTCACAGGCCATTAAGTCTCTGAGATGGATGCGACAGCTTCAGAGCACAGAACCAGAGATGATGAATCAATTCACTGAAAATCATGACAGACCATCATCATCTTTTAATGTTTCTGTCTGTGCCTGTGGAGATGCTGACTGTATTGAAGTTTGCGACATTCGAGAATGGCTACCGACATCCAAGTTGGATCATAAGTTGTGGAAGCTTGTTCTTTTGCTTGGAGAATCATATTTGGCACTTGCAGAAGCTTATAAGGAGGATGGCCAACTGCATCAAGCATTAAAGGTAATTCAGCTATCATGTTCTGTTTATGGGTCAATGCCTCCACATCTTGAAGACACAAAATTTATTTCTTCAATGGCTAGTGGCTCATCCTTACAGAGAAAAGTCATCGATCTGAATGAAAACACATGGCGGGATGATGTAAAAGATGAGACTGTTAATGGCTATATTGAAAGAAAGTCTTCTGCTTACCTTTTCTGGGCAAAGGCATGGGCACTAGTAGGAGATGTTTATATTGAATTCCATAGGATAAAGGGTAAAGAAATCGCAATACAAGATCTGAAAAAACCTGCCACCAGAGAATTGAGAATGTCATCTGAGGTTGTGAAGGAAGTTAAAAGGCTGAAAAAGAAATTGGTTCAAATGAACCAGAACTGCAGTTCATGTTCCTTGGTAAACTGCAGCTGCCAGAGTGACAGAGCTAGTAGTGGAAACAGTGCAAGCAGTAGTAGTGCTGATGTGGGCTTCATGACTCATGGTAGAAAGCATAGTAAACGACTGTCTACTAAAAATGCCAATTACTTGCCTCCAAAAGACCCAGGAGACGAGTTCATTCATGGCAACGAGAATGGAAAAGATTTTGACAGCAAACACATTGAGCATAGTAATTATGGTGGAGATCTGAATCAGACTGATGCTCTTGAGAGTAAAATGGAAATTGAATCTTTGGCTGCTGTAAACCCTAGAACCCTTGAGGGATCCTCAGAGATGGACGCCTCATGTTCTAGTGTTGTCTGTCAATCGGAAAATAATTCAAATGAAACACAGAAACTAAAAACTGGTGGGATATTTGAGTACCTAGTTGAACCTCCGGTGGGAAATATAGAGTCCAATCTTTTAGCTGCTTTAGAGTGCTATGAAGAAGCTGGACAAGCATTACTTAAACTTCCAAATAGTTTGTCTGAGTTACAATCCGTGGTTAAAAAGAAAGGGTGGGTTTGCAATGAATTGGGCCGGATCAGACTTGAGAATAAAGATTCATTTAAGGCTGAACTAGCATTTAGAGATGCTATAGATGCATTCAGAGAAGTTTCAGATCACACCAACATAATATTAATAAACTGTAATTTAGGCCATGGCAGACGGGCTTTGGCTGAGGAGATGGTATCTAAAATAGAGAATCTTAAGCTACATAATATTTTCCACAGTGCATACAATCATGCATTGGAAACTGCAAAACTGAAATATTTAGAATCCCTTAAGTATTATGGGGCAGCAAGGTTAGAACTGAATGCCGTAAATGATCACGATGATTCTGTGACTAGCAGCTTGAGGAATGAGGCACATACACAATTTGCTCATACTTATCTGCGGCTTGGAATGCTTTTGGCAAGAGAAAATACTACAGCAGTTTATGAAAATGGATCACTGGAAGATACATATGTAAGTCACACGAAGCCCCAAGACAGAAAAGCCAGAAAAGATTTGAGAAAGCATGAGATTTCAGCTAATGAGGCCATTAGGGAAGCATTATCTGTGTATGAATCACTCGGTGAATTGCGCAAACAGGAGGCAGCATATGCTTACTTCCAACTGGCTTGCTATCAGAGAGATTGTTGTTTAAAATTTATGAATTCTGGAAATAAAAAAAGCATTTTGCCAAAAGGAGAAAATAGTGCTGTGCAGCGAGTAAAACAGTACGCATCTCTGGCAGAGAGGAACTGGCAAAAAGCGCTGGACTTCTATGGCCCTACAACTCATCCTAATATGTATTTGACTATTGTTATGGAGAGATCAGCTCTTTCATTAAGCCTTTCAAGCTATTTACACTCCAATGTGGTATTTTCCTGTTCTTCTTTTACACGTTCATTTGATTCTGATTATGACTATGTTTTACTGAAATATTCATTGAGATGATTTAATTCCATCACTAACCTTTTCTGTTGCACTATGCTATCTAATATCGTGTGTGTATTAAGAAAGACTCCTTGAAAATTTTCATACTTGGCAGAATCCATTGATTTGTTTGTTTACTTATAAGATTAACTCAGCACTTATCAGCTAGAAAAATATTATAAAATTCACAAAATTAGGTTCTGTATTTCCAACTTAGATTTACTTCCTATGAAACTTGGTAAAAATGTCTACAAGGTGTTGGGTCAAGTTGATATCTTAGATATGTTTAATTGTGATATGTCAACTGCTTAATTTGCTGAAGTACTGTATTTTACAAACTCGACCATCTTTAGAATAAGGAGGGTCAGAGAATACATAAAATATTGAAAAATCTTTGAAATTCCTGACTTGCGTTTTTCTGAATCAATTAATTGCCGTAAATTTCTTGTAATATTCCATAAAATTATAGATTATTAATGAATATCTTACTCTAGACTCTATAGAAAGTTGGTTTTTGATATATATATACGTATCAAAATTTTATTAATGAATCAGTGTATATTTCTGTCATTTGTTGATTCTTCCAGAATTTTGTTGCAGGTTCTGGAATTAGCTTTGGTGCATATGCTTGAAGGACGCCATGTTTCTGATACTAATACGGACACTTTCAGTACTAGGTATCCTGAATTACATGCAAAATATTGGATTCAGTTACAGATGCTTCTGAAGAAAATGTTGGCCACGATACTTTCATCGAGTGCAAATAAAACGCCTTCTCAACCATCTTCGACATCTAGCAGATTTGGAGATGGTGGAAAGATCAAAGAACTCTACAAGATGTCCCTGAAGGGCACCGATATGATCCAATTGCATAAGATGCACAACTTGTGGATATCGTGATGGGAAATTAATCCAACTGCACACCCTTGTGAAAATCATGGCAGTAACTTCATGGTGACATTTCTTCTCTTGTTAGCATCGGATCAATGTAAAATTATAAGAAAAACTTGAACAGATTTTGTGGAAAATCAATAAACATATGCCAGCAAGCTATTTTTAACTACTTTGGGAATTGATAAAAAGCTATCGAAATATAAAAAGAGATTTACATGCAATTTTATTTTTTAAAATATTTTTAATCTAATGCATCCTTTACTAATAATTTTTTTCATAAGTGGGAAAGAGTGGTCAACAATGAAAATACCAATTGTTGATATAATAATGCGTGTGTAAGTTATATGGACGCAAAAGCAATAGAATTTTATTAAAAGTGATTCGCATGCATGATGCACTGATCCTAAAATGATATATGAGATGAATTGTAGATTGATAATAATAAAATAATAATAATATTTAAAATATTTTTAAATTTCAAAATAATTTATTTATTAGTTTATCTTTTAAATAAGAAATACATATATAAACAACAACTTGTCTACAAAATAATTTTCTATTCAACATATATATAGTTTATATTTAAATAACATATAAATTAAAGTTTTGTCATATTTAAATAACAAGATGCTTTCTGCCTAAGTTGAATGAATGTTATTACTTTGATTGCAAAAGTTCAGCCTACTCCTTGACAAAACTTTTATGTTTCTTTTTCAGTATATTTTCATAAAACTTTAACCTACAATGTTTATTTTATTAACCTCCTATTCCTTTTACTTTGGGTAAAATTACTTTTATGATTTTTTGGTATATTGTTTTCAATTTTTTTACTAAACCAAAATAAATAGAATACAGTTTATAAAAACATTATAGAAAGAAAAGATTTATTAAGATTTGAGTGTCAAAGTGGTACATCATATCCACATAGGATGAGAGTAGACTAGACTAGGTTTCATTAAGATTGGACCGATCTTTTAGAACACTTTAGACACACGGAAGGATCTTTATCCCATATATTTTTATGATAATTAGCATTATTTTTTAAAAGAATATAAAAGGATAAATAAGATATCTTTAACTTAAGGAATTTTGAACTTTTTTTTGAGATATAAGCATCAAATCATTTTTTTTACAGTTTTTTTTTTCAACATAATTATTGAATGTTCGATGCGTTGTTATTCAAAAGGATATGTTTTCGATTGAAATTTGCACTAAAATAAGACGAGTATTTTTACTTGATTTTTAAAAAAATTTATTAGACAAAGACGAGTTAACTTAGTAAAAGTTTTAATATCTTAAGTTTCATTATATAATATACAAATTTTGAATATAATAAATAAAAAATCCGTGTCTGTCTAACGTGCTTTATATAACATGTAACAGGTAACAAAAGTTGAATAATGAAACTTAATCACAATTTAAAAATAATTTTTTGTTAAAAGTGTAAGTCATGACTAACGTACATACTATAGAATGTTAGATAGAAAATAAAAAGTGTTAAATAACCATATTAGTAAACTATATTGTCTAATATACATCATTCATAAATAGACAACCATATTACTTATCGTATTAAAAGTTTGTACTTATAACATGTGATAAGTGCGAAGAAATATGTGGATAAGGTATTAAAATTGAAATTTTAATAATAACATTTTAAATCTTTTTATATTATTTAAATTTAAAGTATAATTATGACACCAAGAATTGTTTAAGAAAATCATAAAAAATATAACTTGTAATTTTTTGTTATAATTATTTATTTATTTTTAATAAACTAATTAAATTCAAATAAACTTTAATAGTTAACAATTAATATAATTAAAAATTTATTTTATTACATATATTTTTATTTAAAATACCATCCAATTAAAATTAAAAAGATTAAATATTTTTAATCTTTCAATATTTATTTATTCTCTGAATTAAGTTTTAATTAAATCACATTTTAAACCAACTTAAAAATTAACATGTCTTTTGTACCGTTTATCTACTAGAAAGTCATTAAAATAAAATAACACGTTAGATATAAAAAAAGTAAATATACTATCCGTCTTTTAATATTCTCCGTGTTTTAAAATTATGATTTTGTGAACTTTTGAGAATCCCAATAAATAATCCCAATTATAATTATGTTGCTGTGGACGTGAACGTTAGGGTGAAACAGGCTGCGATATCAACACAACGCGTTCCTACAATTAGATAAATAATTTTTAATTAAAATAAGATTCAATTAATTATTTCTTCTAACTTACAAGTTACCCTCACATACTCAAAATTACAAAAAAAATAACACGATTTATATAAAAAATAAATCTACTACAATTTTGTGAACTCTTTAAGTGATCGTAATCTCCATTTTAATCCTATTGGCTCTCGAATCTGAGGGTGAAACCGGCGGTGACACCGACACAACACGGTCGCCACGTGGCAGAACCAGGTGGCGACACCAACCCAACGCGTTCGCTTCGTACTTAAGCGATAAGAAACTTTGAAAAACCTTTGTCAGTTCGTGTGCATCCATAGTAATATTCTCCCTTATAAAACGCAAATGGGCATGCCCTTTTTCCTCAGAATCTCCGAACTCGCAATCCTCGTTTTCTTCGCTTCACTTTGCGTAGCCATGTCGGATTCCGCCGCCACCCCGCTGGACCAGCACGCCACCGGTTCTTCCGCTGAACCGGCGGTTCACATCATCTACACCGAGAGGCCACAGGATGAGGAGCCTGAGGCTTACCACATCCGAACCCTCTCCGCTGTTCTCGGCAGGTGCGCTCTTCTCTTACAAAATCATATATGCTTCTGTGAAGAAATCACAAATTGAACAGCGTAATTAGAATAAAGCATAGATTTTTTTTTTTCTCTCAAGTAGTTTGAAAACTGTTGGGATTATATAATTGGTCTCTAGGGTATTGAATTATATCGACTAAGTCCTGAATTGGGACTGATTTGAGGAAATTTTAATACCTAAAGTGACATGATTTCTGAGACTTAAGCCTACTTGTATGATTTTTTTACTTTAAAGACTGCACTTAGAATTTGGGTTTTATAGTTTAGGATCTGAACATGCACTCATAAGTACGTCTGATTCACTTTCACGCCTCTTTTAGAATCAGTGGTTGCTTTTTGGAGAATTTTAATTAGAATGCACTGACCTTGTCATTCAATTATAGATTTTTTTTTTTGTATATTTAAATATGACTAAAATTGAAGTCAGGGAAAATTCAAGCTTTGGTAACTGTTTATACCTTAGGAAACTAGTTATATTAATCTTTGCCTACTATTTCTTAAAAGGACTAATATGACTAAAATTTAGGATTTTAAGGAGGAAAGTGAAAATTTTACATTTTTAAGAATTCTCATTTGTACTGCTAAATTTTTCAGCAGAGTAACTTGATGATACAGTGAGTGTGTGTGTGTGTTTTCTTAAAGTAATGGTGTGATTGGTTAACTATTGCAGCGAGGACGCTGCCAAGGAAGCTTTGTTGTATAGTTACAAAGCTGCAGCTAGTGGGTTTTCTGCTAAGCTTACTCCGGAGCAGGTTGAACAGATTTCAAGTAAGTTCGGTTGTCTTCAATTTGTTTTTTTTCTTAATTAATCATTCTCTCTTTTAAAATGCGTGATATTATATGTTTCATTTATACTATTTGATTTTTACCCTTCTGGTTAATGACTTTTATCTTGAAATTCCAAGATGCATAGTGACTCTTTTATGTTTTTGCATTTAAATGTTTTGGATGTTGTGTAGTTTCCAATGTGATTGTTGTTATCAGATTTTATTTAATGTTTAAGGATAGATTATTCAAATAATAAATAATAATCCTGTTGGTTTGGGTTGAGGTAATTGGAACTTGATAAAGAGTAGTTTTGTTAGTATGGCTTAATTTGTGGAATTGCTCAGACAAGTATCACTTAGTTTTTGTCTTACTTTTGTGCAGAATCTGTTTTTTAGCTGAATTCTCTCGAATGCTCTCTCCATCTTTATTATAAAATTTTCATAATTGATTCATCAAACTACAATCTTTTTTATTTTTTATTTCCTAGACCACCTTAGTCAAGCAAACTAGTGTTCGATGAGAGAGCAGTTTCTGGTACCTTTCTATTCATATAATACATGTTACCCCTCTTAACCCGGTTGGTCTTATCCTTTGTTCTTTTGGGGAAACACTATTGTGATGTTTTTTAATGCTCTGATATCTAGTGAAAAAGGGTTTCAAACATTCAACTGATAGAACTTCTTGAACCATATTGTTAATCATATTCAAGTTCCCGAGGTTTTCATGACGCTCTTGTGTGTGCCATGCATGTCTATTTCCACAAAATGCTCTTTCCCATGCTTTTTAAAGTTGCACCATTGCAATCATAGCAATCACAGGATTATGAGGCTCATATTTTAAAGTTCCTAGAAAACCATTAGTTGATCACCTTAATTCTCAGAAAATCCAAACCTAAATTCTATGAAAACCATTAGTTTCGTGATCATATTTAAAATAAGGATGCCAAGTTTAGGGAAGTGAATGTGGGAACTGGTGTTCTGATTGTTTGTTTGTTTCTAGTATTTATTGAGTGGTGAAATAGTTTATTTTTTCAATGATTAGAAGTAGTTATTAATAAGATTTTATAAGTGTGTATGAATAAATTTATTCCAACTCAGTAAAAAGTTATTTACTAAACGATGTTAGAAGTTAAAGACTAAAAGTAAATTGAGGACTTGTTGAATCACTGCTCTTATTTTCTCTTCTGCGAATGATTTACTATTTCTCTGATTTTCTCATTTTGGAAAATGTGTTCCCCCCATGAATAGTAGTGGATGCATACTTAAATATTTAGCGTTTCACATTTTGCAGAGCAACCAGGTGTTCTTCAAGTTGTTCCTAGCAGGACATATCAGCTGCATGGATCAAATAATCTGCAGTGAAGAACGTTGATAACACTTCACATGTATCAGTTCCAAACTGTTTTCTACACCATGTATAAACTAAACTAGTGTGGCTTAGCCTTTATACTTATGTCAATAAACATGTGATCAATGTTATGATATACTATCATTGTCTCATGTATTCAAATAAACATTGACTCCCTTAATTTTTTGTTTTTTTTTTTTTTTTTATTTTTTAAATTTTTATAAAAAAAATATTTATTTTTTATTTTTTAAAAAAAAAAAAAAAAATATAAAAAAATAAAAAAAAAATAAAAAAAAAAATAATAAATATATATATATATATATATATATATATATATATATATATATATATATATATATATATA
>Ga0099825_1000061_pt1 | contig 66965 bp, 41 predicted proteins | sample SiratroredBW_FD_76838 | JGI IMG/M metagenome (GOLD analysis project Ga0099825, IMG submission 76838) | Root nodule microbial communities of legume samples collected from California, USA - Siratro red BW | ecosystem: Host-associated > Plants > Roots > Nodule | place: USA: California | collected...
CAAATATATTTAATACTCTTTTATTATTCAATAATCATCAATTTTTTTTTTTTTTTTTTTTTTTTTTTTTTTTTTTTTATAATATCAGTTTCTAGCTACTGTCTCTCATGAAATCAGAACACCAATGAATGGCATTTTAGGTAACATCAGAATTTTCTCTACCCCTAAAATGTAACATTCTTTGATAGCTACTTTCTCATTACTATTAGTGATGCTATCTTCAAACTCCATGTTACTGTAGGAATGCTTGGTCTGCTTCTAGGCACAGAATTGAGTTCGACTCAACTAGATTATGCTCAGACTGCTCAAGCATGTGGGATGGCTCTGATAGCATTGATAAATGAGGTGCTTGACCGAGCCAAAATTGAAGCTGGCAAGTTAGAGCTGGAAACAGTTCCCTTTGACATTCGATCCATACTCGATGATGTCCTTTCTCTTTTTTCTGAGAAGTCTCGGCACAAAGGTTTAGAGGTATGTCTAGATGCTAAATTGGTTGTGAAGGTTTGAAGATCATTTAGCTTTATGAGTTGCAGAATTTCATAATTCTATTTTGTATTTCTTGTACTAATGATCTTATTCCATTTTCATCTGTTTCAACCTTCTGGATTCGTATGTCTTTTGGTGACAATGTTCCTACTGGGGGTTCCTATTCACAATTCTTCTGGCTTGGACTTAATACGGTTTTGGGAACTATAGCTGGCAGTGTTTGTTTCCGATAAAGTTCCAGATATTGTTATGGGAGATCCTGGAAGATTCAGACAAATAGTAACAAACCTTGTTGGCAATTCTGTTAAAGTAAGTGAAAATTTCAAAGTTAACTTGTCTAATGCTATGCGCATATTTGCATTACTAACATGTATTTGTGTTTGAAATGTCTCTCTAATCTAACTTTGTTCAATTTCATAACTATTGAATCCTTATCAGTAGTAATTTATTAGCAAGGTACTTCGCTGTAACATTACTGATTATAATCTTGCAGTTCACTGAGCGAGGACATATATTTGTGAAAGTCCATCTAGCTGAAAATAGGGTGCACACAGTGAATGGAAAAATTGAGACTTTTCTCAATGGACGATCAGATGAAGTTGTCCATATGTCTAATGGTGGTTATAATTTCAAAACTTTAAGTGGATTTGAAGCAGCTGATGAGCGGAACTGCTGGGACAATTTTAAGCATCTGATCGCTGATGAAGAATTTTTCTTCGATGATTCGGTGAAAAAGGTGGCCAGTGAATCTTATGAGCAAGTCACCTTGATGGTCAGTGTGGAGGACACTGGAAATGGAATTCCTTTCTTAGCCCAAGATAAGATTTTCATGCCTTTTGTACAGGCAGACAGCTCAACCTCAAGACATTATGGTGGTACTGGGATTGGCTTGAGTATAAGCAAGTGCCTGGTTGAACTAATGGGTGGTGAGATAAGTTTTATAAGCCGACCCCAGGTTGGGAGCACGTTTACATTTAGTGCAGATTTTGGAACTATTAAGAAAAATTCAATAACTGACATGAAGAAACATAACTTGGAAGACCTGCGTTCCAGTTTTAGAGGGTTTAAAGCCATTGTGGTTGATGGAAAACCTGTTAGAGCAGCTGTTACCAGATACCATCTGAAGAGACTAGGAATTCAGGCCAAAGTTGCAAATAGCATCAATAAGGCTGTTTCTTTATGTGGGAAAAATTGGTCTTTGACTTCAGGGTAAGATTTTAGTTTCTCTTGTTATAGTTGTCAATTATGAAGAAGCTGAATGTGATAACAAACAGTAGTATCAACATTTTAGAAACTATCATTAGCATATGCTTGTGAATTATGTTATAATTCTTACACACTTTAAATTGAATTTGAAATATTCATCAAGATGCATTTTCTGCAGATTTGTATGATTTGAAATAAGTTTTGTTTGAGATATTAATGTGGTTCAGTTCATTCACTGCGTAAACTGGTTGGATATGGCAGAATATTTCAGCCTGATATGATTTTTGTTGAGAAAGACTCGTGGATTTGCGGAGAGGATGGGATCTTCAATGTGTGGCAACTGGACTGGAAACAGAACGGGCATATGTTTAAGATACCTCAAATGATCCTTCTTGCAACCAACATTACTAATACTGAATTTGATAAGGCCAAAGCAGCAGGTTTCAGTGATACTGTGATCATGAAGCCTCTGAGAGCCAGCATGGTGGCTGCATGTCTTCAACAAGTTCTGGGAACGGGGAAGAAGAGGCAGCTAGGAAAAGAAACGGGTTCCAATTTTGCACGAAGCCTTCTTTGTGGGAAAAAAATATTAGTGGTTGATGACAATAGGGTAAATAGGAGGGTCGCTGCAGGTGCATTACAAAATTTTGGAGCTCATGTGACGTGTGCAGAAAGTGGCAAAGTTGCTCTTGAAATGCTTCAATTGCCCCACAATTTTGATGCTTGCTTCATGGATATTCAAATGCCAGAAATGGATGGGTACGTTTTTATTATTTCCCTTATTAATATAATATTATAAAGTCATATATAATAGTATACTTTTATGGTTTAATTAACCATTTAGTCCTTGCATGCACTTTTTGCTTTAATCCCTACACATAGATATTCTGTGCATTAGAGCCTATACGGGCAAGTGTTTAATCTTTTGATTCTGACACTTGTCAAAACTTTGTGTTTTAGTTTCTGTACCTAGAAACTCTATTTTTTAGTTCCCATGCAAGATTTTTTTTTTTTTTTTATTTGTCCGTGTCAAATAATTTCCTTAACTTTAGATGTTGAAACACCACCTCAAAATTGAGATCGACTATGTAAACTCCCAGAAATTGTAGTTGTCAAAATTGACATTGATTATGTAAAAAAGTTGTTCTTGTCGAGGCATCTTGACCAGTTGTGTGGAAGTATCATATTACTCCTTGGACAATTATTGTGTAAGATACCATCTACAACCAAAATGATTGTTAGGTTGGTCTTCTAATTCACATCATAAACTAGATTTAAACCCAGATTTGAATATGGTATGAGATTTAGGCACCAAACTCAACTCAATAATACTAGACATGAGGAGATTTATTAAGAAAAACTCAAATCTTATAAGCCGGTGAGTAAGTTCCAAACCCAATGTTGAGACTTAACTTCTATGTTGCATGTGAAACTTGTTATTGACCCTTCCATCACCACCTCTTCATATTGAGATGGATTCCATGAAGCATCTAAATAAATAGATCATCAAATTATTTGCAGGTTTCAAGCAACTGGAAAAATTCGGGAAATGGAGAGAAAGGCAAATGAGCGTCTGAGGAATGGTGAATGTGGTGAAGGAAATGGCTGGAAAAATGAGTACCATTTACCTATATTGGCCATGACAGCAGATGTAATTCAAGCAACATACGAGAAGTGCGTGGAATGTGGAATGGATGGTTATGTAACAAAGCCTTTTGAGGAAGAGAATCTGTATCAAGCAGTTGCAAAGTTTTTCAGCCCCAAGCCTACCTCGGACAACTCATTACAGAATGGCAACAGAACTGGGAAAGCACCTTAATTGAATTGGACACTCTCACTTCTGGCATTTTTCATAGTTTGCTAGTGATCTCAATGTGCTTCAACATGCAGAAGAAGAGCATCAGTTGGTTTCAAGATATCTGAGGTTATGCATGCATGCGACAATTATACATGCATATGCAGTGATCAGTTCTAACCACCAGCTGAACATGATTTCAATCCGAGTAAAATTTATACCACTACTACCCCAACTAGTGTACAGATCTCCCAAGGGATGAGGAAAATCATGTAAATTCAATATTTTTCTTTGGCATCTCGATACTCCCTATCAGAAGGGGTTCTCTATAGTCTCTATTTTTTAGTTTTGAAATCCTTTTTCTGTAAAATTGTCTTGTATAAGATTTGGTTAGTTACTACTATTATTGTTCAGAAGAAAAAGGTTGGTTGGTGCTAACAATGCATGGACTATATTTGTACCACGCTTGATCTCAACATGCATTTGCCATATTACTGCCAAAACTAACTTCACAAGATGGAATATTACTGCCAAATGAAATTATAACTTTGAGAAGCAAACTTAAGAAAGGTATATTATTGTTTTGAGAGGAAAGAGAAGGAAAAATGTACACGTTCGGCATGGTGATGGTGGTAGTCACGTGGCAACCACAGAAGCAATGTGAAGCGACATTTGTCAACAGTTGGTAGCAAGCATTGTGAGGTGGCAGCTTCTCTACATAACATGACATGTATATAGAAAGAATGAACTAATGTGTATTAAGTGCATACATAGAGAAAGTGGTAGAAGTTTGAAGAAAGAAATAGAAAAAAAAAATATGGAACAGTATCAGAACCAGTACGGTGCTGTTCCTATCAGTAAGGATCCTATTCAGAAGGAAATGGAGACCACCGGAGACACCACTGGAGTTGGGGTTGGTGGTGGCGGTGGTGGCAGTACACAAGTCATAGCAGAAGATTACGATAGCAGCAAAAGCAACCGCAGTGGAGAGAAGCAGAAGAAAGGGATAATAGAGAAAATAAAGGAGAAGCTTCCTGGGACTGGAACACATCAACACAAGTAGCTCTCCTCAATCATCAACACAGTTTAAAGTCATGTCATGTTATGTGATAAATGCTACGCATGTTGCTTCCTACATAATACTAAATATATCTCTGTCCTTGCTTCTGTCACCAAGTTAATAAAACTACTTCTATTTTATGTTATGTTCTGTTATGCTTCCTGAATCTTTATAAACCTCTTTATATGTTTATCCCTTTTTTGTTCTACTCCTCAACAACGTTAGATTATACCAACATACCAAATATTTATTTGATTTTATTAATTTTACTGATGACTTTTTATAATCTCTTTGAATCAATAAATTCAATTAAGATAGAAAACAACATAGCATTCTTTCTACAGAAACGTTGGATCTGTTGCTTGAGGTTGAGACTTTCATTTACTTTCACTATATATCTGAATTAAGAAAGTATATGTCAAAGGTTAAGGGATTTTGTTCAGATGTAATAGTAATGAAATGCAAGGGAGAAGGTTGGTCAAGTCACATATAATTATTGTTGTTATATATCATTCTCATATAACATTCCCTTTATCCGTACTTACTATTTAAGAAAAGTGAAAAAAAAAAGTGAAAAAAAAGGTGCAAATGAATTTAAATGTGTAGATCATTATGGAATATTATTTACTATAACTTTGGTGAAAAGAAGAATTTTAATATTAAAATTAATCAAATGTTGAGTTTAAATAAAGAAGAGTACACAATTCTCACACAGAAGATCTTGAGTTTAGAAGATGAGATTGTATCTAAAACTTAAAATTTTTAAAAATAATAAAAGAATTGAGGTTTTCGACATGTTCAATGTTGTATTATCATTAAATATTTTCAAATCATTGATTTTTTATCACAGAATGTGAGTAAATTTTCCATAAACAGTGTTTACGAGTACAATTAACTAAACTTAAACACCAATCATATTGAGTGAGTACTAAAATCATTAAAATGTAATTCTGATAATTACACCACAACTGTTAGTCATAATAGTAAAATGTTAGGTGGCGCATCCGGACCGGTTCTCGGGACTTGTAACGAAACAGTGCCAAATTCCTGTAAATATAATTTAAATGTTATATAAAATAGATTAATAATTTTATTAGAAATAATATATTTTATTATATAAATGAATAATATAATTTAAATTAATATTTATTAAAATATATTATTCTTATATTATTGTCTATCTTTTAATTTATATTTATGAAAAAATACATCTGCATAAATATCTATTTATTTTAGCACACCAATAAACCAAGTTGAAAGAAAGGTTTGTTTATTCCTCGTCTTTATCCTTGCAGAGGATAGAAAAGATTAAACTTTCAAAATAGATTATTTTATGTTCTTGAAATATCTTTAATGAGTTAACATCAATTTGGTCTACTTTTATAATTTTAGTTTACCTTATATAGTAATTTCATATTTACATCATTCGTTGTTATATGCTATTAACAAGTATTAGTTGTGCACCGCCTAAGCCAGAGAGGGCAGATGCAAAACCTGCTTATGCTTGATGCCTTGTAACTTGTGCATGCCCAAACCCTACGATGTCGAGGCCATTCTGTAAACATTCCACAATTTCAACTCAATTCTAAGTCGCATTTAAAAGGTCATATTTGTCAATTGACTTCAATGAAAACTACAAGAAAAAATTATGGAAGTGCAGGACTTCTTCATCCGATAGATTTTTTGGGCCTTTTATAAAGTCGTCCACAAACATTTTACTCCATTCCAATTCCTTCTGTAATCTCACCACTATCGAGTACAGTTAAGGGATAAGAGAACTTCAATCCATTTTCAGAAATTCGTAATCTCGTGTTCTTAATGGTAAATATTAAAGTTTAAAAGAAAAAGAAACAGTGCCACTACTCTAAAAATAGAAGCCTTGGCCACCCCATTTGGTGACCAGAAATTGGAGTTCTTCGAAAACAAATCGGAAACGATAGAAAACAAATTAACACATCAGGTTGGCCGCAAGCTGCTTCTGCGCCCTACTTTAGTATGAACTGGTTCACATATTAACTACATATTGGAGCAAATACCACAGTATAGTGCATTCAGGGAAAATGAAATTCGAAGCCCCAGAACTCGACTTAAAATAGGCAACAGAGCAGTTGAGCTGAACCATTCAGGGAGCTACTCTCCTCGGAATAACCAATTTATCATAAACCCATGATGAATATTTTGAACTTGGCGAATCAGGACCAGACTCATGAGCTATACTCAAATGGTTGAGGAGGTTGGGGTTCCTCATCCACAGCCATGGCTGATGAAGAACTCTGCAATCCAGTTGCTGACCCACCAGCAGCTGAAGTGGTGGTTGATGAGGGCGTATCAGTAAGAGCAAGCACTTCTGGCTCAGTAGGACGCAAGTCTTTGAGAAGCACAAATCCTGAAGGTGCCAACTTAACTGGAACATATCTGCTGTCCTGCAAAAATTTAATAACCTTCTCCTGCGCAGGAACCACCCTTGCAGGATTAGTCAGAATCTCAAAAGATGACTCAGGTTCTGATTTCTTCTCCGTTGTTGGGCTATCAACCTACAGAAAAGTGAAATTTTTAAAGGTCATCAAGCAAGCATATATATGTGATATGATAAGTCATGGATCTAACATTTTCAAAAACACTTTAAAATGTTCTTAAAATATAGATTTTAGTCTAGTTAAATCTCACAAAACAAACTTGTAAGGTCATATTTGTATATTATAATTTAGTAATATCTTTAGTCCATGTGAGATGTCCAACAAGTATAATATCACCTTTGCAATGAAGAAATTTTTTATGCCAAACTCTGCCTACACACAAAAAAAGACTCCAGCCAAGAAATTTCAGGAACCATTGGATCTCCAGGACCAATCACAGTCCAACCATTTTCTACTAGCAATTTAGCTACATTCCCCCTCCTTACATACCAAGTCTTAGACCTACTTCATAAACTCTAAATAAATAAACGCAGTTTCAGAACTGCAACCACAATCCCTATTCCCTTTACTCAAAAAGTGTTACTTATTGCTAGTCAAGAAAATTTCTACTGAGTCCGCACACAACAAAAAAATAAGTAACAAAATGCTTTAATTCAGAAACATGAAAGGAAGGCCTTCAATAACTAATTAAAAAATGCATTACCTGCATTGAATCTCCATCCTTTTCACCAGATGACTTTCCTTTTCCACCACTCGGTGCAGATGAAGAGTCAGGAGCAGATGAAATTTCAGCATTAGCTTTCTGCTCTTCTGCTTTCTTAGCCCTTGCTTTAGCCTTAGCTGATGTTGACAGAACAGCAGTGGGAAGCTTCACAGTTGAAGTAGTGGTGGGAACGGTAGTAGGCTTAGGATATTCAAAAAGTGAAGGCTTTGCATGTGACAAGAACTCAAACTTTGGAGATTTCAGGTCATAGTTCAGGCCAATAAAAGCTGTGGGGGAAAAGGCCAAGCTTACAAAATAGATAAGAGGGTACCAATACCAAAATTGGCTGAAAACTGCAAGACCAACCACTGCAGTGATTTTATCATGTTTTGTCTTAGAAAGTAGCCTTATGGTCACATTTCTGCCACCAGCATCAAGAATTCCTGACGCCAAAATTGCTCCCATCTTGCTCATGGTATCCTCGTGCTTGTCCAGGATAATTTTCTCCAACTGTCGCCTACAGTGCAGGGTATGTCAGAAAATAACAATTTATTATTGCCTTGCAGTCCGAAATAAATAGGATGGACTTACCTAAATGTTCCAACACGTGAGTCACTAGCTTCACTGATCTGAACCATGACCATAGCCATTGCTATAAGGGCACCTTGACGAACAAAATCAACAACATCCGAAGTCAAAGGCTCCAATAAAGAGATAGCCTCACTGAGACCTGTACCGGCACAGGAAATACCCACAGCAAGAGCTGCCCCATATCGAACATGTGGATTGTAAGACTCTGATAGGAGGGAAACAATTCGTGGAGTCTGAAGTAGATAAACATTGCAAGTATCAAACGAATATCCAAAACAAGAATAAAACCACAAAAAGGCAATTCAGAACAAGGGAAAATCCAAAGATATAGAACTAACCTGCTCTGGATTGGAGTACAACACAAAACCTAAGGCTAGAACTGCAGTCCTCCTAACATCATCACTCACATCAGATACAGCAAAGTGCAGTAACTGGCGAATGGCCTTATTGTTTGCCGTTCCCCTGTACGCCAAGGCCAATGCATACATGCCACCATAACGCAGTATTGGGTCTTGATCACGAGTCATCTGCTCAATCAAAGTGTCTGCTTCCTCTTCTCTCCCATAAACAGTAAGAGCTATTCCCAAAGCTAGCCCCCTGAAATTATTGAACAGACATAAGCAAGAGAAGCCACAGTTTCACACCTTGTCAAGCAAAACACATTTACCTAATAATTTTTTCGTGTTGTGTCTCATGTGCATAAGTGAGCATCTCATTTGCCTTGTCACTACCAGTTCCAACCATGAGTAAACCCATACTGATACCAGCAGCCTCACCAGCAACAGCACTATCAGTGTAGAGAACGTTCTTTATTTCCTCATAAATATCCTCATCTGCAGTTCCTAATGACGCCAATCCAAGACCTAAACATGCACCGTGTTGTATAACCTGCCCACACGAAGCTTGTGTTAAATATAACCAGGGGTTATTTCTTGTTCTACCAAAAGAACATCATAAGCATTATTTATGAGCACCTCAACAGTGGTACTGCGCAGGCTATCACGAAGAAATTGTTTGATGCCCTCTCCATGGTTAGCATGAATAAGACCAAGGGCATAGAGAGCACCGCCTTCTGAATATGGACTACCACCACCTCCAGTCCCACCCTGAGGTAAGTAGGGTGCCATCAGTGACCTTCCTTGCTGCAAATGGCCTCTATGGATAACACCAAGACCAGCAGTTGCACTAAACTTGGCCCAATTAGTAGCTCTGCTCAACCAATCCTATGATTTTCAAGGTGCAATATTCTTAAGGATGGGAAGCAATCAAAATGTATGGGAAAACACAAGGAGAGGGGATAAGGAGAAAATTAGCTATAATAACGAACCAAATTTTCCCTGAGGAAAGTATCCACAGTTGTTCCAGCATGCATAATTGCATTGGCATAAATTGTAGCACTGTGACAGACACTATTCCTCATCTCCACAGACTGCTTTATTGTCTTTAGAATAAGCAGGTCAGATCTAAATGCAGATTACAGAGAAAAACAGAATAAGAACAAACAGCAATAATTCAGTGAGACTAAAACCAAACACAAAATGAAGATATAATATAATATGACCACAGAAACTGCCTCACTTGTTATGACTGTAAAGGAACTGCAGAGTCAACTGTATTGAAGTTTCTCCAGACAGAATTCCCTTTATTTTGTTTAACCTCTCAGCGTACAGGGTTTCAATTGGATCCTCCGGCACATCAACAGTAGGAGCAGAATCACCATCTGTCATTTGAACATCATCCTGTCCACTCGCACTAGCATTTTGAGTAGAACCTGTGTCGCTGGGTTTTGGCTGTGCAGCATCTGAAGGCTGAGACTTAGGTGGTGATAGGCGATCTCTAACATTTAGAAGAAAAGCTTGGTGCTCATTCTCTACCAAATCAAAAGCAATTTGAAATGCCAAAAGAGCATCATCTTTGTTTTCAGAACGTAAAAGCTTCTCTAATATGCTTGCAACACCCTCTGGCTCATCCAAGAACATAAGACATTGACAAATGCTAAGATAATCTGGTGAAGGAAGCTTTTGAAACACTTTAACAAGGAGACGAAGAACCTGAACAACAAGAACAAGGATCAATGTCACTCTTCTGTCAGAAAAACTATGGTTAAAACGTATTATTCACATTTTTATAAGTTGCAAGTCATGCCACAAACCAACTAGTCGTCAAAGAACACATTTGATCCACTCAACATTTTTTTCAGTTCAGTTTCAAGTACGATTCATCAGATCTTCCTCTTGACCATATAAATTCAGGCAGCAGCAAAATATTCATCCCATTTGAGTATACAATTCATAAAGAAGTAAAATTCCAACTAAGAATCAAGCCCAGAGAGATATTTCAAAGATAATTAAAACCATAAATCATCTCAATGAAAGACAACCCTCCAACTTCACCAGATACAGAGAGTGGTTAAAACTTAACACAAGCAGAAAATTTTCAAATCCCTTACCTCTTGTCTGTATTCCCTAAGGTTAACAAAGGAATGAGAGACATAAATGCAATATGATAGAGTTCCTTGAACATTGTCACTCCTTGTAATTGCCTCCTCTAGTTTATCTAATCTCCTGCATTCAATTGCAGTTCCCATAGCTTGCTGGTATTTTCCATCCACGATACACCTAAATTAGATAAAGCAACAAAAAGTGAGGGATTCCCAAGAGTTAAGATACATTTGGTTACAGAAACCAGAAGAATGATTATGGCTCACATACTTATCCAACAGTCTCTCCACAATGGCTTCCAACCTTGGGTCCACTTTGATAGATTCATCACTTGAATCTGCTGCCTTTGACTTTAGACTAGCATATTCATCTATGGCCTTGGCTGAAGATAGACGAAAATAAACAAAATATTCATTGGAACTTAGCATGGCATGATTAACCCTTGTTAGTTATATTCACAGACAACACTTCATATGTTGCCTGCCGAGGGCCATACAGTTGTCTTATAAAAACAAAACAGATAATAACTCTCACCAAGAAGCGTGTGAACGTAGTCAGAATCCTCTGAAACATCAAAAAGAGGACCAGCTCCAAGGGCATAAGATAACGAGTCATTAAGTTCACCCAAGTAATAAAAGACCTGAAGATTAGGGAGTGATGCATACTTAGATCATTAAGATAGACCATGAAGCTGACTTCAGTATCTAGGAATGAAATTTTCCAGAACAGAGAAAACATGTCCTCTGGCGACTGCTTTAAAAATTGAGTAAGATAAAAAAGAGATATGAAAGCCTATACTTTTTTCTACATCTCAAATATTTTGAAAAATTATCCATTACAATGAAAACGATTATGCAAGACAAAATGGTGTCATATTAATTATCAATAAGAAGCTGGTTCAAAATGATAACAGATGACAGATACCTTTGACACCAGAAGAGCAGCAAGTTGCCTTTGATGTTGATCAAACTCCTCATCTTCATGCAAACTCTCTCTGTTCAACACGCATAGCAAAACAAACAGTTAAATCCTTTACATTCCCACTTCTAACCAAGCACACCAAACATTTAATTCAAGCAAACAACAGCAAACCAAACAATCAGATCATCAAGCAAAATAAGAACCATAAGCATCAATAACAAAGTCTACAAATTGCAGCACCAAGAAGATGCAGCTAAAACCATTCCACTTCAAAGAGAGACCAAGCTTTCAGGACCACATTGAATCATGGATTTTATCACTATATATGGAAAGTGCGACCAATAAAGTATACCCCTTTGGCTACTAAACCACAATTAAAATATAACACAACTGAATCAACAGTTCTTTTTTCTTCTTTCTTGGTCAATACACTCAGTGAAACTAAAAGCGCTCAGCAATTGAAACCATATTACTTTCGTGTAAACAAAAATCACACACAAAACCCAAATCCAAATACTCAAAAACCAGAGATCGAAGGGGTAAAGGAGAATGCGCACATCTTTGGGAGACTAGTGGAGATCTCGGGCCAGAAGGTGTCGACCAAGTTGTTGAGGTTGGAGAGCGCGTGAAGCTTGAGCGAGAGATGGGACTCGTTGAGCATCGCCAGCATCCCACCTGCGGAACTCACCAAAGTCGTAGCCATGGTTGCGCGCAGAGAAACGGAATTGACGAAGAATTCCAACAGCTAGGGTTAGGGTTTGAGTTTGGTACTAAACGGAACGAGCGATCTGAGAGAGTTGCAGAAGCAATTGAGACAGGGTTTGGGTTTGGGTTGTTTTGGGAGTGAAATTGAAATGTGTTTATTAGGAGAATCTTCAATTCTTATTCAACACGAAATGGATCAATTTGTCAATTTCTTTAAAATTTCAAATCCTTTTTTTTTCTTTTTTTTCTTTTTATTAAAACACTCATAATTAGTTAATTTCAGTAGATGAGATTAAAATTTGAAAAAGGTCGTAATATACATTTATCATAATTTACTGACAAATATTGTACCACCGTATAAATATTTTAAAATTCATTTGTACATATTGTAATATCTTAAAACATAAAAAATTAATGAGAAGAAAATTAAGAAATAAGCTATTTTAGAAAGTTTAAACTAATATATAAAAATAGTTTATACCCAACACGTATAATATCATTTAACAGACATTTTTATTGTTTTTATAATATGGATATATTTACAAATACATATTATAAAACACAAAACATAAATTTAAAAATATGTAATCAAAAAGTATAACTTTGAACATAAAATATATAAAGTACCTTTTGTTAGAGATTCTTTGATGTATTGAGTCTGTTATATAAAAACCAATTTAGTCGTTATTGAAATTCCTATTTAAAATATAGAAAAAAGTATTTACTTTAATTATAAATGCCTGAAAAAATCAACTCAGGCATAACGATGCCTATTATTTAATCTCCACTTTTATGACAAAAGAAAAAGATTAATAATTCTCTTTAAACTTATAAAAAAACTACCATTTTAAATGTAAATATAGTATACTTCTTAGAGAACAAATTGTTTGTCAAATTGAGATTCAATAAAGAAAAAAAAATGTTCATTTTTTATTATATTTGGTTAACAAAAATAAACATTTACCACCTACACTAAAAAATTTAACAAAACAAATTGAATTTAAATAAAGGGATGGGTGGATGAAAAAATTGTTCAGTTGGAACGATAATAATAATAAATTATAAGAAACAAAATATTTATTCAACATAATTACTATTAATTTTAAAATAATTTACTACAAACATTAAGTGCATTATGAGGAATGAAATTGAAACAAGCAATGAAAACCATTGATTATGAAACCTCCAAATAATAGGGGTCCACACATGCATGTGTCTTCCACCATTTTCTCCCTTACCTGAACAAAACATCCTTTGAAATCTTCTTCCTTCAACATTTCGCTTCTTTCGTTGGAGGATTCCTCCTCCATGACCTCCTCAAATGCAATGTGATCAACTCCCCTTAAACCCTTTTGGGAATCTCCATTATCATCGTACCCAATCTTCTTTTTCTTCATATGATTTGAGAAAAATATATTACATATGGGGAAGCATGAATTGGGTTTTGGAGGTCCCTTCTTTTATGATTTTCTCTTTATTTTTTCTTTCCTTGTTATCTCAACTAGGTGTCAAGATGCAGAGGTAATGGAAATTTTAAAGAACACAATCGATGTTCCTGTTAGTTTCGAATGGATAGGTCAGGATATATGCAGATGGAGACATGTTGTGTGCGATGCATCAAAACGTGTGAAAGCTATTCAAATTGGGAATCAAAACCTCCAGGGGACTCTTCCCAAGGAGCTCGTGATGTTAACAACATTAATACGTTTTGAGTGTCAAGGCAATAATCTTACAGGGTCATTCCCGTACCTCTCAAAATCCTTGCAGAGGTTGATAATCCATGATAACAACTTTAACTTTTTTCCCGAAGATTTCTTCAAGGGCATGAGTAACTTGCAAGAGGTGAGAATTGATGACAATCCATTTTCTCAATGGAATATTCCTAACACTCTCAAAGACTGTGTTGCACTCCAAACTTTTAGTGCTCAGAGTACTGGCCTTACCGGGACAATCCCAGACTTCTTTGGTAGAGATGGTCCCTTTGCAGGTTTGGTTTTCTTAGCTTTATCTGATAATTTCCTAGAAGGTGCGTTACCTGCAAGCCTCTCAGGTAGTTCAATAGAGAATCTTTTGGTCAATGGACAACATAGCAACTCTAAACTCAATGGCACCCTTGGTGTGTTACGCAAAATGAAATCATTGAAACAAATTTGGGCTAATGGGAATTCCTTCACTGGTCCTATACCAACTTTGTCACAGCATGATCAACTTTATGATGTGAACTTAAGGGACAACCAATTGACTGGGATTGTTCCACCTTCTCTGGTTGCTCTACCAAGTCTGAAGTTTGTAAACTTAACAAATAACCTTCTTCAAGGATCCCCTCCTATGTTCAAAATTGGGGTAGGAGTTGACAATAATATGGATAGGGGGAGAAACCAGTATTGCACAAATGTGGCAGGGCAACCATGTAGTCCCCTTGTAAATGTTTTACTATCTATTGTCGAACCTTTGGGTTATCCTGTAAAATTTGCTCAAAGTTGGCAGGGTAATGATCCTTGTGCTAATAAATGGTTAGGTGTAATTTGTTCAGGGGGAAATATTTCAGTTATCAACTTTCAAAACATGGGTTTGTCTGGCACTATTTGTCCATGTTTTGCCAGCCTTACATCAGTGACAAAAATATTTCTTGCTAACAATAATCTCACAGGTACTATACCAGATGAACTTACTAGTTTGCCTAGTTTGCAAGAGTTAGATGTTTCGAATAATCATATATATGGCAAAGTGCCATCATTTCGCAAAGATGTGATTCTTAAATATGAAGGGAATCCAGATATTGGAAAGAATAAACAAACTAAGCCAGATATTGAAGGCAATGAAAATAATAACAACATTGGAGTAATTGTTGGAATTACGGTGGTAGTTGTTGTTTTACTTGTTGTTGGAGTTTTGATACTTGTTAAGTTTATGAGAAAAGGAAAATATACAAGTAAACTTCAAAACCTATTCACAAATATGATGCCTTCTTATTATGAGGATGTAAATGCTGCAAAGATAAGTGGTAAAGGTCATGGGGAAGGAAATGTTAGCTCTTTATTAAGTCCCGCACATAGTGTTTATCAAGGAGAAGCCAATAATATGTTGATTCCAATTCAAATTTTAAGAGAAGTAACCAACAATTTTAGTGAGGAAAACATAATAGGAAAAGGGGGATTTGGCACTGTATACAGAGGAGAATTACATGACGGGACAAAGATTGCAGTAAAAAGGATGCAATCAACGGGATTTGTGGATCAAAAAGGGTTGAGTGAGTTCACATCTGAAATTACTGTGCTCACAAAGGTTCGACACAAAAATTTGGTTGCACTCTTGGGGTTTTGTTTGGATGGTAGTGAGAGATTGCTTGTGTATGAGTGCATGTCTCAAGGTGCTCTCAGTAAACACCTAATCAATTGGAAAGAAGAAGGGCTACAACCACTTGAATGGAAGACAAGACTTAATATTGCCTTGGATGTTGCTAGAGGTGTTGAATATCTTCATGGTTTGGCACAACAAATTTTTATTCATAGGGATCTCAAACCGTCTAACATTTTGCTTGGAGATGATATGCGCGCTAAAGTATCAGATTTTGGATTGGTTCGACTTGCTCCTGAAGGGAAAACCTCATTTCAAACTAGATTGGCAGGAACTTTTGGGTACATGGCACCGGAGTATGCAGGTATATTCACATTTAAACTTTTTATTATAAAAAGTTTTGATTCTTCTATAGCAATTTGGATAATATTTTTTTCATGTTTGTTAAATCTAACTTTGTTTCTCGTGCATCAAAATGCAATTAACATGTATTTAAAATTGCAACAACCAAAATAGTATTTGCATAATCATCTTTAGCCAATTTGCATTAGATGTAAATAATTTTTGAAATTTTAGTTTACTGTAAAATAATCTTACTGCAAGCACTGTTTATCAAAATAAATGTTACGATTGTCCTTTATTACTTACATTGCTTACAAGTGATTACTACACTGCAAATCTTATAAAAGAAAAAAGTCAATTGTCTTGAGAATTTGTTTTTGTTATTTCTTATGTAAATTTTCAATGCACTAACATGAGAATATCTTGCATAATTGGACAGCTACTGGACGACTTACAACAAAGGTTGACGTGTATAGTTTTGGAGTGATTCTTATGGAGATGATAACAGGAAGGAAAGCACTTGATGATAGTTTACCAGAAGATAACATCCATCTTGTTACGTGGTTCCGCAAGATGCTAACAAACAAAGATTCATTCCTAAAAATCATTGACCCAACAATCGAAGTTAACGAGGAAACATTAGTTAGTGTTACCACTGTTGCAGAGTTAGCCGGGCATTGCTGCGCAAGGGAGCCTTATCAACGTCCTGATATGAGTCATGTAGTGAATGTGTTGTCACCTCTTATTCAAGCGTGGAAGCCTTTAGAAACAAATGTTGATGAAATATATGGAATTGATTTTGATATGACATTACCAGAAGCACTCAAAAGGTGGAAACATTTTGAGGAAAATAGCAACACCTTTGACTTAACTTCATCATCACATCTTAATGGTAGCAACACAAAATCAATTCCACAAACTCACCATCTTGCAATCCCTCTTATACACAATGATGATAAATAAACTTTAAATGTAATTACTTACCTTCTCTAACATATTATCTTTTTCTCCCACTCCCTGTCATTATTACATCCCTCAAAAAATTAGGTGGGATAAATATAGTTTTTTTCAAAAAGAAAAAAAATCTAACTATTTTAAAACTCTTATTACTCTCCACTAAAGATGCATAAATACTATTTCTCTAATACATGATTTTTTTCCTGTCTATTTTTAACAAGTTAAAATTCAATGTCTATAATAAAAAATTAAAGTATTTTACACTATGAAAAAAAATATTACATTATAGGTAGATTTCTCTTTTTATGGATAATGAAGAAGAGAGATCCATAGATATACAAACGTACATTTGTTTCAAAAATAAGTAATTTTTGTCGAATATTAATAAGTCACTTTATTGCTCACAACATGTAGTTCAGGTATGTAATCGCCATTAATTAATATATTTTAATAAAATTTACTGTTACATATAGCTTAGTTTTTTTTTTATAATAATTGAATAATATATTAACTCTAAACAAAAATTTTGTGATTTAAGTAAGTAGATAATTAAATCTGCAGCTCACATTTATAGGAATTAAATACACATTTGCAAAACCATTATGACTAGGAGTGAATTAAAGCCCAGTAAATATTATTATACTTTTTTTGAAATAAAAAGATAATAAGAATTTAAGATTTTATGATAAATAAACATAATATAAAATAAACTATAATATTTTCCAATTATTTAGTGAAAACATACTGAAATAGGAAAAAGGTAAATAGTGAGAATAATAGTATTTTAAGGTGTAACATAAAAAAGGTTACGTGAAGAAATGTTTATCTAACTTTGTCCTGTGAGGAGAACACGTAAGAGGGAATAAATTGAAACATGCCTAATTTATATATAAGTTAAATTTTTATTTTTATTTATAAATATTTATTAAATAGTATGTGTAGGTAATTATTTCAAACCATGGAAAAAGAAACAAGAAAACTACATACGATAAATTATATATATAACTTTTTTTCTCATGAGTTGAAACAAACTTATTCGAAATATAATCATGTAAAAAAATAAGTGTCTTTCCTGCTTTATATATGTTGAATGGTCATATTGTTTGATATAAGTGAATTATCAATAATAATTTTTAATAGAGTAATTTGATTGATCACGTGTTAATTTATCTTTATCTTTTTAGTAACATACCATCACAATACATGTGATGTTTATATTTTTCAATGAAAAAAATTAATATGAACAATTTGGATAAATATTTTTCCGTATGTATATCATACTTTACAAACAACAAACACATAATTTGTAAAAATAAATACTTATTTCCTAATTCAAGAAAGCTCATAACTTGTTTTTTTACTATAATATACGTGGATTGTTTTTGTTATTTTTTGTTGTTTAAAAACAAACAAACAACTTTTTTTATGATTATTTTCTAGAAAAAATAGAGTTCAATTACATATATATTTATCTAAAATGACATATTTTTATATTAAAATCAAATTAATTAGCTTTAATTATTATTTTAAACACATCAATAATTTTGGAGTTTGGTCAACATTTATTAAAACATATAGTTGCTACAAATCTATATTTTAAGAATATAGTTATTGAAAGTTGGAAGTTGAGATAGCAAAATTTAAGTATATTAATAAATAAAGATAAATGCAATTGATTTATTAAGAGGTTAATTTATATTTAAATATATATGTAATATTTAAATGAGATATTGAGTCCTATGAGAGGGTGTAATAGAGATATATAAAAAAACATGAGATATCAACAATTCATATAATTGATTATCACATCACACTTTCAATCTAAACCTTAATAGAATGAGTTTGTAAATTTTATTTCATATGTTACTAAAATTTATCATTTCATGTGTTAAGAAAACTTTCAATACAATGACAATGTATATATCATACTCGTTTGAACCATAATTAAGATGAATAATTAACTCTAATGTCACATTTCAATCCTTCCATATAATATAAATTCAGTTTGTGAGTTTTTTTCTTACATATTTCTCAACTTTATGATTTGTATTTAATTAAGATTCAAACTAACACTTAGAATTTTAAAAAATATATATAAATAATGATATTTTTTATATTTAAAAAATCATTGTCAAAGTAATCCACAAGTTCAATGTTTTAGATCTTGATCAAATAAGAGTTAATACATTTTTGGTAAACAAATTGATTTTATTGTATATTTTATAAACTCAAACAAATATAGGTGGTTGACGATATCAACAAACATAATTTATATAACATTTTCATTCCACAATTTTAACTATAACACAACTAGATTATAATTTGACTTGTAAAGTTTGAAACTCAATACCTTAAAATATTGTTCATTTCTAACTATATGTTTTGGTCTTAAAACATTACTCATTTGTAACTATATGTTTTTCTGAATCAGATTTCATATCAATTTTAATATAAAATATGTTTTCTGTGACAATTTTTTAGCTATTAAGAGACTAATGAGTCTTAAAAATAATAAATAATTCACATTATCATTAAATTATTTCCTTATATAAATATTTACTTAAATAGCATCTTATTTGATAAAATTTAACTTCAAATATTAACAGTGATTTAAATGGACTAAAAAAGGAAATAACATAAATTTCTAACCATATCAGTTAAAAGATATCCTGTATGTGAATTATATAAAAAAAATCAAAATTTAAATGATATCATTATTACATAAACATGATAAAAAATCAATTTGTAAATAATATGGAATTTCTCCTAAATCTCCTTAATTAAAATTGATTACTGGATATCACATAACTCAATTAAGCCATTATAAAACTAACAAGTAAAGTTATCATAAACAATTAAATTATAGTAAAGTAATATTTACTGTAATAAAAGAACAAAAGAAATACTATTCCTTATAAGAAAAATCATACAAAATATCAGTTATAAAGAATAACATATATTTCATTGGCAATTATTTTTATTGATAACAATAATTGTTTTCTATAAGTTAACACAGGAGATTCCAATAATTTATAATTATAAAAAGTTGAAAATCATATTTTCTTCTGTTGTATTATCCCTACTTTTTTTTTATATTGTGCAACCATACACTATTAATGAACACATTAGATTTTCAGAAATAATTTTAATTTTTTATCGCTGTATAGATTTTGAAAATTTGTTTTAATTCGGTTTATAAGGCTTGAGAATTTCGATTGATTATTATTTTTTGTTCTTCAAATATTTGCAAGGTTGTTCCAATTTTCAACAGCTTCTACATTATACTCATGTCCATATTGCAACAGTATAAAAGTAATAAACAGATGATTAAGGCAATGATTTAACCTCTCAAATTCAAATATACTCTCACACAATGCTTCATTTCTAATAAATATATATTGGTTCGCTTTCTCCAATAATAGTTTATTTCTGTTAATACTGAAATTGAGAATAAGGAGAAGGAGGAGGAAATGATTGTTAGAAATTTTCTTATTTTTTGACATATAAATTTTTTTATTTTAATCAGAATGAAATGATATAAAGAGGATCATAGTTAAGTTTTTTTTTTGTTCAGTAAAATTAAAATTCAATCACAATCCACATTGCTGTCCCAAACGCTAACCCCTTCTCCCTTCTTTCTTCTCTCTTCTCTGAAAACCCTAAATTTGTCTCAATTTGCATTTTGTCCATGGAAGCGTGATTCTCTCTTAAACCCTCCCTCTCGATTCATTCACGCGCCTCGAATCTCACGCTTCCACCTTCGTCCAAATGTCTCTTCCACCCATAGAGTGTATATACGTAACAGAGGAGTGTGTTCGCGAATGGAGGAGTGGCAACCCTGCCCTCAAGGTCTCCCAAGCTGTCCCCATGCTTCGCTTCCTCTACGAGCTCTGTTGGACTATGGTACTCATTAATTAATCATAATTTTTGTTGGTTCTTTGTTATCTTGTTTTGGGTTTAAATTGGAATTTTGAAATTTGGGTGGCGACTTGGATGCTCCAATTGTTTCATTTTAGGATAATTGACTGATTTCTTGTTCTGGGTTGCTATCAGATTAGGGGTGAACTGCCGTTTCCCAAGTGTAAAGTTGCGTTGGATTCTGTCATATTTATAGAACAAGCTTCCAATGACGAAATAGCTTCGAATTTTGCTGATATAGTGACCCAGATGGCTCAGGATGTGAGTTATGCTGCTGCTTGCTCTTGTGTTATTGATGATTGTTAGTCTTTTTTTTTTTATCTTTTTTTTTTTTCCTTCTAGTTTTGTGTCATAGCTTCTATTCTCTCTCTGGCCCACACATACAATCACCCTTTTCTTTTCCGTATCAATCAACTAAGAGTATATTAGCCAAGAAACATGGAAAAATCTGAATAGTAGCTGTGACATGAGCAACACTAAATCTGCAGGACACTTCCAATGTTTTTTGTTTTATAATTATGTATTAAACTTTTTATACGTATAAGATTGAATGCCGTAATAACTAAGAAGCATAGACCCTTTTAAACAGTAGCAGTTTTAGTTCATAACTATGTTTGGCACTTGTATTGCTTATATGTTGCTTGAATACGTCAAATACTCGTTGGTTGCATTTTATAAGCTTTTTCTAAGATATATTTTAACTTTTCTGTCAGTAAGATTGAATAGCATGATTGCTACGAAGCATGGACCCAAGGTTTCATTGTGTGATCCTTGATATTGTGGACAAATGTGACTGAAGTCTGGTCACCAAGATCCCCAAATGTGAATGAATTTTTTTTAACTGCGGTGATGGAGATCTCCAAAACCTTGATGTTGTGGCCACCGTTTTCAGTCACATGCCCTTTTTAAAAACGTTACGTGAACACTTTCAGACAGTAGCTGTGTTGTGTTGGACTTTTTAAATGCTTTAGTTGTACTTTTATACGTTTTTTCCTTTTATTTTTATTTAAACTTTTGTGTCAGTAACACTGAATGCTGTAATAATTAGATAACTGTTAGCATTTTATTATGTTTACTATGTCTGGTTCTATTTTAAAATATAAATTCTATTGTGGTTAAAAATATTCTTTTTTATGCTAAATTTACATTGGTTAATAGACTATTATACTTGCATTGTACAATATAGTTTTTTAAATTTGCCCCATTATTTGGTCCATGTTGCATCTGTGTCATGTGTTGTATTTGTGGTTCCTATAGAAGTTAGGTGGTTATATACAAAAATTGGTGTCATAGGTTATTTGTAGCCCAAATTACCTATCAAATTCAAAGGGAAGTTTTATAGTATCGCTATACAACCAGTTAAATTATGATAGTAAACGATCGATTTAAAGGAACAATAAGAGAAAGGTGAGGGTTGTAGAAATTAAAATGTTAAATGGATTTGTGGCTTCTCAAAAAGGGGCATAATATTTGAATGACTCTATACAAAAGAGATATCGGCATGTCATGTATGGAGGAAAGATGATAGAAACTTGGTTATGATGGTTTGACCGTATGCAAAGTAGGTCACTGGTTAGGATTGTAGAGTGCTTCGTTTTTGGATTTTTGAAATGGTGTAGAAGGAGACTAGGAATAACAATGGAAGAATTATTGAACAGGGGATCTCATGGTGAATGCTATTTGTAAGAATTTGGTTTTCATCTGTGTCCAATGATGTAGTATAATTTGTGTAGTTGACTTCCCTTAATGGGATCAGGCTGTTGTTGTTGTTGTTGTTGTCATCTTATGTTTACTATGCCTTATTTTCATTTTTAAAACCTTAATTCATAATTGTGTCAGGGAAAGTAACCAACTCTCAATGAAAAAAATTTCCTTGAAAATACCAACTCTGATAATGAAATCACTGTTGTCAAATGTCTAAGATAGTAAGATATATTACTTGCGATTTTGAATGTTTGGTTGTGGCAATGACTTTTCTTAATTTTGATTAATGCCTTTGATTTTGAATGTTTGTAAATATATGAGCTCTTTATATGTGTTATTTTTGTGTCATTTGTCACTGGGGGGGGACATTGAATACTGTTTCAATTCCTAGTGACGAAAGATGTATAACTGTATTGTTTGTAGTAAGCCCACTTACTGTAATTATGTTCTCCTGTCTCCTCGGTTACAGCATACAATGCCTGGAGATTCCCGTTCTCGTCTCATCAAGCTGGTCAGTATTTGATTATGCATACTTCATTTGATGGAAATCTTAATTTGTAAATCTTCATCTTTTTGGAGTAATCATTATGGTTTTCTTTATAATTTATTATTGATTTTAAAATTTTCATTTTTTCAGGCAAGATGGCTTGTGGAATCTGAAATGGTTCCAGTTAGGCTACTTCAAGAACGTTGTGAGGTTGGCTCCACCCATCATCTGTTTTTCTTATTTCCTTTTGTGGCTTCTGTTTAGTTTGTGAGAAGCTGAGCATAGGCAGAATATTTAATGCATTAGTAACATAATTTTCTTGCATTTGCAAAATATTATTTATATGTCGTGCATTTGTAGGAAGAATTCTTGGGGGAGGCTGAATTAATCAAAATTAAGGCTCAGGAGTTGAAGGGTAAAGAGGTGAGCTATTGACTTCTTTATATGAATGCTATAATACCAGGGACTTCTGTTTCTTTCCTTCTATTATTCCTATTTATTCTGTTTTCTTTTTATTCTTAGACACTAGTAGAAATTTAGTTTTAAAAGATGGGAAAATGATACTTTTGGCCAAAGGGAAAGTTGGAAGCTGTTAATCTTCACAAAAAGTAGAGGAGGTTAGCAATCTAATATGTATGTGATAGAAAAAAAGTGTTATAATCAATAAAGCATCCTTTAAAAAACGTCAAAGGAAAAAATGATAGCAAAAAAGAAAGAATTCTGCATGACAAAGCAGGTACATCTGTAGTCACACACTCTTGAACAATCATGGGTAGAAAGCATGAGAGATGCTAAAAATGTGATCCTATGGCAACAGTCCCAGATGTATTGTTTCAAACACTAGCCAAGCTATACACGGAATATTATCAACTGTTTGTTGTCTTGGAAATTTGCCAATCTTTCTTTTCAATAGAGCAAATAACTACCCAATAGGAACTTCTATGTAGTAGGACAAACCCATTATTAAGAACCCCAAAAGATTATTCTAAGGGAATTTAGCTGACTTGTATTTCATAATTATGAAGTCCTTGGTCTGTATAATGTAATTAACATGTCAATTATCTGCACATCTATAAATTCTCATAAAACAGCTGAGTAGAGCAAAAAGGAAAAGCCATAAACACAACTGGTACATACAGGTGCAAGTAGGGCATCTAATTGCAAAAAATGCACTGACATAGTTGATCTAAATCTTATTTGTATTTGTACTTTTTGTTGCTTGCATCAGACATCAATAATTATGTTTCAGCTTGAATTTAAATTCAATTCTTATATGTATTTGATTTATTTGTGCTGTTGATTTCAGGTCAGAGTTAATACCCGACTTCTCTATCAGCAAACCAAATTCAACCTTCTCAGAGAAGAGAGTGAGGGCTATGCAAAGCTGGTAAATCATAGTCACCTATTTCTGGAAGTTTTAGGATATTTTGTATAAATTATTGATCACTTGTTACAGCCATTGTGATTTGGCTGAAGATCATCTCATCTTCAACAATTGTTTTAGTTGCATGAATCTTTTTTATACTTGTCACGTTGATCCAGTTAGATGCTTTTGTATGTTTTATTATTAATTGTGTAGGTGACTCTTCTTTGCCGGGACTCTGAAGCACCTACTCAAAAATCATCCGCAGCAACCATTGGCATTATTAAGGTTTTGATGATTTTAAGTACCATGATTACTCCTGTATCGTTTTCCTTCCATAATGATGATCATGGTACTGATTTAGATTACTTCTGCAGTCATTAATTGGCCATTTTGATTTGGATCCAAATCGTGTTTTTGATATTGTAAGTTGTATGTTTTTAGTTGATTTATTTATTTATTTATTAATTCACATTCCTATCTATGTTTCATTTCATGTTTTTATCTAGGTACTGATGTATATTTTGCTCAGGTCCTAGAGTGTTTTGAACTGCAGCCTGATGATGATGTGTTTATAGAGTTGATTCCTATATTTCCAAAGGTGGACAACATAAAATCCTAGGTGATTCCTATATTTAGTTTGTGAAATTTAAGGGACAATTTTTTGTATGATGTTTTTTTCTCTTTTATGCAGTCTCATGCGTCACAGATTCTTGGGTTTAAATTTCAATATTATCAACGGATGGAAGTTGGCAGTTCTGTTCCATTTGGGCTATATAGACTCACAGCCTTGCTGGTGAAGCAAGATTTTATTGATCTTGATAGCATGTAAGATGTGTTAATGCACTGCTTAAAAATCACATATAGCATTATTGTATAAAAGTAAACATTAACAGTAATTCAATACTGAATCAATTTTTTCCTCCATGACTTTAAGAGGTGGTGGCTGCATTCCAATTTATTTGCAGTTCCATTCTTGTGATCTCGTAATTGATAAATGATCATTACTGCTCCTTAATGTGTTGTTCCATTAATTTTTCTGCAAAAATGTTGATGTATAGAATGTATGCACCATATAATCATGCCAAAGTCTAAGTAAGTGGTAAGTTGTAGTTGGTTGGTTGGAATGTCAAGACTATCTCTCAAACTGCTAATATTGGTTGGTTGGGATCTTTTAGAGCATTAAGTTTTCTTATAGCATTTAAGTTTTTAAGTTTATTTGGTTATTTTCTCTATCTCAAAAATAAAGAATACATTTGCTTGCCTAGCTGTTGTGATTGTTTGATACTTTCTCAGTTCATGCATACTGTTACAGTTTATAATTCAGGTTGGTATTTCTTTTGTTTAGAAATGGAGATTCTTGTATTTTGATATTTAGGAATGGGAGAACTAAGCATGTTGTTTGGGAACTAAGTCATACTTTAATTAGGCTTATTTGTTTGAATTACCTCTATTCTACTGTGATTATGCAATTAACATCTGGACCAGAGTTATATCATGTAATGTTTTAGAATTTTCTAACTATCATTTTGATTACAGATACGCTCATCTACTTCCCAGAGATGATGAGGCATTTGAGCATTACAATACTTTCTCTTCCAAGCGACTTGATGAGGTATTCATGCTTTTATTGAATACATGGTTAACTTAATTTACTTGAAACTTTTTAATGTTATTTAGGGATGCAAAATGTTTCTTTTTAGGTAGGAAGAAAGAAAATAAGTATGTCTGGTCAAGAGTAAGAAATTTGTTCTATAGGGAAAATGGTAGGGAAATGAGCCAAAATGTCTCAAGATTTCAAAGAGGCTGTCTAGTTTCCTCTATGCTTCTGATTCCTAACACTATTTTTCTGTGTTGCTTCATCTTAATTAAACTACTTGGGTTGGTATGTGAAGAAAATTAGTTTCACAAGCATGTTTCAGCATCTAGTTTTAATTTCGTTGCTTGAATTGAAACATGTCAGTGTTAGTGTGGAGTGTTGATCTTGCATAAAATATACATGGCATTTTTTTCTAATCCTATATCATCTGTCGTTTTCTTATATAGTTTTGACTAGATTGATTTTTAAAAGGTTGTCAATGTTAACTACAGGCTAATAAAATTGGAAGAATAAACCTTGCTGCAACCGGAAAAGATCTAATGGATGATGAGAAACAGGGGGATGTCAGTATAGATCTCTTTACTGCCTTAGACCTTGAAACAGAAGCTACTGAAGAGCGAAAAACTGAGCTCCAAACCAGTCAGACTTTGGGCTTGCTTACTGGCTTTCTTTCGGTGGATGACTGGTATGCTTGATTTATATATCTTCTATAGCGTGTGACGGCAAAGACTCTTATTATTAAAAGCTATCTCGTTTTTTCTCTTTTGACTTGCTTTGTTTATTGATGTCTTCACAATGGATAAACTTCCAACTTCTATAATAGTGATTAATGATAAACTGCTTTGTATGGAATGCAAAAACATACTGAATATATTATTCTATTTGGACAATGAAAATAATGGAATTTTTTATGATGGAAATTGGTTCCATTGTGGTGGAGATATTTATCATTCTTCCATAAAATCACCTATTTATCAGTATGTTTTCTTACATGGTGACTTTGTCAGCATCATGTACAGTCATTGAGATATATGACAGCTCTCAGATTTCATGGCTTTTGCTGATGTTTTGATTCCTCTAGTCCAAATATATTGATTTATGGCTCAAATACTTCTTTATTTTTTGTTCATTATATTTGTGTTTACAGAATTGCTTCTGACAAATATATTTTTGAATTTTCTGCCTTTCCCCCCATAGGTATCATGCACATCTATTATTTGAACGCCTTTCACCACTCAATGCTGTGGAACATATTCAAATATGTGACAGTTTGTTTAGGTAAAGCTGATACTATTTCTCTCTCCCTTTCACTTGACATTAGCGCACAACTTTTATTTGGGTGCATTTTGGATTTGTGTTTCCCATTTCGGTTGAAGGTATTTCTTAGAAAGTAAACTTTAAGTCTAACTTAACTTCACAAAAACGGCTTGTAAGTGAGCTTTGCATTCTCTTATATAGTATAATTGGACCTTATCTGCAGTTCATGTGAGTCTCTGACACTGACACATCTCCTCATGCCTAGGACTGGACATCTCAAATGTGAAACTAGTTATTTGTCAATTGCTGTCCAACATTTTCTTGTATGGGTTTTGATACCATCTTATTAATGGAATTTAAGCCTAATTTAACCTTAAAAACTGGCTTGGAAGGTGAGGTTTACACTCATTTATATATTATGAACTCATATGAGGATGTTATTTTAAATAGATTTGAGTTCTAAAAGAGGGTCGAAAGAAACAAAGCTATATATCCCAAAATCGCAGCTTTGCTGTCTAATGCCTCTGCATATTAGAAACTTAAACTACGTTGTCAAAATTGTGATCCTACTTAGGATCAAAAGTGTAGAAGAAACAGAATTTGTGGGATCATAACATGGATAGAAAAATGATACTAAGTACAAAATTATACTCAGAACACACACGTATGGATATAAAGGAATATACAAGAAATTAACCATTAAATCTCAACCAACACTTAAATGTTGTGCATAAGATTGTCCAGTATAAGTCCAAGCTTAAAAGATGATTGATTAAATCTCCAAGCTAATGGGGTACCAAATGTCACAAATAGCTTTCCATTTTTGGCATAGAAATCACTAGAGTTTCAATGGAAAGTGAGAGAATAACGGATAATGATACGACTTTGGAGTAGGAAAAGAACCACAACATAGGCATGGCCTTGTGGGAAATCCACAACCTAAACCCGAGAGAGGACACACAAATGCGAGAGAAGGGAGAGAAGTCTGGTGTAAGTTGAGTGACGGAAAATGAGAATTGTGTAAAGTGATGAAAGATGAATTTTTAGGGGAGACCTTTTTTGCTTTTATTCCTGCATTGAGTCACGCGATCCAGATCTGACCTGCCAAACAGCATGAACCCAGGTCAGAGAAGATTAGTAATCCTGTGTTTTAGCTAGTGAAATCAATAATCGTACTCTGATATTGTTCCCACTTGATCCTGCTTAAGACTTGAGTATTCTCCAGCACCTAAACTTGCTGAACCGTTTATACAATCCTTGGCAAAACTTACTTGAAACTGCTATATAAATACAGTGCAGTTAAGGGAAGCCACAAAATCTATCTTATCGTGGAGTGAGGCCAAATGGAATGCCCTTGAAGATGTTATATATTGCATACTGATAAATTGTACCATAGAGCCACATCCCCCTGCCAACAAAATTTGTCATTACTTCCTTCCAAAGCTTTTTGAACTGGACCATGAGACAGAATGTTTGGAACTATGTTTAAACCTATGTCAATGAGTGTTGAAATCTGTCAAGAATAGCTTCAAGATGATCCATGTTGAAAACTGACTGGACATTAAACCAAACTGTGCCAAACAAAAATGACCCGTTCCAAATTTACGTCCAATGTTCATGGGATTTCTAGGTGTTTATGGCATGCATGGATTTAACGTCCTGTATTATTAGGCCATATGGGTTTGAATTTTACTGCGGCTTACAATTTTTCTGAATGCTTGTATTTTCTCTTATAATATTGGGATCTTCATCCAGGCTTATTGAGAAGTCCATTTCTCCAGCATATGATGTTGTCCGTCAGACACATCTTCAAAATCCTGGATCATCTTCAGGAGGCACTGATGCTATGGATGTTGATAACTCTTCAGGATGCAATTCTTTCATTGATCTTCCTAAGCAACTTTTTCAGATGCTTTCTTGTACTGGACCTTATCTCTACCGTGATACTGTATTGTTGCAGAAGGTGTATTAAGTTTTGTTAGTTTGTTATCTTCGTTCTCCTTGCTATGTTTTTAATGCTGAAATGACTTGTCCTTTTCCATTTTCTCTCAAAAATATGAGTAGGTTTGTAGGGTTTTGAGAGGTTATTACCTTTGTGCTCTTGAGCTTGTAACTCGTGGCAATGGTGCCTTGGATCCTCAATTAAATGTTCCTGGAAACCCTAACCTACATCTTAAGGAGGCAAGGCTAAGGGTAGAGGATGCTTTAGGAGCATGTGTACTACCTTCTCTGCAGTTAATTCCTGCCAATCCAGCTGTTGGCCAGGAAATATGGGAACTAATGAGTCTTCTTCCTTACGAGGTTCTTTTTTATTAATGTTTGCCCTTTTATATGTTTTGTTGTTAGCTAAGCTCAGTTGATGAATGCTATGTATTTAGGTGCGATATCGATTGTATGGTGAATGGGAAAAAGATGATGAGCGCATTCCTATGCTTTTAGCTGCAAGACAAACTGCCAAGGTGTGCAGATCTATACATGTTTGGTACCATCTGCACTGAATGTTGCAAGCTTGATTCTTCGTTATTCCCATTTTCCTTACACTTTCTGTACAGTTGGACACTAGACGTATTTTGAAACGGCTGGCAAAGGAAAATTTGAAGCAGCTGGGTCGGATGGTTGCAAAATTAGCTCATGCCAACCCTATGACTGTCCTTCGAACAATTGTTCATCAGGTGCTAGTTTATTACTGCTTTTATACTTCGAGATACTAAAAATACCTGACTGCTTTTAATGATTTCCATTCTACCATTGTAATTTTTTTCAAATTTTGTGATGTGCAGATTGAGGCTTACAGAGACATGATTACTCCTGTAGTGGATGCATTTAAGTACTTGACTCAGGTGTGCACATGTCTTTGTGTTTTTCTTTCCTTTGTGTTTTCTGAATCCATTAATAAATATGCATTAGCAGCAACATACTAAATCCTAAACCCTAAACCATAGTATGTAGTAGTTATGCAGTAACAGCAGCATCAATACTTATTTTTTGTTTAGTAGCATATGGCCATGGTTATAAGAATCTTATGCAGCAACCACACTGTTTTTCTTTTGAAGATTGTGTTGCTGAAGTTGTGTAGGAAATACAGATAGATACAACCACTCTTTGACTGAGGTTGATTTGTTATTAATTGTATCTTTGCATGTTTATATATCTTATATATTTAAGTATATGTTACAATTTTTGATGTTTATGAATCTTACGATCCATGATCCAAAATATAAGCCCTCTGATACATAATTTGTATCTCAATTCAATTGCCATGCTTGGTTGGAAAAGGTTTTTGTGCATTCGGCATTTTCTACCATTTGAAGCTGTTTTGACATTAGAAGATAGTTTTCAACCTCGAACCTTATTTTCCTTTTTCTTTTAACAGCTCGAGTATGATATATTGGAATATGTTGTGATTGAACGCTTGGCACTTGGTGGACGTGATAAGTTAAAGGACGATGGTCTTAATTTGTCAGATTGGCTTCAATCTCTAGCCTCATTTTGGGGCCATCTGTAAGTTATTTGTTTCTTGGCCACTTTTATTATATAATATTGAATTTTGTGGTTTGGTTTATCTTTTTCGTCACATATGATCCTTCTGGAGTTGGCTATCTTGTTGGCTTGTGCGTATTATTCTGCTGATTAATTCATCTTTTAATAGCAAAGTGTTGTCTTTGTAACAAATTTAGGCTGTCTACAATCTGTTAGGTGATTGTGTCTTTCCCTTCCAGTTTATGCAAACTCTTATTTCATTGGAATTATGTATGTTTTTCTTAAGTAATAACATTGATAATAACATTTATTAGTCATATTTGTACATTTATGTCTTCCTATAGAATTTAGATATATGCGGGATGCCTTGTATCAAATTCCAGGTTGCAGATCAACCTTAGCAAATGCCGGATTACTGCACATAGCAGCATTTTTATGTCCCTGAGTGGTAATGTCAGATCAAATTCAAACCATTTGGCTTGCTAGTTGGTGGGCATGCACAGATCAAATTCAATTTCTGGTTTCTGCTGACAGATTTTTCAGAATGGTTATCTGTTGGTTGAAAGGGGTGGACATTCTGTGCTGTGGTTCATCTGTTACGTATAATTTGGTAAAGGAGATTGAAAGGGTTAAGAAGGGTCATTTAAGATATAGAAGTGACATGTGAGCTGCGGTCACTGTACCATGATTGATGGAAGTAGTTCATTAAGTTGGATCTTGGTCTTTTGTATGTATCTTGGAATGGTCCGTACTATTGCTGTGTACAATTAGTTCATGGAGATGAAAGAATGGGTACTTACAAAATGCAATGACATCGGTTGGAACTGTTCGAGTTTTTATTATGTGAAGGATGGCCCGTGCTGGATGCATGATATGTGTGGTGCTCAATGATGTTTTGATCATTTCTAATGTCAATGACGGGATGATCAGTTTAGTTGCATTTAAGGGGTATTATGTGAAGGAGGGGGCTGGTGGTTGTAACTATACGAATTCATATGTTGTTGGCCATGCATGGTACCTGAATTGTTTACTGGGTGGTTGCTATGTGATGACTGGTCATTCTGGCTAAAATCCTACTGTTGGACATGAATGGTTGGTCCTTGTTGCTGGGCTGATAACATGTAGGTTTGGATCCTTCGGATGAGACTCGGTTGTATTAGCTTTCTTCTAAGTTGTCCTCTCCATTAGTTTACTTTACTCTTGCGATGCAAATGGTGTGATGACAAGATATCAAGGAAACCATTTACTCTTGTGGAAACTGTTCACTGCACATCTACAAATGAACGTAATGGACAAGTAATATTGATAGATAGTGTATTCTTTCTTCAAATAAGAGGATGATGGAAAATACAGCTTTTCATTTGACCTTATCACCAGTAGTTTACTTGATTGGTCAACAATAGTTCATTACGTCAGGGTTTGATTATTGTGTTGTCTGTATAGCACTGAGATGCCCATCTTCTGATGACCGGATAGCATAACATTTCTAATATCTGGTCTTACTTTGCCATATACCTCAATAATGAAGAATGATATGCTTGTGGCTGCACTATTTTTGCTGAGCATACCTGTTAAATCCTGACGAACTTTGGGTGCCAATATTCTGCTAGGAATTTGTTTTTGCCTTGGAGGGATGGGGATTGAAATACCTGGAGCAGTTTGGTTTGGTTGTCTTCTTTCTCTCTCTACAGTGTTCCCTTTTGTTGTATATAATATTGAGTTTGCAATAACATAAAAAAAAAAAAGAATGTGTGTGGTTATTTTCTGTTCTAGCTTTTCTGAATTCTTCTGTTTGGTAAATTTAAGTATGGTTTTAATGGTCATCTCCTTCAAAAGGTGCCTTATTTATATAATTGGTTTGCCTCTCTGAGCTGTAGCTGTTACCGACTGTGAACAACACTTGAAATAGGAGGAATGGTCTTTAATCTTTCACAATTCAGAAAAAAATGCAAGCGATCAAAGTAATAACTAGGCAACATTTGTTTAAAATGAAAATAATAATTAAATTATTTAATTAGTAAATTATATGAATTTAAGTAAGTAGCATACAGACAAGAAAACAAATAAGATAAATCGGTTGATATTACTGATAAATAATGTGAACCAATGTAGGATCTAATTAGGACAATGTCTTGAGTGAATGTCACAGGTTACGTTGTTGAGTTCATTCATCTTTTGTGGATGATAAGAGCACCTGATTTCCTAGCTACTTGATTCAGCAATTTCATTGTATAATTTTGTGGAATTGTCTGGACATGTGTGGGATTTAATATATACCAAGTTGCGAGGGTTTTCACTAAACATTCAAATATAAGAAAATGTGACATTCATTTTCTTGCCATTTTGCTTTAAATTAATTTTTTGTTGATGTTGGTGTCAGCTTGTAATTGTTAGTTTGCCTTTGATTGCTCATGTTTTTATTATTGACTGCGTATGTTCTATATTGAGTAGGATCTATGTGATTACTGCTTGAAGAACAATTTTCTATAAATGTTTTCATATGCTCAAGTCATTTGTTCCTTATAGGTGTAAGAAGTACCCATCAATGGAATTACGAGGCCTTTTCCAGTATCTTGTGAATCAGTTGAAAAAGGGGCAAGGAATTGAGCTTGTTCTACTGCAGGTGTTTCTTCTTTGTCTGCTTTTCTAATAATGAATAATCTGTGTTATGGCTCTCACGAAAAATCAAATGTTGGCTACTAGTAAATACTTTTGTTGGTTTTGATAGGAGCTTATTCAACAAATGGCAAATGTCCAGTACACAGAGAACTTGACTGAGGAACAGCTTGATGCAATGGCAGGGAGTGACACTCTCAGATATCAAGCAACTTCTTTTGGTGTAACTCGGAATAATAAGGTACAAAACACTGTCTTAGAAGATTCTCTGAAGCAACACATTAATGTTAGTGCTGTTTGGATAGATTGAAATTCTACTCCAGGTGTGAGGGACAGTTTTTAAGTTTGGCTAATGTAAATTCCCTCTGTTAATTTGCATTAGCCTAGTTGTTTTGCCTGTACTGATCAGACTGGTTAATTAACATTCATCAGATTGTGTTTTGGGTTTTGGAAAATTGTTACATTTACTGAATGAAAATTCTTTGATTTGTCCATGATAATTGGGATTATAGATTTAACTTCCTGAAGTAGGTAAGTGTGAATTAGTTGGATGATCTCTTTTCATTATTTTGCTGTAAAGAAAGCAAACGAGTGCACTATTTTATTTAGAAGTATGCATATGATCTCTTTTATTATTTTGGTGTAAAGAAAGCTAAACCAGTGCAACTACTCTTGTTTGAATATTTTTTCAGTTGCATTGTTTTTGCTTTCATTACAGCAAAATATTGAATAGTCAAATAATAAGTGCTTTATTTTGCTGCAAAAATATTGAATTTTCAAGTGTTAATTAATTTTAGTTACTACTGATTTATAAGTTACTTGGGGTTGGCATGGTAAGTTACTTGAGTTATCTGCTAATGAATGCAGGCATTGATAAAGTCAACTAGCAGACTTAGGGACGCATTACTTCCAAAAGATGAACCAAAGTTGGCAATCCCCCTGTTACTGCTTCTTGCTCAACATCGCTCTCTGTAAGCTTGTAAACTTAAAAATGTTTTAGTTGTCTATCAAGATTCTATTCTCAAAATTTAATGTTTTTGCAGAGCTGTCGTAAATGCAGATGCACCCTACATTAAGATGGTTAGTGAGCAGTTCGATAGATGTCATGGTACTCTCCTTCAATATGTGGAATTTCTTGGCAGTGCAGTCACCCCATCATCGAATTATGGCATCCTTATTCCCTCGCTCAATGACCTGGTCCACCTTTACCACCTGGACCCTGAGGTTTTTGTTTCCCCTCTACCTCTACCTTATTATGAACTTCCTACATGTTCTAATGATAGTTGCTACATTTTTTTATCTGCAATTTTGTCCTGGTTTTCTCTTTATCTGCATCGCTTATGCTATGTTGTTGTTTGCTTGAATTTGTATTTAATGCCATTCTTTCCCCCTGGACTAGGTTGCTTTCTTGATATATCGTCCCATAATGAGGCTTTTCAAGTCTCAAAGAAATCCTGATGTTTGCTGGCCCTTGGATGATAAACATGCTGCAAGTGATGCATCTTCCAATACTGAATCTGATCCTCTGGATAATTCTGGTAGTATGGTTCTAAATTGTGGCTCTGCTCAAAATCCTATAAGGTTATAACCCTAACCTTTTTTACCACAATATATTTTAGATGCCATTCCAGTTGATAAACTTAAATATGAAAATGTGAATTATTATCCGTTTCTGATGTGCAAAGTTTATTTCCGCCTTGTGGATTAATATTTACTATTTTATTACTGAATCCAGTTGGTCGTATCTTCTTGATACTGTTAAAACCATGTTGCCTCCAAAAGCATGGAATAGCTTATCTCCGGATCTTTATGCAACATTTTGGGGTCTTACATTGTATGATCTGTATGTCCCAAAAAATCGATATGAGTCAGAAATAGCCAAGCTGCATGCAAATCTTAAATCTTTGGAGGAGCTTTCTGACAATTCGAGCTCGGCAATTACAAAGAGGAAGAAAGAAAAGGAAAGAATTCAAGAATCTCTTGATCGTCTGATTAGTGAACTGCATAAACACGAGGAGAATGTTACATCTGTTCATAGTCGTCTTTCTCGTGAAAAAGACAGATGGTTAAGTTCTTGTCCTGACACCTTGAAGATCAACATGGAGTTTCTTCAGCGCTGTATTTTTCCACGCTGTACTTTCAGTATGCCAGATGCTGTGTATTGTGCTATGTTTGTCCACACACTTCATTCCCTTGGAACCCCCTTTTTCAACACGGTCAATCACATAGATGTTTTGATTTGTAAGACCCTACAACCTATGATATGCTGCTGCACTGAATATGAGGCAGGCAGGCTTGGTAGGTTTCTGTATGAGACTTTGAAGATTGCTTACTATTGGAAGGTAATTGTGTTTTTATTTACAAATTTATTTTCTACTATAAACTATTAATTTTAAGGAGTTAATCTTTTTCCATGTTCACTATTTTTTTTAATTCCTTCTTTTCCAGAGTGATGAGTCTATTTATGAACGTGAGTGTGGAAACATGCCAGGCTTTGCCGTTTACTATAGATATCCAAATAGCCAGCGAGTTACATATGGGCAGTTCATTAAGGTAAGTTCTAGTCTGTACTGGTTTTAACTGCTGTGAATCTCTTTGGCTATGTTAATTACATCTAATTACTTTTCTTATCTATCTCAACTTGCATATCACCTGCGCATTACAAAGTAGAAATAATTAAAAATATAAAATATAATTAGAAAGTCATTTTGATTGTGGACACTCTGAGCCCACTTTAGTTGTGGCCACTTTGGAGGTTGTTCTAGTTGCAGCCTCAAGGGCAATGATTTAATCCTACCTCAATTAGAGACATGACTTAAATAGAGCTTATTTATAAAGCTTGGACAGTCATCACCTTGCGAGGTTGTGTTATGTCCTAAGACAAATTTTCTAAGAAATGTTAAGTTATATAATTTTTAAAATTTAATGCTGTAGATGTTATAGTAAAAAAAAATTAATGAACTATATAAGGGCACACATTTAACTTTTATAATACAAATAACAAAAAAGACTATAAGTATTGATTACTTTGAAATGAATACTATATGAATATATAGCTTAATTACCTTTAAATATTCAAATTTTTATTTTTTTAGTTGTGTATTGAAATAATTTTCATCCTGTAAAGAATTCAACCTCAATTAATTATTTACAATCTAAAAATTATCTTATCATAGATATGCTATATAATATTTCTATTTAACGTATTATTTTGCCGATATTTATAAAAGGCTTTTGACATAAAAAGTGTAACTATATTATTAATTAAACACCTTTATATTAATTAAGTACTATCCAAATATTCTTTTATTTTAACGTTGAAATAATGAAATTGACGATAATTAGACGAATAATAAAAGATCATATCATGTATTTAAAGAATGTTATGTCATGATATTTTTGTAAATAATTCATCATTTATGCATATAATATTTATTATTTTATTTAATCTTTTTTCTCAAAGCATTGCTAAGACTGGAGAAAATGAATTTGGATAATTTTTATTTATATGTTTCACAAAAAATATATTAATAATTTTTACGAGACATTCTTAAATTGTCTTTATACTTTTGCTATACAAATAAAATAATAAGTTATGAATTCTCACTTTGTATACAAATAAAAGTATCTTTTTCACATGTTTTGAATTGTATTTTGGGTAAAATGAAAAAGATAGGAGGAGGAAAAAATAACAGCTCTGACAGGTAATTATGTAGTAAAAGAATGATAGAGATAAAACCTGAATACTATACTTCTCATAATATAATAGGCATTAATGATATTCTAAAAAAAAAAAACATTAATGATGCAATTCATTTATAAAAATAAGAGGCATTTTTATTAATTTTTATTGTGTTATAATTCTATCAAAATAAAAAGTAAAATTGCTATAGAGTATGTATAAAAAGCAATTGAAAAACGTATATTCTTTTAAAAAGGTTATTATAGGTAGTATGTTTTAGATCATGGGAACTAAAAGGTTGGTCATTGAAGATAATGAAGGGTACAAGAGGTAAAGAATGTGTACACGAAAAAACAGTTACAAAATTCAATCCCCATTATTAATTATTGTAGATCATATAGATTCTTTTTTCATGTGGCTTTACTTTATTTAATCCTGTTCCATTGTTAGTCTACGGAATGTTAAATGATGCTAAATGATCCATTTTGTATTTGCTTTTTGGCTGACAGGTACACTGGAAGTGGAGTCAGAGAATCACACGTTTACTAATTCAGTGTCTGGAATCTAGCGAGTACATGGAAATTAGAAATGCTCTTATAATGTTGACAAAAATTTCCAGTGTTTTTCCTGTTACCCGGAAGAGTGGGATAAACCTTGAGAAGCGAGTAAGTTATCCTCATTGTAAACTTTGCTTGTACTATTAATTTAAAATATTATATTCAAGTCATTACATCTTCCATGCAGGTAGCTAAGATTAAAAGTGATGAAAGAGAGGATCTTAAGGTGTTGGCAACTGGTGTTGCAGCGGCATTGGCTGCTAGGAAGGTATGTGTGTCACTTACTACAGGTTTACCTGTATGTTGTTTCAACATACTAATTCGAACTCTTTTTTCAGCCTTCTTGGGTTACCGATGAAGAATTTGGTATGGGTTATCTTGAGTTGAAACCTGCACCATCTGTGACTAAATCTTCAGCTGGAAATTCCTCAACCGTACATAGTGGGATGAATCTCAATGTTTCGCAAACTGAATCTGCGAGTGGAAAGCATGTGGACTCTGGAAACACAGTCAAAGATCAGGTAGTAAGAACAAAAACTACCGATGGCAAGTCTGAAAGAACTGAAAGCATGACTGCGACAAAATCTGATTCTGGCCATACAAAAGTCAAGAGCGGTGCAATGGTAAATGGTTTTGATGCCCAAACATCCTCGATCCCATCTTCTATACAATCTGGGGTGTCAAAATCTACCGAAAACTCAAAGCAAGTAGAAGAATTGATAAATAGGGCATCAGATGAACATGGAACAAGAACTGCTGAGGTAGGATTTAATATTTTAGTTTTAATAGTTTAGTGACAAGGTTTCGCGCATGGATTTTGGGTATAAAAGTATAATACCGTTGGGTTGAAGAATAAGAATTAGAACTGAAGTCGGATGTAAGGGTTGATTGTTTCTAGGGCAAAATCATGCAATGGTCAATTAGAATTATTAAGCTCAAGAATTTTTAATATTGTTTTGCAATAAAATCAGGCCGGAAAGTGATAAGAAACCCTATGGTCATAAAGACTTGATTGATATACCCCTAGTTTTATTATGATAAGAAATGTAGGACTGAAGATTATTGTTGAATAAAGTAGTCAATCATTTGCTAAGCCTAGTTGTTTTAAAACAATCAGTTTCTTAATTATGATAACATAAATTATTATAGTTTAGGACAATCTTTTCTCTTAAATTATTATAGTTTTCCATTTTTATATTTTATCCAGCATAATTTGGCTCTCATGTTTTCAGTCAAGAGCTTCAGCCAAGCGTTCAGTGCCTACTGGTTCACTTTCAAAACCATCAAAACAAGACCCTGTAAAAGAAGATAGTAGGTCTGGAAAACCTGTTGCTAGAACTTCAGGTTCCTTGAGTAGTGACAAAGATCTACAAACCCATGTATTGGAGGGAAGACACAGTGGAACTAGCAATATAACTTCTTCAGTCAGTGCTAATGGTAACACCATTACAGGTTCTACTAAAGGTTCAAACCCACCAGTAAGGATTTCTTTGGATGGTCCTGGTAATGAATCAAGGGCCGAGGCTGGAGTTTCGAAGTCTTCTGATATTAGGGCATCTATAGTGAAGGATGATGGAAATGATACTACTGATTTCACTAGAGGATCCTCTTCTCGCGTAGTTCATTCCCCCAGGCATGAAAACACAGGAGTTACTTCAAAATCTAATGAAAAAGTTCAGAAGAGAGCCAGTTCTGCTGAAGAACCAGACAGACTAGGTAAACGACGAAAAGGAGATGTTGAGCTAAGAGATTTTGAAAGTGAAGTTCGATTCTCTGAAAGAGATAAGTTGATGGATCCTCGCTTTGCTGATGACAAATTGGGACCAGAGGAACATGGTCTGTACAGGGCAGGTGATAAGTCACTGGAACGTCCAAAAGACAAGGGTGGTGAAAGATATGAGAGGGACCACAGGGAAAGATTAGACCGTGTGGAAAAGTCTCGGGGTGATGACTCTGTAGCGGAAAAACCTAGGGATAGGTCCATTGAAAGATATGGAAGAGAACGATCTGTTGAAAGAATGCAAGAGAGGGGTAGTGAGAGGAGTTTTAATAGACCCCCTGAGAAAGCTAAGGATGAAAGAAGCAAGGATGATAGAAATAAACCACGTTACAGTGAGGCTTCAGTAGAAAAATCTCATGATGATCGCTTCCATGGTCAAAGCTTGCCTCCACCACCCCCTTTACCTCCTAATATGGTTCCTCAATCTGTAGGTGCTGGTAGGCGTGATGAAGATGCTGATAGGAGGTATGGAGCTACGAGGCACTCTCAAAGACTTTCTCCAAGGCATGAAGAAAAGGAACGGAGACGATCGGAAGAGACTGTGGTTTCTCAGGATGATGCCAAACGCCGAAAAGAAGATGATTTTCGAGAACGAAAACGTGAAGAGATTAAGGTATGAATAAAAATTGGGTATCAATTCTCACTCTACAGTATCTGCTACTAAAAAAGTAACGATATTTACTTTGTGACTTGTACATGTTAAAGCCCTATGGATAGTGTGAACGCTATAATAGTTGTCAGTCAATTTGATAACAAAGGACTAACTGCTGTATTTTTAACTATCACGGGTTTATTAATTATCACTTGTAGCTGAAAGTGAGTGAAACATACGAAAAAATAACTCATTTTGAAATAAATTATGATGGTTTTATTGTTACAGTTTTAGCAGGGTTAATTTTTGCAAGAATATAGAATATCAGAATGTAAGATTTCTTCTAGTTGTTTGTTTTTCTTTTTATACTATTTCAGTATTACATACTTAAATTTCTTGCAATGGCAGATTTTTGCCTTTTCCATTTGGCTTGATATTTTACTAAGTGGTACCATATTGTGCTTTTCAAGAACTATTAGCCTCTTTTGGTGTTTGGATAGACTGGATAAATGACAGATGGTTTGCGGATTTTTGTTCTTATGGTGTTAAATAGACTTTCTGATCTCTAATGCAGGTTGAAGAGAGGGAGAGAGAAAGAGAGAAAGCAAATGTTCTAAAGGAAGATTTGGATTTAAATGCCGCATCCAAGAGACGGAAACTTAAGAGGGAGCATCTACCAACTGGTGAACCTGGGGAGTACTCACCTGTGGCTCCTCCACCTCCTCCCACTGGTATTGGTATGTCACTGGGGTATGATGGAAGGGACAGGGGAGACAGAAAGGGACCCGTCATCCAGCATCCAAACTACATAGATGAACCGAATATCAGGATTCACGGTAAAGAGGTGACCAGCAAGTTGAATCGCCGTGATTCAGACCCGTATCCTTCATCTCTCGATATGCCTTATTATTTTAATTCATGATTACTTGTCTTTCAATATATCTTTTAGTCGAGGGCATCACTAGACTGTTTACTTACGTGCGCTTCATTTGCAAGTATTGTGTCCACTACGTTTTACATCCTTCACTCAAGGAATCGTCATATGGAGTCCTTGGTTGATCAGTTGCTTAAACATTCATGATATTTAATTATTTATGCATGTTTGAATTGCTTGATGTTCATTCACTTTTTCATAGAAAAGGAGAGGTAATTGGAAATCCTTGAGTTTTTGCGTTACTTAAAATAGATGTTTTGGTTGAATATTTTATTTCCATTATATTTGTTCAGTGCTGTGACCTTAATTGAGTATTAGCTTGTATGATCGTGAATGGGATGATGAGAAGAGACAAAGAGCTGATCAAAAGCGAAGGCACCGGAAGTAGCAAATCAAAAGAGGGGATTTCGAACTAAACTTTTTCGAAGGTTGTTTCATTTCATGCACGTGCTATAATGCTAACTTTGTGCATCAGTTGAGGTGGTGGGTTTACAACACTTTTAACTGTCATCCCTCTCACTTTTATTGTAACTTTGGCCACATTTCTGCAGAGTTGGAATTATTTAGTCTTTCAAAAGTGAGCATGAAGAAGTTATGATTTCTCTTATAGACTTGTATATAGTGTTGTATATTCTGGATAGCCGGTGGTCAAATGTACTTCTGAAAATGTGATTATTTCTTTTGAACCTTTATTTACATCGATAGACAAACCTAGGAAACATAGATGTTGTAGACTTGGTGCAACTGTTTGGTGGTCGTTCATGAAGAGGGTTCCTCTGCATTTCAATTGTTGGACCAAAGACTGGATGTTATACTTGCGGATGGGATCAAGCTCGTGTACTTGTTTGGTTATTAAAGCCAAGCTTCGGAAATTTAGCCTCTTAACATGATTATTCTGTGAGCAAGTTCTATTGATTTGTTAATATATATTATCTATATTTATGCATTCGTATTCGTCAGTAAACCTTATTTCAAATTAAAACACTCATCAACATTAACCCAACTTGTTTTAATCAATGGGAGTATAGGTATAATGAATTCATAAATACTACACCTCTACTCAAATTATAGTTTCCTCCGTCTATGTTATTTTTCGCCCCCTAATTTCTTTTGAAAGGTACGCGTAAATACATGATTATTACTGGTTGTCATGGAGTTTACTCTATTTAATTAAATACTACTAATATAGTAGGGATGTTTCGTGAAAGTAACTGATTTTAGTAGGTTTGCTTGTCATCTATTAATAGGCTTTCGTGAAGTTCTTAACTTAGTATAGATGTATGCTTGCCATTTATTAGTAGGTTTTCAACTGTGGTCGAAAAAAACATTCTATACTACCATCCTTCTATCCCTAATCCCTATATAGGATGATGTATGGGGTGCCACTATTACTAAAAGTAGCTGATTTTTGTGAAATGAATGCATAACAAAGCCTAAAGAAAAGGCAAATGAAATGATAATGGAACTGGGATTTTTAATTTCAATGAATACAGGACACGAAATGAATTGTTGACTTCATGTATTTCCAGCCTAGAATGGTCACCCGAAAACATCTCTACGAGTCGGAAAATGGGTTGTGAGTAGCAGTAGGAGACTTGTAAATTGCGATATTCCATGTGTCATCTGCATGCTTGTGCTTGTGCTCTTCCTTCGCATTAAAGCTATGTTGCTCTACACCAAATCCACCTTCCCATCCCAGCTGATAAGCATGGCTAAAACTAACAGACGTTTCCAGAAGTGTCTCCCAGCTATCGTCCTCGTCATCTTCTATTTCTGGTTCAATCAAAGGCTTCTCTTCTTCTGCCTCAAACACTTTTTCTTTTATCTCAACAATATCTCTTCTCGTCACTACTTGTCTTTCACTGAAATCCCAAGGAGATTCCACAGATGATGAAGGGCTAGTAATTGGGGACGAAGACTCCGTTAACTGCCACATTCCACTCAGAAAACTTTCCAAAGCCTTGATTTGTATGTATGGAATTGGCTCCACCAAAGGATACTCGTATAATCCACACAGACCCTTTACCTTGCACCACTCATAGAACTCATAAAGCTCATTACTTTGAACAGCAGCTTTCTTGTATATATTGAAAGCAGCTATGCAGTTCCTATACGGCATCTCAAACAGGTTGTCCAAAACACCAACTATTTCTCTTCTGAACATTGTGTAACAGACGAAGCTGTCACGAATTATGAGTTTCATAGCACACTGCACGATAAAACTTCGTGACGCCACCCCTACTGGATAACATTCCATCACCCTATCTATAAGGCTTTGTAGTTGTGGTAGCATTTCAAGCACTTCACCCAGTTCCTTCATTTTCTCCTGAAAACTTTCACTTTCAGCCGTGGCCTCCTCTTTCTCATCTTCTTCCTGTCCTTCCATTTTGGTGCCATCCAAAGCAACACAGTTAAGGGCTTCATCCAGAAGGTGTGCATAGGATGCCACAAAGTTGGTGTAGGAAACCGGACAAGAGGAGGAATGATCCTTGAAATGGCAAGGGTGAAGAGAAATCAAGGCATTGGAACGTGTCCACAAGAGTTCATTCCAGAGGGCGCTTTTTACCGGGACGGAACGAAGCAAACGGTGAAGAAGAATGAGACACTTGAGTGCAACACGCCAGCTGCGCGTGGTTCCAAATCGGCGAGTGAAGCTGACTGCGAAGGAGTGGCACGTGTTTGGAGAAACGGAGAAGAGATTCAAAAGGTGGTGTACGTACTTTTCATGCAGAGGAAAGTCATCTGGGGCCGTTGCTTTTATGATGATGATGTTCATGTCAGAGAAGCCACTCACCGCCGCAATCTTTGCATAGCTCATGAAGCTGCGTTCTTTCAAAGAAGTGCAAACTTGCCGGAACCGCCTCTGCATGGTTTTTTCTTTATATGGTTTTTGGGGTATATATGAGATGAAACGGTGATGTGGGGTGGAAGAAGAGAAGAGTAAAAGATGATTTGGTGTGACTTGTGTGCAAGGGTGAACCTTAAAAATGGTGTCTCATGTGTGTCTGTAAGGGTTTTCGTTTTGTCTTTGGTCGTGTCGGGGCTACAACTACGAGGAAAGTTGTTGTGTGGCAGTCCACAATCGCCGGATGGAGATGTAAACTAATACCTCTCGAAAGAGACACAAAGCCTGCAAAACTCACTTCACAACATGTTTGCTCTATAAGATTATGAAGTATCTAACTCAGTTTTATTAAAGTAAAAATATTTAAGTAATTTTTTTCTATTCAAATTAATAAATTGTTGATATGGTTTTCTAACTCGTTAGAATTTTTTGTCTAGCATTTTAAGCTATTTAGATTTAGATTGATAATACTATTTTAGTGTATTAAGGGACATGATTTAACATTCAAAAATATTGTTAACTGTATGACTCGTCAAATCTATCTTATACATAAATATTTGGTAGGTTTTTTGATTATTCAAATGTAATTTTCATTTGAATTTCCTGAGACAGGCGAATTTTTAAAAAATATAAAAAATATTGAGAAAAATACTGAAACTAGTGAGTCGTCTATTAGTAACACTATTTATATGTTTAATTATTATTTTTAAAGAAGAAGTACCGCTCTGAGTAAAATATTTTTTTTTTTATATGTAATGACATGGTACTTAATATGCAGCACTTTTTTTTTTTTTAATTTGATTTTGGATTTTAGATAAACATTTTTATTTTCAAACGATTTTTATAATTTAATCAATAAATTACATTTAAATATTAAATTATTATCATGTTTTAAAAAAAATGTTCATATCTATATATAAATAAATATATAATTTTAACAATCAAATAGCATTTAAATATTTATATAAAAATTAAGAAAAAACGCAGTAGAAGTTAAAAATGAAAAGAAAAATAAAAGTTAAAAAAAATTATTTTATTAATAAAATTATTAAAAAGTATCTCAAAGTAAAAAAATATGTTTACATAAAAATATTTTAAAAACTATTAATCAAATTATTTTGAAAACAAGAGAAGGTTGGTGCAGCATAATACTTTTGTAAAGAAAGCAAAAACAAAATAATAAACATTAAATATTAAAAAGATAATTTTTTTAATTTTAATGCATTAATTAAATTAAATAAAAAACATAAAATAAATAAAATAAAAAGGTCGTACATGTTAGTAGAAAAACATAAGAACTGTGCATTAAATCACCACTTCATTGAACAATTAAAAAAACATTAATTAAAAAAATACTTCTAAAAAAGTAATAAAAAGTTAATATTATGAATTCTAAACACATAGAAAATAAATAAAAAATATATAAATCATTTAAAACACCACTTATCTTTATTAATATATTCTTTCTAAATAATATTTTTCATTTTAAAATATGACTTAATTAATTTAACCGTTTTTAACTTTCAACGCATTCATTCTTAGGTCTGTTTTTCTTTCCAATGTTTTTAACTTCTTTCAAACTTCTAAAAATATAGTTGTTTTGTTTATTTGATTTTTTTTAATTCTTCTGGGGAGGTATTTCATTACTTATCGTATTATATAGGGTAATTATGTGAATTTAAATAAAGTCTTTTCTATTTTCGTGACAGTCATCAAAATGTTTTTACAATTGAGATGCCCTTTATAAGATTATATATTCTCTAATAATCCTTGTATTTAGAAGTATTCCATTCATAATATTAGGAATATGGTCTGGTTTCATAGGTGGATGTCTGCAAAAGTATTTAGAGACTTAATGGATAATTATTAATGCAATCATATGTTTTGTTTATATCAATTAGTCTTTATTCTAATGGGCTTTGTGGATAAACAAACTCATGTTATTTTTAATTTTGATTTAGTCATGATAATTTATTTTAGATATTTATTATTATTTAATTGATTATACAAACATTATATATTGTTGGATCAAGGTATTCTTAGTTTGTACTGTTATTTTTAAGAAAATTAGTATTTGTCGATCTTATTTAGTATCTTATATTTATCGACCTTGTCTGTTACTTCTCAACAAAATTAATATTTGTTTATAAGATTAGTATTTTTTAACCTTACTCGATAATCTTTGGGAAGATAAATATTTTTCTATCGTACTTGATACATTTTAACGTGACAAATATTTATTAAGAAGATTGATATTTCTTGATATTGTTTGATACTTTCCGGTAAAATTAACATTTGTATTTTAGTAATTTGTTTAACATTTAGTTTAAAGTTTCTGGATTTATAAATTGTGTAGCACAGTATTTATTTCACAAGTTAAAAAATCTTATATGGTTTAAACATGTGAATTTATTGAGCTAATGTAGGTATTTTACATGAATAATTGATAATAATAATAATAATAATAGCGATAATAAAATATCAATAATAATAATAATAATAATAATAATAAATTTAAACCAATATGTTTATTTTATTTCTTTTATACTGAGATGGCGAAGAGAGGGGCAATGAGGGTATTTCAACAGCCTCAAAAACCCTAATCGGGGGATGAATATATAAAGCCATAAACATTAGAGAATCACAGAGAGGTTTCCTGAGTGAGGCGCAGTGAGAGGAACCCAAACCCTAATTGTGAAGATGGCGCAGACACCACCAACTCTGGAGCAAGTCCAATGCTTCGGCCGCAAGAAGACGGCGGTGGCAGTCACCTACTGCAAGCGCGGCCGCGGACTCATCAAGATTAACGGCTGTCCGATCGAGCTTGTCGAGCCGGAGATCCTCCGCTTCAAGGCCTTTGAGCCCATCCTCCTCCTCGGCCGCCACCGTTTCGCTGGCGTCGACATGCGCATCCGTGTCAAGGGCGGTGGACACACCTCCCAGATTTACGCCATCCGTCAGAGCATCGCCAAGGCCCTGGTCGCTTACTACCAGAAGTACGTCGATGAGCAGTCGAAGAAGGAAATCAAAGACATTCTCGTCAGGTACGATCGTACTCTCCTCGTTGCCGATCCCCGCCGCTGCGAGCCCAAGAAGTTCGGTGGTCGCGGTGCTCGCGCTAGGTTCCAGAAATCTTACCGTTGATTTCAATCACTTTACCATTTTGTTTTTATGTTATCGAGATGTTTTGATAGTACTATCTCTGTCTTATTTGTGTTTCACTGAGTTTTTCAATCGGATTTGTTATGTTGGTAATTTAAATATAGTTGTTTGGATGCTATCCTTTATCTTATTCTTTATCGGATTCGAAATAGCTTGTATGTTTTTATTGCGGTGAAGCTCTTCACGATACGATTCTCTTTGATTCAATCGGTTCCGAGGGATTAGGGCTTTGATCTAGGGCTTGTGTTTTATCTAATTGCGTTTTGATTGTTTTGGATTGGGATCTATTTGCGTGCATTGGTGCTTCCATTATGAATATGCGTTATTGTGACTAACATTTTTGAAGCCAATACGTAATGCCCTGGTTGGGGATTTTGACATGTTGTGGCATGTGGCTGTGCCCTTTTTAATTCAATTGGATTTCGATCATTGTGTTGATTCGAAAGATTCACTGCATATGGTTTTCTGCTATTTGGTTTTTTTTTTATGGTTTATAAACGTGGGTACTACAAGATGAACACGAGGTTTTCTGCATGAATTTCTCAAGAAACACGTTTTTCCAGTAGCAATGTGAACGGGTTTTAGTTCCTTGAGAATTTTTAAGTTCATCATACTCTATTTCTATACCTATGAATCCTGTTTCTAATAATGCCTCTTATTGAACAAGAAGTGCTTTGCCAATATCTTTAATCACTACTGCACAAGCATTGCCTCATACCATACCAATCCCACTTTGTTCACCTTTTGGGAGATATTGCTGGTGTGCGTTCTTTGTAATTTTGATTTGCTTTGAAACAAATTGGATTATGAATTATTAAAGTTTTATTATTAATTTGTTTTTTAGAATTTTAATGCTTTTCCAGAAGCAGTATAGTACCATTATAAGAAGTAGAACACAGAATATAACTACCGCTGCTGTGCCACCAATATTCAGCTCGATTCATTTAGAAATTTAATAGGTTATCTTCAATCTTCCTACTAACTAATTACTAGTCTTTTACTGCCGCATTGTTTTTGATGAAAAAAAAAATTTGGCAGCGGTTAATTCGAGTACTTCTGAAGTTTTAAAGCGATTGTTAGCTCTACGTTTGTTTGTTGGCCACCATCGAATGTAAAGTAGAGTGGTTCAAGACTCCATTTGTTACATTCAATTAGATTTAAATTACATCCTTAGTGTTTAGACAAAATCTTTTTTTTTTCCCCGTTAGGTTTTACAATGCTAAACAAGGTTGAAAGTTAATGAGAATACTACTTTTTTATTGTAATTCTTCGGATGAATAGAGTTAGACAGACGACTTTCCGATCCTGATAACCAATTATCTTATTTTTGTAAACCTGTTGGAAGTACCTGTGGGGATAGTGTTTTTTTTTTTTTTTTTTCTTTCTTTCTTTAAATCAGCTGATTGTTAATTTTTTTAATCATCAGCTCATGCATATTATTCATTATCAATAGTGCTACAATAATTCAATTGATGCTAAAATTTTAGTATTTGCTGTAAGAACCGAATGTAACAATGACTGCGATTTTTACATGGCTCTATTTTGTAAAAAGAAAAAAAAAAAAACACGAGCTTTAAAGTAATTGTAAAAACAATCCTGAGAAAAATCTATATTTGAAATTGAGTTGCATAACTTACGAAATATGCAAGAGAAATTTTAAAAAATTATGGTGATAAATTCCATGAAATATAAAAAGAATAAATTGTAGTTCGACGTGTTGGAGTTTTTTGTAATGTATTTCAACTCAGGAAAAAAATGTACAAAGGTTCTTCTTTCGGTTGAAAAAATTGTAGTTCGACGTGTTTGAGTTCTTGATTTTTAGTTTCTAAATACAAGTTTCAAAACAAAGATGGTTAGTAAAAATTAAGCTAAAAAATGATAACATTGCAATGAATTTCACTTATCACATTTTAACATTTTTTTCCTAGTTGCATTTTAAGTTATTATTAATTTGTTTTAAAAAAATAGAAGAACGCAAACTTGATGCATACATAGACATCATACCAATTCGTGGACTTTGAATAAGAAATGGAATACCAACTTTTAATAAAGAAGATTCTAAAGCCCTTTTTATCACACATAAAATAATATATAAAATATAAAATAAATACAAAGACATAAATTTATAAAGAGGAAGGAAATGTTATGATATGATTAAGATTTATCAAACTGCTAATATGAATAAACTGATAAATTAGTATAGCATAAGAAGTGATAAAAAAAAAGACGAAAAAAACATGAGAAAATAAGGAAGAATTAAATATACAGACAATTGAAGAACTTATGGAATTTAAAGAAAAATATATTTCATCAAAAAACAAGAAAACGGGTGAAAAGAGAGAAGATGTAGAATTGATAAAGAAAAAGTAGTATTCTTTTACAATTTTAATTTTTTTGTGAATTTTTTTAATGATTTTGTGTTTAACTCTTTAAGCATCCTGTGTGTCGTGATCCACAGATCGATGTATTGGTGATATCGAAAAATAAATAATACATGAACGATGAAATTATAAATTTTAAACAAATTACTTTAAGTTTATAAAGAAAATGAATCATACATGCTTGAGATTGTCGTATTTTTCTATAGTTTAAAATATTACGTCTTATATTTTACACTTGACTGTACCAATAATTTAAATTATTATTATTATTATTATAATATTTTCATTACATCTATAAGGATGAATTAAAAATTTTACATTCTCAAGTTAACAGAGTGAGTTAACTTACTAAAAAAAATCAAAACTCAAAATACCTCTATATTACAGGACGCAAGAGTTAATTAAGAAAAAGAAATTAGTTATGTGGTGGTAATTTGAAAATGGGCAGTGATTCGGGTGAACCGTGAATAGTGATGTGTTTGTGAAAGAAAGAAATGTGCTACGTATGGTTGGAAATGGGTCGGGTCGGGTCGGGTGAAAGTTTGAGACCGAAACATAGTGTAGTGTGTGTATAAGCTTCTCTTACTGGAGAAGTGAATTAGGGTTTTAGCAGTGGTCGAAGGTTTGTTGAGAACTGAAGAGGGTTTTAGAATCAGATTTGTGTCCCTCTTTTGTTCGCTCCTTCTCTCTCTTTCTGATTCCAATGGCGACCCCTATTCCTCCTCCTCCTCCTCCTCCTGCCGCCGCCGACACCGTTGTCGATTACTTCAACCTTCCATGTCCAATTCCATTCGAAGAGCTCCATCGCGAAGCCATGAGTAAGTTCCTTTCTCAATATTTTCCGGCACAGTTTTATTTTTACCAGTTTGTAACGCTTTCATTTCTTTGTTGTTTTTCGACAGTGTCGTTGAAGCCAGATCTTTTTGAGGGCATGCGTTTTGATTTCACCAAGATGCTCAATCAGAAGTTCACTCTCAATCACAGGTTCGTTCGTTTGTTTTTTTTTTTCTTTCTATTTTTATTTTTGTGAAATTGAGTTTTGTAAAGCCTATTTGGTGTTGTGTGATCAGCGTGTTGATGGGACCTACTGAGATTCCCTCTCAGTCGACGGAGACCATTAAGATTCCAACTGCTCACTATGAGTTTGGCTCAACCTTCATTGATCACCCTAGGGTAATTCGGGTTTCGTTCAAATGGCCTTTTTTTTTGTATGGTGTTTTTTAATTGATGATGGTGTTCTGCAGTTGTTGCTCTGGGGGAGGATTTTGACTGATGGGAGGCTCAATGCTAGAGTCAAGTGTGATTTGTCTGAAAATCTCACTTTTAAAGCCAATGCTCAGGTACGCATGCGATCGTTTCAATTATGAGTAACGCTGCCTGTAATTTTCCTGTGTTTTGCGCCCTTTTTGTTTCGCTACTTCTTTGATTAGTTATAATATATTTTTTTCGACTCTATTGTTTGTGAAAACAAGAGCTTGTACTATTTTCTGATTTCTACTTTCGAACCGTGCCGCTTGTGACTTATTGGTGCCAGGAAAAGTAAGTAGAAGTGCTGTGGAATTTTCGTTCTATTTATTTGTGAAGTATTTGGTTTACCCCATCGTCATGTTTTTTGCTGTTTGCTTTCCTTTGTCGCATTTTCTCACCATAATCTTCTCTCTTGTTTGCATGTACAGCTGACGAATGAACCACATATGTCTCATGGGATGTTCAACTTTGATTACAAGGTCAACCAGTTTACCGTTTCTTGACTAAGTCATTCAATGCTTCCCTACTCTCCTTGTCATGTTTTTCCATGTTCTTTTCGTTAAATTTTGTCTTTTGTTAGACGTTCTTTGTGACTGAGTTTCTCAATAGATGTTCCATATACTATCCTTTCCCTGTTTTATAGTTTCGTTATATTATATTTTTTTTCAGGGTAAAGACTATAGGACACAGTTTCAACTCGGGAATGGGGCCTTACTAGGAGCAAGTTATATTCAGGTATGGGATCTCTATACATTTTGCAGTATTTTTTTTTCAAACAAAATAGTTGTGAAGGATTTATTTATACTGGGTAAATACACAGATATGGTTCTTGTTCTATTCTCTTGTTTAAATGAGTATGTAGGTGATATGCCTGTGATAATAAAATTTCAAGTTGCATATTGGGTTTATTTTTGGGCTTGAGTATGTAGGTAATATACCTTCTGGGATAATAAACTTTCAGGTTGCTTATTGGGTTTATTTTTGGGCTTCTCAATGATGTCTTTTTTATCTGTTTCTGAAAGTTATCAGTTTTTTGCAAGCAAAATGGCTATTCCTTTTTTTCTTGTTGGAGAGGGGTTGATGAATGAATAAAGAAAGATGCTAGGGATTTTTTAGTTTATTGAGTGACCCTGAACTGGGTCACTCTCTAGCCTAAACAATCCTACAATTAGGAGGTTTATTTTATTAGAAATATTATCATATATTATGGTGGTACTATAATAGTACTAAAGTACTCTACAATACTTAAGAAACATTGGAAATATATTAATATGTAATTACTATATTATATAACAACCCAAATATTACATAATACGTAAAAATTTATAAACACTATTACAGATAAAAAATATAATTATTAAGTTAATTAATGTGTTTGTGTATTAAAATTTGGAATAGTGGCTATATTGCTATTCTGCTAACCACTAATTTATTTTTTTGGGGGCGGAGACATGATTTGTGATTGGTGACATCTTAATGCTTCCTTAATTTTAAATTGCTATTAATATCATCTGGATTTTAAATGGCATCATAATAGCAGCGGAGCAATCCCTGGCTCCTACTGGTGCTGCTGTAGTGGACCTGTTCATTTTTGCAGATGCTCTGGCAGCTGCGATAGTGGGAATTGTTCGTTATAGCTCCATTATTTGTCACAATTTTACTTTGTCTTTTTGTTTGTTTTTTTCTTAAAACTTAGTATAATAAAAAATTTCAGAGTAACTACTGTCTTGCTGTCAAGTTTTTTGGGCTGACCACTCCGCACTACTATTCCAGATTTAAACACTGATCGATATTTAATATTTGAAAGTTGTGGAAGGTTGCTCATCTATTTATTTCTTTATTTTAATTGCCACGATTGTTGTGTGAGATGTATTTGTTATTGTGATCAGTTTTCTTCCTTCGGGTTTGCATTTATGCAATATTATTATGTTGTTAGTGTTAGTTTCTACATTAGGTGTGCTTTAGAGCATTATTCTTCTAACAAATTGCTGAGCATTACACTTTTAATTTCCTTAACTGCTTTCTACTTGATGACTGCTACAATTGATGGATGTTTGCGAACTCGTTTAAATCTTTACTGAAAACATCATTTTTGTGCAGAGTGTGACACAACACTTATCATTGGGTGGGGAGGTATTTTGGGCTGGTCAGCATAGGAAGTCTGGTGTGGGTTATGCTGCTCGCTACAACACTGATAAAATGGTATGCTGGTGCAAGACTTAGCCCCGTGTACATTGTTGGCCTGAGTGCCCCTTGATTTTCATATTTGTTTATTGATCCTTAAATTTCTATATTGATTTTGACAAACATTTCTGCCTGGAACTATTTTGCTGATTACCCGCCCACCACTTTAATTTTAGTAGTTTGTTGTTCTAAGCTGCCTGGATAAAAACGCTTGTACACATGCACAAAATATTAAGAGTTTATGATATGTTTTTATTTGCCTACTAGACATCCATTGGTTATATTGTGTTGTATCTTATTCTATTTTTCGGTGATTCCTTTGCCCTCTTCGATTACTACTAATTCCTTCATTTGCTCACCTACATTTAGGTTGCTACTGGGCAAGTTGCTAGCACTGGAATGGTTCTTCTGAGCTATGTTCAGAAGGTATCTGAGAAGGTGAGTTGATAATCACATTGTATATTTGTGTGTTTTCAATTCAAATTTTTTATTTTTTATACAAAAATGTTCCTTCCAGGTTTCTCTAGCATCTGAGTTTATGTGTAACTACTTGTCGAGAGATGTCACGGCTAGCTTTGGTTATGACTACATCCTTAGACAGGTAGTTTTCTCTTTCATGAATTCAATCATATATTGGAATTTCAACGTCAAACAGCATGAATGTGATTACGTGAACATGTGAACCAGTTGGACATTATATTTTGAATTGCTTATAATAGAGATTCTTGTCATCTATATCCGTGCATTGGGAGTAAAACTTGCAGGAATGGAAGGGATGGAGGAAAATTTCACAATTAGCAACCCCTACATCACATCTAGCTACCTTTTCAAGTTTCACTCTGCCTTGCTGTTCACTAAAATTTAACTGCAGACATAATAACACCATCAAAACTTGCAATCTTAATATATGCCTCACATCAATCACTCCAATTGTCAGGAGACAAAATTACCACTGGAACAAGTGGCCAGTAGCTGTAGGTAGTGCACCAAATGTGAAACTTGGCATATTATAAGTTTACTTGTGATACTATCATTAGTCCATACTTTTTTGCATCTTTAAATATTTACTATGGTGTCAAGGCCTAACATTTTTTATCTTTTTGATACTATTCATTTTTTATCTTCTGATACTATTCATTTTTGCATCTTTTGATACTAATAATTTTTATCAATGAATTTTTATCTGGCAAGTGGACCTGCGTACTTGGGCATCTGATAATTTGACACCTAGCTTGTCTTGAATTATTATTATCTTGTACTAGTTCACCTATGGTATTTAGAAAATTGCTAATATTTCATGTTTTAGTCGCTACAACTATTTGGACTATGTAAAACGCCATTTTCTTTGCCACAAGCAAGGAACGGCATGTTTGTTTTCCTTGGCCAATTTTATTGTGGCCAAAGTATGTGTATTTTATGAATTTTGATGGGAGTTTTTACCATTCTATTTCAAGTTTCAAGAAAAGGTAATCGGATTTCTTATCTACTTTGCACATCTTGCCTTGGTTGTAGTGCCGCCTTAGGGGAAAGATAGATTCCAATGGCTGTGTTGCTGCTTTTTTGGAGGAGCGATTAAATATGGGTCTGAATTTTATTCTTTCTGCAGAGGTCAGGCCTTTTTCTGTACTCTTTTTCCACTGCTTTGTTCATGTTTGTGCTTAGGGATGTATGTAGTATGCGTGGTGATCTAGTTTGGAGGGGATGTTTTATTTGAGTTAGTTTCAGATTTTGCATTTTGTCTTGACATGGTTTTCATTTCCATTTTTTTCAGCTTGACCACAGGAAAAAAGACTACAAATTTGGATTTGGTTTGACCGTTGGAGAATGAATAACCAGGACTATAGCTGTGTTTTCATTGCTTTTGCCAGCTTAGCAAGGTTCCTTGCATCTTTTTCCTTGTTGGAGATTTTTCTTTCCAAAAAAGAAAAGAGGGAATATCGTTTGTGTCGGGAAACACTATATTTACAATCCACAAGTAGCTGCAGAATTTTCAGTAGTCATCAATTGATTTGGAACTTGGGCTGAAACAACTTCATTTATGTGGAACTATTGCCCTGTTTTCCCATGAGAGGGATGTAGAGTGAATCAGATTAATGCATATTATGAGATTCAATTTCAATAATGATTCTGGTGCTCGTTTATTTGTTCATTTCTTATACTTTAGAAGTTTAAATGACCAATGCATTGGGGCGCCGCTTTCAGGCTAAAGTCATTGCATAATTAAGTGATACATTAAGGATTTAGATCTCTTCTACTCCCAAAAATTAGAGTCTTATTGCTAGAGGCAAATCGTTTTGAGAACTAACCATTTTTCTAAGCAAGGTTGATCGGCAAAAGTGCTTTGTAAACTCGTATCATGAAGACTACATTATTTTGCCTTTTCTTTAATTTATTGTCCTACCCTTACTCGGGCTAAGAATGGATTTTCCAATTTTATTGGCCTACAAAAAACATAAAGTTTATGATTATCCTTTTTTTTTAAATTTTGTTTTAGAAGATTAGAACCCTCTTGTTATTTATATGGTAACGTGATTGCATGCGTCATGCCTTGTAAGAGTTACTTATAAGATGCTTAATTGTGAAACTATTATTTTAAGAAAAATAATATTTTAACACTAGCCTATTCTTTAAACAATTTAATAATAGAATATTATATTTAATTTATGGTAGTAAATATAAATAAAATTTTAAAATAAAATAATGGACATGATTATTGGATAATTGTATAAAATATGAAAGTTGTTTAGACTTATTTTACTGTGTGTCTCCCTATTAATAATGTCATTCATCCTTTGTAAAGTTATTATACTTTTAAACACTTTTCCCAGCTGTTACTAATGCCTTAATTTTCCTACAGCTGCCTATGTTCTCCCGTTTGTTAACTATTACCACTACAAGTGAATTTGTTCATTGAAAAGCATAATTTGCCAAGTTACATCGTATCGAATAATACTGTGTATTTATTTGGCGTTGAAGATATTGATTTTAGATTTGAGTGATTGTTTAGATTAAAGTTGCTATGTATATGGTTGAAATTAATTATATTTTGAATTATTTAAATTGGCATGTTTGTTTTCCTTGGCCAATTTTAATGAGTCCCAAGTCTGTATTTTATGAATTTTAATGGGAGTTTATTACTATTCTATTTCAAGTTTCAAGAAGGTAAAAAGTGTTGAGCTGAATTTGAGAATATGCAGAAAAAGTGTGTGACCTGCCCGGGATTAATTTCAATCAAGAAAATGAATCTGAATACAACACATAAATCTGTCCTTTAATCAACCCTTAATCTCATTAACAAGTAACAACCTTAACCATGAGGCAAAGAGGTTGGAAAGGAAGGTGAAACCATTAGAAATAAATAACTATAAAATAGCAGTGAATTTGAGGTGGGACTTTATGTGTAGTGTTGAAATGAGCATCAGTTTGAGAATTGATATGAAATAATAGTGTTTTAGTCACACTTTCTTTCTCTCTTCTTCCGACAACTCTCTCAATCCTCACGCACTCCACCTCTTCGCGCAGGTACACGAAATTTTACTGTAAGCTATTTTCTCTGATTTAAAACAAAAGGTTATAACCTCAACAACACAAATTCCGTTTTAACCCAACACCATAAGAAAAAACCCTAACTCTGATACAAAGTTATTACAACTTTCCTTCCATCAAATCAGGTCATCTTGTTTCGTTTCTTGCCACTGAACTGACATCACGGTAACCGATCGGTTGTTTTTTTCTTCATCATGGTTGTGTATTGAGTAGATACATGAAAGTCATAATGTATTTTGCAATCCTTTGGTAGCAAAAGGTAGACGATAAGCTACAATTTCTATTTTCTATAAACTTTGAAATGGACCACCAGCTTCCAATTTGTGATAAAAATAATTAGCCAAGGTATGCCGTTTATATGGCTGTAGCTTCAAATACACATAATCACCAACCGTGATCTGCATTATGTTCCATTCTATTCTGTGCTTGAATTGCAGCAATTTTGAAATCTTGTCCTTGTCTTTGTAGTTTAGTTAACACCTGAGTTTAAACTGCCACAGGAATAAAGGCTGGATAGTTGTTGTATGGGTAAAAATTCAATCCATCTCTGAGGCATATTTTCACTTGTACATCTCAAATACGTTTACATTTGTTGATGTTGACCACCTGTTTCTGTTGAAAGCCGTTACCCCGTATATCTTCATCAACTCAGTCCAACATTTACTCATAAAAATTGTATCTCTGTGAGACATTATCCATGAACGCTTTGGCCACCATTGCCACTCCAAAAGGATGACATAAAGGCAAAAAAATGAGCTTACTCTGTGACAGTCATATTATTAGATTTAGGTAACCCAGTTGGTTATGAAATCCATTGAAATAGATTTCCAAACTTGATTAGGAACAGGTAATGTTGTAAAACACCAGCAGATTTCTTTTTTACAAACATTGCATTGTTTTACCCAATTCTATGATTGTTGGGATAAACGGATGAATAGTGATTGTTAAATGGCTGTAAAAATTTATTAGTTATTGGTTGTCAAAATATCATGATTCAGTTATTAATGACTATCTATAATGATGATTAATGTTATGGTGACTGTTGTTACTTTTCTTAGTTTTCTTTCCAGGAAGGTTGTACACCATGGTCAATGCCACTAAAGGAGTCTTCATTTCCTGGTATCACCTCTTTGAAAGTTGTATAATTAAGACTGCTGTATGCCAACTATTCAAATGATCATTTTTACATCTAGCTATTGTTCGAATCTCTAAGTACTATAAGGGACTGTTTTTTTCTTCTTCCCAGGATAGAAAACTTCTTGCCATAAGTTCTGGTTTATTAGAAGTTAACTATGTTAACAACAGTCATAATTGTCTATTTCTCTTTTCACATACAAACAGTCACTAATGGGGCACCAGCAGTTTGAGTGGACATGGTTTACTTTTAATTAATTTTTCCTTTCACTTCTGTAATCTGCATCAATGATTAGCTAAATTGTCTTGTGCAGTGACATTCCCATGGCACAATATATCATCAATATGAATGCTTCATTGCCTGCATCTGATAAGTTCATCATACATGTCTTGGATAGCACCCACATGTTTGTCCAACCTCATGTTGAGGTAATGATACGAAGTCAAATCGCCAAGTTTAGAGAAGACAACACATATGTCAAGCCTACTTGATTCCTTATATGTTATTAGTTATTATTTCTAAAAATCATTCTGTGTTGTTCCCTCTCCCACAACTCCATTTTCCAAACTAGATTAGATTTACTAGTTTTATGTGATGTTTGTTTACAAATAGTAACTCCTTTCACTTTCTGAAAATTACCTTCTTTTGGTGGCTTGTTTACACAAAAAGGGATTATACTCACGTCTTCACAAATGCGAAACAGTAAATGACATTACTTTGAGGATTAAATTGGAACTTTGCATATTAGCATGACCGAAAACCATCTTTTTCTTTGATAAATTGAAATTAAGTTACATGTAACTTTTAGAGAAAATAGATAAGAAAGATTCTATCATGCATTGATTTTTTGACTTGTTTATTTTTTTTTAACTTTCTTCTCCTATTAATGTTTGCTGAAAACTTTATACAGAGTGAATCATTTAGAATAAAAGCAGACAAATCAGTTTTGTTTATCCAAATTAGTTATGTGAAAGTTAATACAAATGGCTAAAGAAGCTGCTTAGTGGTCATATCATGATAAAATTTCACAGATATCTAATTCCGTAGTTCATCATCCCAATCCTGTCTTGTCTAAGTAATGGATCTGATTTCACAATACCTTCTTAAAACATGTTTGCTTTATAGAATTATTAAGTATCTAATTCAGTTTTATTAAATTAAAATATTTAAGTAATTTTTTTTTCTTGTATATAAACTTGTTGATATGGTTTTCTAACTCATTAGAAATTTGTGTCTATCATAATAAGCAATTTAGATTTAGATTGGGAATATTATTTTAGTGTATTAAGGGACATGATTACCATTCAAAAATACGGTTAAGAGTGTGACTTATCAAAGTCTATCATTTATATAAATATTTGGTAGGTTTTTTAACTATTCAAATGTAATTTTTATTTGAATTTATTGAGATAGGTGAATTTAAATAAAATAAAACAAATAAATAAACCGTGTTTTGAAAATATGACTTGTATGTTCAATTATTATTTTTTAAGGGAGTTGTCACTCCATTTGTTTTTAAAGGAATCACGTCATTTAAAAAAAAAAAAGTTATATTAGACCAATTATTAGTGACCATTAACATATTCTCATATTCTCATGTCAACATTAAATAATATTTAATCTCATGTTTATGTGAACGCATTCGGTCAGACTTTCTTTGACATTAGTGCATCAACCTTCCTACATTATGCAAGCTTTACAATAAATTCTTCATTCATATTTCGTTAATCTTTCATTTACATTCTTAATAATTTCATTCTATATATCATAAATTAAACACCATAAAAATATAATTGATTAAATGCAATAATCATGTAACTAACTTAACCATTTTATTTAAAAAAATCTATATACAGATCCTTAAATATTACAAGTTTACTTTTGATACTATCATTAGTCCATACGGTTTTACATTGTTTTGTCATTCCTTGTATATTGTGTTGAGAATTAGTTTTCTGGGTTTGTACTCGTCAAGAATTTTGCATCATGAGTTTTTATCTCGAAAGATGGACCTGCATACTTGGGCATCTGCTAATTTGACACATAGCTTGTCTTAAATTATTAATGTCTTCTACTAGTTCACCTATGCTATTTAGAACATTACTAACATGGACTTTTAGAGTTGAGTCATTCTTATTAAAGTTGCTATCTATTTGGTTGATATTTTTGTTTGTAGATTTCGTAGAAAATCTTACACGGTATTTTATCTTCAGGTCTTTTTTTTTTTTTCAGAACAAAAAAATGACATGTCTTTATGAAATTATATTTTGAACCACTCTACACTAAGTCTAAAACAAAGTCAATAACGACTATAATAAATTTAGTTCATCCATTTCTATTATGTTTATTCTATTTTGTATACCTTATAACATAGGATTTTTCTTCGGCATAGCTTAGGGGCATCCAATTCTTAAGCAAAGATGCAGGTTATAAGACTAATTCAACAATAGATATTCTATAGGAGGATTTAGCGGAGTTTCGAGAGCCATAATCCAAAAACCTTGTGAAATACTTATTTGTTTTATTCCAACATGAAAAATGAAAATAGAAAAAACTCATACATTTCTCATCATTATTACTAACTACTATTTAATATATTTTAATTAAGATAACACATGTTTACTTACGTTTCTTTGCATAGCTCATATTTTGAGAAATGTTTTTATTTAAATTAATACTTTTTTACATGGAAATAGTATTAATAATATAATTATGATAATCAAATAATTAGGAGAACGGTCTAATAAAGCCTTATACTAATATACACCTTAGCCTTATACTAATAAAGGCGCATTCTTCTCAATGCTGTTTAATAGTGGCTTACGAAATCATTTTTCTTTTAGAAAAACTTTCAAGTCAAGTAATAGCCTTGTTCATGCTCCGGCATTAGGTACACTTGTTAGAAGAGGAACCAAATAAACTCTATATGGGTTGCGTTAAAGAAAACGAAACATGGGATAAGAAATTTGTACATTTTGTTTTGTCTATGATCTAAATGCTATCTTAGACCTGCTAGATCTAAAATGGAAATTATGGCTTCTACGCTACCCTTGTTACTTCTTTCTCTATAGTTTAGTGCTCAAAGAACGCTGAGAGAGTACGATGAATCAAATCATGTATTCTGATATAAACTCAAAAATTGGAAGTTGCTTGCCAATTTCAGCAATGCGAATTGTAACGATCATTACTGTTTCGAAAATTCACGGAATTGAATAGATTCAGTCAGATTGTGAATTTTATGAGTTCAATTTTATTGTTGCTAAACTAAAATGTTTTTGCATTTTCTATGAACTGGGCTTGCGCTCAACTTATTACACCTCCATTAATTCTGTTGACTTGCTTAAATGAGACAGCACTTTTTGTTTCTTTTACCCTTCTGTTTGGTATTGATGAGAAAACTGGATGAAACCATAGAAACCACAACCATCAACACAAACTCAAACTGATGGAAACATATTGTTTAGCTTAAAATTTAATTTTGATATTAAAAAAATAGTCCTATTTTGATATGATATCACAAATCTCAATATAAACTTTGATTAGTAATTTTCGTTTGAAAATTTTAAGAGTAAATAAAGCTGGACTTGTATCATAAAAGCAAGATTTTTTATGCCTAAATATAGAAAAGTATGGGTAAAGTACTTTTTTCTTTCTTCTAAGAAGATCGTTTTCAATCCTTCTAATTTATAAATGCACCACTTTTAATCCCAAAAATCTTATTCAAAGCCGCATCTAAACTATTTTGAGGAGTACAAAATTGACTCTATTTTGAAATCTAATAGATATAGAACAAATATAAGGCTACTTCATTATTTAAAAATATAAATAAAAACTTACCTCATTGTTTAAAAATATAAATAAAAACATAGTTATAGCAAATACAATATGACGGAATATGTCACTAGTTTGAAATGCAACAACTTTAAGGTATAAGTGTCTTAAAAGCATGGGTACGTGGAGCGTGATGCTGTTCTCCGACAAAGCTTTGAATTCATCATTCACAAGCCATACCATTTTGACCCACATCGTGCAAAAAGTTGCACACCAACTCTTCTTATTCAATTTTAATACAAAAAACCATGCTCTCTCTTCTTCACCATGTTTTCAATTTTTCAATTAATTTAACTTTTCTTCAATACCCAATTTGGTACAGTTTTTTCCTTCTTTGGAGAGATCTCCAGAGATCTATTTGCTTATAAAAGGTTGATTTCGAAAATAGAAACAAGTCTGAGACCCACCTAACAAAACCGAAAGCAGAAACATAATGAATGTGTCACTGCTCCTGAGTATTTCAGATAGCACCCCATTCTCATCAAACATTTTTTCCTTTTCCCATCTACCCAATTTAAAGCTGCATTCAAATTAATCAATGTATGAAAACAACAGCTTTGTGTACTAAATCTAGGTGTCCACACACCATATGCAAACTATATACTATTAAAAAAATATATGCCAAACACTAACAAGACAAAGGGGGGTGATGGGTGGGACACCTTTCGAACTAAGCATTTACCAATTCTATTCAGGTTCAACTTTTAAAATGTGTTAAATTTTCACTAATTGATGATTAGTTATCCTTGTAAAATTTGATTGATTATTTTTGATAAATTTTTTCTCATGCAATTAATCTTTTTCTTCTACAAAATTTGAATTTGAAAAGGAATCTTAATGATATGTAACTAACACTTCCACTTCTCACCTTATGTGAATGTAATTTTTTTTTACAGTTTATCAAACTAGAATCTTAATATGCTGAACTTTATTTCCCCTTTTTTTAAGATTTGAGTTTGCAATTCATTATGTGGTGGGGACACCAAATCTTTGCCACCCTATTCGTTTAACGACCTTCTTGCCTGCCACATTGTACAGGAAATAATATGAACACAAGTTTTTGCTTGTCCATTCTAGGGACATGCCTCATTATTAAAATATAAAGGGTCTAAAGCAAATTTTCATGCTTATAATAAGTTTTACTATATTCTATTTATGGGAGGACACTGCAACAATTTTAAAGCATAACTATTAAAATTATGTTAAATAAATTAATAATACACATATTGACACATCACAACATTCCATTACTTATGTGGGATTATTACTGCAGGAAAAAAAGTGTCCTGTTACCAACCAGCCAAAAAACATCGAAAGAGAAATAAACAAGGTGAAATACTTGTAATCTATTGATGTTTGGATGAATTCCGAAATTATTTATGTTCTCAACAAAAAATACAAAACTGTTTGATATCTTTTCAACTATACCTTTAATAAACGTAAAGAGCATTGGTGTTGTATTACTGAAATTGAATTTTACAGGATTTGTGGAGTGGAATATTTGTGGCTATTCAAAGGAGTCAAATTCTAAAAAATCCACACCACCCCATCATAGCAAGCATGACTTTGAGATCTGTAATGCAAATGAGTTTAATTGGTATGAATTGTAGTATTAAACTTTTTATGTCGTCCGACAGAAATGGTTCTTAAGAATAGTTTTTTTATCTATATATAATAATTGATTATTAACATTTACATTAAACTATTAGACCCTCAAATTAAATTTATTTTTTAACATTTACATTAAACTTAAACATTAGTGACATGGAGCCAAGGGAGTAGAATAAGACGCTGAAAACTATACAGAAAGTAGTATCCCGAAGTGTGTTTGTAGCATATTACCCTTGTGCTGTACAAGCTCAGCTAGTTACTTTGCTAATGGCAACTGAACCTCAAACTCCCATGTTATATACTTAAATCCCAATATGGGGCACAACGGGGTTGAGCTTCCCTCAAATGTTCACGAAATATTATTCTTCAAAAATGGAAAATTAAAAACAAATAGGAGAAGAAATGATGAAAACCATTAGAGTAGTGATGATATCTTCTACGAAGTGAAAACGAAGACAGGCCTCTGAGGGGTACTTTTCCTTGGACGCTTTCTGAAATTCACAGCTTCAACCCACCCATATGGCTCAGCTTCAGAGATAGAAGACTCCGGTTCTGAATTATGGTTATCATTCATTGTGAAGTCAATGCCTTCAGATTTTGGAGTGATCATGCCTCTACCACTCTGGTTTTCAGTCTCCACTGGAAGCACTGCAATCTAATAAATTGCACATAACTGGAGTCAACAAATGATATACAAGTAAATAACAAAAATCTAACATTACATCAGAACATGGTTGTTACCTTGCATGTAATGGAGCAGAAGCGGTTGCGTTCATCTTGCAAGTGTTTTCCACATTCTTCACACTTGCCTCCAGACTTCGGTCTTATGCTTGGTTCTTTGGATTTAGACTCGGGGCTTAGATCAGAAGATTTAGATTTGTTGATTGAAGGCCGAGGTTTGAGGTGCACTATCCTTTCATTATTGGATATATAAGTCTGCCGAATCACATCACCATTGTAAGCAGAAAATTACATTCATTAATCAGTTTTCAGATAAGAAAACTGTGTTCAGAGGGATAGTTAGATTCAACGAGTCAGATATACAAATAAGCAATGAGGATCAGATATACACTTCAACAAAGTTCAATAAAAAAAGTAGAGTGAGGTAACATCAGTATAAAGTCAATGATATCATTGGTTAAAGCTGATAGAGGATTTCAGGACCCGAAATCAATGATAGAATACTTCCTTCATTGGTTAAAAATCAATGATAGACAACTTCATTCACTGATTAACCCATATGGAGAACTAAGTCATTGTAAATCCAACTAGTTCTCACATCATTAATGCTAACATCCACTAAAGAAGAACTACATCATGTCATCATGCATTTGAAAAATTAAAATCTGCATGAAATTTTCATCAGATCATTAAAGGTTGCGTTGTCCTTTGTGAGGCAAACAAGTCAAGCACAATATATAGGAAAAACGAACAAAGTTAATAAGGAGATATTGAATTGATCAAAGTCCGCAGAAAATCAATCATTTAATCAACCCTCAATGAATTCTTTACTATCTTGTGACAAAGAGAGGACCTGAATTTTTGAGCAATCAAAATACTTCTGCAGTTCGGCATGGCGGAAGACATCCTGATAGGAATATTTGTAAATCTGAAACCTTCTATGTAGGGAATGAGCTTCCTTGCAGTGCCTACACATCCTAAGAGAACAGTCTACGCAGAACACATTCTTCTCATTAGATCGAAGGTCATGGTGGTAATCACAATAACCAAAGCTGCTGTTCATAAGAACTCCAACCCAATCCCTACGCCTTTCCTTGGGTGAAAGATTTTCGCCCCCCTGAAAAATCCATTGCAAAAGAAATTCAAGAAGCCTTCAATTCAAAAAGCAAAACACAGTTCAACAATCAAGGATCAAAACGGTAATATTTCCTCAACAAGTTTGCAAGATATTACTCTCCAAGAAATCCAACCCTACCACTGCAAAATGGCACTCAAATGATAATATTCAAGATGCAATAACACACTAACCTAATCTAAAGACACAATTTTCAAATTTGACGCAGACTCACACCAAATTTATGATATCAAGATTAACCTAATGATCAAAGTGAGGTTATACTAAACGGAATCAGCAAGAATCACACTATTCCAAAATGCAAGGAAAAAAATTAGCTGGCTTCAATGATCACAAGACTAATTGCAAACAAATCACAAGGAATCAAAGAGAAAAATCAAAACTTTACGAAAACCCATAACAATCAGAGTCCAAAAATCACAGAATTGATGACTCTCACCATCTCCTCGGCTTCAGATTGGGTACACTGTAGCAGTTGCGGCTTGTGAGCAAGTGAAGAAACAGAGACCTTTCTCTCTCTTTCTCTCTCTCACTGTGAATATGAAGGGATTGAAATAATAAAAAGAAAAAGGGATTGTGGCTTTTATAATTTTTAAAAAGTGAGATAATTCGATTAAAATAAATTAAATTAAAAGTGGAAAAATTGAACCCAAGTGGTTTATCTTTTTTTTTTCTTCAAATAAGTGTTTCCGTACAATCGGCGGGAAGCGAGCTCGCTGGTGCCGTTGGATTGGAATGTGATCGTGCGGTCAGAATTCGTCCAGAGTGAATGTGACGTGGGACCCACATAGTAGAAAAGAGTGGAAACCCCAAAAAGGTCGCTAGCTGCCCCCCACCCATTTCCCGCCAATTTAACCGAAATTCTCGGAATCCCTAAATTCCTTATTTGTTTACACAATTATTTATTTTAAATTTTGAAATATAATTATGTGGTGGCCCACTGAATACGATATTTTAATTATTATTTCTCGCTCTCTGATATTATCCGTAAGTGGTTGTTCGAAGTGATAAAAGCCTTCACGGGAAGGGAGTTTTGACATTTAATTGGCAGAATATGAACACTGTTTAGGAAGTGAAATATTATTTATTTATTTATTTTTGTCTTTTGTGTGTAAATTATAAAATTAATCTTTCATAATATAAATAAAGTTTCCCCATAATCATCATTTCAACGGTCAAACTCGTCCTTTGTTACTAACTTAGTCACCAAAATCTCACTCCTTCTACTACTTTAATATATATTTAATGTCAAATTCGTTAGGGAAAACTATCTATATTTTGGTGTGATATTCACATACACTAAAAAATCTATGAATTTTGACTTTACTTTCTGTATATTAATATTTGATCTCTCAATAAATTTACAAATTTCAAAAATGAATATTACTTATTTACCAGAAATTAATTCTAGGAATCAGAATTAGTAATGTTATATTATAGATAAATTTAAATCAAGAAACATATTTTTCCTTAACCAAAATAAATATGTGTAATTTTATAAGAACTAAAGTCGTTAATTGTAAATATATATGTAGAAACCAAAATTAAATGCGTTGCTTTTATAGAAACTACAAATATAGTTAAACTAATTTTATATACATCATACTCGAAGTATTTTTAATTCGACACAATTTTTCTTTAATTATATAGAATTATTACAAACAATAAAATTACTTACCTTTATATCTAATATAATTTAGTAATTAAGCTAAGATAATCCTTTTAAAAATTGATCTGTACTTTTTAAAACTAGTCTGATATGTATTAGTTACATATCTCTCCACAAACATTTACACAGGAGAAAAGTTAAAAAAAAAAAAAAAATCTTCTTAAATTAAATTTAACTTACCATAAGTTAAAAATATGAATTTAGATAAATTAAATAAAATATTTTTTATAAATTAATTTATATTTAACTAATTTTGACTTATAAAAAATAATTCAATTTTTATTTATTTTCTTTCATTGTAGTGTTTATTCAAAGTTAATCTACTGGCTTAATTCTAATTATTTTGCTAAATTACTATTTAATAGGGTGTGTGGATAATTTCATATCTATTTTCCTTAACATTAATTAATATTTAATGTAAAATGTTTTTATTCTATAATTGTTGAGTTAAATATAAGTAAAAATAGTGGTGAATCGTGATGATAAAATGCTCATTAACAATTTGAATAATATATATATATATATATATATATATATATATATATATATATATATATATATATATATATATTTTTTTTTTTTTTTTACACCATTTAGAGAAAGACACATTTCTTGAAGGTGAAATAGGGCACGATCGGTATAAAAA
>Ga0099825_1000065_pt1 | contig 65723 bp, 26 predicted proteins | sample SiratroredBW_FD_76838 | JGI IMG/M metagenome (GOLD analysis project Ga0099825, IMG submission 76838) | Root nodule microbial communities of legume samples collected from California, USA - Siratro red BW | ecosystem: Host-associated > Plants > Roots > Nodule | place: USA: California | collected...
TATATATATATATATATATATATATATATATATATATATATATATATATATATATATATTCATTCAAGATCAAATTCATACATTCGGTATTCTTCAAAAAGAACACAGATAAAATTTCATGTACATTTTCTCTCAAAATAATAAAAAATAAAAAAATCATTTAAAAGAAAATCAAATTTCATGCATTCATATATGCATCATTCAAAAATAATAAAACTAAAAAATAAAAAAGAAGAGAACAAAATCAAGAAGACAAAAAAATTAATGCATTCAAACATGCATTTTCTTTCAGAAAATTCATGAAGTTTCATGCATTCATATATGCATTCTTCAAAAATCAAAAATTCATATTCAAACAAATTTCATGCATTTTAATATGCATTCTTCAGAAAAATCAAATTTCATGCATTCATATATGCATTCCCCATAAAAAACAAAACAAAAAAAATTCATGAATTGTAATGCATCAAACATAATCTTGCAACAAGGAATAATCAAACTTCATGCAATATTATTAGAGAAAGGATTCAATGTCGAATCTCTAAAGAGAAAAAACTCAATGTTGTATCTTCAGTTCAGTTTATATTTAAGGAAATGTGTTGTATCCTATTAGAGAAGGGACTCAATGTCGTATCTCTATTTGAAGAAATGACTCAATGTCGTATCTTCATATGACTTAATGTCATTATAGTGGGAGAAAGGACTCAATGTTATATCTCTGCTATTGGAAGGTGACCCATAAAGTCGACCTTATGTTTGGGAAAGAACTCAATGTTGTATCCTATTAAAGAAAGAACTCAATGTCGTATCTTCAATTTGCATTAGAGAAAGGTCTCAATGTCGTATCTCCACATTCTACGGTTGTGTAATCTCAGTGATATTGTCCGGATATTTATCTAAAATTAACTACTCTCTCGTCTCAGTAAAGGTCAAAATAAAGAAGAACGATCCTCTCGTCTCAGTACAAGGTCAATTCAAAAATCAATTCTTGCGACCCTCTCATCTTAGTACAAGGTTAAAAAGAGGAACAATGACCATCTCGTCTTACTACAAGGTCAGTTCAATTCAAAGCAATGACCCTCTCGTCTTAGTATAAGGTCAGTTTAAGGTACGTTACCCTCTCGTCTCAGTACAAGGTCTCGGTCTCTATCTACATTTATTTTATTGTCTTTTATTTTCAAACCGATATTTATTTTATTGTCCTTACTTATCTTTTACTCCCATATTCTAAACTTAAATTTCATATTATTTGGTAAAATTTAAGTAAGGAGAGGCAGTTGTCAACACCCAATTTCGTCCGGACAAATAAAAATTATTTTTGCAAATAAAAAAGAAAAAAAAGATAAAATAAAAGAATAAAAAATAAGAAATTAAACTTTTTAACCTGTGTTATTTAGTTTCTGTGTTATTTAGTTTCTTTGTCATTTAGAATAAATAATAAAAATAACTTTGACTTTATAAGTAAAGTTTGATTAAATTATAATAAAAAATAAGATAAATTGAAGTTTGTAAAAAAAAAAGATAAAAAAAAAAGGTGTTGGATCTGGGAGGTTCATTTATAAAATATAGTTCTGATCTAGTTTGATAAAAATAAAGCCTATTTTGACAAATTTTATTTCTTATTATTAAGGAATCTTGATTAAGAATTGCAAATATATTTATTTATTTATTTATTTATTTATTTTTGACTTTTTACCTCCTCACACTTATAACATTTAAGTGTCATGCTTTTAACATTCAATCACCTATTCCTCTTCTTCATACTATTCATCTTCTTCATACCTTTTTATACTTTGTTTCTATACTTTATTCTATACTTTATTCTATCTATTTTATTTCTTGAAATAATTGATTCTTAATTAAGAATCATGATTGAGAGTGTTATGGAGGGAGATGAGGGGATTAACATAAAAAATTATAAAGAACTGATTTTATTCAGAAAATTGTAAAGAACTGATTTTATTCAGGGAAGAAAATATACTGAAAAATCTTATTTAAGTCCTTTAAAAAAAATCTAAAAGTCCAATACAAAATTACACAACTCTTACCTACGAATTGGAAGTCTAAACAATCTTACTTATTATCACTTTCATCTCAAATCCATATTTTTTTTCTTAGTCAAAGTCATCTTCAAATCCAAACACACCTAAAAAATCAAAGGTCATTTTTTCTGTTTTAGAAATTTTGGATTCTATGTTTTTTATATTTAGAAAGTTATAAACAAATATACTAAATAAAAATACTAAATAGATTATTGATTTGTATTAATTTAGAGTGAAAATGAATGAAAAAGATCAAGTAGTTTGATTCAATCAAGAATAACAAATTTAATCATAAAATTTATTGATATATGTTACTAATTTGATTGAATTAATAAAAGTTGATAGATTGTTTAATGTAATGTCAAAATGTGTATTTTTGAAATATAAATATTTTTTTAAATTTTCATTGTAAATCTTTATTATTGTTGTGTTTGCTTCCTAGTTGTTGAAGAAGAAAGAAAAATAAGTGAGTTATTTGAATCCACTGATTTGGAGGATAGAAATAAGGAAATGGAGAACATATATTCATTTCAGAATAATTCTTAAAAAGAAAATAAAAACCATAAAAACAAAAATATGTTTTTGTCCTTATACATTAAGATTGTGTCTCATATAAGCTAAGCGACAACACTTATCAAGAGAAACACTTCTTAACACTTATCACTAGAGACACTTCTTAGGATTTTTTTCCTATTGGGCTAAAAGTAATATAATCCAAAAGCCTAATAAAACTTACTTAACAATCAAGTCCTCCTTTCATTTTGATGACTAATTAAATACACTTTTAAACAATTGTATAAATTAAACTAGAAGAAGATAAAACAATATAATTTTGTAATTTTATATTTTCTTCAATCTAAAATAAAATCTAATCAATCACATCCAACAAATATTCTATTTCAAATTATTTTTAATCATAAAGGTAAAATTATAATATTATCATTTTATTAATTAAAAAAATATAATCACAACTATGAGACCATTTATAAACTTTTCCTATCTTTCTTATTTTAGTCTAAACAATCTTACTATTTATCACTTTCATCTCAAATCCATATATTTTTCTTAGTCATATTCATCTTCAAATTCAAACACACCTAAAAAAATCAAGGTCATTTTTCCTATTTTAGAATTTTTCTTTTCTATGTTTTTTATATTTAGAACTTTATAGACAGATATACTAAATAAAAATATTAAATAGATGATTGATTTGTATTAATTTAGAGTGGAAATGAATGAAAAAGATGAAGTAGTTTGATTCAATAAAGAATAACAATTTTAATCATAAAATTTATTGATATATGTTACTAATTTGATTGAATTAATAAAAGTTGATAGATTGTTTAGTGTAAGGTTAAAATGTGTATTTGTGAAATATAAATATTTTTTTAAATTTTCATTGCAAATCTTTATTATTGTTGTGTTTGCTTGCTAGTTGTTGAAGAAAGAAAAAATAAGTGAGTTATTTGAATCCACTGATTTGGAAGATAGAAATAAGGAAAAGGAGAACATATATTCATCTCAGAATAATTCTTAGAAAGAAAAGAAAAACCAGTATAGTAAAAACAAAAATATGTTTTTGTCCTTATACATGAAGATTGTGTCTCATACAAGCTAAGCGACAACAGTTATCACGAGAGACACTTCTTATGGTCACGCCTACCACTGTAGCCTCAATGGTGTCTCACACATTGTTATCATACCTTGATATGGCAAGGTCTGATAATGGTGTCTCCCACATTGTCATCATACCTTGTGATGACAACTTCTCTAGTGTCTGTATTTTAGGATTTTTTTTTCTATTGGGCTGAGAGTAATATAATCCAAAAGTCCAATAAAACTTACTTAAGATCATTAAGTCCTCCTTTCATTCAGGTAGATGACTAATTAAATACATTTTTTAACAGTTGTATAAATTAAACGGCTAGAAGAAGATTAAATAATATAATTTTTTAATTTTATATTTTCTTCAATCTAAAATAAAATCTAATCAATCACATCCAACAAATATTTTATTTCAAATTATTTTTAATCATAAAGGTAAAATTGTAATATTATTATTTTATCAATTAAAAAAAATATCATCACATCGATCAGACCATTCCTATCTTTCTTATTTTAGTCTAAACAATATTACTGTTTATCGCTTTCATCTCAAATTCATAATTTTTTTAGTCAAATTCATCTTCAAATTCAAACACACCTAAAAAATTCAAGGGTCATTTTTCATGTTTTAGAAAATTGTTTTCTATTTAGAACGTTATATACTAAATAAATGATTGATTTGTATTAATTTGGAGTGGAAATGAATAAAAAAGATGAAGTAGTTTCATTCAATCAAGAATAACAAATTTAATCATAAAGTTTATTGATATATGTTATTAATTTGATTGAATTAATAAAAGTTGATAGATTGTTTAGTGTAATGTCAAAATGTTTATTTTTGAAATATAAATATTTTTTTTAAATTTTCATTGTAAATCTTTATTATTGTTGTGTTTGCTCCCTAGTTGTTAAGGAAACAAAAATAAGTGAGGGAAAATAGAAATAAGGAAAATAAGAACATATATTCATCTATGAATAATTCCTAAAAAGAAGAGAAAAAACTAGTAGTAAAAACAAAAATATATTTTTGTCTTTATGCATGAAGATTATGTCCCATACAAGTCTCTTATATTGTCACCATACCTTGTGATGACAAATGTGTCTTGTATTTTAAGATTTTTTCTTATTGGGCTGACAGTAATATAATTCAAAAGCCCAATAAAACTTACTTAAGCCCATTAAGTCCTCCTTTTATTCAGGTAGATGACTAATTAAATACATTTTTTAATAGTTGTATAAATTAAACAGCTAGAAGAAGATTAAACAATATAATTTTGTAATTTCATATTTTCTTCAATCTAAAATAAAATTTAATCAATCACATCCAACAAATATTTTATTTCAAATTATTTTTAATCATAAAGGTAAAATTGTAATATTATCATTTTATCAATTAAAAAAAATATTATCACATCTATCAGACCATTCACAAAATTTTCCTATCCTTCTTATTTTAGTCTAAAGAATCTTACTGTTTACCACTGTCATCTCAAATCTATATATTTTTCTTAGTCAAATTCATCTTCAAATTCAAACACACATAAAACATCAATGGTCATTTTTCATGTTTTAGAATTTTTCTTTTTTATATTTTTTATATTTACAATGTTATAAACAAATATACTAAATAAAAATACTAAATAGATTATTGATTTGTACTAATTTAGAGTGAAAATGAATGAAAAAGATGAAGTAGTTTGATTCAATCAAGAATAACAAATTTAATCATAAAGTTTATTGATATGTGTTACTAATTTGATTGAATTAATAAAAGTTGGTAAATTGTTTAGTGTAATGTGAAAATGTGTATTTTTGAAATATAAATATTTTTTATTAAAGAAAAATAGTCGAGAAGATAAAAATAAATTATTTCTTAAAAATTATATTTATTCAATTTTATTTATTTATAGTAGTAATTATTATATAATTAAAAAATAAATATTAAATATAAGAATAAATTAGTAATTTATTAAACAATTCTCACAAATATATCACTTCCTTTTCATGTCACACCCCATTTTCCCTTTCAAAGTTTTCTTATAAATTATAACAGATACTCACAAACTACCTAAATTAAATACACAAAAAAAAAAGACATAAATGTGCGAAGAGATGTTAACGAGAAGAATAAACAAACCTATGATGAATTTTGTAAATTTTGAGAGTATTTTTTTCTTTTTTTTAAACACTGTATAACTTTTATAGGGTATATATATATATATATATATATATATATATATATATATTAATGAAAATTGATATAATTGAAATATAGTCATTAATGAAAATATAATTTCTTCCATACAAAAATGAAAACAAAAACATACTCTTTTTTTTTTCTTAAAAAGTGAAGTGGCAAAGTATCAGCCCCAATCAATGGAATATGTGAAAAAGTAAACAATGAGAGTGTGCTTTAGTATAAGAAGCAAAAATGATATTTAATGTTTTTATTAAAAATAGATATTATTTTTCAATTAATCTTATAAATATATAATATTTTAAGGCAGGGCTCCTTTAATAAATTTTTTATATGTTTTTTTTTTTGATAAATTTATATAATGTAACAAAAAAAGTAATGATAATGATGTGATGTAATATAATAGAAAATTTAGAAAACAAAGAAAAATATCAATAATATTATAATATTAATTTTGTAGTTATATTAACTACAAATAAACTGAAGAAATAAAGTTTTTAAATTGAATTGGAAAATAATAGATTAAATTATTCTCAAAATACGTTATTTAGACAAATTATATTTTTAAATTACATAATATGAAATAATATAGAAACAATCATATTCTCTAATTACGTAATTTAAACTAAATATATTTTTAGAATAAAAATATTTTAAAATTATATCATCAATAATAATCATATTCTCGAATATTACATTCCTGAATTATAACTATATCTTCAGAATAGTTACATATCTAAAATAACTTTATTATCAAAATATATAATTTAAAATAAATATATTCATGAAATACACAGTCTAAAATGATCATGTTTTTAAATTATTATGTAATTAGAAATTACATATTCTCAAACCATATTTTCAAATTAAATAATCTAGACTAACTATATTCTTGGAATACGAAATCCAAAACAATTATGATGTGATACATTAATTAAAAGATGCTAAATACGATTTAGCCTGAAAAGTTTGGTGATAGACATGACAGCAATAATGAGAAGGAGAATGATGCCAAAGAAGGAAGCAATTAGGGCAACACCACTTCGGTTGCAGTATGCTTCGAATTTGTCACATATCTTATCCCACTTTGCATCTGAATTCCCATTCCTTCCCACTTCCGCCATGAAAGTTGCTGCACCGTCTCCACTTGCTACTAGAGCCACCGTCATCTTCACCAAAAAATATATCATTGCGTTTAGTCTTCACCAATAAACTACAACTCTTTATATATTTATAACAAGTACAGAATCTTGTATTAGCCATAGATTCTAACTAAATTCTTCATTTAAATGAAAAAAATATGCAAACAAAATTGGAGGTGGCTGATTTGAATGTTAGTATAGTACCACGTCTAAAATTGCAATGAGTCCAAGACGAAGTCCTTTGTAATCATATTGTGGGCCTAATATCTCCACTGCTATCACCACCAAGTTATAGAGACTGACAATTCCATTCACTATCACAAAGAATCTGCCTCACCATAAATAAGACATGTTAAGAAAATTATAAACGGATAAAAGGGAAATTTAAATCATGATTTGTAGAACTGACATGAATGCTGGAGTGTGGAGAAACTTAGCAGTGAGAGTAATTGTTAGTGGGGTTGTGCCAATGGTTGCCACTACCAAGCTTTTGGTTTGTTTGTTGAGTGCCATAATAAGTGTAGCAGATGCTGTGGCCAAAAAGGAGACCACCCTGAGGGACAAATTGATCCATTCTTTCCGCTTGGTATCAGACACAGTGTTGAAACTAAGGTCAAGTTTTTCTCCATTTTCTGAGGCCATTCTGCGAGTGTTTGGCTGTTATGGGAATGAGAAAATGATTGCTGGTAATGCAAAATGGTGAGTGGTAAGTTAATATAGTTAGGAGAAAGCAAAATTGATGAACCATAAAAATTGTTAAGTCTAAGAAGCCAAATGTGGATTCTATCTATGAATTCTTAAGGTTGTCGAACCAACTAAATTTAGTTGTTAATTGGTGAGAAATATTTGAAGTGGGCTTTATTATTCTCAAATGTAGGTGAAGTCTTTACTTGGCAAGGTGGACCTTGATGAATGCCTTTTTTAGGGGCCTTTTACTACTTGCACCCCACGATTATTACTTGCACCCACGATTATTACTTGTACCTCCGTCTTAACAGCAAAAAGACTAAAATACCTTTCGTTGTTACACTATGTTGTTGTAACCATTGTTGTCCCTGTATCTTCTTCGTTGCACCCACGTTGCTATTGCATCCATGTCCCCACTACACCCCATTGTCGAATGTTGTTCTCCTTCAAGATTCCGACGAGCATGTTGTCGAACTTGTCATTACTGAGTTTGCCAACGAAGTCGACCTTGTCGCTAAGTATCACAACGAAAATGGTGACGTTAACAGGGGAGACGCTAGAGATGGTGAGAAGAGAAAGAGAGTAAAACTTTGAGTTTTGTAGAGATTATACAGTTTCATAGTTTTTTTTATTTTTTTCTTTCAAAAATCCTAATCCATAAATTTGTAATGTTTTTAGATTACTCAATTCAAAAAGGAAAGACAGATGATGTTTATGTAGTGTTCTAGAAAATATTTTTTGTTACAAAAAGCTTGTTTGAAAAAACTATTTTGAAAAGTTTGTTTCAGAAAACATGTCATATGTTTTGAAAAATTTGTTCTAAAAATTAGTTTTATGTTTTATGTTTTTTTTAAATCTCATTCCAGAAAGCTTCAATGAAATGTTTTTAAAATAGATAACGGGAAAGTTAGATTGAGATATATCACAAAGGGTAACATTATTATTTTAAAAAATATAGAGGTACAACTAATAATTGTGACACTGTAGAAAGCAAAAACCTTTTTAGGGTTATTTATAATCGGACCAAAATGACATGTTACATGAATTTGATCTGGCCCAACTAAAACATAAGATAACTAAAACAAAAATAATTTGGAATATTTTTTTTATGTTGAAAGAAACAAGAATATTAATATTAGAATTCAAAGAATAAATGGCCACTTTTTAATATTGAAAGGAAAAGAAGAGAAGAATGGCTGAGAGAACAAAAGAATGTATATAATAAGAGGTTAAACAGAAATTGGGAATCAGCTATTAAAGGTTAAAAAATAGGTAAGAAAATATTTACCAAAACTGTTATTCTTCTATTATTATCATTATTATTAGAATTTAGAAGTTAATACTATTTGCTTAAAAGAGGATGAAAAGGTAAATTCTTGCACGAGTATCATTTTTCAATCATATATTTTTTATTTATAAATCTCAATATGAACTTTGCAAGTCTATTTCTAATCAAATTAATAAAATGGTTAGATTAGTAATAGATGAACATGCAACATATTAATAAATTATTTTATATTATGACATGTTTAAATTTTTTTGTCTTATATTAAATTTAACATTGAGTGAAAAATGTACGTGGAATAGGTGTTGTTATAATCACAACTCTAAGGTATTTGCTTCAATTAGATTAAAGGTATCTCTCAGGCCTCGAAGACTAAGAAATCATTTAATTTAGTTTCACTCCTCTTTAAGAAATTTAATTATTACCAGATAACTAATAAATAAACATTTTGTTAAGCGATATTTAAAATTTTGTATTTTCAATTAATCAATCTCTATCAGCTTGAGTATTAGTAGTTTATTTAAGGGAATTTTTTCTTCTAATATAAAACCTTAAAGAAATAAATATAAATATTAGCAAAAATTGTGAAATGAGATAAGGTTAAAAAATATAGGGTGACTTTTGGATTGCCGTCAAGAGAAAATCTGCTTCCGCGTTGAGAACAAGTTTAATATATTTCCGTATATATCTCTCTCACACACATATATATTGATAAAGACATATAAAATATATTTTGCATAATTTTGCAAGTATATTTGGAAAAAATAATAGCACCTTATTAGGTAGGTTAATTTTCATTAATTTAATGAAAAATAAGAAGTTATTGATGAAATTAATTTATTTTATTATATTTAAATAAATGTTATATTCATTCGTGAGTATTTAGAAAAGGGTAGACTAATCGTCGCTGAAGAAATTTCCGAAAGTGTGTTTGGGACGAGAAGACGATGAGGAAATATTGGTAACAGAAATTGAAGAGAGAGAGAGAGAGGGTTGGATTGATTTTCTTCTTCCTTTTTTCCAAAGAGAATCTAATCTCAATCCTCAACCTCCTTATTGCGCATATATCTTCAGATTTCTTCATTCCTATTTCAACCTTTTCTCTTCCCTTCACATCCTCGTTTTCTCCGAAACAAAAAAGAAATATATTTGTTTTGTTTTCTTGTTTTTTGTTGTTTGACTTGGTTGTCTGAATCGGTTGTCGGAGAAGGGTCGGGAGACACAGGTATTGTCAGATCCTTTGTTATTCCTATTACTTTTTTTTGGGGGCTGTTTTGTTATGGATATCGGAACATAATTTGTTTTTTATTGTTTTGTTTTGTGCTGTTTAATGTATTCAAAGCTTGAATAATGTTTTTGATTTGGATCAGGCATTCGGGGTCTGGATTCCTGTTTTACTTGCAAAACAAATTAGTGGGGATTTTTGTTGGAATTGTGTGCGACTCGTAGGGGGTTGTGTGGTTTCATTTTGGTTGATTTTGCTGGTGAATGGTCTTTAACTTTGCAGCGATGCAGAGCCAACTTGTGTGCAATGGTTGTAGGAGCCTTCTGCTTTACCCGAGAGGGGCAACCAATGTTTGTTGTGCATTGTGCAACACGATTACCTCTGTTCCTCCACCTGGTAAGCTCATTGGACTTTCTGTTACTGAAATTTTAAGATCGGAGAGCTTGAAAGTTATATTTCGTTGTGTTGCCGGTCTTTGTTAACTATTGTATGAGCTAATTATTCAGTTTGGAACAAATGAGGGACATTAGGCTAGAAATGCTGGATTTAGTATTTGCATGTAATCGACTCCACTGATGCTTATTCTGAGGATCTTTACCGTAATAATGCTTGTGCAGGGATGGAAATGTCTCAACTTTACTGTGGAGGCTGTAGGACGTTGCTAATGTACACTCGTGGAGCTACAAGTGTGAGATGTTCGTGCTGTCACACTGTAAACCTTGTTCCAGGTACTACTTTTAATGTTTCCAGACATTTGATTGAGGGTTGGTGGTTTAATATTGATTTTGGTGGATTGCATGTTAATTAGCTTGGTAAAATGTATATTCTATTTTGTAATTTTGGTGATAATTTGTTGGATTACTTGTTGGTTGAATATGGTTAATACTGAATGGTGTTACCTAATTCTGCTGAAGTGGTCTGCAAGGGGTGCATTAAAGTGAACCTTTTTTATTTCCTGTATATTCTGTGTGTGTATTTTATCTTTATGTTGATTAAAGGAGGTGAATGGGGACTTAATGATGAAATGCTTGATTGTTGGACTTGAGGGCATGGAAGTTTTCCAACTTGATTATTAGAAAGAAGATTTCTCTTTTTGAGGTAGGTCATGTGACCTCAATTCAGTCTTCCTCATCTAGCATTGCCCTGACCTACCTTTCTTTGTTCTAAATTCTTTTAGGATGGAATATGAGATTGAAAAAACCATGTGAGATTCCTTTCACTTGGCATTGCAGATTTTAATAGGTCATCTTGTTTTTTTGAGTTTGTTGTAAAGCTAAAAAAGGACGAAGGCTTAGTCTTGCTGGTTATTGTGGCAAAATGGTTATGGTGATTTCCCTTGGAACTCATCTATCTTTGGTACTGGAAGATTTGTATGGTATTCACAGTAGTGGCTGCCGTTGGCTGGGGTTTGGCCAAAGGTTATGGTGGTTTCCCTTGGAACTCATTCATGCGTGTTCAAGTACTATTCTTCCACCAAAGGCATTTTGATGGTTTAGGCAAAAAGAAATTAAAGTCCAGAGCATAATTTTTTCACACACCTTAAACATTAAAATGACAACTTCTTTATTCTGCTTTGAGATCCGTTTTCACCCAAACTAAACCCTAATTTCACCTCTCACAATTTCTTTGAATCTTCTCCCTTTCTTCCAGAAACTTTGGATTTGAGTACTTTATTTAACTATTTTGGCTTCTTCAAAATATGTGGCAAAGATCCACCATTGGTTTTTTAATCGAGTTTCTGTTATTTCATCTATTCTGAATTCCCATGTTTTTATCCTGTTATTTACTGCTGGTTTTGGGGTATATATTTGTCATTCTCCACTTGTTTCTGTGACTTTTTTAGATAAAAGTGTATTATATAACACTTATTATCACCATTTAATTGTTATTGGGCCTTGTCTCATTTTACCTGCGCATGTTGTGTGTGTATTATTGAATATAGTTTTAGATGATAGTAGGATCTAACATCTAACATCTATGGTTTTGACAACCTTGATTGATTCTAGGAGCTTTTGACCCTCACCCTGCTTGGTATAACTTTAGGGTTTGAACTCGAAGTATCAATTCCTTAGCCTTTTTTGCAAGGCTAAAATGAAGCTCAACAAGCAGATTTGGTGAAAACAAAATCCAATATATCTACGGCACTGTCATTAAGACCTTGAACTCATTGGGTGTATTGACTGAAATGAGGTTTAGTTTTGCTAAAATGCTTTCCAAATAAGGTGAGAATCAGGCTCCTAAGCCGATGAATGGATGTTGGACAATGGATAGCATGGAGGATGAGCACTAATGAAGTAGAAATGGATAAAAGGATGGGAATAATACATGGCTTTGAAGCCTGAAACAACTTTTTTATGTGAATTTTGAACCTTTTCTTTTAGTGAATTCGTTTTCCAGCTTATCATATAGAAAATAGGTTTCTGTGTCAGAGCCCCCCCTCCCCACCAAAACAAAAAGCAGCCGCCACATTCATCAATTCTTCCTTCATGATCAATCAATGGATATGTTTATTCTTTACATCCATTCTCTGCCCTTTTGTATTGCTTACAGTCTGGAAGAACAATCTTAATCACAATTATCTAAAAACTGACAGTGTAAATAAATGGCAGGCAGGTATATCTATAGTCAGCTACTTGTTAATCCAGCATTCAGTTTTATTTCTTTGTTTAAAAAATTTACACTTTCATAATATTTTTTTCATTTTAAATTCCAATATTAATAATTCTGAACGGCACATTAGTTACTTTCCTTTAGTCCAAGTTTAGTGTCATTTTCATTCTGTCCATTTTTTCTTGGTAACTGTTTGTATTGATGAGTGCAATTCATTTTACTACACTTTACAGCTACCACAAGGACCTCATACATTCATAAAATGTTACTTTGCATGCTACAAGATGGTGGATGCTTAGGCAATATTGCTTTAACTGTTTATGTTTTCTTATTCTAATGTCATTCCAAAGATAAATTCCTTGTTATATTTCAATAACCTATGCTTCTTGTTCAATTAGTTGTTTACTGACTATCCGTTGATGCACTTTGTATCTGGCCTTATACAGCATCTAATCAAGTAGCCCATGTCCATTGTGGGAACTGCCGGACAGCCCTCATGTATCCTTACGGAGCTCCCTCAGTCAAATGTGCTATTTGTCACTACATTACTAATGTAAGTGTAAGTTTTTATTGATAGAATTATGTTAATCTGAGCATCGAATTTTTAGTATAAAATTTGGTGTAGGGCATGCATGTTGCTTGTAGATATTTGTTAGGACTTAAACACTAGAGTAGAGCCCAACCCAAATGACTAGTCCAATAGGTGGGAGGGAGAATCTCAAGTACCACATCAAGTACCTTATCTTACTCAATGTGGTACTCCTAACAATATTCATGTATGACCCATGTTTTCTAACTGGAAAGGCTTTTGTGTTTAGATAATTTGAAGATATTTAGCTATTCTGCTATTTCGAACTGTTACCATATGTGTCCTTGTCATTCTTCAAGAACATGGTCATTCGAGTTATCTCATGTTTTCTTCAGAGATTGGGATCCAGCCTGAAAGATGGGAGCCTATATGCGCCTTACCTCTTGGCTAACTTTCTTGAATTTCAATCAATCTTTGATGCTTATGTAAAGGGTTTATATACTGAATAAATAATTACGAGATTGTCATTCTCCTTCAGACTTTTTAACTTCTGTTTCTTATGTGTGTGTATATTGTTTGTTTAATTCTTTTAGTTGCTTTTTTTTACTGTTTTGTCACTTTTGCTCCTCTTTTCCATCTTTTGTAGACGAACAATGGACGGCTTCCAATCCCTGTCCATAGACCCAATGGGACAACCAATGCTGGAACATTGCCTTCTACTTCAACAGTAAGCTTTTATTCTTATATATGTGTGTCATCATGTGTATTTTTGTCATTATTTTGTTCTGATTATGTCATTAATTTTCAACCTGCAGTCAATGCCTCAATCTCAAACTCAAACAGTAGTAGTAGAAAATCCAATGTCTGTGGATTCAAGTGGGAAATTGGTAACTGTTATTGCCTTTAATTTTTAATCAGGACATGGTTTTCTTTCTGCATATATAATTCTTAATCTTTCTTTCTGTCGTAGGTGAGCAATGTTGTTGTTGGCGTCACAACAGATAAGAAATAGCAGCATCACACATACGAGGTACAGTACATGTCACGAGGCATCACCACAGTTACTGTCACATTAAGATATTGTTTGTGTATATGAATATATATATGATGTTGCAGCCTGCAATGGTTCAATTGAAATCAATATTTTTCCGATCCAAGAGTATATGTATGTATGACTATATGAAGCGGACAGGTTGTGAAAAGGGCATAAAAACCTGTTTTGTGTGATTACCAGAGCCTGCTTTGTTGTTTCCTTGGTATACTCAATTTCCAAATCAATTAGTTCATTCAGATTATATGTTGACTTTCAAATCCTAGACTAGTCAATGCTATCATTTCTTTTATGGCTTGTGAAGCTTCTGCTTTTCTTGCTGACATGTGTTGAAATATTTGTTGATGTGTTGTGCAAGCATTGCTTGATAAAATTATTGATATGATAGATTTTTACTCGTCATTTTGAGAAAAAGAAATCGGATAATACCCAGATATAGAAATTATCTTTATTTGACTTTTAGGTAAAAAAGCTGTTGAAAAACATTTGCAGGAAAATGTTTAACGTTTTTGCCATTACTTGTGCTCAAATCCTACCCCTTGACTGACATTTCTTTTTCAAAATAATTTTTAATTACCTGAAAATAAACAAAAAAATCAAGTTAAAATGAAAGTCAGTTTGGTAGAATCACGTTAATGATACTTCATAGGTATTGATTTTTCTTTGAATTTGTGTTTCAATCAACACATACAAAATCGATAATGCATAGTTATATGAGAAATTTGATCAATTTTTGAAGATTGTATACTGTTAATCGTTAATTTGAATGTTCATGAAATGTCAGGGTATGTAGTTGCTTATTTCGTCGACTATCTAAGATAACTTAGGCTCTTTGCTCCCGTTTTTACATGAAAAAAAAAAAAAAAAAACTATTCGTTAATAAGTGAAATTATTATCTGTTTGGATTAATACATTTTATCCTTGTGAAATTTTTCACATTCTTAACTTACTTTCAATTTTATTGCTTCGTCAATTTTTTTTCTAAAGCTTAGTTATAGAATCATAACCGCTAAAAAGTAATTTTTGTTTTCGTGAGATGATAATAAGTGGCACTTTTGTGTTTCTAGAATGTATAGATTAGTTTAGATATAATTAATCAAAGAACAGTTAATACTTATTATATTCTAACGCAAGGCAATGACAAACTTATACCTTTTTTTTTACTCCAAATGTGTGGTTTAGATAACGATAAAGGGGAAATTTCTAATCATGGACATTAAAAAGTTAAATCAATAACGAATAGGATTTTCCATTATGCAAAGTTCATTCTTACTTATTGTCTCTGAGTTTTTGGCACTCACATGTGTCGGTAATTTTCCTTCCCATATCCGTAATTTTTAAAATGACCATTTTAATTTTTATATAGGTGATTTTTGGATTATTTATTTTGAAAATATTTTAGAATAAGCTTTCTAAAATTTTCAAAACATAATTTCTAAAAATAAAAATTGAGACAAAATTCTAAAACAACATTTCTGAAATATTTTGGAATAAGAGTTTTAGAACAAAATTTTCACTTATAAAACGTATGAGATGCGTTTTAAAATAGAATTTCGAGAACAAGTTTCTCATAACATTAAAAGAATGCAACAGTGATGAAAAACAAATTTGTAATTGGAGGTGTAGTGGCAGCAGAAACGACAGTGATGTTAGTAACAGCAGAGGGATGCAGAAGGAATATTTTAGTCTTTTTCTTGTAGGACGAGGGTGCAGTTAGTAATTAAGGGGTGCAGAAAACAATAGTTATATTAAATGGATCAAATAGGATGATATTAGACTTACAAGTACACTAAATCTCAAATCTACAAGAAGAAGAAACTCATTATATCTTAAAATAAAGAGACGTCTAACAATATATTACTATCAAGCTGTAATTTAGTTTCATTAAATCATATCTCTTAAGCACTTTATTCTTTTTTTTTTGCTTCACAAGCTTTTTGTTACCTCTTTTCCAATTGTTGTGTTGCTCCACTGAAGAACACAACCAGATTATAATCTCCAAGGGCCAAAGAAAAAACCGTTTTCGACAAAGGGATGGGAGCAGCTTTACGACAATCCACTTTTGCAGGTAGTGGAGCAGAGTCCTGGGTCTCGGGAGAGATTGCCTTGTGTGTACGAAGATTTTTTTTGGGAGAGAAAGAATCAGAAGATTCTGGAATTATGTGTATGAGATATAGGAAAATGAATCGTTGGCTCATTATATTGAAACACAGCAGTTTTGTGTGTTTTGTGAAAGAACTTATGAGAGAGGAGTAACATTACTTTTCTTTAAGTGTGGAAAGATAGTGAAGAAGGAGGGAACGTTGGGATGTTTTCGTGTGTACGAGAGATTATGAAAGAGTGAGAGAGTATGGATCAGAAAAGTGCCAACAAAAAAAATGAGTAGAAAAGTGCCAAAAAAAATGAGTGGGGCTACCAGGATTTATGTGTGTGAGAGAGTGAATTGGTGCATGTAACTTTTCTACTAGAGAGAACATGAGTTTTTTTTTTTTTACATAACATCTTTAAATTCTATTTTTTCATTTTCTTTTTTTATATATTAAAAATTCAATAAAAATGAAACTTTACATTAAAAACAAATGAAAATTCATTTTTTTTTAAAATAAAGAAAATGAAAACCTAAATCATTTTCTTATATATTTTTTATTTTATTATTTTTAAAGATGTGAAAGAAAAATAAGAACAAAACTCAAAATTTAAACTAACCCATGATTTTTTTAATTTTCAGATAATTCATAAAAACATTTTTTATTATTTTTTTAAAATAAGATTTATTCATCCGGATAAAATTGACTATTGATAGATTCAAATTTTTAAAAAAGATATTTCATTTTAATGATATAGTAATTTATTCACATAATTATTTCATAGAGAAATGTGATATATGCACTTGACAACCAACTATTGATTATGATAGAAAAGTCAACATGCTCATCAAGAAAACATTTTAAGAATGCTACAAATTTTTATTTAATAATTTATCTGTAATTTCCTACATTGTACGGAAATGAAAATTATTGTTACTGAGGTGGTTATTATCTTTTGAAACTATCTAATTTTCAATCAGCCACCCATTTTTTCAACAATTTACTTATGCTTCTACGTTTTCCTCTCCCTCGTTATTTTTATGCACTTAATGAATTAATTACGGGTAGTTTAAAATATCACTAGTTTAGTTTTTTTAAAAGTTAATCTTGACTTATATGCATCAAATTCTTTTAATTTACTTTCAAAATATAAAAAAAATTAACTTAAAAAAAAAAGAAATCAACCACAATCTAATTGAAAAGATAAAAATCATTAACAATTAGTTTGAATGAAGAAGTTTTAGAGAGTATTTTAATTATATAGAGAATTTAGATAAATTATTTGGATTAATTTTTTTAAAGAAAATAAAGTTTAAAAAATTTATGAAAATAGTTTGATTAATTAAAATAATAAAATTAAAAAAAAAATGAAACTTTCTTTCCTTGTATTTCTTTTCCATTCTGTGTGTGGCTCGAGTTCAGAGAGTTCTTACAAAACCCCATTCCTGATTTATTATTTTCCTGTTTTGGGATACGTCCATAAAGCTGTGACTAACATTTTTAGTTAAAAAACAAGTTTTCTTTAATATTCTCAGAGTTTCAAATTACATTTTCGTCTTCTTTGAAGCATTGAACTTAGGGATCCTGAAAAAGGTCACCCTACCCGGAGGGATATCTACGAAAATTGATTTTTTTTTATACCTATTGTATTTTCAATTTTAAATGAAATTATTCAAAAAAAATTATTTAAAATCTAAATTCAAGTAAAGTCTAATTATAGATTATAATTTAAATAAATTTACATAATAAAATATTAACATAAATAAATTTAATTTTTCTAAAAAATATATTTAAACAAGTTACACTATCAAATATATATTTTAAAAATTAACATTTAAAAAAAATCAATTTCACATCTCTAAATAAAAAAATATGAATAGATAATATTTCTCTCATAAAAAAAACTTTATTTTAATTACTTATCTTTCTAACAATTAGTTTACTGATAATAATTAGTGGATAAAAATTAATATTTAATGAATATTCAAATATTAGATACAACAATAGGTTATTAAAATATATTTACTCGTTATATATTCATTAAAAATATTAATTCAATATGTCTTTAGAATTTATTCATAAATAATAATTATTTTGCCATAATAACTGAGAACATGAGAAAGCGTTAAAATAAGGTTGATAGCATGAAAATAGCATGGACCTATCATGACTTCTTTATTCCATCTCTCTTTATTTTTCATTTATTTTTATTGTTTTTTATTCACTATTCTATTCTGTCAGCTAAACTTGCCCTTCACTACACTTTCCTTTGAGTTCCACAGTTGAACAAGACCACTTGAACTTGAGTTGCAGATCTGAGCAAGTTTGCATTGCTTTTGAGTTTGAGGTTTTGTAAGAAGAAGAACACTAAACAAACAAACATGACTAAACAAAGAGCAAGAACAAAGAAGAAGGGAAAGCAGCTTCAGGGCACAGATTCTTCTGAATCTTATTCCCCAAACAGCCAGGTATCACCATGTTTTACCCATTTTTCATACATGAGGTCTATATAGTCCATTACCAAAGCAAATCTTTATATATATATATATATAAGATATTGGTTGATGTGTTTCCAAGTACATCATGATTGTAATGGCAAAATTGTTGCTTTTTCTCCATAATACATACTCATTGTTGCACAAAAATTCTTCAACTCACTTCTCACATCTAAAAGGTTTGTGCTTTATTAAGGGGTAACGAAGGTTTCTGCTAGAAGACATAATACCAAACATCATTTATGGCTAAGTGTAAACCTCATTTTTTATAAACTGATCGTGTAAGATTGAGATAAGTTTCAAGTTTATTTTTTTAATAAATCTTTTAAGACTTTATTTTGATACTTAATATGCACAATGTTTTTATCATATTATGATATAAGTAACATTTTTTTTAAACTTGCACATTGTTGGTTTGTGTTCAATGTCTAGTCAGAGTCTTCGGATTTGCCTTCCTCTGCAAGAAAGCCTTTGATTCGAGATTCCACTGTAGTTCATGCTCGTCGTTCTTCTTTGAGACTAGCAAATAAGTATATTGAAACTATAACCACACCTGTGCAGGCTAGCCAAGTTTCAGATTCCACTGTAATTTATGCCTGCGGTTCGTCTATGAGATCAGAACATCAGCAGATTGTTGAAACTAGAACAACAGCAGAGAAGGTTCCAGAAGTGAGTGAGGATGAGAACCAAATGGTTAATCACTCAGCTCAAGTGGAAGAGAACAATGCATTGGAAATAGAATGTGGCCCTCTTGAGCAGGAACCTTTGGCTGAGAGTATGCAAGCATCATTTAACTCTAGGGAAAGAGAGGACAAGAACAATAGCAAGTCTATTTCAATGGCTCGGCATTCATCCTCACCATTCAGCCTTCAACTTACTCAAATGGTTAATATGTGGGACAATGAAGGTGATGATGATTAATTCTACGAGACAAAGCTCAACATTGGATAGAGTTGAAGAATATCAAGTGAAGGAAGAATTCATGCCGTTGATAAGAAAGATTCTCACTAATCATGGAGATATTTTTGAGAATTCCTTAATCTTGACCATAAGATTTCGATCAATTTTTTTAGAGATAATATGTGAGATTATCTCAGAGTTGAAGGACAAAGATCTCAGTAAAATCACAGAAGATAGGTTGCATAACATGATTGCACTTGCAAATGAAATGAAAAATATGCAAGTGAATATTGAATGGCTTCATGTGAGATTGGAAGAGATATATGAGGCAAGGTAGATTCTTAAACAATCTGGTAGGCTGAAAGAGAGAAAAGATAGCAACAGAATGGTCATTGAAAGTGTGAAGAGAGAATTGGAACAATGTCAAGAAGAAAAGAAGGCACTCGAAGCAAGGTTTCAATCATTGCGTGAGAGAATATGTGATAAAGAGAATGTTTGTATGGAGACACGGGCTAGAGCACAAAATAAATATGCTTGTGTATCTCAGACTATCACAAATGCTAAATCTAAAGTGAAACGCTTTTTTAATTGTTCTCTTGTCAATGATTTGTTTTAGTTTTGTTAATGCTTCTTCCCCATTTTTTTTGTCATGATAGTCATTTTTTGGACTGTTTAGTGAGTTATCTGCACCTCTAAAGATCTATTTAGTTGGTCAAATTATGTCTTTACTCTTCTATCAACAATCTTCCATTTATGTTGTTTGTACAATGAATTATCTTACTTTGTTTGTGTAGTTACCAATCTACCTCCTTTACTTTTCTCCTTGAAAAACGAAAGAACGGAAGCATGTAAGTTGGCAGATTGCTTGATTGTGTCTTGTGTGGAATGTGAAGAGGAACAGAAACAAGTAACTTGACTGCTAGCATGATTATGATTTTCCAAAATATGATTTTTTTTTTTTAATTTTAGGGAAATTAAGTTAGAATATTACAAGAATAATGCTATCTATTTCAGGCTGGAGATTGGAGCTAGGTTCCAAAATCCAAACAAAGAAAAACAAACAAATAACACTTGAAATAACTAAACTGAGGGTTCATGATGCTAGCATTTTCATGTTTGTTTAATGAAAGCAAACACTTCTGGCAGTTTTAAGTTCCATTGAAAATACTACCACTCTCATGATGCTTACTTCTTAATATATAGTCTTAGCGTTTTATTATGCTAGGAGTATAATTATTTTTGCTTGCTATAGTAAAAACTAAATATTTTAGTAGTTATTATGAGTAAGTAACTATTTATGCTTTTGTTTATAATTAGCCTAAAACCAAGCACTTGTCTAATGATTATCACTCGAAGATATTTCAGCATCACAAAAAACAGAACTTGTTCACACATCTACAGTTTTTTTTTTTTTTTGACAAATACACATCCACAACTAATTGGAACATTATAAGAGTAATATATTATTTGCAGAGAAGCCTATTTGTCTAGTTACGGCAACTTTTTACACATTAATCAGCTGTAACTGGTGTAAGAGGCACTTCCCCTTTTGCCCCTTCTTCCGCCTTGTTCCACTGCTTGTCAACATCCTGGGAACTTTTTTGGCTCTCGAAGCCTTTTGCTGTGTCATAAGAAGCATGTAGCCCCAATAGCACATAGTATAACAAAAGGAACCCTGTCCACACCCCAAACCTGATAAATGAATCTTTATCAATAGAGCCAAGAAGGAATATGTTAATGGCAATAGATAAAGAAGGTAGCCATGGAACCAAAGGCACCCCCCATAGTTTCGGTTTCTTTGCCTGTGGAACACAAAGCCAAAGACCCCCAGTCCCTAAAATCCACAACGGCACCAAAACTGCATACCCAACCCAACCATCACTGCTTGCCCAATAACCAGAAATTCCACAGGAAGACCCCAAAATCAGCACAAGGCACATAATGAGCTTCACTTTGTTCCCCTTTGTGGTCTCCCCACTCGAGTAATAGCGGCGCACTAGAAGGGCCAAAGCCACAAGCATGAAGATGAAGAGAGTGGAAATTGACAAGAGGTTGGAGAGAATATTAAGATTGGTGAAGAAAGAAATCACGGCTGTAGCTGCAAGCATGGAAATTGTGGCATTCACGGGTGTCCCAGTTTTCTCATCAACATGAGCAAACCAAGGAGGCATCATGTGGGTACGTGCAATGTGGGTTAGATAACGAGCTTGACCCACCGCACTCACCAACAACACAGTGGTCATTCCCTTCAACGCCCCAAATGCAACAATGTACTTAGCCCAATCCATTCCCACGGCACTAAACGCAACCGAATAGGGAGCATCTGGGTCAATGTCCTTGTAGCTTTGCATGAGGCATATTGTCACTGCTAGCGAGCAATATGCGAATGTGGTAATCACCATTGAGCCCACAAGACCAATGGGAATGTCCCTCGCAGGGTTCTTGGTTTCCTCGGCCATGGTTGAGACAGCATCAAAGCCAACATAGGCAAAGAAAAGAACAGATGAAGCCTTGAACACGCCACGAACTCCAAAAGGCATAAAATCGGTGTAGTTGTCAGCGTTGGCCTTCGTGAGGCCTGCGATGATGATGAAGGCAATGACAATTAAGTGAAAGATTGTGGCAATGAAGTTGAAGATTGACGAGCCTTTGGTGCTGTACACTGCGAGGACAGTGATGGCTATGAGGACTGCGATGGATATAGGGTCAAGATGGCCATAGTCAGGTTTCATGCTGTGGACTATTATACGAAAGTCATCAGGGTGATGGCCGCAGAGGGTGGCGAAATAAGAGGTCCATGACCGAGCCACGGCGGCGCCGCCGATTACATACTCAAGGAGGATGTTTCCGGCAGCTATGAAGGCCACACAGTCTCCCAGTTCTACTCTTAAGTACGCAAATGATCCACCTGACAAAAACAAAACATAGCAAAAATACTTATTAGTTGTAACGAAACAGGATTAATAGTTCCACATAACATTTTTCTTCTCACACTCTAGAAAAGTCAAACCTATGTTTTCTCGTGAAATTAGGTACATATAAAATTTTTGTGTCAACGGACGTCGTCCATGGCTAATTTTTAAAAATAATTACTTAAATAGAGGAGTCCTGATTAGAAGAAATGGTATTTCAGAATTGGATTTTTTGTAAAAGTATAACTATAATTTATTTTTTTAAAAGAAAGCTAAGCTGAAGTCAACATGAATATTAAAGTGGTGTAAGACTACAACCTATTATTCGTTGGTATTTAAAACTAAATTGGAGCATTTTTATGGTTTTGTGAGCAGTGTACAATGACACTTGACATGTCACATCAAAGTTGCAGGGGGAAAACAGGAGTCCAATAAGAGGATTGGTTTTGTGTAATTTTTGACTCGTCCATATTCAATCACGGTCGCTTTCTTCTTTTCTTTCATGGAAAATTCTACTTTGATGTCACTGAATTACGTCACATTCAAATTTTTTCAATAAAATATTATATAATAATAAAATAACAATTTATTTCATATCAAATGGTTGTGCAGTTTCAAAATTCAACGTTATTTCCTCGTTACACACTCCACTACTACACTCGCCATGAAAATAGAATGACTCTGGATTTTCTTCATCTCTACCATTTAGAGAATGACTTTATTATTTCGACATTTTACGTATATAACATTGTACGTGTGTGTATTATACACACATACGTTATTGCTATTATTATTATGAGTATTAGCTTTGGAGTTCAACTCATTAATTGAAAAGCCAACTATATATCCAGCTACTTATAGAGATCAAGTCAAATACAACGGTGAAGAATTTAACTTTGTATTGTAAGTCACCCACATTATTCAAATCCAAATAATTGGGCGTAGGCCTTAATCCTTCATACGTTGAGGATTAATGGTACCTTTCACCAATTAAATGTCAATTAATTCTTAATAATCAATTCTTACTAAATCAGTTAGTCATTGATTTGCACTCACTCCGTCAATTAATGACGCTCTCTTTAGGAACCATTCAAGTCACCCAAAGTTGAAATCTACTACAACAAACTTTTTCTTATATAATATATAACAAATCATTTTTTTTATAAAGAAATATGACTATTTCTATTATGATACTATTTAATCACTGTTATAAATAATTAATAGACGGATAAAACGGTCTTTAAATGTTTGGTTTGTAATCCTTCGTAATAACTAATAAAGACAAATGAATATATAATTATTAAAAAAAAAATATTTATATCTATTTAAATTAATTGGTTTCTTAAATAAATAAAAAAAATTCCAAAATCCAACTTTTATAATCAAGGTTTTTTCTATATAAAAACCTAGATTAAAAGTAGTTATTTTTGTATGAAGATTTAAACGTGTTCTTGTCTGAAATCTTGCAAAAGTGAAGCAAAAGAGAGAGTGCAAGAGATGGAACCTGCGACGGGGATTTCTACGGCGAACTCGGTGTAGCAGAAGACGGAGAACAAGGCGGAGACACCGGAAACGACGTAGGATATGACGACGGCGGGTCCGACCTCTGTCCTGGCCACGAGGCCGGTGAGGACGAATATGCCGGAGCCGATGACGGCGCCGATGCCGAACCACATGAGGTCCCACCAGGTGAGCGTCTTCTTCATCTCGTGGTTGCTCCGAGCCTTCATCTCCACGAGCTCCGTGTGGTCCTGGGATCGACTCAGCACCCGATCCTTCAGCCTCCAGGGCGTCTCCATGATCGCTCTGGCGTAGTTCCCCCAACTCTTGAACGACTCCTCCGGGAAGAAGTCGTTTCGCCGGAATGTCAATCCCCGCCTCCGGCCTCCGCCGTGAATCGCGTCCTCACCTCCCATCCTGCTGAGTGCAACGTATACCTGTGAGACAGCTATAACAGAAAGAAAAACCAAAACGACATGCGTTTTAGAACATTGAATGAAACAAACCCGTTTCTTAGTTTTTGCTTTATAATGCAAAAGCTGGGTGCCTGATATTATGGTAGTAGAGTTTGAGTTTAGACTTATAATGTGCATGATGTTGAAATCCCAAATGGTTGACTTATATAAATAAATAATAATAATAATAATAATAGTAATAATAATGTGGAAGATATGCAGTATATTTGGACTAAAGACTTTTATTGTATCTTGAATTGTTGTATTTTCTAGGTATGTTAGGATATATTCACACCATTTGAGGGAGAAATTGTTTATTTTGGAAAAATATAATACGTGTTTTTTCTTTCTTTCTATGGATGAAGTTTGAAAATGCACATGCTATGAATCAATGAAGAAGATTGGCATTGGATTGATGATAGAGAAGAAGAAAATGGCTCACATGGAGACAAGTTGAAGTCAAAGATGACAAATCTCAATTATTATAAGCCAACCTGGTTAGATGTAAACTAGAATATCCTTCACCTCATCCACACGAGAGAAAGATTCTTTTAGTTCATCCCACTATTATATTACCAACCAAATATTTTATCTACCACCTCAAATTTTAATTCATCTTTTGATTTATTATTTATATAAATAGGCATCTATGATTTTAATTTTATTTTAATCAATGGTTAAAACATATCAAATTTTTACTATATAGTTTTGGTAATGACTTTATGTTAAATCATTTCCATCACATAATCTTCAAAATATATAATGTTTTTATCGATTATGTGATAATTTGTTTCTAAATAACACCTAATTTTTTAATTAGTTCTTAAAATATATTATTTTTAATAAATTATTTTAAGAAAAAATATTTAAACTGAATCAAAAAATTAAAAATTGTATTATTAAATTTAAATTAAATTTGATTTTTTCGCTGAAATTTTGAATTTGAATGTTGTTGATACTTCTGTTAATTAGGATATGTAAATTCTAAATCTTATTCTTCAAACTAATAAAATAAAGTTCAAGTCAAAGTAAAACATTTTTGAATAAATAATTAAAGTTACACTCAATTAAAAAATATTTCTAAAAAATTTAGATCTTTCAATTTTTTTCCTTCTAAATTATTTTTTTACGTCATTTAATATATAAAAATGAGTTACACCAAGAAAAAGACAGAATAAAAAAAATATTGACATTTAATAATTTAACAAACTTATTAGAAAAGATATATCTGTAAAAGATTGATTAGTTTTAAGGATTATTTTGAATAAAATTAAAAATTTAGGTGTCTTGTTTAAAAATAAATTAAGTTTACGAATCAATTGTATTAAAGTTTGACGTATCTATTTTGTAAATGTGACAAAATTTGAGGACCAATTAATATAAAATTTAAGTTTAAGTGCCTATTTATAAAAGGAGTAAAATCAAAAAGGTTAAATAGTTTTCCCCTTAATTCTAACTTAATGTGATTTTAATTAATTTAGTGATTTAAAATTATTTATTACCTTATGTGTCAGAATTTATAAATAATAATAATAATACATTTCATTAAATTTAATGTATATGAATGAGAAATTCTATCATTTTGAAATATCATATATTTTGTATATATGATTTACGTAAAAAAATATTCTAACATCCATCTAAAATTATTACAGTTTATTCTCTGTAAGATAATATGGACGAACTTTTTTTTTTTTTTTTCCAAGAGTACATTTTTCTATCACTAATAATAGTGACTTCCTGACTCTACTCAAAAAAACAAAAAAACTTCAAAAGATTCTGAAATGGTATCTAAATATCTTAATGATTCTTGGGAGTTGACTATTCATAATTAGATGACGTGCTTCATTCCATCACTTGTTAGGGATTATTTATCATTCTCTTTCTCTGAAATAATACACTTCTATACCTGTTTGAAAAATCTTTACAGATTCTTTTATACAGATAAAATTAATCTCTTTAACAGTAGTTTTAATTCCATAATTTAAATAAAAAATAATTATAAAATCAAATATTTCTGGTCAAGTTAGGTACTATAGTACCTATGTTCAGTAAATAAGTACCTAATTAAAATTCTCCTAACTATTAGACGTGTATATATATTAAAAATACTTGATATCTACTTTGAATTTTATGTTTTTCCATCCTTATCTACAGTTTAAATATTTATTGCGATTGTTTTATTGTACATTTTTTAATTGTTGACGACGTTATTTTATACAAAAATTGTATTTGTTTTGTTTTAAATTGCGTAGACGTTGTAGCATCATGAGTGCCGCTATTTAAGTGATGAATAATACAAATATAGTAAAATGAAAAAAATAAAATAAAACATAGTATATTCCTCTGGGAAGACTTGGAAAGGTTCACATGTGCATGTAAGATAGAATGAAAGTCATCATAAAAGGCAAGAATATTTATTGACATGAGATTAACTCTTTCCATTTGCCAACACTAATTAGAATTATGAATCAAAACTGAATAAGTGGCTAAAACTCTAGTTGGTAAAAAATAATATTATACCATATTTAGTTGATCATATTATATATTATTATTAAATATTTTTTTATATATTTTTCAAATATTGATTATAAAAAAATGTTGGGCTTAAAGTGAGGACAGATATTAAAAGTAGCAAGAGAGGGGTAAAAAACAATTGGCTTCCTGCACCCCCAATAATTTTTAAAAAGGTGACTTCTTAATATCTGTTCTGAAAATTTTTCAAAACAAACTTTTGGGAATTTTAGAAAAATATTTCTAAAACATATAAAATACATTTTAAAACATAAATTGTCAAAACGTATGAGATAAATTTTGAAACATTATTTTCAGAATAAACTTTTGACCAAACTCAACATTTTACTCTCTCTTCTTCTTATTACTCTGAGAGTGCAGTAGAGAACGAAGAGTGAAGGAGAGAACGAAGGTGCAGTTGGAGATGCAGCAAAGAAGAAGAAGACACAGTGGCAACAATGGCTGTAGTGGCAGCAGCGACGGCATGGTGCAGCAATAGAGGACAGTTTAGTCTTTTTGGTGTTAGTAAGGGGTGCATGTAGTAATGATAGGGGTACAGGAAAAACAAAGGCCGAAAAAAAACTACACACTCTAATATGACCCAACCCACTAACACAAAAGAGAACTTGAAAACGCAAAACTAGCTGAGATGCGTGGGTGAGATAGGGGAATGCAACATCAACCCCCAAAAGGGACGGAAACTGAAGAGAGAAGCAGTGAAACACGAAGTGATTCCACTTGCGAGTTAACTAGGTTCCATTTCACTCATCATCTTCATAACCTTGCATTTCAGGGATCTTCCAATTGATGTGAAGATATATGTTTCTGAAAGGTCGTTGTATAATACCATGATGATTAGCTCATAAACAAGTGATTTTGATTTTGTGCTCCTAGGAAATTGATTTCTTGTTTTAGTATCAAGTTTCATTTTGTTTCGGATACTGTCTTCATAGCGGTAGGAGAATCTTTCATGGTTTAAATTGTCTTCAATCCACGTTTTACATATACAGAAGCTTTTCTTGGAGCAAAGTGTGGATTTTGATAACTACAAGTCCAAAGGAAATTTATACTATCTGTGGTCAGTTCATATTATGTTCCGTCGGGTATTTGGTATTGCAAGAAATTCTGGTTTTGTTCACGGTTATCAACGAGGATACATTTACCAGCAGAAGTTTAGTCTGGTGAACATAAAATTGAAATGGGTAAAAGATAGGACATTGGATGCTGTTGTTGCTGCTCAAAGGGATGTTAAGGCAACTGGGATCCTTGTCTCTATAATACATTCTTCTTCACAATGCTGCCTTCCAATATACCATCTTTCTCGCTACCGTGGACAACTTGGTCTTCCCGGTGACCTCAAACTCTCTACCTTTATCAGAAGATATCCCAATATATTTGCTGAGTCCTGTTTTCTTGATAGTGGAGGCACTCCAGTCCCATGGTTCAGTCTGAGTCCTGAAGCCTTGGACCTACGCTGCCAGGAAGTCAGCGTCCTTCAGCAAAGTCAGTTGGAACTCAGGGATAGGCTGTGCAAATTGCTTATGCTCACTAGTGATAGGATCCTTCCACTACAAACCATTGACCAGTTAAAATGGGATTTGGGTTTACCGTATGATTACCAGCATTCTTTTATTCCAAATCACCCTGAAAGATTCTCATATGTTCGCCTTCCTGATGATCGTGTTGGGTTGAAATTGTTATTTTGGGATGACAAGCTTGCCATCTCAGAGTTACAGAAGAATAGTTCTCTACAGCAAAAGGGAGAAGACATAAAAAATGGATCGTTAGCATTTCCGGTTAGTTTTACCAGGGGTTTTGGTTTGAAAAGAAAATGCATGGAGTGGTTGAAAGAGTGGCAGAAACTCCCCTATACTTCACCTTACACCGATGCCTCACACTTGGATCCCCGTACTGATGTATCTGAGAAAAGGGTTGTTGGAGTCTTCCATGAGCTCCTTTACCTTACACTTCATAAACAAACTGAGCGCAAGAATGTCAGCAACTTGCGTAGACCCCTAACACTGCCTCAGAAGTTTACTAAAGCGTTTGAACGTCATCCTGGTATATTTTATATTTCCAAGAAGAGCGACACCCAAACAGTTGTTCTCAGGGAGGCCTATTACGGTCAAGAACCTGTGCAGAATCATCCCCTTGTACAAATTAGAGAGGAATTTGCAAGCCTAATGAAGAAAGGGCTATTGGATAGGAGTAGGGGATTATACAAAAGAAACAGGGATACTCATTCGGCGGATGAGGTTTGCATTGCTGATAAAACTAACCAGCTTAGTTCTTAGGATAAATCAGATTCCATGTTATATGATTATGATTCAGATAGCCTTCTACAAAGCCCTTGCTGATATATGTGAATGTGGAATTTGTAGTTGGCCACTGTCCTAATGTGGCTTGGATTAGTGAGAATCTTAAATCTGGCCTAGATGGGATGTTTGCATATTACTACTATTCAGCCACCTCCTTCAGCTACCTTATTTATGAAGATCTGTCAACAACCAAATATATCAGCAATGCTATCATCTTAACAAGGAGGGCCATTTTCGGATTAGATGCAATATTCTGGAATAAGGGTTACAGCTCAATCTCGTTAGAAGAGTAGTGACATGGGATATACGTAAGGGACATCAAAAGTTACAATTCAATTTACTCTTAAGAAATTTTTGGTATCACCTTTTATGCGAGTTGAAAATTTAGCTCAGAAGCTATGACTAGATGCACATAACACAGAAGCATCTTTTCTTCCTTCAGGGGTTCATCAGAGGTGGTTTTTACAAATCAAATAATCTTTCTAAAAAACAATTCGAATGAATTTGTTCATTATGCCTGAGTGGAAGTTTTCATTATATTTATATGTGGCAAGTAATTTTCAAAGCCCCGTCCTTTACGAATACATTAGCAACGCATCTCTATCCCTACAATTACATAAGAGTTGCATAATTTTTTCTCACTTCAAATTCACAAACACTAAAGATAATCTGATTCGTATCTTTACGCCCAATCTGTTCTGAGAAAAAGGAAAGATCTTGGAAGGTAATGAGAGGATTATTGTAATTAAGCTTAAAATATTAATGTATATACTTTTTCTTTAGAAACGTGTAACGTAAGCCTTATACTCTCAATTTTCAATGACCAAACTTGTCTAGAAAGTCTTCCGCATGACGATTTTATAGTATTCAACCAAAACTTCAGAAGAACGCTATAATACATACTAATATTGTCTGACCATTTTCTGCGTGATTCTTTAGTTATCTTTTAGAGAATTCAACACATAAATTACTAAGCAAATATTAGGAAATTGATGAAACTATAGAAAGGAAGGCACCATTATGCCTGAGAACATGGCATTCATATCATACACCAATTGTGATTCATGTATTGCAAAACACAAACCGAAGGTGAGCGGGGAGTAGAAAATATCATCATATAATATTATAGCCCCTACCCATACCGTGAAAAACAAAAAAGGTAGAAGGATGTTAATCGAGAGAGAAAAAATAACACTCAGTGCAACCTCGTCAACTCTTCTACTCTTTTGCATAACTCCTCTACAGAAACATCCATTGCCTTGGAAATTTCATCCATCTTACTGCGGTTGAGATCAAGAAATGATTCAATCAAATCTCCATCTAAAAAGTTTCTGGCTTCAACAGTTTTCTTCTCATTGTTAAATGACCTCCATTGCTCATGGCTGAGTCCTCCAACACCTTTAATTACCTTCCTCAAATTTGACTGAAGTTTATCCAAGAAAACATATTGCTCGTGCGGAAGAGAAGCAATTACCCCAATAACACCATTAATGGTGCCAAAGATAACTGTTGGAATCTGCCCAACGTCAGAATCTGGCAAGCGCATAACGAGGGAGCCATGCCGGAACCGATTAATAAATTCTCCAAGGTGATATTCACCAACCACTTCAAGACGACCTCGCTCTTCGTCAGTGGCACCTTCACTATTTTTCCGAACAGTGAACAGATTAAAATTATTTTCTGCACCCAGGTAAATGTCATCATCAAGGATTTCAACAGCCGACATCCAATTTGCATTGTAGTCACGAGCTCTTTCCTCAATAGCACCTTCTTCATGCTAACAATAAAGAACAACTCAATCATTCCAAAACAACATTTTAAAATAGAAATTCCTTATTCATCCAAAACGATAAGCAGCACAACAGTTTAAAATTTGACAACCAGATATAAGTTTGCTTCACAACACAAATTAAAAAAAAAAAAAAATAGACATAGCATCGGAAAGGTTAGCATTTAAGACAAAAAACTTAGCTTCAACACAATTTAGAAGCTTACCTTATAGATTAACAAGGAAATTGACTTCATCAGATCACCGACTACAATAAAATCTCCTCTAGTTTGCACATAGAGAGCCAGGATGTGTCCATGATGTCCACATTCGGACTGCAATTCATGGGTTCCATCATCACGTAGCACCCACTTGTACAGCTGAATTTTTTGATTAATAGCAGCAAGCAATTTACCATTAAATGCATTCAAGCAATAAACAGCTCCTTTTGTCTCCTTCTCTGCAATTAGCTGTAGTTTTCCATCTTCAACAGTGAAAACAAGAATTCTTCCCTGCATGTTTTAAAATGGGAAAATTAAGCAGGTGTCAGAAGCTTTTACCAGAACAATGCTGAAAAAAATACAAATTTATCAACTTACTTTGGTTGGTTCATTTTCCTCTGGCAATACATATGCAGTTCCAACACAGTAATAAACATTATTATCATCTGAGAATGAGCAGCTAATTATAAAGCAACCATACTCATATGTGTCGAGAGAGTAAGTTGATATGAACTCAAAAGTCTGGTCATCCAGTAAGCGGACAAAGTGCATTTCAGAGTCTTCACCACTAGTTGGGTTGTATTTCAAACTACAAATAGCAAAAGTCCTAGATTGCTCCTGGTGGCAGATACGCCGAGCATGCTCTCCAAGTGGAATAGAGCGAATATGTAGTTTTTGTATGTCATCAATGGTGCCAATAGTAAGCTCACCTTCTTTCGCAATCGCCAAACTGTTGGAAGTTATGAACAGTGTATTGAGTACCATCACCTTTACATTAATGCACGATACAAGATCCAAAAACAGCACAAGGCGGTTATATCAATAATTCTAGGAAGCCAAACTAAAAAAAAGACCAAGATACCTGTCTGGAAAAGCAGCAGAATTGAAAGGACACATGTGACTCACTTCCTTCAGATTTACATTACTATAAAGTAATTTTTTGTTACTACTATAGATCACAGTTGGCCGATCAGATGCAGCAAATACGTGGGTAGTATTCTTCGAGGAGAACGTCCGTAGTGTAATGGGTTGTGTCCCAAGAGATACCTTTTTCCTATCTGTTAACTCGCCAGTACTTGTGTTCAGCATGAAGTTTAAGAGATGTCCATCACCGAGGGCACATAGCAAGTAAGATATCTGGAGAATAAAATTAAAACAGTAACATTTTAATAAGATATTTTTAACAAGGAAACTGCACTTATAACTTTTGAATTGGTAGTTTAACAATTCCTAAATTAATCGTTGAAGGACATTACAAAAATTAACATGAGAAGAGTAAAAACATATTAGTGTTGCTGATCTAGTATATCCCTCCCATTGTCTACCTGTAAAATCCAAAATCTCTACTCCAAAGATTGAACTTAAATGAGATGAACATTTCATGGTATTTCAGAACAAAAGAACTAAGCAGAATGACAGAATAAAAAAACTATAAAGCACGTGAAAAAATAACACAAGGAACGCCTACCCCTTCAAAGGCACAAAGAAGAACAGAACGAGGTATGATCTCCCCTCCTAGCTGTTCCTTGGTGACAAGATTCAGGTCCGGAAGAGAAAAAATTCTAACACTGATGTCTGTCCACATTCCAACCGCTGCAAGATTACTGTGATTGGGGTTTTCACCAATGGGATTTATGTCTAGACATGAAATCTCATACTCCAGTTGAGCATGTTTTACTTCTTGCAATATTCCATCTCCAATTTCAAGGTAAACTAGATGCCCTCCTCCTGTGGCTAACAACACCTGTACAAAGGTGTAATGAGAGTTACCAACTCTACTGAAAATTCAGTGTGTATGGTCATAATAAAATCAAACAATGAATGCGCATAGTGTAGATTGAAGGAAATTCTCTTTAATGGTAACTTTTTGTAGAACTTGATAGGATGTCATACTAAAACTACTAATGGAGACCTAGATATAATATCAAAGGCCAAGTATGCAAGTTGTACCCAAGCACAAAATTTATTTTGCCATCAGCAAAAACATGATACGTCTGGCCAAAATTAATACTAGTATTTCTATACCAATTAACCCAAATTATGTTTGGCAGAACAATTACAAATATAAAACTTATTCTAATGAAAATTTGGCACAAATTATATTATTGTGTAAAATGTAGTCTGCAGCTTTAAGTGTATCAGAAGCTAGAATTCTCTACCCTTTGAAAGGGTCTTTCAGCTTTCAACTTTCCGGGAATTAAAATAAGTAAAAAAATTGTATTGCCACTTAATGATTAACTTTTTTACCTTTAACATGCCACTGTTATTGGGATATTTTGTTCTGTTAATAAACAAACACAGGGCAAACTAAATATTATAAAATCTGAATTAAAATATCAACACGGAAAACAGAAACAAAGCTATCAGTGTAAAACACATTCATGTTCATATAGATATTTAATATTGGAGCTTCACTGGTCACCAAAATCAATTCATGGAGAATCAAAGAAGATAGTTCTCCAAGTAAATGAAAAAATTGGAAGCTGGCATTAAGATACTATACGCCTAACTAACATTAGCTGAAAACGTTCAGGAAGTTTTCCATGCTTACAGAAAACATTAAGTCATCACTCAACATTTTTAAACAACCAATAGCAGATAGTTAACGCTTACAGAATCAACATTTTTTCAGCTGTCTTCCACTTTTTAGTTTTAAGATTAACCAAAGGTAGTATTTTAGCATTCCACTTTGAGTAATCCTATAGCTTTCTAAACACAATAATTTCACCCAAATAGCACTAGCAGTGAATAGGGGCTCAACTCATCAAATTAATCATAAACAGCTGCTCATGGTTCACAGCTAATGTACATCAAAATAATTTCCACGCGAACAAGTATGAGGGGAAATGTGACAGGCTCTGATCTGCCTCTACTCGAAAACGCCAAATTGACAAGGAAACCCATCGCAATTATTAAACCACCAAGCAAATATTTCCTATAATCAAACCTGGGTAGCATTTGCTGTAGCTACATTTACTGAATAGCCTGTTGGTGCGAACCATTCATTGCGGAGCTCTCTAGTTGTGGAACTGACCAGTCTGACAGAGTTCGAAGTGACCTGTTATGATGGTTTATTAGATAACGACAGGTGACTGACATAAAACAAAATTAAATAAACTTATAAAAACATGCTGCAGAAGAGCGTCAATTTATTAAGATTATTCAAATTAACAACAACGGAGCATGCAAAACCTAGCTCGAGAAGCTTCAAGAATATTAACTCATTAGTATAAAAGTTTAAATTTCATTTCTTTTAAATTCCAGGTAATTATTTAGGTGTGCAGAAGATTAAAAATCTCAATAATTATTGTACAAAACAAAACAAAAATGGTTTTATTATTATAACAAAAAGGGTAAATGTATATTAGTAATCAATAGGTTGTGAAACAGTTTAAAAATTAAAGGAAAACAATCCTTTAAAAATATAAAAAGACAGCCTAACAGTAAAATTTGATTGTAAATCTATGTCAATATGCCAAAACAGTTCTGCAGCTATGAATAGCTTCCTTAACATTCACTTTTTGTAAATGTCGTCAGAGAGATGTAGGAATTAAATCAAGAGAAGAAAACCAATATAGTAAGAAAATTAAGGTAAGAACCTACTTGAACAAGTTGATTATGAACAGTATCATGGCAAAATAATGTCTGCACTTGAGAACAGAATCCCTCAATCTCCGTTTCTTCCAGCTCATCCTCAAGATTCATTGCTAAGATTCTTGTTTCACTGATAAAACTAACAACCAGAAAAGTATCAAAAGGATCATCTGTTGAGGATCTTAGTGACCACATTCCTTTGATACCTTGAAGCTCCACTGATGCCTGATCAAATACATGCACAAAAAATTAATATTATACAAGGTATGTGCCGTTGATATAAGAAATTATTTTCTGTTCCCTTTTGAATATCTTGGATGCATATGTTCCACACTGGGGTCAGAGGAAGGTGAGCTGACCTGTTCATTAATTCCAATCCCATTACGAACAACGCGAAGAGAACCATCCTTGTAGGCTCCAGAGCAAGTTACAACCTGACCTTGGCCCTGCCTCTCAAGGTCTACCACACAGAAGTCAACAATAGGCCCCAAATTGACATACCTTTCCAGTACTTCCACATAAGAACCTTTTGCATCAGGCTGCAGATTTAGTTTTATAAGCTGTGCATTTTACCATAAAAAAATTGTCAATATGTTAAGTCTAAATATGTAAGCATAAGCATTAAGCATAGATAGCCCATAATACAATTCAAAGTCATCAAAGCAACATTAATAGAGGAAACAGTGAAGAAAACACTCCAGATATTACAAATACTTCGTAATATAGATCCGTTTTTCCCTCCCTTAATGTTACCGAGTAAAAATATTAGAATAAAAGAAAATATCATTTGAAAAAAAACTTGATTTGGGTGTACCAGCTCCCACGTGTATTGACCTACTGCTTTATGTTCTTACTAATTACTATAATATTGCAAGTGCTTCCAAAAACAGATCCGTGCTTTCCCTCCCTTGTTATCTTATATTACAGAGTAAAAATATTAGAAGAAAAGAAAGTATCATTTGAAAAAAGCTTAATTTTGGTGAAGCAGCTCCCTCTAGTATTGTCTCAGAGCTTTATGTTCTTACTAATTACTATAATATTACATTTTTTTTCCTTTTTATGGAATTTGGAATTGCGAACTTTCTTATGTATACTGTTAAATTATATTTGGGGTTTACTTAAACTAACACAACCTTGCCATTTAATATATAAACAAAGCTAATCTCTCTTTAAGCTATATTTAAACAAGCACATCTAGAGTCATAAACTTACAAATCTTAGTCATAAACTTACAATCTGAATATAATTAATAAGCAATCAACCCAACAAAAGATACAGATTCCGTATCAGATAAAAATAATGAAAAAAGTTAGCATGCATACTCGTTCAAAACAAGTACTTGGGAAGACAGAAATTTGGAAATAACATTTTATAAACTCACAAAACAATAATTTATCAAGTAATTTTCTAGTTCATTAGCCCACCTGTGAATCTCCATAACTTGAACCAATATAGACGAATGCATTATCAAGGTATGATATTGTAGATGCAATGGAAGTCTCTCCAAGGGGCTCAATTTTGAGCCCAGTAACCCTACAAAAAAATGTAATGATAAAACAAAAAGATTTAACCTAAATACAGATTGTTTATTCAATGAATCAGACAGTAATAAATCTGTTAAGACCAAATGAAAAACGAGAATGAGAGACCACATACTTTTCTTTCTCATGGGTTATTACAAGTAGGCTAAGCAACCCTGTATGATCACCAAGTAAATATCTAGAACCATCAGGATCGACTCTTCCATAGGCTTTCGTAATTGACTGAAAAGCACATAAGGTATAATTAAGATTGAAGGGAATGCCAAAAACATGAATTGTATAAATATCATGAAAATCCAAAAAAAAACACAACGGATCATTTAAATGGAAGAAACAAAAACTATTATTTAACATACAGGTCTGATTGGGATAGCCTTGAAAGCATTAGCACTGCAGTATACTATGGTCTCTTCTCCAATAATAAGCACGCCACAAAGTGGTGGGGGAACTGGTATCAATAAATCAGCCCCATTATCAAGATTGTTCTGGGACCATGGACCTTCAACAAAATCTTTATCCTTCAGTGCAACCTCATATGTTTTAACATGACGAGCATCTTTATTATCCTGTGATAGATTAAAATATAATATCAAAGCCATCAAAATCAAAATTGGTAAGCAAATGACAGATATGTCTCCAACCAAATACATTGCATAAAGGACAAACAAAAAAAATGCATCATACATTTTCATAGATGATAGAATCATAGAAAAATTGAATACACAAGATATGCAATAATATGAATATGCCCACTCATAAACTGAGACTACAACAGTACAACTATGAAATCAATCTCAAACATTCTTTGGCACTAGTTAAATTATCTTATACCAGTGTCAACAATCTTAATACATGTCAATGTGATGATTACGGTTCTGTGTCACTTATAAAACACAAACTACATACAGAAGTTGCCCGTAAATATTATTTTATTCTTCAGTGTAATAAATGTTAAATTAGAAATTGAAAGTATTTAAATAAAAAACAAACATGGTAGGTACAGTAATGATTCCATGTTGACTGTATAAACAATCTTTAGACCATATGTAGGCAGGTCTACATCAGTAAAAATATATGAAATGCGCATAATTCCCTCCCGTAACAAATTTTGGGCAAAAGACACCTTAAAGGTGTAAGCATTCTGGTCTAACTAAATATGCCGAAGGACAGCTGACACTAAAACCAGCCACAGAAATTTGCCTCCTTATATAAGATTTCTAAATGCATGTAGTGTGAACCCAAAGACTAAAATAAACGAGCAGAGGAAAGAAAGAAGCAAAACATGACAACACCTCAGACTCAATCTATTCAATGTAAGTAATCAACTAATAACCCCAAAATATTACGTAGAAGAGGAGTGCTAGCAATACACTCTCTAACATACTGTTTCTAAAACACTTAATTATTTGTTAAAATTTATTGAAAACTACAAAATAAAATAATTCATTAACTAAGAGGGACCCTCCAAAATTTGTGCATTCAAATAAATTTCAACCAATAGTAAAGAGAGTATTCAAACATGTGATAGAAACTGTGTTGCCAGTCTTTCGCATAGGTAGAACAAAATTAGATACCTGGTAAAGAACAACGATGGTTGGCTTTGAACAACCATAAAGAAATTTGATATCCAAAACTTGGAGCTCCTCAAGCCTGAAAACAAACAAATTATAATTGAAATTAACTATATCAGAAACAGAAACAAAAATGGGGAAGAAGGCAAACTAGGGGTAGAAATTACGAGAAATATTTATAGAAATACTTTCAATTCAAAAAATGTCAACAACTGTATGTGTTTTTATTTTAAATTTTAAAGCTCAAACAAGGATTCTAGAAGATTTAGGTGCAACAATCAAGAGAAGATTATTCGGATATTATTGTAAGGATTGCTTGTAATTGTCTGAACTGTACAAACATGAATACTTGCATAGATATTTTCTTATTTGATGTAATCAAATCGTATCATATTTCCCTATTTAATGTAATCAACTCATATCCTATATGCTCCTCTTCAAGTTGGAGCATATGTATCATTAATATGAGACCCCTTAAGAGACTTCGTGAGCATGACAGCCAATCGGTTACTAAGTCGACAAAGAGAATCAATGACAAAGGGTGGTGGTTGGCTAGTCAAGAGTTAGTGGCCACTAAAGAAGGGCAGCTCCAATCGTGAGATCGCATCAAAGGTCTGAGGATTCAGCAGCTATAGAAACCAAAAATATCTCAAAGGGCATCACAACCGCTAGAGAGCAAAAATGCTCAGAGGGCATCACAACTGCTAGAGAGCAAAACGCTCAAAGCTCGCAATGGCTACCAAAGAGTAAAACAGCTAGGAGGGTGTGGTGGCTATCAACGAGCAAAGAAACTTTGACAGCATGGCAATTACCAAGGAATAAAAGTGCTTAATGAGCACAGCCAACGTAATCAAAACCGCATCCCAACACACAAAATTGTGCTTAATCTACAACTTTGGTTCTCTCCATACTCGTCCATGGACAAAATTGCCTATGTAGAATCGATGAAGACGTCATGGATAGGATTGTGCAATGGGAGTCTCTTCACACATTCACACAATCGAATGTTTTCAGATAGTTTTAGGGGGTTTCCGTTTTGGACTTGTGAACCTCAAATGACAGTCTAAATGGCCCAACACCCACACCTAAATTTAAGGTGGTTATATATGAAAAAATTACATTATAGAGAAATGAACAGTTTCTGACTTAACCTCTCATCCTCCCCATTCCAAAAAGTGACAACGTACTTTGCTTTCACAGCTTGGTCTATGCTCCACAATTACACCAGCGAGACTTCGTGCATTCTCCACCAATACTCTACCGCTCTTCTCGCTGTTGTCCTACTCCAAGGTATCCTTTCGTTCTTCAACAACTCCAGATTTTGATCTTGTCATGGACAGGGTCAACTAGGTGTGATGCCTACGAATGTTGTGCCGTGAAAGGAGTTAGCCTCTGAGACCGATTGATTACTCCATTGCTTAGGGATGGACTCCAGATCCAGTGCTTTCCAACCAAAAATATGACAGACAGCAACGATTGGCAACGATGACTATTGGGTTCTCATCATTTGATGAGACGTATGCAACCAAGTGTTTGTTAAGACTTAAGGACAACACTGGCGGATGGCCAGTGACAGTGGTCGACAGCAGACAATGGTGAATGCACCAGAAATGAAAAACAGAACAGAATCAACCCGCTCTAATACCAACTTAAGAATGAAAATGTGAAAAAATGCTTAAGAGCTTAATTATTTCTTAGTTGTTCCATTCACCTACATGGGGTTCTTAGATAAATAAAATACAAAAAGGATATGATGATCTACACATAGGTGCTAGATAGGTAATACAAAAGATGAGGTAACATATTCTAACAAGTTAACCCTTGCACATAAGTTAACCAATTTTGACAACATAAAAGCTACGTTGTGCTCACCCACGTCTTGTGTTGACATGCAACAACAAAAACGAGTGTCCAAATCAAAAAAGAAGCATATACTTGAAGTTGCTCGAGGCCTTGTTCCAAAACAATGCACCAAATTATCTTTGGGGTGAAAGCAATCTTAATTGGAACACATTTGATCAATAGGATGTGTAGCAAAGTATTGAACTTGAAAACTTTTGATGTTTTCACAAGTTTCTCTTAAAATAATAGACTCTTGTTCACTTTACTTCTAAAGAATATTTGGGTAACTATTTATGTGCATGCTCATGAACCAAATAAAAGTAAACTTTAACCAAAAGCAAAATTGTGAGTTTGAAAGCTATGCTCCCAACCAGAAAGGATACAAACGCTTTTCTTTTAAATGAAACTTCAATCAACAAGAGAAATTATGTTTCAATATATATATATATATATATATATATATATATATATATATATAACGTTTAGAATTTGTTTATTAATTATTAATACACGCTTTTTATTATAATAAAATGAATAATTAAAAAAAATAATAATTTAGATTTTGACATATATTTTAATTTATTATTATAAATATAATTTTTTACCAATATTTTTAATTTAAAATTTATTTAAACTCTAAAACATATTTCTAAAAGTTATTTCGTATATTAAATTATTTTACAATTTTGTTATTTTCACATCACTCAAATCACTTACAAACCTTCCACACATTTCTCTACACTTTCCCTCGATCCAAACAGCATCACTTTCCGCTCTCTTTCTCTTCTTTCCCTCTCCTTCAAATCCATCCTTCAATCCAAACAAAGCCTAAATCTTTCTTTCGCACTTCTAGTTCAGACCCTTGATACACACACAAATGCGTAAAGATCTATTGAGAGCAAGAAGTCTCTCAAGCACCCTTTTCTAAATCTTCTATTCTCAAATCCAACTTCTCAGCAAACATGCATCTGTTGTACCGTTTCCATTATGTTGTCTCTTTAACATAACGTTTTATCCATAAAGGGTACCGAAGCACTTGGGAAACCCACCCTGAAAAACTAACTATTAATGGGGGAGAACCAAACACTTAAATACTCCACCAAACACACATTACTACTTGATGTGGTACCTAGGCACCCCATAATACTCAAGTTTCTATTGATCCCTCAATATGCATATGAAGCCTCATTATTAATAAAAAGGAGCATTTTCTACCTAAATAATAATTTCTTTAAGACAAAAAATATTTGAAACCCAAGGGAAATGAGGTAATGTTAATTGCCTGACCATGAGAAAGTTGGATTTTTTTAAAATCATCTCGTCAATTATACATGGATTAAATCAACTTATAAAAGTATATTCATACTTCCCTTCGTTTTTTCAAACAAAGCTATACCTAAGTTCACTATTGACTCAAATCCTTTATGCATGAGATGCAGAAACCACTTCCAATCCTATGTAAAGACACCAACAATATCCAACTTGACATAGGTTCAGATTTCCTTCCTAGGACTGTGGTGACTGGTAGTCATTACTCAACGTCATGGACTTGGCTACTAGTACTACATTTATGCATACCTGGTCAAATTATAAATAGAATTCATGCGTAGTCCACCAAGAGAATAAAAAGAATTACCTTATATTAAATGCTTCCTTGAGCTGTCCTTTATTGTCAAAGGGAATAACCTGTAATATCAATGACCAGTGAATCGTTCAAACGCTCTAACATGACACTGTAAACCAAAGATATTGTTATTCGAATCTAAAATTTTTACAGGATAGAAGATGAGAAGTTACATACTTTGAACAAACCATCATACAAGTGAAGTCCAATCAACCTACAATCAGGATCAATAATGCCAATCTGCAGAAAGAGAATGAATAACGGCTGAAATGCACTTAACTGAACAACTTTCATCTGATCCTACTTATCATAATGTTGTTACAAATATCAATAGTTAAAGAAGACAATACCTACCAAGCTTTAATGGTAAATAGTAATAAAATAATTCAAATACCTGACCGTTATCAGTGGGACGTCCTATCCGATCAGAAACATCCCCCATGGCCCTGGATGACAGTAAAATTGAGAATTAATCTAATAAACAAGACAACCATTATGGCCTTACTAGGAATTCTAATTTTTAATATAATATACAGAAATTGAAAGTCTTGCTGATTCTTTGAGCTATTTTGGCTCACTATTTTCATTTGTTTTCAATTTATAGGAGGATTTCCTCCCTTGCCCTAAATGAACATACTCTTCCATATTTAAGTGGCACACATTTATGTTAGGAATCTGGGGTCCCAATCTTATTTTGACTTACAATTTACAACTTAACTCCACCTCCAAAGTCCCGTTTGGGTCTCAAATAACCCAGACAAGAGCTATTCAATTAAGATAAGGAAAGGTCAGGACGAGGAAAACATTCTAATCTCCATTTTTCACAGAAATTCCTAGCTTGTATACTTAAGATACTACTCAAGACCACAAAGTTATCACCAATAACCCCACCTAAAAAGAAGTAAAAGAGACAGACCAGTGCAAGAGACTCAGTCTGGGAGGTCAGTCTGGGAGACTCAGTCTGGGAGCTTGTACATTTAGGACACTACTCAAGACCACAAAGTTATCGGGAAATAATCCCACTCAAAAGAAAGTAAAAGAGACAGCCTAATGCACGAGGCTCACTCTGGGAGGTCAAGCATATGCAATTTACTAAACTAAAATTTCCCTTCACAAGTTCTAACAGACACTAATATCCTTCTTCATAAGGAAAGCTATACCAAACATATGAATCTGGATTTTCTGGTCATGCAGAAATGACATGCTATGTTAAGCGCAAGCACATATAGAATACATGTCAGAATCGTAGTTTTCTCCCCATTTCTTCATCCAACGACACCAGAGAGCATGGCAGTAAAAGTATTACTGATGAAATAAGTAATCTATTAACAAGGATACAGCTTCAAAGTTACAAAACTCTCTTTTGCGCATTGCATATAAAGTTTACTATTCTGGCTAATTGGACTGTCGCATTACAGAATTCACATTGAGATTGTTAGCACCCCAGCCGACGGCTTAAATGCCCCAAAACATCGCAATAATTGGTTAAGATTAAAAACAAAGTTGATTTCAATCTATCCAAAAACAATCCTGGGCATGAGCAAGTCCACTCCAAAGGAAAAAAATTGCTGCTCCCTTACACATACCGGGTAACAAGCTCAGCAGTCTCAGAATCCCATTGAAGAACACAAAATTTGTATCTTTCAGTTGCGATAAAGAGATAATCCTGTGCTTCACCCTGTTTCAGACCAAAACAAGTTACCGAAGGACAAAAAAAAAAACTAAAACACTAGACGATAACTCAAGAAACATGGATGCTTTTAAATTTCTCACATGAGGGCGGAAGAGTTCAAGCGTCGCAATTCTTCCATATATCGGCACGTCCAACATAGGCTGCAAAGATAGGTTTCGGTTTGACATTTATCCGATTCAGTTACACATGCATCAAAACATGAAGAGCACAAAAGACAAACAAGGCATATTGAAATAAAATGATTGAAGCAAGTAGAGTATGAACGGAACAGCGAAAGAACCTGCAAGCCCTGGGGAGAGAGCAGGTGAATCTCGATGCGCGTGCATTTCCTGGTGAAAAAACGAAGTGAGAAGGAGAAGAAGAAAAACCCTAAGAGGAAAAGAAAGGGAATAGATGAATACGCGATAATGAGGTTGAGGTCTTGAGGACTGGTGAAATTGCCGACGCAGGAGTGAGTGACGTTGGTAGGTTTGTGAGCAGTGACGACGTAGTTCCATATACTCATCGTTCTCTTCTCTGCTCTGCTCCCTCTGAGCACGCACTCTGCTTCTGCGCTTCGCAATTGAATTGAATAGGGTTTGGGTTGGGTTCGGAACGATTAACCGCTTAGGGCGCTGTCAAAGAACGCAACAAGCACCTCACTCACACAGACACACAGACACTCTCTTTCTCAGACCCTGGAGCGGCTTTCACTTGTGCCTTTTGCCCTTGTTTCCGTCAAGTGCCAGTTAAAGTGAGTTTTTTCTTTTATTTTCTCACTTGTCATTTTTTTTTTCTTTTTGTCCTCCATTTTCGTTTCCTTTTTACACCGGACAAATTATTTCAAAGTCTTAAATATATTTTTGTTTTTACAAAATTTATTTCTATTTTCAATATATTTTCCAATTTTTTACCTGGATTTTTTATTTTATTTTAAAAAATGTTATCTAAGTCTTTTTATTTCATGATTTTATTTAAACAAATTTAAAAACGAAAAACAAAGTAAAACAAAATTATTAGAGATGGTAAATTTAAAAAATATATATTATAAAGTAAAATTAAATTTGATCTTTTATCGTTACCAGAGACATATTTAAGTTAGTTTATATTTTGTCCTATTTTCTTAGTGCCGTAACCATAACTATACTTAGTTTAATTATGGTTTTATTACTAAATGTTAGAGCTAATCCTGTTTTGGTTTTTTAAAAAAAATTAGTTTATATATTATTTTCTCAATTTAAAACATACATCTTTAGACTAAAATTAGTTTAACAAAATTAGTTTCGAAAACTACTTTTACTTCCTAAATAGTAACTTTGAGAAACTAAAACTATGTTTCTTTCTAAGAGATTAAAATTGTGTTCTAAATATAATATTTAAAAGATTAAAGTCAAATTTATCACAAATCTGAATTACCAGACATAGTTAAACTAACATTTTTAATATAAAAACTTAATAAAACATATTGTATATAAGGGACCTCTATGTTTTGTCGTCAAAGAGAAAATGGAACATTTCCAATGTGTTTGCAAAGGAAGAAGAGACGGAAATTGTTACTCCTTCTGCTCTGATTATTTTTTCAATATATTAAATTTGTAAATATTGTTATGTTGTTTGTGCAATTGTAAAATTTGTTTAATTTTTTGGGAGATGTGCATTATTTTGTCTATAAGTGATAGGGGCTATGAAATAATATACTTTGGTTAGACTGGACTGTAATTGTTCATTTGTAAAAGAAATTTAAAATTATTTGAAAAGTATATATCGTTACATGGGTAATAGTTTTTGTAAAATGTAAAAAGATTTAGTATTATTTGTATTTTTTTAGGTTAGATGTATTAGAGGGTAAAAGAAATTTAAAATTATTTGAAAAGTATATATCGTTACATGGGTAATAGTTTTTGTAAAATGTAAAAAGATTTAGTATTATTTGTATTTTTTTAGGTTAGATGTATTAGAGGTAAAAAGTCAAGAAAATGTCAAATGCACGTAGGTAAGTTAATGTATGGTGAAATTTTTATACCTTAAGATAAAAAGTCAATAAAATGTAAAATGCATATATGGAGTTAATGTTGGTGAATTTTTTATATCTTGAGAGTTAATGTAAGTCCTATACTCTATCCAGTATTTTTTTATTATATTTTTTTAAGTTAAAATGGTAGAAGGACACTCATGTAGTATATGAGAAAGTATAGATCAACTAATTGTTATTTATATAAAAATAACACCATATAAGAAAAGTATGTTAGTAACTATTGGTTTTACTTTTGTGGTTATGTTTAATGTGGTTATTGTGATTATGATAGTAATTATAATTATTGTGATTTTTGGTGACTATACTAGTTATTATGATAATATTTATTGTAAAATTAATATGTTAAACATTCAATTAAGACGTGTGAAAATCCATTTGTTTAGTAGACTATGTTAGATGGTTATTTCTACAACATTTTTTAATAATTATATATGACAACACAGCAAAAATGTCTTCCTATAAAGGTGCGTTTAGGGATGAGAAAAATAAATAAAAAATTATATCATATTCATAATTATCCAAATATATAGTGAATTTATTTCAAATCTAAATTCATAATTTTGGATTCTGAGTCTAATATAATTAATTATATCTGGTTTTGATTTAATTCAAGCTGTGAAAGGTTCAGTCAAATCAAATTTAAGTAAGATAGGATCGAGTTAATTTAGACCCACCTTATGGAATATTAAGTTAGGTTGGGTCAAATTTATTCAAGCTTGGGTCATATTTAGTCTAAACTAAGTCAAACATAGTCATTGCAAAGTCAAAATTGAGTTGGTTCAAATTCGAATTAGGTTGATGATGTTAGACCTAAGTATGTTGGACAAACTATACATGATCTTAAATTGACCCAACCTGAGTCAAGTTGGATTAGGCCAAACTATGTCCATTTAGACAAGGTTAGGTTGGGCCTTGATAAGACTTAGTCTAGCATTGTTAAAGTCATGCGGGGTTAGGTCCAAGTTGATAAAGGCCCACGATGGGTTGATTTGACATGAGTTCAGATAGGGTTGAGTCAACTAAAGTTCACATTAGGTTGAATTAAATAAACACAAGTTGGGTTAAGTCGAGTAGGGTTTAGGTATATATTATTCGATCGATATTAACGTCAATTTATAGAGTTTGTTTTAGCTTATGTTAAGTTTGTTTAGACTGAATTTAACTAAAACTAGCACGAATTTGTTCGAACCCAATTTAAATAGAATTTGAACGGGCTTAGTATTCGTCAAATTAGGACTAAAAGAGTTAAGCTCACATTAGACTGAGTTTGGCTTAATTAAACTCAATTATTCAATTCAAACCTAAATTTAATTTCAATTTTTTTAAAAATGTGAAAAAATAATTTTAATATAATTTAAATTTAATTATAAGAATTTATTTGAATTTGGTATAGTTAAAATAAATATGAAATCGAGATTCATTATATTTGATTAATTTTGGATTGTATTTTGGAAAAAATCAATCCATTAGATGCATTATAATATATCTATAAAACAAAAAAATATAAAATTATGGTAGTAATATCTTTTTCATTTTTTAAAAGTTTTAAGTATTTATTTTTCTTGGATACATTTTTTTCAACCGATGACTTCTAAGTATATTTTCTAAAACATACCTTTATAATGAAAGTTTAGACATACATATTTATTATACTTAGATATATTAGGATCACGAGAATAATTGATCCAATAACATTATTTCAAAACTTTTTTTTTTGACCACAATAATTATAACATACTAAAACTGTTTATACATATTATACGTCACTTAAAAAAAATAGTGTTAATCTTCTATTAAATGTTCCATAGTAATGGTACAACAACAATAACTATTAAATGTTGGGTAGTAATAGTAGAACAACAACAAAGTTATAGTAATTTATATAATTTATTTAATAATTGAAAACAGGATATTTCCAATATTAGTATTTATTATGAAATTACTACGGTTGAAATACTTAGCACTCTAGACTTTTTTTTCTTATAGCTTTTAGTTTTTCATGGAATATTTTTTTTAGTCATTGAATATAAAACCTTCTAAAAATGAATAAAACTATTATAATTTTAATAAAAATTTACTTATGTAAAAAAAGACATTTTTTATATAATAAAATTGTATAATTATATTTTTTTATATATTTCCCATTTATCAATTATTTTACCAACTAATTTACCAAATAATTCTAATGAATATATTAGTTTGGCAGTTCAGAATTAATAAATTAGAACTAACTAGCTTTTTTAATGTTGTCAAAGAGAAGGCAATAGTATACCTCTTTATATAGGTAGTGTTACTTGATTGAATATCTATACTTGAAAATTTTGAGAGAGACTAAATAAAAATGATAGTATTTGGTTAAGAAAATGATAATGAAATATAATTAAAGTGAATAGAACCTATGTCATTTACCTTTATTGAAAGAAGTTTATTGAAGTACTGTAACTCTAAAACATGAACACAAATTGTGTTCAATTATATTCACTAAACACCATTCTATTTTAATATATTTGATTCTATCTCTTTTTTTATAAATAAATAGTATGATTACTTTACACAGTTTCAAATTTATTTAAAATTAACAAAACATCATGAGAATGGATAAACCAAACACAGAGAAGAAATAAAACATGAAAACATACAAATTTTTATGTTTAAAATTAAAATAAAAACTATTTAAAGAAAGATAAAAACATTTCATAAATCAGGTAAGCAGGGTCATCAAGGCAGTAAACATAGACAAAAAATAATATATTAAACATCATCGAAACGAATAATGTACAAATTAAACTTTGCAAAATTAGAGATTCTTGTTCTGACCCAACATGAAAGCTAAGAATACCTTAGCAACAAAAACACAATTACAAAATGCTAACAAAAAGCTACATTCCCTAACCTTCCTCTAATTTCCTTTTCCTTTTGTCCACGGTTTTGCCGACCATAGTCACATCCAAAAGTTAGAAACCAGTAGCACCATAACAAGTTTCCACCAAACCACCCTTTGGCTATGCTTCTTCAACAAAGGTGCTGCAGAAGCAACTAAAGATCTGTCACATGAAAAAAGTACAATAATCATATAAACTGTGACCCAATAAAATATATACAAGCTTCTCTAAATTTAGACAAACTAGCAAGTTATGGTATGATCTCATACATACCCAGATGTCGAATAAACACATTTTCCATAGCCTGAAGAGAAATGAAACATAGAAGTTCAGAATGAATTGTATTTCAAGATCAACATCACTAAAATTCAACTCATTTCAAAACTATTCATATTTTGATCACATCAGGAATATAATCCAAAGTATGCACCTACTTTACTACATATACCAACTCATCATAATAGCTTATTCAAAAAGTAAACGTTCTGGTATCTTATAAAAGGATATCACATCTCATGGCACTTCGTGGTATAAAAACCTTTAGCACACAAACAAAAGTAAATGATTTGATTGGATGGAATTATAGTTGCTTAAGTTAAGAACCTGTCTTTTCAAGACCTCACACCATTCTCAAACAAAAAGTTCCATATATATTTAACATTATTCATCAGCATATGTAAATATATTTATACTCATCAACCAGCAAGAAATTCAGGAACTACACAGGTAAGGTTCTTCATTATTACACACCACATCACTATGGTACCAAAAGGGAAAGGATGCAACCTAGACATCAAAAGAAAAGTGGCAGAGGAAAAGTACCAAAGTTCCCAAGATCCAAGAGGCATATATAACTGTTTGTTACTTGTGATCTTCACATAAAGCATCAACAAAATATGGTGGGGCTAGGGAATCTTAATTCCATTTGTCTTAGCATTACTTTTTTTGTGGATGAAAAAAAAAAATAGTTGCAACTAATGATCAGTAAAACTGGTAAAATTCAGTATTATTACAAACATGGTTATCCAAAATATTTGTTAACATAAAAATCTCACAACATAAACATAATCAACCAGATGAGATAAAGATTTTAACTTACTGGGGTTACGTTTGGTCAAAGCAGCAGTGCCTCCAAAATTGCATGCAATATCAGAATTCCCGTTTGTCTGATAGTAGCTATTGAAAGCAAAGGATGCATGAGAAACTAGTGTGTCTGGTTCATAGCATGGTCCACCTGGTTGGATGGCTTTGCAATTTGCCATTCCAAGTCCACAAGCCCAATCAAGAGCATTCTGCAAGTCACCTTGGGAAACTCCAGCAAGAGCCACACACCAAGTTGTGCCATCGATGAATGTAGTGTTGCCTTCTGGTGGTGACAGTGTTGTCACTGGGATAGCAGCATCTGCTTTCTGTTGCACCACGATTCCCCTTGCCCTGGCTAAATATTTTTTCAAAAGTCATGGAACAAGGAAACACATAATAGTATTATTTATTAAATGAATAAACCACAATGACCAAATTAAGTGAAAAACATGTGGCAGCATCAAGCTCTGGTCCACAATACATAGTGAATAAAAGAAAGTAGTCTTATCACTTTATTCATACCTGAGACATATAGTATTTAGATTATTTTTTGGGGATTGTGGCATGAAGGAAGTAAAGAATTTGAACCCTGTCATTCTTATCCTTTAATCACCCCTTTTCAGACTAAAAATTACCAAAAAAAAATAGCAGGTTTAGGGTTTAAAGCCCACAAAAAAAAACGTTACAAATAGTGACTCAAATGGGATGCAGAAAATAATTGATCATAACTTGACAATAATAAGAAATGCAACTTAACCAAGGATTAAAAACAAAACCATGATAACCCTTTTTCCTGCTTACAAGTATACAAGATGAAAAGGGGTGATTGGGTGGTTTTGGACTTCTTTTTTTAATTAGTTCTCTCACACTTGACAACAAAAATTACAAGAGCACTAACATGTTTCCTCTGATTTGTTTTAAGAGTCAAAAGATTGGTCTTTTTCCACACCAATTTTTGCCTACCACGATAACAAAACCCATGACAAAAATAGAAGTACCCAGAAAAGAAAATGAGATTTGCTGATTAGTTAGCAAGAGACAGAGATCACCAAGATCTCTTGAACTGAGAAAGATTTAACAAAATGTGACCCTTTACTAAAAAAAAATAAAATCCTGAAACAACCACACTGCATAGCAAGACACTCAACAACTAGATTAAAATCTAGAATGAAAAGAAAAACATAGAAGAAAGTACAAACAGCAAGATTTAGCTTCCCGTGAAGAGAAAAAACATAAGCATGACCAAACTAGTGAAAAAAAGGGAGAAACATGACATACCCAGATAGCATTCCACAAAAACAAGGAACAGAAAAAGCCACATTTTGTTTCTCATATTTGCAGCTCCAAATAACTCCAAGGGTTATATAGAACTTAATATTCCAAGTTTTACTCAGTACTCTGAAGAAAGGTTGAGTGCAATTAGTGATGCTATAAGAGCAGCAGTGTCAATGGAATCACCGGTTACTTGAAGGAAGATTTCATTTGAACTTTTTTTCTTTTCACTTTTTGTAATTTTAAAATGATTTATGAAGAAGAAGAATGCATCCTTCTGAAGCAAGTAGTACTATCTGTAACAGACAGCAGCAGAGGATACATTTGAGGCTTTTCACGAGCTACAGAAGAAGTCTAGCAAAGCCATTGTATTGTTATGAATCAATAATCAAGTGCAATTTTCCTAGTTTCTTATAAAACATTTATACATAGTTCCAATTTTTATCTCAAAGTTAAACATTGTATTTTATTTTATTTGAAAAACATGTGATTAATGTTTTTGTACTGACAGTGACATTTCGAGAACTTTACCTTTCATGTTTTTTACACGTTTTATAATTATATTTGTTTTAGCTTTCATGTATTTTGTGATCTATTAAATGTATAATGAGATATTAGATAAATCAAACGACATAGTTTTTTTTTTTTTTTGCAAAACAATTTCTTTCTTTTACTAGCATGGTTATAAAATATGTAAAATTTTAAAAAATATTATGGTAAAGATGTGTGAAAACAAAATTTAAGCCGTAAAATATATGAAAATTAAAAATGTGATAGTAAAATTTACCAAGAAAATTAAGTACAGATACTCTTAAAATGATAATAATTGCGAGATAGTTCTTTTAAAAATATTTTCATAGCGAGTAAACTTGATACTTTAATCAAAATGTTTCTACAGTAAACATGTTCAACATTGTTTTCTCGAAGTTGTCAAGTGGCAAGTCAAATTAAATTCTTTTAAATCCCTGGGACTTTGAATGTAAATAGAGATGAATCAATAGACAAAATTATAAATCTGAACGATGTGGACTATATTTTGTTTTGAATGAGATTAAGAAATGTGATATAATATTTTATTTTGATTATGATTAATTTAGATTACATACTTTATCTTTTACCTTATTTATTTATATATATATATATATATATATATATATATATATTTGTTGTGGTTGTGGTTATTATACGTTAATATGAGTATACTACAATGTTACAAATATTGTTCTAAGATTTTTGTGTTAAACGCATTTTTTAAGTGATGTTTTGATAAATTCAAAATACATACATGTATATACTTTGATTTGTAAAACTAACATCATTATATATTTTGAAATCAACTATTAACAGTTCAATTTATTTTTATATGCTGATTTAGTTTTATTTATAATAAATAGTTAAGTACATCACAATTATTTTGGGATGTTATAAATATTGTTGGAAGAATTCTCTTAACAACAAAGTTAAACAAATTTTGTTTAAAAAAATATTGTTTTAGAAACGAAGGAATAGTAATAAGAGTTGTTTTAGATAATGTTATTGTTATATCAAAGTGTGTATATTAGTTTTTATATAAGTTTGGACACATTACTTGGATTTGTATTGTAAAAGTCTTTTTGCAATATACATAACAAAAAGTGTTTGAGTAACATTATCTAAAAGAAAAGTTGCATCTAATAAGAAATACAGTTTATCAATGTTTATTTGACAACATTATTTGTATTTGCCAAAGTAAAAGCAGTGACTGTATATATGTAAAAGCAGTGACTGTATATATTTATTCTCAACTAATACCTTCATTTATTTGTTTCCTTATAAGATAATTCACATAAAAAGAGTTTTAAATTCACCAAATTCAAACTACATAAGTGATTTGCACAATTATATAACTACAAGTAATCTTCACGTTTCTCGTTAATCAACGTTGAATTCTTAAAAAAAATGTAAAAGTTGGTATTCCATGCTTCCCTCTTCTTCTATATCAACCCATGTTGTTATGTTGTTCAGTATAAATTTTCTTTTTTAGGAATTTTATTGCTTGCATATTATACCCAAAAATGTTTTTCTTATAAACACGTTTCGTTAGTATTTAATAGTTTACGAGAATATAAAATAAATTTAATTAAAAATAAAAAATGAAGGTAAAAGAAGAGATAGAAGAATATATTCGTTCTCCTTTTTCTCGTGAGAGTAGAAATCACTTAAAATGTCATAATGTATTTTTTTTTTAAGAATAAATATACTTCAAATATATTTCATAATCTCCTATCAAACAAGAGTATTTGTTCTTATTTTTAAATTCCCATGATAAAATAAAAATATGAAACAAACGTCTTGGATAAATTTTGTAAAAAAAATGTTTTCGTGAAAAAAAAAATCTAAAATTAACACGTTATTTTGAACTCAAATTATAATAAAATTGATTTTATAAAGGATTTTAATGGACATGTATAATTAAAGGGTTTTTAGTTATCAACTAATAATGAATAATATTGAAGACAATTATCATAAAACTAACAAAAATTCATTATATATATAGAGAGATAAAAGTTGTGATTGGATAAAATCATAAAAGCCATTACATAATGTATGTTTTCTTAATTTGTTATAAATTCATGGTCATTTTAAATTAAGAATTTCATCTATGGTTCAAAATCGTAAGGAAAAGGGAAGTTTGCTATTTACACTTCCCTTTCTTGTTTGTGCACACCCTCTTCGAACATACAATTAAAGCGTTGCTTTAGAAAGGAAAAAAAAAAGGAGTTTAATGTCCACAATTTTGTTTTATAAGACTTTCTGTTAACAAATTCTATAGTTCAAATGGTATTGGTCTTATTTTATTTTATTTTATTTGAAAAATAAAATCAATTGAGTCTGAAATTGTTTGTTAATTATAAATACATTCTTTAATAAGTCCCTCCACATATTAAAAACCTTTACTAGGGTGAGAATGTCCCAAATCAATTTGAAATTGAAAATACATTCGGTGTATATTTTACGACGGATTTAGAATGTGTTTTAGACGTTCCAACCTAGTTTTAGTTTACAATTTTCTTAAAATTTAGCTGTTAATTATTTCTTTAATAATAATATTTATTTATTTATAAAAGACATATTATATAACACGATATCATATTTATAGTAATTTTGTTAATTTTAAAATATTTATTTATAAAATATGACTTAATTTAAGCTTCAGATTCCTTTTATTTTACATCAACTATTTATAATGATACAAATATTAAAGTTCATATTTTAGAAATAACATACAAACAATTAAGACAAGGAAATATAATTATAAAATGTATCTATAAAGGTAAAATGTCTTTTTCTTATATATTTAATGTTGCTTTTAGCGTTTATGAAGAGATGATTGTTTGCAAAATTAAATAAAATGTTAAATCAAACAGTATTAACCTTGTTTTACATCAAAGAGTATTAAACAAGTTTAAAAATTGTATTAAACCGATATATAAGAGGAAAAATGTACTTTTACATCAAACTTGTTTTTAAGATAAGAACAACAAAATATTAATTATTATTTCAAATCAATTGCAAATGTGGAACTTTGAAGTGGACTTGAGGGTCCACAGCTGAAATCACTATTGGGCCAAGAAGTTGACGACAGCTTCAGGCCTTGAGAAGAGCAACAAGAACCAATTATCCAATTAATGGGGGTGTGCATTTAACTCTATTTGGTTTGTAATTTAATAAAATCACTTTTAATTATTAAATATAACTAAAATATGAATTTAAATAAATTAATCAAATATCATAAATCCTCCTCTTATAGTGATTATATATGGTAAAATTAGTCGAAAAAATTAGTTAGACGTTAAAAAACTAGGCTAAAAGTATTTCATAAAATTAAATAATCAACTAACTTAATAATTATAAATTTATATTTTTAATTTAATTTATATATAAATTAAATTTTAAATAATATGTTTTTAATATAATTTAAAAAAAAAGCTTATTTTTTAATAAATAAATAGTTAAATAATTAAAAAATATTACAATAAAAAATAATCTAAAAATCGTAAATTACGAGGACAATTGGACATTCAAGTTTGCTTTTATTATTTTAAGAGGTAATATGGTAAAATATAAATTTAATATAAGTATGTTATATTTAAATACAAATATAAGTAATTTATTAAAATAAATTAAAAACAGTTAAAAGAGCTACTTTGCCAAATAAAGATAACTAATTTTATCAGCATTTATCAGTTTTATCTATAATCTAGATGAAATATTTTGCCAAATACACAATGAGTACTTGTAAGTTTATTAATTTTTTTAATTAATTGATCGTCTCATTTTCTGATAAATATTAGTTTTGTTGTTCTTAATTTATAATTAATGACTGAAAATAACATATCCATTGAAAACGATAAATTATTTAAAAAATAATTTATTTATTATTGTTCTTAAATTACATAAAAAAACATAAATTATTATCATTTGGAATAAATGGAGTAATATTTTTTTAGTAACTTATGTTATTAATTAACACAACAATTTCAAATTCCTTAAACATATAATTTTGACTTTAACAATGATAACTACACGTTTAAAACATTAATTAACGATAATTCAAAACTTTGATGTCTAAATTGAACATAATTTACCATGATTTTAAGTAATTATTTTCTCAGTCTTACATCATATTAGAAGATACCCAAACTAAAACACGTTTGGGGAAGGAAAAGTCTCAATTTGATTCAACTTCGTATCAACATTATCATGAATTTTGTTTTAAATACGTGAAAGCATCTATATTAATCATGAAAATTAGCTAGAATTTAGTAAGTTAATCATGATTCTGAAATTTTGTCTAGTTAGTATCACTTTGTGACCTAATTCATAAATGAAACCAAGTTTAACGAGTTCCAACATTGTTAGAGCAATATATATACACTAATAATAAGTGGCATTAAAATAAGGCAACAAATTGACTAACATCTTCTCCAAAATCTATGTTATAAAGACAGATAAAGCCATTAAAACCGGTTGACTCTGCATGGATCTGACCCACCAAGTTTAAAATTGGTTGATGCAGAAACTCGTGTCGTGGCATCACCTTACTAATCACATGATTAAATGTTAATCAGGAGTTGAATATGATATGGTGGGACAAAATCTGTAGTTAGTTGAACAACCACTGTTCATCAACCAATTTTTATATTACAATACATGCAAACAATGTAGAACAGTTCGGGAACACACTGCGTGCTCATCATATTATTATGCTACCGAGGAGGAGCAACTCAGATTCCACACCAAATTTTCCATGGATTTTGGTTAACATCATTACTTCTAAACCAAAAGCTCACAAACAAAATGAAAACAAATATATTTTAACTCCCACTTTTCATTAGTAATGATTTGCTAAATATCAATATTCAATTAGTTGTGATAACTTTAATGATATTTGTAAATTTGATTTTGAAACATGGGTGTGAGAAAACACTTATTTCATTATTGCTTAAAACTGGGAATTAGTAATCATTTTATAAAAGCACTTTACTTTCTTAATCCACAAATATATCATTGTTAGCTTTTAAAGCAGACATATATAGAATGATTGTAACTGTGCGAATGAAATAAGTTGGAAAATGTTAATTAAACTGTAATATAATTAAGCAATGAATGAAGCTTATTAAATTTGAGATTAAGTTTAGTGTATAATGTGACATATTTTGTCCTATTGTCGGCCTATCAATAGAGCGGGAATATTGGTGGCTGTTTTCTTTCTTTCTTTTTCCCACAGACTGTGTTTCCTTTGATTCTTCTGCAATAATTTCATCATAATCACAATATTTTCCTAGATTTTTTATTATTTACAGTGGAACATCAGATATTCTTACAAGGTAATATGAGAATCACTTATTATACAGAACTCAAAGGTTCTTTTTCACAGCATATTCTGGCAACTGAGACATGTACATTTCAATCTTTGTTATAGATAAGTTATTTTTTTTTTTTTTATAAGAGACAAATAATTGTTTTTCATTCTGAAATATTTCGTCTTTCACTATGTGTAGGTTCCTTTGGTAACGAACAAGCTCATGTCTACAAGAGCAAAAGTTTGATTCTTATTGTCCATATGAGAACCTTGCTACAAGATGAATACTTCTATAAACGTTATTTATTCCTGAGACCTACCTTCATCCTACACTCACTTATAAAATGTATTGGTAATTTTTTTAATAAAATTATAATTTTAAAAATATTTTCCAAAGTGATACCTACTTTCTGAGATTTTTAATAAAAATAAAAACATCTCTTAGAACCTATTTTGGGTGCATGGTGGAGAGCTTTTGAAATTTTATTTGGAAATCCAAATTTTTATACAAATTGAATAAATGAAACCAAAAATAGGATTTATATCTTCTCAATTTATTTTGTCAAATTTGTTTTGTTAATTTTGTATTTTATCATTTTTTCTTTATTTTTTTAATAAATTTTAAATGTTATCTTACACGTTGTAAAAGTTAAAAACAGTACTAACATATGATTATTTTATCTAGCTAATGATAATTTTATATTAATTATTTTTTGTTTTTTCTAATAATTATTTTTCTTCTTGTATTTGAGTGTTTTTTTATTACAACTACTAGATAAAAACAATGTTTATACGTGAAAGATCAAACCTATCGCGGTGGTTAATTAAAGTTTTAAGAAAATTTGGATTTTTTAACACTTTGATTACAGTGACATAACAATTTATATCATCAATTTTAATTTTATAATTACAGCTGTATAATGTAATTTATCATTTTCACAAACTTTGGCTAATAGCAACCCAGACGTAGAAGTTTATGAATTTGTTCTTGAAATTTATTATAATATTTAATCAATGTTCAACCATACTATTATGCCATGTACTTTAGTATTCTAAAAGTTTTATAATTGAAACGTAGGCAATTTATATAGTTAATTAAAGTACAAGGAAACTAAGAAAAGTAACAGGCAAATAAATATATTTTTTGGGGGATTTGCCTCCTCTTTTTTTAGCAAATAAATATAAAAATATTGTTTAAACAAATATGGATCAAGATGTATATATCTTGTTTTTCAAAAATATGGTTAAAAAATTTAATATTGTATAGCTCTACCTAATTCTATTAATGAACTGTGATCCCTAAAATTATGATAGTTGCTTGTGAAGACGGCAAAGTAGAAAAATAATGAGTGAGTTCAATTTGGTCCACAAATTTCTTTGGAGTGAGATTAGTATGAATTTGGTGCCACTTTCATTATAATTGTGAACAGTTAACTGGCACGTGAAAATCCATGATTTTAATATACACCATAGTTTGATCTTTGTAAGTATCTTCTACCTCTTCATCATTATTCTGCTTTAGCTAGAGTATGCTTGTGCCACCAAGCCAATTAATTATTATTGGTCCCTTTTATGCATGTTAACTAGTTCCATACTAGTTTCTCATTAAAAGGATTTATAGCACATTCTTTTTTAGGCTATTCTTGGCCATCTACAGTATTCTTATTATAGTTAAGTGCAAATTTAAAAAAATAAAAATGAGAGGGATCCAATTTGTAAACGCAATATATGGGGTAAGTTTAATTTTTGTTTAACATAGCAAAACTATGTATTATTATTTAATATAAAATTCACTTCTTAAAATATATATGGTCTTGTGTGTTATGTTTGATGAAACATAATTATGAGAAAAAAATATGAATTAATTAAAGTGCATGAAAGGGTGTGTGTGGTGGTGAGTATATGAAGTTAGGTGGTGTTTAAAAATTTGTCATGGAGCTGAAAAGCAAACAAAATTGCATGAATAGTGATGTGTATTTGAGTTTCCCTTTTTGGGAAAACCTTGGCCCCTCTTAGGCATCAACAATTTCCTTTGACACACTTTTTTGTTGTTCTTTCCCAAAACACCATTTCCCATCCAAACAATTATGGGTCCCTTTCACATTTTTTTCTTCTCAAATAAATCTACTTCAACAATAGTGAGAATGAACATCAAATAATACAAATATCATGTGGGGAATTATTCCTTTTATTTGGGGACCCAGTTATGTTATCTCCCATCAACTACACTGCATGCATGGACCAATTTTTCATCCTCCACAGTGTCTCATTTTGAATTCTATGCAGGACAAATTTAAAAAACAATTACCACTGCATAAATAAGAAAGGAAATTAATTTATGTATAAATGAAAAAGATTATATCTGAAGTGTTAATTTTTCTATATATTTTCTATTAAAAAAAGATAAGTAAGGATGAAGAGACTGGAGAGGAGCATTTAATTGGCATCATTAGTCACACTGTTCCCTATCCTCTATACATAATACCTTCACTCAGTTCACAGGTACAGTCTTTGCATTTTTTGTTAAATAAAATTAACTCTGATAGTTACATTTTTTTTGTTTTTACCTTTTACATCATTTTCATATCACATCAAATCATTATACTGGATAAGTTTTCAATCTTGGTTATTAATAGGGTCTTTTTTCTTTTAGTTATTTTAGTTTTTATACAAGTAGTTTTTTCTTTAGGATATAAAATATTAAAAGTAAGAAAGTGAGAGAAAAATAAATAGAAATTAAATTTTTTATCTATTCATTAAAATATATAACTTTAGAACTAAATAACATTTTTACTTAAAAGTACTTAGTATATAATTTTTAGAAATTATATTATTTTAATATAATAAAATTATAAATACTGAGATACTAGACAACATGTATTTTAAAAATATATCATTGAATTATTAACTAGATAGGGAAAGCAAATTTAATTTACCTGTGTAAAGAAATTTGGTTGGGTTGTGATGTTAGAGGCTCAACAAGATTTCCATGCCATGTCATCACTAGTTTCCAATGTTTCAAAGACATCTTATATTAGTCATAGGAAGGTCACCTCATCACTTATCCTTTCATTATTTTAAGTAATACTGTCACAAATTTAAATCATTTAAGTTTTTAAAAAATTATTATATAAAGTTATATTTGATATTAAAATAATATTTTTTATTGATGAGAATTGTTTGAAGAAACACTGTTTGTGTCTCTGCATCTACAGGCATTATATTGTCATTCTTTCACCTTTCTTTTCATTTTGAAATGACCGTGTGTGAACCCCAAAAGCTACTTTTATTCCAAACCCAGATTTCTAGTTTCTGATAAGTCAATTACTGCAATAAATCTCATGCTTCATTTCTTTGATATTTTAGTATATATATATATATATCGTATTTTTTTTAATTTAATGTGTAATGGAAAGAAAATATATTTTAAGAAAAATAATTTAATTATTTATATTAAAGAAATAGAGTAAAAATTGAAGAAAAATAAATAAAAAATTATAAGTAATTTGATTGATGTTATAATGTGTTTTTTTTAATTAATATGTTAAAAAGGTAAATCTTCAATGAAATTTTAAAAGTAATTTGATGTGAAAAAAATAGTTTTAAAAATATAATTTAGAATTAAAATAAATTTTAAATTAAAATAAAAAAATATTTATTAAAATCTTAGTAAATAGAAAAACTATATTTCAAAATAACAATATGTTAAAATAAATTATTTTACAGAATATCAAAATTTAAATTAAGTAATTTAATTTAATGTATTATTTAACTATTTATTTGATCATAATATAAAATATTCTGTTAAAAATTAGTACTGCTTACTAAATAATTATAAATTATATTTGATTATATAATTGATTATTGAGTACGTTATGTTAAAGCATCTCTATAATAAGAGTTGTTAATATAAGTTTTAATTTAATTTTGTGGTACAATAATTTTAAAACCTTTACATTTTAATATTAATATCTTATAAAACTAATACTTTAAATTGTTTAATCATTAATAAATATTATAAAACTTAAATTTTATATATATGACTCTTGTAATAATGATATCTTTATATATATATATAACAATTATAGGTAAATAATCTCTTTATTTATAGACTCAACAGACAAATTAATCATAAATTATACCTCAACTTTAACTTTGTAGAAAGCACCAGGACAACCTGGTCCAAAAAGAAGTGCATGGTGGTCATGTAGTTTCAAATATTATGGTTTTACCTTGCATTTTACTTTATGGTAATTTAATGTGTAAAATTTAGTTTTGTGTTAGGGATTAACTTCAACAGTATAACAGTTAAGGACTTCATAATATCTCCCATTTCTGTATTCATATGTGGGCTAAATCAATATTACACAAATGATATGTTATTGACATTTTATCGATGAAATTTAATCCCAATATGCTGATGAAAACAATTGTGAAGTTTTTGCCATAAAAATATTTAATAAGTTTACATAAAAATTTATATTGCTAAAATAATTTATTTAACATGAAAGTTTACGAATAGTATCTGAATTAAACAGGAAAAAATTTAAAGTTTGGTGTTATTTTTTTTGTGGGAGGAAAGGTTGTTTTATTTATTTATGGTAAAAAGCATACCCATGGTGAAGGATAATGGGAGCGACGTTGACGGAACAGGATGTTCTGTGTCTGGTCATAAATAGGGTTGACCGTTGCACTGCATGGTTCAATGAACAGAGGGGCGTTTCCGTCATTGCAAAACGACTGTAAAAACAGTGCACCACCCAAAAGCTTCCCCAACCACACTGCACCACCACACGCTCATTAGTGATTGCTCAGAAAGCTTAACCAATGCACCAAACCCTCCCTGCCACATCACAACCCCGCACGTGCCAAAAACTCCCCCTCTCACGTGCCCTGCAACGTTAGCTTACCTCCTTTCTTACGTGTTCAGCATAAATACAACACAACTACCTTCTCCTGTATCGCCTCCTTTCTTTAACACCACTCTCCATTTCTGGCCCAACCTGTTCCTCCCCTCTTATTGCTCTGAACCGCCTCGTACCATCCAACTTTTATTCTTCTTTCAATGTTTTTCTGCTTCTTCCATAAACCCTAATCTTTCATAAAGCCTATCTGCACTGCAACTGCATCACTCCCTATACTTCTACAGTTCCCATTTCAATTTCCAACCTTCTCTTTTCCTGTTCAACTTCTACCATGCTAGAGATTGGTGGCGGTGAACGTCATTCCGAGGCCAGTTCCGAGACTCTCAATTCTTCCATGCTTGGAAGCTCCATGAGTAGCGAGAGCATTTGCAGCACCAGTTTCAGCCGTCTTTCCTTCGATCTCCTCCCGCCCTCCCCCGAGAGTCTCTCCCTTAAGCCTCACCGCTCCTCCGACTTCGCCTACTCCGCCATCCGCTCCGCCACCTTCCGCCGCAAGGCCGCTCTCACCTTCCGCGACTTCCACCTCCTCCGCCGCATCGGCGCCGGCGACATCGGCACTGTCTACCTCTGCCGCCTCCGCAACCGGCAATTCAACAGCCCCGAAGAAGACGTGGAGGATGAGGCGAGCTGTTTATACGCGATGAAGGTGGTGGACAAAGACGCAGTTGCATTGAAGAAGAAGTCGCAGAGAGCTGAAATGGAGAGAAAGATCCTGAAGATGCTGGACCACCCGTTCCTCCCTACTCTCTACGCGGAGTTCGAAGCCTCGCATTTCTCTTGCATCGTGATGGAGTTTTGCTCCGGTGGAGACCTTCACACGCTGCGCTTCAAGCACCCTCACAACCGTTTCCCTCTCTCCTCCGCCAGGTAAAAATGAAAAACCGTTATCCAAAACGATGACGTTTTCTGTCTTCTGTTGAAAATCCTCACAACTCTACCGTTTTGTTTTTCTATCTTTCAGATTTTATGCCGCGGAGGTGCTGGTGGCGTTGGAGTACCTCCACATGATGGGAATCATATACAGAGATTTAAAACCCGAAAACGTGTTGGTCAGATCAGACGGTCACATCATGCTTTCTGATTTCGATCTCTCTCTTTGCTCAGACGCAATCCCAGCCGTTGAATCCTCAGATTCCCTACACCCTCCATCTCCAAATCCATTACCTTACACTGACTCTCACAGTCCCACTCCCACTCGCTCGCATTCTTTTATCAGTCCATTCTCCTGCTTCTCGAACCGGAGTTTCCGCTCCCATGACATGCGAGCCGTCGAACCGAACCTGCTCTTCGTGGCCGAACCAGTTTCTGCCCGCTCCTGCTCCTTCGTCGGAACCCACGAGTACGTCTCGCCGGAGGTTGCCTCCGGCAGGTCACACGGCAACGCCGTGGACTGGTGGTCTTTCGGAGTATTTATCTACGAGCTTATATACGGTCGTACGCCGTATGCAGGTCCATCGAAGGAGGCTACGCTGCGGAACATCGTGAAGAAGCCCCTGGCGTTCCCCACTGCCACGCCCGCGAGCTGTCTCGAACTCCACGTGCGGGATTTGATATCCGGCTTGCTGAACAAAGACCCGGCGCGCCGGCTAGGGTCGAAGCGCGGCGCCGCTGACGTCAAGAAGCACCCTTTCTTCAGAGGGCTTAACCTGGCGCTGATTCGCATGCAGACGCCGCCCCAAGTGCCTGGCTGTAGAAGGACTAAAACGACGTCGCTGTACCCTGTCAAGGGTGACAGCAACCATCATAAACAGCAACAGACGGCGTCGTTTGATTTTTTCTTTTGAAAAAAAAAATTTATTTTTATTACTTTTAGAAGCTCAACTAGGTTCTCTATTTGCTCTTATAAAACACTTACACGGACGGTGTAAAAATGGTTGGACAAAATCTAAACGAAGAAGATTCGTTGCGTAACGTCTTTTGTTTTCTTCCTTCTCCATCGCACACTCGAGACCTCAAAAGAAAGATTACTACGGTATTCATTCCAACCTGAATGAGTTTTGATTTCTTTATGCATCATAAGTACATAAAGTCAATATTCTGCATAAATCCAAATTCGTCAACGTGGAAAAATGATATTTGGTAGTACATAATTATCGTCATTTATGTTGAAAATGTATTATAACCTGGGAGAGAAAGGTCAAGTTTTCAACTCATCATTCGCCTAATTATAGAATAGCAAGTAATTAGAGTGTAGTTTTTTACTTGCTTCTGCCTCAACACAGGGAACAAAGAAAAAACAGCATAAAGAAATGTGCGTGAGTTTCTTGCATTGATGAATTATATATAGAGATGACTGTAGAGTCAATCTTTTAACATTTAATGGATGTGATGAAAAGTTCGTGAGTTGTATTTAAAATGGCATATTGTTTTGTTTGTTTTGTGGAATAATATGTGCATCTAACTTAGTAGTAGAGAGAATGTTGACTATAATGTGCGAGTCACGTAAAGAATTGCAAGACTTTAATAGGATATGTTTAAACATGTCGCAGCATGCAACGTATAAATATAAATAATTATACGGCATCATTTACAATGTTCATGATGTGTGTGTCCATCAAGATCTTTTATCACCACGGACTCATTTAAGAATCAATCCCCTCCAGCTCATTCAAATTCTTTGTTTTCAGCCTTCACAGATGTTATATCCTTTCATTTCTCTTTTCTCTTAACGCTTTAGAATCTCCCAAAACTATTTTCTATCCTTCTACACCGCATTTTTTACATTCCTACTCCCTTCAAATTCACTAAATTAACTTATTTATTTAATTAAAACATGTAACTCTAACTCTGTCCTGTTCACTATTTTTTTTTTCCTGGTTCAAACTTTGTTCAAAGTAATCTTCTTCTTTTTGTCTAGAAACTTGTTTCAAATAGTCAAAAGATGAGTTTGTAGGTCGATTTAGTACGTATTGGGTGCGGTAATAGCTTTTATCATAATGTGCTTCCACTTTCAATTAAACAGTGGGCATGTTAGAGCTGGTGATGATTAAATATTAAGTTCCCTGTAACATTTTGTTTAAATGTGAATTAACTTTAATGTTAATAGTAGAATACTTATATAGAAATGAAAGAAGGTAAACGATGAAATTTCTGACCCTGACTAAAGTTAACTTATAAATCTGAATTTATCTAGATTGCTTCCTATCTAATTTTTTAGTTGGGATGTAGAAGTTGATTTTAATTTGTTGAAAATTTTGAATGATTCGTTTTTTCTTTCTATTTTAAATATTTATCAAGAAGTTAACGTTTTTTTTATCAATCCTACCGTTACATAAAAAAAATAAAAGGTAATAACATCACTGGTAGACACAATAAATTTAACTATAATTAGCTTCAATGTTAATAATGACCTAATAATCAATAAAGGTTCACTTAACTAGGGAGTTGATCGTACAGGGCTCAATTATCTCTCATTCTCTCTGTCTATATCTATCTATCTATATATATATATTACGTTTGAAATCCAATTGAATGCCTATTTAATATTTTATCTCTTGTATATTGCAGGAAAAAAAACTCATACTAAGATATAGAAGATGCAGAAGGAAGAAGACCAAGGAATGAAAGAAAAGACGATGAACAGTAAAATACAAAATTATTATTATTTTTTCATATATGATTTACAAGCAAAGAGAAAATAAATAGACTAAGAAAAAAGATTGGGTAAAGGAGAATAAACCCAAGCCCAACAAGGTAGATGGTCCATAAAACTAGATTGTGTACTATAATCTACATTATACTATATGGTTTAGTTAGATTGCAAAATATAACCTACAGTTAAACTCTCTAATATATTAAGCCAGACTGTTCATCTTGCTAGACCGTTTAGCAAAAAATTTAACAACTCATTTTATAAGATGGATTTTAAGTTCAATTATCCGGAATATGGTATAACTTTTCATAAATTCACAAGGTTAATTATAGATTAAATTTATCATTCCATTATCAAATTACACGATATTATTACCATAATCTACCAACTTTTAGTGTGCAGTTAATAGTAAAGACTTAGTTACATAATTAATATATATATATATATATATATATATATATATATATATATATATATATATATATATATAAAATTTTTTATTTTTTTTTTTATAATATATATTTTTTGTTATATTTCATATACTTTATATTTTTTTTTTTATTTTATATATTATATATTAAAATTATTTTATATTTTTATTGTTTATATTTAAAATATAATATATCTAAAAAATTTTATATATATATATATATATATATATATATATATATATATTATCAAGAATATAAACCAATTCAAAAA